>Ga0070698_100004608_pt1 | contig 15140 bp, 13 predicted proteins | sample KBSK1502metaG_FD_65477 | JGI IMG/M metagenome (GOLD analysis project Ga0070698, IMG submission 65477) | Corn, switchgrass and miscanthus rhizosphere microbial communities from Kellogg Biological Station, Michigan, USA - KBS K1-50-2 metaG | ecosystem: Host-associated > Plants > Roots >...
ACTCCAAAAATTAATGTGACAGCTCGAACTCCCTGGTCACTATTTCCAGCACGATGCGCACAAAACGCGGATTGGGATCAATAACGCTCCCGCGCATCGTGAGGTAGCGGCTCTTCGGATCATAAGCTGGAAAAGAGACGTCCGGCGCGGCGCTCAATTTCATACGTATCGCGCCAGCGGGCCTTTCGCCACTCGCTTACTCCTCTTCTGCGCCAATCGATCTTCGTATGCGAATGGTCGAGTCCGCGGGCTGCGCCGGCGCGCCTTTCGATCCCGGATAGATCGCCCGCGCGCCAACCTCAGCCCGGAAATTACCGTTCGCGTCGTAGAGACGTTTGTATTGCAGCGTATTGCGCACGACGCCCTGAATATAGAGACGCGTCTCGCGGAAAGGCACTGCTTCAGCCCATTCATCGAGCTCCAAAGGCAAACTGGCGCGCCACTGCACGACTCGCCCCGGTCCAGCGTTGTAGGCGGCCGCCACGTATTCAATGCGGCCGTACTTGTCGATCTGATCTCTTAGAAAGGCAGTGCCGAGCTGAATATTCAAGCGAGGTTCGAACAGCGACTCCATGGTCACCGTGCGATCGACACCATACTTTTTCGCCGTCAATATGCCGGTGGGAACCACGACCTGCATCAGGCCGTACGCTCTCGCTGATGAGACCGCGCGCGGATTGAATACCGACTCCTGCCGGATTAAGCCGGCGACCTGATACGGATCGAGCGAACGCGCGCCCGCGGATTGCTTGATGAGGTCCCAGTAAGCGAGCGGATAAAAAACGTCCCATTCGTCCGGCCGCATTTCTTCCGGCTTCATTTGTGAATAGTCCGGATAGCTGCGCTTCAGAATGTTCAGCGCCTGAACGTTGTCGATCCTGGCACGATAGATTTTTGCAATCGCCAGATTCACGCGCGGGCTGGCGGGCGCACCCGAGGAGGCAACTCCTAACTCTTCCAAAGCCCAGTCATCGGTGCCGACGATTGAAAGCTGATCAGCTTTGGCGATCCTTTCATCTTCATTTGCGCCGGCAGTTTCTTCCGCTACAGTCACGGTTTTCAGGTTTGCGACGGCGCGTCCAATTTCAGAATCCGCGGGAAAGTCTTTGCGCGGCACGTTGCCGTTACGATTCATCGTGTCCAGCCGTTGCTGCGCCAAATACCCATACCAGTTCGCATCATATCGGGCCTGCAAGCCCTGATAGATCGCGCGCGCTTCGGCCAACTTGCCGCTGCGCTCGCTGTCGCGCGCTGCCCAGTAAGCAGCCTTACCACGAAAGTCTGAATTGCGATCGGCATAGTTGGCGAGATGTTGAGTCAGCAGCCGGGACGATTCCGCAAAGTTCTTCCCTTCGTGTGCTGTCCACGCCAGATAGAACTGCGCCGGAGTAACCTCAGCAGCTCCGGGATAAAAGTTGACGGCCGCGCGATAAAAATAGCTGGCGTCACTCTTCGCATCCTCGGCAAGCTGACCTACCTGCACGAACGCCCGCGTGGTCCAGTTGCTGTTGGGAAAAGCACGATGCAAATCATCCGTCATGCTGCGCGCCTGCACCCACTGCTTCGCCCTTCCATAAGCCAGCGCGAGATTGAACATCGCTTCAGCGCGCGCTTCACCAGCCGGCGCCGGCGCAGCATTGAGAGCCGCTGTTGCTTCCGGAAACTTTCGAGCATTGGCAGCAGCGGTAACCCGACGCGCCTGCAACGATGAGTTGGCGCTATTCGGAAAACTCGTAAAAGCAGTCGTGTACGCATCGTAAGCTTCACTATATCGCTTTGCCGCGAAAAGTCTTTCTGCGCGTGCGGTAGCCTCTTCAGCGTTTGCCGGAGCGATTGTGGAATTCAGTCGCGCGAGGGAACTCGCCGCTTCAGACGCTTCAGCGGAAGCCGGCGCAAAGAAATAGACGCGTCGATAAGCCGACAGAGCGCGCGTTGAATCTCCAGTTTGCTCGTACGCTTTCGCAGTCAGCAGCAACGCCGCCGGATCGTCTTTCGACGATAGCTGTTTCAGCGCGACAGCGATCGCCGCCGCCTGGCCATCCTGCATGAAGAGCCGCGCGTCCTGAAGCATCGCATCACGCGCGCGCAACGAATTAGGATAAGAACGCGCCAGTTGTTCGTAAGCCGCGCGCGCTTCCGCGTGGCGGTTGGCTTGCTCAAGCGCGCTCGCCTTCATCGCCAGGGCGTAATCCGGAATCACCGTGTAATCGCGAATTGCATTCGACTCGAGCAGCGAGGCGGCGCCGGCAAAATCCTTCGCATTAAGTTTGATTCGCGCGTGAACGATCTTTGCGAGCGCGCCGGCCGTCGTCCTGGGAAAATCTGATTCGATGCGAGCGACTGCGTCTTCAGCGGGCAGCACGCCGCCGCGCGTCATGACGCGCAGAGTTTCGCGAGCTTGCAACTCCTGCGATGTCTGCTGGAGCGCGCGACAACCGGCGATCAAAAAAAGCGGAGCGATGGCGCCAACCGCGACAATGAGTCCAGCCGCGATGAATGCGAAGCGATGTTTGCGAAAAGTTGTCATGGTGCTACTTAATATAGGGGCGACGCGATACATCTTAGCACGGCGCGTTGTGACGGAACGGATCAGGTCGTCCACGAGTTACGCGGATTACACAGCGCGGCTTAGGCCGCAACCAAATCATGGCTCCAGAGGAGCCAAATGTTTATAGCACCGCTATTACAGCAGGACCCGCGCTCCAGCGGAGCGCAATGTTTCATACGATGACTGCGCAAGTCGAGCAAGTTTCGCTCCTCTGGAGCGAGGAGAACGCTTTTGGAGTCGCGGTTCTATAAACATTTCGTCCCTACGGGACGAGGAAAGTGCTTACAAAATCTCGCTAAGAAAATAAGAAGTTGGACCTTTGTATTACAGAAGGGAAAAACCGGAAGAAGCATTCTGATGTTGCTCCCGCGGGGATTGACCAATGACAGACCCCACGGAGGACCCAACCTGACTGGTTTGTTTTTCTAAATCTGTGAAATCTGCGTAATCTGCGAATGGCTTACTCGTCCTCAAGCCGATCCACAGCATCGATGACTCTTTCGATCTGGCTCATATACGCCGCAAACAAATCATTAGCATCCGCCTCAGTCAGTTTCGATTCCTTTTTTGCTCTTAGCGCAAAGATCCGTTCGAATGGCGATTCTTCCAGGCCGAGCAGACGCGCAGTCGCCCGCACACTTTCGGGCTTGCCGACCGGAGGCTCCTGCCCATGCAGGATCAGGACCGCCCGAAACAATGCCGCGAAGCTGGCGAGGCTGTCACTCATCAGGGCCGACAGTTTCTCAACTGAGACCGATGCCGGAATGTACAAGCGGCGCAGTTGAATCAACTTGGTCCGCAGTTCGTACTCTGCCTGGTGCCGCAGGTTTGCTTGTGAGATCTGGACCAGGTCAAAAGGATCAGAACCGTGCAGGACTCTTCGTGCCTTTTCCATTTGCAGAAATTCGATCGGGAAAACATCGGCCGCGCGCTTTAATTCTTCAACCGTAAAGAAGACCGGCATAGGCTGGCCGAGACCATGCCAGTTGCGCAAAGTACCTTCGGAAAGGCGCAGGTCTGCCACCGTGATCCGCTCCAACGCAATCAAGAGATTATGATCCGAACGCAGCTCCAGATGATCGCCCGCGGCAACCGATCCATACAAAACGATCGACGCGAGATTCTCGCCATAAGCAGCGCGCAAATCGTCCACCAGACGTTTGAGTGCCAAGTCAATCTTGTTAGCCATTCGTTCTCCCGAAGCAAATCAAGACATGAGATCTGTTTGTTTGGAGTGCCGCCTTTAGGCGGAAGGCCTCAAGCCCGACGAGTATTCCGCCTAAAGGCGGCACTCCAAACCAGGGCAGACGGTTCCTACTTACTAAAGTCGACCTTCGGCGCTTGCTTCGCACCTTCGTCTGCCTGGAAGTAGGGTTGCTCTTTGAAACCCATCAGGCCGGCAATTATGACCGTGGGAATGCGGCTGCGCGTGGTGTTGTAATCCTGCGCCGCCAAAGTATAGTCGCGGCGCGCCGTTGCCAGACGGTTTTCCGTGCCCGCCAACTCATCCTGCAACTTCAAAAAGCTTTCGTTAGATTTCAACACTGGATAATTTTCAGCGATCGAGAGGAACCGGCCGCCCGTTCCGAGTAGGCCGCCATCGCGCATCGATTGCGTCAGCTTACTGTCAGCGGCGATCTTGTCTTCAGTAGTGCTGTTTGGATTTTGAATCGTCGACAGCAGTTGTGATCGCGCTTCAGCAATCCTGGTGAAGACTCTCTCCTCGAGTCCCGCGACTCCCTTGACCGTGCCCACGATGTTCGGGATCAGGTCGGCGCGACGCTGCATCTGGTTCTCAACCAGCGACCATTGAGCTTTGACGTTCTGCTGCCTGGTGACAAGCGTGTTGTAGCTGCCGAACATGACCATGCCGATGATCAAGACGATCACGACAACGACACCTAAAATGATTAGAGCTGTTTTTCCCATATGCTTCTCCTTTTGAAATACCTTTGTTGCAGAATCTGAGGTCAGCACCACCTGCGTGAGCAGGTAGGCCAAACACGCAATGGCCGCTTGACTGCTGGATCCACCCGCTCACGCAGGTGGTACTGACCTCATATCTATCAAATCTCGTGGCCTACCAACTGCCGCCTGCGCCACCGCCGCCGAAGTCTCCCCCACCGCCAAAACCACCAAAGCCGCCTCCGCTCGATCCACCGCCGCCAAAGCCGCCGCCGCTCCAGCCGCTGGATCCCGATCCTCTGCCACTGTTCAGCAGTGAACTAATCACTAGCCAGCTAAGCCAGCCGCCACCTCCGCCCCATCTTCCACCAGACCCGCGGTTCCTGATCAGTAAGATCACTATGAACGCGATGACAAAGATAATAATGGCACACGATCCTAATGAACCTTTTCCACCCGTGGAACGCACCGGTGGGCGCGTGGCGCCGGCTGGAAAAATTGTGTCGGTACTGAAGCCATTCTTCTGCGCGACCGTTGCAATGAAGGTGTCGATCGTGTCGGCAAGTCCCTTACCATATTGTCCCGCCTTAAACGCCGGCACGAGTTGTTCCCGCTGAATCTGTCCGACGAGCCCATCCGGAAGATCTCCTTCCAGATGCCGGCTGACCTGAGTGAAGTATTTGCGATCTTTGATTGCAGCCAGCAGCAGCAAACTCGGCTTCTGCGTGTCCTTTGAACCAATGCCCCAGCCCCTGGCAACGGCCAGCGTGTAATCGAAAATGTCCTGGCCGCCGGTCGTATCAACCGTCACGACCGAGAACTGTATCTGTTGTTGCCGGTCCAGGTTTCCAAGCGTGGTTTCCAGCCGCTCCTTCGTCGCGCTGTCGATCACGTGAGCGTAATCGTTGACGTATCCGGTCGGTTGCGGGAGCGGCGACTGCGTGGCCTGCGCCTGCGCCAGACCGCTCGCCAAAAGCAGCAGGCCATAGACCGCGGCAAGTACTGAAAGTCGGGTTCTGTTCATCTTCTGTGGAGATTAACGAAGTTATTATGTTCTTGGTTCGGGACAATCACAAAAGCGAGCGAGCCACCGCTATCGGTACAGAACCCGGAGCGGTAGCGAGTCCACCCATTCAATTGTGAGTCGAATAAATTGTGGCGACGGTCGAGAATCCCAGCGTTGATCGGAGGAGTCGCGTGTCACCGGCCCCGGTTGAGTGTGGGACCCGGTCGCTACCGCTCCCGGTTCTGTACCAAGTCTACAAGCTCACCAACGGCAGCGCGCGATAACGCTTTCCGGTCAATTTGGCCAGAGCGTTTACTACCGCTGGTGAGATTACCGGCACCGGAGGTTCGCCGCATCCGGTTGGCGCTTCAGTGCTGGGCACGATGTGAACGTCGATGTTGACTGGGGCATCCATAATGTAAGGTGGTGCATAGCCATCGAAGTTACGTTGTTCGACGCGGCCATCCTTAAGAGTGATGGCGCCCTTCGCCATCAATTGCGTTAACCCAAAGCCGATGCCTGCCTGAAACTGGCTTTCGATCGTCAGCGGGTTTACCGCTATGCCACAATCGAGCGCCACCGTAGCGCGATGAATCCTGGGCCGTTTATTTTCGATCGACACCTCCACCGCGCACGCGACCGCAGTCCCAAAGCATTCATGAGACGCAACGCCCAGCGCATGTCCCCGCGGCAGCTTCGCGCGCCAGGCGGCGCTCTTCTCGTCCATCAGATCAAGGGCTCTGCGTAATTTCTTTGCGTCAGCTTTAAGGAGCTTGCGCCGGTAGGTGATGGGATCAACCCGGGCCCTCGTTGCCAACTCGTCAACCAGCGTCTCCATGACAAAGGCCGTGTGCGTGTTCCCGACTGAACGCCACCAGAGCACTGGCACGTTGACCGTTGGGTGATGCGCCGAAACGTGAAAATTCGGAATGCTATAGCTGGTGTCGGCCGTCCCTTCGACGACCGTCTGATCAACTCCGTTCTTGATCAACATCGCCGCGAATGGGGTGCCCGCGACTAACGATTGGCCCACAATGACGTGTCGCCATGCCGCCGGCATTCCGTCCGGGCCAATGCCGATCTCGACGCGATGCGCGTGCATCGGACGATAGTAGCCGCCGCGCACGTCGTCTTCGCGGGTCCAAATAAGTTTGACGGGCGTGCCACGCAGACGCCTGGCAATCACCGCTGCTTCACGCTGCACATGCGAATCGATCACAGCGCGCCTGCCAAAGCCACCACCCGCATATTCGGTATGGAAAGTGACCTGTTCGGGTTTCAGGCCCAGCACCTGCGCAATGGCCATCTGATCCAATGTCTGAAACTGCGAAGGCGCCCACGCTTCCGCCACATCGCCTGCAAACCGAATCGTGGTATTCAGCGGCTCCATCGGCGTGTGCGCCAGATATGGAAACTCGTACTCGGCCACGATTCGTTTAGCGGCAGGCACTCGTTCCATCGCCTTCCCATCGCCGCGAGCGATCGCGACGTTGCCTGTCGTCCGCGCCAGTTCTTTGTATCTGGCCCACAACTGTGAACTGTCTGCGTGTTCAACTCCAGAGAGATCCCAATCAATCTTCAAACGGTCGCGCGCCTGTTTGGCAGTCCAGAATCTGTCAGCGACAACTGCGACGCCTGAACCGTTCACCAGCGGAATCTCAAACACCTCGCGCACTCCCGCGAGGCTGCGAGCGTCCTTATCGTCGACACTCTTTACCCGCCCGCCAAACACCGGTGGATGCGCGACCACGGCGACTCTCATACCGTGAAGATCCAGATCCAGACCAAACCTTTGCGAACCATCGCACTTCGACAAGCTATCAAGTCGTCGAACCTGCTTGCCAATAAGCCGAAACTCCGACGGATTTTTGAGAGTTACTTTTTCCGGCACGGGCTTCCTGGCCGCATCTTTCGCGAGTTCGGCATAACGAGCAGACTTGCCGCCCGGTCCAAATACAACACTCGCTTCGGTGCGACATTGAGACGGAGTGACATGCCAGCGATCCGCAGCTGCGGCCAACAACACTGATCTCGTCTTTGCTCCCAGCTCGCGATACTGCTGAAACGAATGCGCGATCGAGCCGGAACCGCCGACCATCTGAATGCCAAAGACTGGATCCTTATAGACATCAGCCGCGGGCGCCAGTTCAGCGATCACTTGCGACCAATCGGCGTCCAATTCGTCCGCCAGGATCATCGGCAACGACGTCTGAACGCCCTGGCCAAATTCGAGACGATTTACCTGAATCACAATCTTGCTGTCCGGCCTGATGTGAACGAATGCATCGGGCGGATATGCTTTCGCGGGCGGCTGGTTCCCTTCCTGCGCTGAGGCCGAAAAGTCGAGATACAACGAAACCAACAGACCACCGGTGGCGGCAGCAGACACACGCAGGAAGCTGCGCCGGTTAAGATGCAGATCGTTTTCCGCTTTGAGTGCTGTTCGCATGGTCCGCCTCCTTTGGTAGTCGTCTTAAAATCAACTTCTCTGCGTGATCACAGAGAATCTGCAAATTGAGAAACGACTTCCTTTACTTCAGTTGTTGAGATGCGCTCTCGATCGCTTCACGAATACGGACATAGGTAGCGCAGCGACAAAGATTCCCGCCCATGGATTCTTCAATATTCGTCTGCGAAGGTTTCGGTGTGGCTTTCAGCAGCGCGACCGCGCTCATAATCTGTCCGCTTTGACAGTAACCGCACTGCACTACATCTTTTTCTACCCAGGCGTTCTGTACCACCCGGCCGACCGGATCCTGTCCGACGCCTTCAATCGTCACGATTGGGCCACCAATCAGCGACACCGGCACCACGCATGAGCGCGTGGCGACGCCGGCAACATGCACGGTGCACGCGCCGCAAGCACTAATCCCACAACCATATTTTGTGCCTGTCATCTTCAGCTCTTCACGCAAAACCCACAGCAGAGGCGTTGATGGATCAACCGTCACCTCTCTATTTTTTCCGTTTACGTTGAGTTGATAAGTCGCCATGTTCGCTCCTCTCTATCTTGCCCATTTCCTATCTTGCTTTAGGACAAGGTGTGCCCGCGTCGACCCAGCGGCGAGTCGCATCGACAAACTCGCCGTGCGTCAGCGGCGGCAGAGTCCGCATCGTTCCGTCAGGCCGCCGTCCCGGATTCCAGGCCCAAAGGACCAGTTCCTCCTCCTGGTGATGCTTCAACAACGCGCGCCCGTCCATGTTGTGATTCTTTAAGCGGTCAGTCACCGCTCGGCAGACAGCCGCGCTCGACAATGGCTGATCATTCACGTCCTGCCACCGCATCGACAGCGGCGCCAGATGCCAATTGGGTCCCCCGGGCACGCCCGTACTGTCGGCATTACTCTCCTGGTGGCAGCTCACGCAATTGAGCGCGGGTACTCCTTTCCCTTCCGGGCCGCGAATGACGTTGGCAAAATGGCGATGACGATCGTCGCCCTGCTGCGGATAGTTTGTCGCTGTGTGACAGTTGATGCAGCGCGGTGAAGTTAAGACCGAGTAGACCTGCTGCCAGGCGGCCAACGCATCGGCTGGATTTGGATCAGCCGTCGAGATCTTGCTTTCGCCAGACTTCAAGATAGCCAGCGAAGACACGAGTAACGTGAACAGAAAAACTCGGACGAGCAATCGGCGGTTTACTAACATAGCGCCTCCTCCAGGACTACATTCGAAGATCGCTCCAGGCTGCCACTTTCGCTCAGAACTCTAAGGGGGAATTTTCCCTAAAGTATCACGCCTTTAATAAAAAGTAACGATTGCGGGAATGTCCAACAACAGCGGATCGCATTTCAAAAACGAAGTAGGACCCGGTAAGGGTCGCATAAGGCCACGCAAACTCGGAATTTTTGTTGGTCGTGAACCCCGAGGGGCGTTGCCCCCGGCTATTACATGTCCAGCTTCCGGTGTGAACAGCCCAAAACTTCTGCCGCGAAGTCTTTGACTCGGGCACCGTCGAGCAATAGAATCGCCGCGCACCAATCAGCTCTATCATCTACTTACGCGACGAGGAGAAGATATGAAAGTAAAAGTGATCCTGCTGGCTCTGGCAGTATTTTTTGTGGGCGCGGTTGTATGTTCAGCCCAGAGTCCCCACATGGGCACCTGGAAGTTGAACGAAGCGAAGTCGAAGTTCGCGGGTAAGGCCAGGAACAACACGGTGGTCTACGAAGCAGCCGGCGACATGACGAAAGTGACTGTGGACGGCGTCGACAGCAGCGGCGGCGCGACTCACAACGAATGGACCGGGAAGTTCGACGGCAAGTACTACGACTTGAGCGGAAGCCCGACGGCAGATAAGCGGTCGTATACCAGAGTCAACAGCCGCACCCTGAGGTTTCGAGAGCAGAAAGCCGGTAAGGTTGTTTTGACGGGCACAATCACGGTCGCCAGAAATGGCAAGATTCGCACCGTCAGTACCAGTGGGCTCGACTCCAAAGGCAAGTGGGTCCACAACACCGCCGTTTACGACAAGCAGTAATTACCGAAACCGCCTGCGGTAGCAAGCGGGTATTACACTCAACCGAAACCCGAAGCGTTTCTCGCTGTCTAGCTTGACTCTTTACCCGCTTGCTACCGCAAGCGGTTCCGTACCAAATCAAAAACGGCCACCCCTTGGCGGCCGCTCCGCTCCAGATCTTTCCGCACTAGCCGTTCTTGCTGCCCACTGCCTACCTGCTCACCGCCAACTGCCCACTGATTATTGGTAGCGCATACGGGACTCGAACCCGTGATCTCTGCCTTGAGAGGGCAGCGTGTTAACCAACTACACCAATGCGCCGTGGTTGGACTTTGGGATTATAGAGGGGGCTCAGGCGCGCCCGCAAGTTAAGGTGAGTTTAGAGTTCAAACTTCAGTTTGTGGACTTTCGCGCACAAGCTCAAGCTTGAACTCTCGATCGTCTGTGCGCGCTGTCACATCCCCTTGTCGCCATTGCGTGTTATACTCCGCCTTCACAATTTTGGTTCTTCATCTTTGTCGGGAATAATCGTCCAGAAACTTAAATGAACATCGCAGTGTTGCGTGAAACCGAAGCAGGCGAGGCGCGGGTCGCCTTGATGCCTGATTCAGTGCAGAAGCTCGTCACGGCTAAGGCTGCGGTAACGATCGAAAGTGGCGCGGGCCTGGGCGCGGCGCGCACCGACGATGATTACGCGTCGGCGGGTGCTAGCGTCTCTCAAGATCGCAATGCGTTGATAGCCGCAGCCGATGTCCTGGTTACAGTCAATCGTCCTGCCAAAGAAGATTTCAATAATCTGAAACAGAGCGCGGTGGTGCTCGGCTTTCTGCGTCCGCTCGACGAACCGGCGGCATTGGTGCCGGCTCTCGAACATGGACTGACGACGTTCGCGATGGAGTTGGTGCCGCGCATCACACGCGCGCAATCGATGGACGCGCTGTCTTCGATGGCCACGGTCGCCGGTTACAAAGCAGTTCTGTTGGGCGCCAGTCGAATTCCCCGCATGTTCCCCCTGCTGATGACGGCGGCGGGGACCGTGCCGCCCGCGCGCGTACTGGTCCTGGGCGCCGGAGTCGCGGGCTTGCAGGCCATCGCGACTGCGCGACGTTTGGGAGCAGTTGTGGAAGCTTACGATGTGCGCGCCGCTGCCGGCGAACAAGTGCGATCCCTCGGTGCGAAGTTTTTGGAAGTCGATCTCGGCGGACTGCAAACTGAAGACAAAGGCGGATACGCGGTCGAGTTAAGCGAAGAAGCGCTGGCCCGCGGCCGCGCGCTGATTGCCGAGCACGCTCAGACCGCCGACGTGGTAATCACAACCGCTCAGGTGCCGGGCCGGCGCGCGCCTCTGTTAATGGACGAGGACGCGGTCAATGGAATGAAGCGCGGATCAGTCGTCATCGATCTAGCCGGCTCGACCGGTGGCAACGTGACTCTCAGCAAAGCCGATGCAGAAGTCGAGCGCAACGGCGTCGTCATCCTGGCGCCGACAAATCTTCCCGGAACCGTCCCGGTGCACGCCAGCCAACTCTATTCGCGCAACGTCACGGCCTTTCTTAATCTGCTGATCAAAGACGGCGCGCTGCATATCGACATGGAAGACACAGTGGTGGGGCCGGCCTGCGTGACGCATGAAGGCAAGTGTGTGAACGAGCGTGTCGCTGCCGCCATGCGGGCGGTGGTAAAGTAGGTGTAAGCGGAACGCGAATTAGGAGATTAACCAATGAAAGATGAAGAGATGCTCGCAAGAATCACTATTGATCCCACGGTAATGCTGGGCAAGCCCGTAATTAAGGGCACCCGGCTGACGGTCGACTACATTCTCAATCTGCTGGCTCATGGTGCCACGTCCGCCGAAATAACACAGGAGTATGCAGGTCTGACCGAAGAAGATATCCAGGCCTGCTTTCTTTTCGCCACCAAGGCCCTTGAAGATGCGTCCTTCGTCCCGCTTGTGATGGAGCACGCCTAAATGAAGTTTTTGGTTGATGAGTGCACCGGCCCGGCGGTAGCGGATTGGCTGGAAGGACAAGGGCACGACGTATTCTCGGTTTACGCTCAAGCACGCGGCATCGACGACGATAGGGTCATGGAGATTGCCCAGATTGAAGGACGGATTCTAATTACTAATGATCGAGGCTTTGGAGAGAAAGCCTTTCGCCAACGACGCCCGCATCACGGCGTCGTTTTTCTTCGGTTAGCTGATGAGCGCGCTGTCAACAAGATTCGCGTGCTTAGCCAATTGCTGGCCCAACACTCCGATGCGATTAGCAATCGTTTTTTGGTTGTGACTGAGACTAGAGTCCGTTTCGCGAGGCTCAACTGAAAGGGTTTTCATGAACTCCACAACTTTAATCGCCGGACTCTACGTCTTCGCGCTGGCGGCGTTTCTTGGTTACCAGGTGATCTCGCGGGTGCCGCCGCTGTTGCACACGCCTTTAATGTCGGCGACGAATGCGATCTCGGGCATCTCGCTCGTGGGTTCAATCGTGATTGCCGGTTCAGGTCACGGCACCGTCGCCACAATTCTTGGGTTTGTCGCGGTCGTCTGCTCGACGACGAATGTGGTCGGCGGATTTGTGATCACCGACCGGATGCTGCGCATGTTCAAGCGCAAGGAAGCGCCGAAGAAGTAGGTGCTCAGCAGATTAATTCAATCAGCCAGCGAAGCTGGCGAAATATCAGTAGCCCACAGCGCAAGCCGTGGGTCAGGGCGACGGCAACAAACCTAAGCCCGCGAAGCGGGCGCCATAGATGAATTGCGATCGACGAAGGAAGCGCGGTTTTCATGTCGCTCCTTCGGAGCTCGACCGCTTTTCCCGATTGATACCCATAGCTTGCGCTGTGGGCTACTAGTATCTCGCCAGCTTCGCTGGCTGATTTGATTTCAAGATGCACTGGCAAACATACTTCATCGAATTCAGTTACCTGCTGGCCTCGATCCTCTTCATCCTCGGGCTCAAGGGACTGAGCCATCCCGAAACCGCAAAGCGCGGCATGCATCTGGCAGAGTTCGGCATGATGATGGCCATCATCGGCACTCTCATGCATTTCGAGATCGTCAGCTACACCTGGATCATCGTCGGGCTCTTGCTCGGGTCGACCCTGGGACTGGCCATGGGCGTCTGGGTGCCGATGACGGCAATGCCGCAACGAACCGCACTGTCACACGCATTCGGTGCGTTTGCAGCAGCTTTAGTGGGCATCGCTGAGTATTACGCCTACACGCATGGCTTCAAACCGCTGGTAGAGCTCGGCCATTTGAAGATGAGCGCGATGGGCTTTGAGATCATGCTCGGCGCTTTGACGACCACGGGAAGTTTGATTGCTTTTGGTAAGTTGCAGGGCATCGTGCCCGGCAAGCCCCTGGTCTATCGCGGCCAGAACATCTTCAACATGCTGCTGCTGGCGACAACGATCGGCCTCTTCATCTATTTGATCTTTGTGCCCACCGCCGTCATTCCTTTTTATCTCATGCTGACGTTCGCGTTCGTGTTCGGCATCCTGCTGGTGTTGCCGATCGGCTCAGCGGACATGCCGGTGGTGATGTCTCTGCTGAATTCCTACGCGGGTCTGGCGTCGGCGGCAACGGGCTTTGTGCTTTCGAACAACGTCTTGATTATCGCGGGCACGCTGGATGGCTTTTCCGGATTCATTCTGTCAATCCTGATGTGCCGCGCGATGAATCGTTCGATGACCAATGTGCTGTTTGGCGCATTCGGCAGCGCCGCAACTGTGGCCGGAGTTGAAGGCCAGCAAGGAGAGATGCGCGAGGTCGGACTCGAAGACGTCGCCGTCCAACTCGCTTATGCAAATCAAGTCGTGTTCGTTCCTGGTTACGGGATGGCGACGGCGCAAGCCCAGCACGTGGTGCGCGAACTCGGTGACTCGCTTGAAAAACGCGGCGTCACGGTGAAGTACGGCATCCATCCCGTGGCGGGTCGCATGCCCGGACACATGAACGTGCTTCTTGCAGAAGCAAATGTTCCCTACTCATCTTTGTATGAACTGGAACAGATCAATCCGGAGTTTCCGACGACCGACGTAGTGGTCGTGATCGGAGCAAACGACGTGGTGAATCCAGACGCCCGCGACAATCCCAACAGTCCGATTGCCGGCATGCCGATCCTCGAAGTTGATCATGCCAAGTCCGTCGTAGTGTTGAAGCGTGGACAGGGCAAGGGTTTTTCGGGACTAGAGAATCCGCTCTTCTTTAAAGCGAATACCGGCATGCTCTATGGCGACGCGAAGGATTCGTTGACGAAACTCGTGGGTGCGGTGCAGCACGCGTAACCAACAATCCAAGTGGAGCGACTCCAGTGGACTAGAGCAGGTCAGTACCACCTGCGTTAGCGGGTGGGCCTAACACTCGAGCAAGAAGATCAGGAGTGGCCATCTCAAGTGTTGAGTAGCTGACCCACCCGCTCACGCGGGTGGTACTGACCTCATAATGTGGCAACGGTTTTGCAGCTAGAATTAAGTCCGGAACACTCAACTAATAAAGGAATCATAATGCGGAAACTTAAACTCTATTCACTCGTCATCCTGCTCGCGCTTTCTTTCGCGCTGCCAACCTTTGCGCAGCGCAAAGCCGGCAAGACACCAGCCTCAAGCGCGGCGACAACTCAGGCAGCGCGCGGCGTCGACACCATCACCGCAGCCCAGTTGAAAAATTATCTTTCCTTCATCGCCTCGGACGAGATGGAAGGCCGCGACACCCCTTCGCGCGGTTTGGATACGACGGCAAAGTTCATCGCGATGAATCTGGAACGCTGGGGCTTCAAGCCGGCCGGAGACGATGGTTCTTTCTTTCAGAAGATCGTGCTGCGGCGCGACATCCTCGATGGCGCGCACTCTTCGGCCGAAATCAACGGTCAGAAATTCAACTTTGGCGAAGACTTTCTGCCCAATGCCGTCGGTGCCGCGATCACCGGACCGGCGGTCTATGTAGGTCACGGTTGGGTTATCAAGTCAAAGAACATCGATGCGTATAAGGGCATCGACGTGAAAGACAAAATCGTCGTGGTCTTTGGCGAGGGCTTTCCTCAGGGCATCACGCGCGCGGATCTGACCGGAAAGATGGGCGAGGATTGGATCAGCCCGGCGCTGTACGCGCAACAGCATGGCGCCCGCGCCGTCCTCGCGATGGCGGACTATGGAATGCTGCTGCGCTGGGACCAGACGCGCCAGCGAACGGCCGGTCCGGCGCCGCGACCGCAGGTTGAAAG
>Ga0070698_100004611_pt1 | contig 15139 bp, 13 predicted proteins | sample KBSK1502metaG_FD_65477 | JGI IMG/M metagenome (GOLD analysis project Ga0070698, IMG submission 65477) | Corn, switchgrass and miscanthus rhizosphere microbial communities from Kellogg Biological Station, Michigan, USA - KBS K1-50-2 metaG | ecosystem: Host-associated > Plants > Roots >...
ACGAGCCACGTCGAGCGCTCGACCTTGGCGACAACCAGCCAGACGGCGTAGAGGCCCGCCGAGGCGAGGGCCGCCGTCCGCCCGAAGCGCGACGCAACCAGGCCCACGAGGAAGGTGTTGACGCCGCCAAGGACCATGAAACCGAGGCGTGCCGCGCCGAAGGCGGTCGCGTCGGAGAAGACCCAGCTGAGCGCCGCGAACGGGCTGAGCACGTACACGATGCCCGGCGGATGGAGCATGTAGAAGTCGCGGTACACGATCTTGTCCCGCACGAGCGCGAGCGCCGTGCCCATGTACACGCCGTCGTCGTAGTCGATCATGCCCTGCAGCCCGCCACTGAGCAGCACCGGGACCAGGCGGAAGAGGAACGCGAGGACACCAAGCCCGGCGAGCTGCCAGAGCAGGGCGCGATCGAGCGCGGGGCGTTCGGTCACTTCGGGACCTGCCTCCAGGGCTGCGAGGGGAGCTGGGGTGCTTCGGGCCATTATCCGAGATTGAAAGCCGGCCAACGCGCTAGCATGGCCGCCGAGCCGGCGCCGCACCGAGGAGACCAGAGATCCCGATCGACATGCCCGACGAGCAGACCGCCAGTCGTCCGAGGCCCCGGATCCGACGTCTGCTGAAGGCACTCCTCAGCCCCTCGAAGTTCGCGCTCGTGGGGATCATCGGGATCGTCGTCAATCAGGTCGCACTGTTCGCGCTGACCGACGGCCTCGGTATCTACTACATCTGGTCGGCGATCCTCGCGTCGCAGCTGTCGACGCTCAACAACTTCGTCCTGACCGAGCTGTGGGTCTTCCGGGACCGCGACCACCGCAGCCACGTGCTGTTCCGGTACCTCGTCTTCAACCTGCTCAACATCGCGACGCTGGCCATCCGCGTCCCGGTGCTGTTCATCCTCACCGACCTCTTCGGGGTCCACTACCTGATCTCGAACCTCGTCGCGATCGGGCTGACGTTCGGCGTCCGGTACGTCGTGGCCGACAACTGGATCTGGGCCGGTCGCGATCGCTGGGACCAGGTCGCGGTGGGCAAGTTCTTCAACTACGACATCCAGGGCCTGGTCAAGGTGCGGTCGCGTGTCGGCCTGCCCGAGCTCGCCGCGTTCAACGTCCCGTACGACGTCGAGCCCGACCTGTGGATCCGCCGCCGCTGGGTTGGTGGGGGACCGCGGTTGCATGTCGCGGTCGACAAGGAGCCCGACGGCACGATCCGCTACCGCGAGCACTTCGGCCGGCTGTCGGCCGCGTTCGAGATCACACCGGGCAAGCCGATCATCCTCGATGCGAACTGGCTGCTGACGTGGTCGCACCACGTCCTGTACACGAACATGGTCGAGCCGCTGCTGCGGTTCATGCTCGTGACCCGCGGCCACGTCCTGCTCCACTGCGCGGCGATCGAGGCGCCCGCGGGGGCGGTGCTCCTGTCCGCCCAGACCGACACGGGCAAGACGAGCACCGTGCTGCGGCTCCTGATGCGACATTCCTGGAAGTTCATCGCCGACGACATGGCCATCGTCTCGCCCGATGGCGTCGTCCTGTCGTACCCGAAGCCGATGACGTTGTCGTCGCACACCATGACCGCGGTCAACGATCGCGTCCTGCCCCGCGCCGACCGGCTGATGCTCGGCATCCGCAGCCGGCTGCACTCCCGCGAGGGTCGCGCCGTGGGCCATGCCCTCGGGCGGCGGAACATTCCGATCGTGACCCTCAACTCGTGGGTCCAGATCCTGATCCCGCCGCCGAAGTACCACGTGACATCGCTGGTCGAGTGCGAGCTCGCGGATCGAGCCCGGATCGATGCCCTGGTCATGATGGAGCGCGGCCAGCCGCCCATCGCCGAGCGGGCGGGGGAGGACTTCACGATCGAGCGCCTGCTCGAGAACACCGACGATGCGTACACCTTCCCGCCGTTCAGCGAGATGGCGCCCAAGCTCGTCATCGACGGCCTCGACTACCCGGCCCTGCGAGCCCGTGAGCGCGAGCTCCTGGCGCAGGCGGTCGCGTCGGCGCGCCGGTTCCGGGTCCGGATCGATGGCTACGCCTGGGCGGACGTGATCCCGGAGCTCCTGTATCCAACCCAGGTCGGCAAGCCGGCCGAGGCGCGCAATGGCGCCAACGAGGTTCCGCGCGACATTGCGGCGGCCGTTCCAGTGGCAGCAGGCGCGCGCACCGGGACGGGAGCCGCGGAGCACAGCTCCTAGCGCGGGGGACGCCCGCTCGTCGCCGTTCCGACGTCAGGGGCATCGGGCGAGACCCTCGAGATGCGGATCCGCATGAACCTGCGTCGAGGGCTACGGGCAATTGGCACTGGCCCGCGCATACTGGACCGCCCCGGGAGAGTGTGTACGTGAAGGTCCGCTCCGAGCTGCCGACCGGCACGGTCACGTTTCTTTTCAGCGACATCGAGGGGAGCACGCGCCTTCTGCAATCCCTCGGCGAGCGCTACCCCGACGTGCTCGAGACACACCAGGCCCTGCTGCGTACGACGTTCGGGGCTCACGGGGGAACCGTCATCGGGACCGAGGGGGACTCCTTCTTCGTCGTCTTCCCCGACGCACAGCAAGCCCTGGCCGGCGCCGTCGCGAGTCAGCGCGCCCTCCACGACTACGATTGGCCGGAGGACGCTCGGATCAAAGTCCGCATGGGTCTCCATACCGGCCAGGGCACCCTGGGTGGCGACAACTACGTGGGTCTCGACGTCCATCGCGCGGCCCGGATCGCCGCGGCAGGCCGGGGCGGCCAGCTACTGGTCTCGGCGACGACCCGAGGCCTTGTCGAAGACACCCTGCCCGAGCACGTGACCCTGCGTGACCTCGGTGACCACGGGCTCCGCGACCTCGAACGGCCCGAGCGCCTGTACCAGGTCGTGATCCCTGGCCTTCCTGCCGACTTTCCGCCGATCCGCTCGGCCGAGCCCCGCCAAGGCAACCTCCCGACGCCGTTGGCCAGCTTCGTGGGCCGGGAACGCGCGCTTCGCGACGTGAAGGATCTCGTGTCCCGCTCCAAGCTCGTCACCCTCACGGGCCCGGGCGGGACGGGCAAGACCAGCCTCGCCCTCCGGGCCGCGGCCGACCTTCAGGCCGAGATGGAGGACGGGGCATTCCTGGTCCGGCTCGGATCGATTGCCGATCCGGATCTCGTGATCCCGACGATCGCGCGTGCCCTCGGGATTGCCGAGCAGGCCGAGCGCCCGCCGCTCGAGCTGCTCATCGAACATCTGCGGACGAAGAACGTCCTCCTCGTGCTCGACAACTTCGAGCAGATCATGGCGGCGACGGAGGCCGTCGGCGAGCTGCTGGGACAGACCCCTCGCGTCCGGACGCTCGTGACGAGCCGCGAGGCCCTCGGGCTCCAGGGCGAGCAGCAGTACCCCGTCCCGCCGCTGGAGACGCCGGACCTCGCGAACCTGCCCGCGCTCGACCGCCTCGCCCGCTATGAGGCGGTGTCGCTGTTCGTCGCGCGAGCATCCGCGGTTCGGCAAGGATTCGCGCTCACTGCCGACAATGCCGCGGCGATCGCCGAGATCTGCGCCCGGCTCGATGGCCTCCCGCTGGCGATCGAGCTTGCCGCGGCCACGACGAAGGTCTTGAGCCCGCAGGCCTTACTCGCCCGCCTGGTCCATCGGCTGCCCCTCCTGGGCGGTGCCTCGCGGGACGTGCCGGCCCGCCAGCACACGCTCCGGGACACGATCGCCTGGAGCTACGACATGCTGCCCGAGCGGCAACGCGAGCTCTTCGCCCGCCTCTCGGTGTTCGCGGGCGGGTTCACCCTCGCCGCTGCCGAGTCGGTCTGCGCCGACAGGGTGGGGGACACCTTCGAGGGGGTGGCGTCGCTCGTGAACAAGAGCCTCCTCCGGCAGGTCGAAACGAGCGCGGAGGACCCGCGCTTCGCGATGCTTGGCACGATCCGGGAGTTCGCGGCCGACCAGCTCGCCGCATCCGGTCAGGAGGAGGCGCTCGAGCGCCTCCACGCCGAGCACTTCCTCGCCTTTGCCGAACGAGCCGAGCCGGAGCTCACTGGCTCCCGACCCGCCTCCTTCCTCGACGCCCTCACCGCCGACGACGACAACCTTCGCGCGGCGCTCGATCGCGCGATGACGCGAGGCTGGATCGAGCTGGCGCTGCCGCTCGGGGCCGCGCTGTGGCGCTACTGGCAGATGCGGGGACACCTGCGGGAGGGAAGCGAGCGCCTCGGTCGCTTGCTGGCCATGCCGGGCGTCGAGACCCATCCGGCGGGGCACATCGCGGTGCTCGAAGCGGCTGGGAGCGTGGCCTACTGGATGGGTGACTTCCCCGCGGCGCAACGAGCCTACGAGCGTGTGCTCGCCCGCAGCCGCGAGGATGGTGATCCGCGAACCATCGCCGAAAGCCTCTACAACCTGGCATTTCCGGTCCAGTTCCAGGGCGCAGATGCCGAGGCGTCTGCCCTCCTGCAGGAAGCCGCAGAGCTCTTCCGACAGGCCGGCGATCGAGGCGGCCGGGCGAAGACGCTGTGGGCGCTGGCGGGCATGATCGAGAAGGACAACGCTGCCTCCATGGCGATGGCGCTGGAGGCATTGCGGATCTTTCAGGAGCTCGGCGACCGGTTCCACGAAGGCTGGGCGCTCCGGATCGTCGCGGTCTCTGCGAGACAGCTCGGTCAGATCGAGGAGGCACGGGCGCGGCTCGCCCAGGGCATGGAGATCTTTCGCGAGGCGGGTGACCTTTCAGCCATGGTCATATTCCTCGGGAGCTTCGCCGATCTGGCCGCCTTCGAGGGCGATATTCCCCGAGCGCTCAGGCTTGGCGGGGCAGCGGCCGCGTCCCGCGACGCCACGGACGCTGGAGTCGCGGAATGGGTCGGGGAAGTCGAGGAGCGCCAGCGACTCGTGGAGCGGATCGCGACCGACGCCAGCGCCGCCCGGCTGTGGGCCGAGGGCCAGGCGATGAGCGTCGACGAGGCCGTCGCATATGCGCTCACACCACCGGCCGCCGCGGCTGGAGGCCCGCGCAACCCGGCGGCAGCCGCAGGGCACAGCTCCTAGCGCGGGGGACGCCCGCTCATCGCCGTTCCGGCGTCACGGGCATCGGGCGAGACCGTCGAGATGCGTATGCGCATGAACTCGGTGACCCGCATGAAGCCCAGGAACGGACGCACCAATTCGGGCATCAGCGAGCGCCCCGGATCGTGGAACAGGCGTGGCCCGATGAGGCGCAGGGTTCGACCGCGAGTCACCAGCCGGCACTCACCGGCGGCCATGATGTTCTTCACCCATTGCACGTCCGAGCCGTACGTCAGCGCGAAGACGTACTCCTCGCCCCGTCGGAAGACGTTCATCGGGGTCTCGTATTCACGGCCTGACGTGCGGCCCCGGTAGAGGAGCAGCCCGAAGCCAGGCAGCCAGCCGGCCACGAGCCGGGTGAGGGGGTTCACGAATCGCTTCGTGAATGGCCGCATGCCCTGGAGGCGGGTTCGCGTTGCCATTCCCTGAGTCTCCCACGCGGATCGCGACGCCGTGCGAGGGTGAGTTGACTAAGATGGACTAACCACGTATGGTCGACCCGTGGAGAAGCCGGTCAACATCCATGAGGCGAAGACGCACCTATCGCGGCTCATCGAGCGTGTCGAGGCAGGGGAGGAGATCACCCTGGCCCGAGCCGGCCGGCCCGTCGCGAAGCTCATCCCGTATGTGTCGCGTCGAGAGCCGCGTCGACTGGGGCTCCTGAAGGGCCAGATCTGGATAGCGCCGGACTGGGACTCGCCGGAAGTCAACGAGGAGATCGCCCGGGACTTCGGGGTGTGATCCTGCTCCTCGATGCCCACGTTCTGCTGTGGTCGCTGTCGGACGTGGAGGACCTCGATTCAAGGGCTGTGAGGGCGATCCAAGACACGATGAGCGACGTCGTGGTGTCGACGGCCTCCATCTGGGAGCTCGAGATCAAGCGTGCGAAAGGCAAGCTGCGGTTCGCCTCAGACCTCATCGTCGACGCCACGCGGGCTGGATTCGATGTGCTCCCGATTCAAGCTGTGGATGCGATCGCGGCGGCCAGGCTGCCGGCCCATCATCGGGACCCATTCGACCGAATGCTCGTCGCGCAGGCAGCTCGGCTCGAAGCCACGATCGTCTCGCGCGACACCGTCTTCGATCGCTACGGCGTGGATCGACTCGACGCTTGATCAGGCGCGTGCGCGACTGATCGATTCCCGGAGATCGCGGTCTGCGGCGCGGAGCTCGTCCTCGAGGGGGGTGGCCATGCCTGCCTCGATCCAGCTCGTGACCGCGGCGTCGATCGTCATGAGGCAGGCGCCGACGAACACCCGAGCACGTCGCCGCGCAATCGGACTCCCGTCGGGACCGACGAGGCTCACGACGAGGAGGTCGCGGGCGGCCTCGAGGAGGAGCCATGAGCGAGCCATGAGCGCCGGTTCCTCGTGGGACAGGCGGTGGAGGGTCGCCTGGTGCTCGGGCCGGACGTGCGCAAACGTCCGTCGTTGGAGCTCCGCCATGACCCGAAGGACCAGCCCGATCGGGTCTTCGCCCTGGACGACGCCCTCGGCCACGGCGGTGCGGGCGTACTCGCGGTCGAGGCGCCGCGGGTCCAGGACTACATCTTCCTTGGTGGGGAAGTAGCGGAAGAACGTCCGGCGCCCGATGCCCGCCTCGCGCGCGATCTCGTCGACCGACACCGCATCGAACGATCGGTCCGCCAGCAGCCGGAAGGCGGCGTCGACGACGGCCTGCCGAGTCCGAGCGGCCTTCTCCTCACGTATCGGCATCCCGAGAGTCTACCGAGCGTGGCACTTGATGCCATATGGCACTTAGTGCCATCATCCGGATGGACGCAACCCGGGGAGCAAGGGAGCTGGCACCGATGCATGTCGTCGCAGAGATCACCATCAACGCATCGCCGACGGCGGTGTTCGCGTTTGTCAGCCGGCCAGAGTTGGCCCCCGAGTGGCAGGAGGCGGCGATCTGGACCCGGGTTCGGACGCCTGGCCCGATTGCCGTCGGATCGGAGATGGACCATGAAGGGCGGTTCGCGGGGATGCGGGTCCGCACCAGCGGCCAGGTGACGGACTGCGAACCCGGCCGGCTCCTCGCCTACGTGTTCATCTCGCGGTTCGGGGCGACGTCGATGCGTTACGAGCTTGAGGACGCTGCGGGTTCAACGAGGCTGCGGCTCTCCGCGGATGCGCCGCTGCCGTGGTTCATGCGGCCGCTCGCACCGTTCCTCGCCCAGAACGTTCAGGGCATGTTCGAACGCGATGTCGTCCGGTTGAGGTCGGTCGTGGAGTCGGGGCGGTTCTCGGGCCCTTCCTGACCCGAGAGTCGCTTCCGATAAGGTGAGTTATGTCTGCGCCCGCATCTGGTTAGGTGAGCAGGATTCTTCGGACTCCGCGAGGACGCACGCGGATTCCGATGGCGATTGAAGCCTGAAGGCGTACGTGGAGCTGAAGTCGTTCCTCGCTAGTTTCGGAGATGTCGCCGCCGACGTCGTGCCCGTCGGCTGCGAGCCTCTTGGCGAGCGTGGCATCAATGCCCTGCACTGAGACGTCGGGGCTAGCGGCTTGGGAAACGGTCAAACCCGTCGCCGCACAAATTGCGGTCGCCCACCCTAGGTCGTTGTCGCCGAGGTCATACACGGGCCAGTTCTCAAACTTGCCCAGAAGCGCGTCATCGGTGACGGTCCTCTCCCGAAGGAAGGAACCGTCGGCTTCAAGCGACGACAACAGCTCCCATCGGCCCGGGAGCAACAACGCGCCTCCAGCGCATGGCTCCTTGCGTAGGTCCGCCATAGCCGCGCGAATGCGCTCGGTGTTGCCCTTGACTCCAAAGGTGCGACCGCGCAGGGTGCCGATCATCTCGCGTAAATAGGCGAGCTCGCCGTCAAGCAATGGACGTGCCGTCCACGTGCCAATCTCGGCCGCTGAGTCCGGCAGATAGTCACTGACTTGGAAGATTCGCTTGTCAGCCCAGGCATGTGTCGCTAGCGAGCGGGTCTCGGATGTAGGCGGTCTGATGACGCTGGCCGACCTGAACCAGGTCTGAGGAAAGCCCGAACCCCACGCCTCTCGGACCGACTCCTCGAATGCTGCGACTTGGATGGAATCTACGGGCGTGGCCCGGATCGCGTCTCGGACCGTTCGCTCAAATTCCGTGACGCCGGCGGCCCAGGCTCCGTCGACTTGTTTGAGCCGCGCGTCGAGGTCTGTCACGCTAAAGAGTGCCTCGACCTTCGGCAGGTTGGCCTTCAAATCAGCTAGTGCGTGAGCGAAGTGGTCATTCAGGTCGTGAAGAGTCTTCGTGATTCGTAGAGGCGCTAGAGTCGCGCTTGGGTCGGTATGGATGGCCGCACTCAACAGAAAGGCTTTCATCAGGTCTGTGTCGGCGTTCACCCAACCGACTTCGTGAGATTTCATCGACCAGATAGCCCAATCGTCCAGATCCGCGAGCCTCCGATCGGGGTCGGCGTGAGCCTCGAGGCCGGCAATGAGCGTGTTTATCGATTTGTCCACGGAACACAATTCCAGGAGTGCTCGCGCGTTTCCGATGGAGCCGGCTAACGCCTGACGTGTCACTTCCCAAGCCAGGGGAGCGACGTATCGCAGCTCGTCCGGAACCTGCCCGTGGGAGGTGCGATCCCCTTCAGCAATGCGCCATCGGCGTAGTGCCTCGTCCACGGTGGCGTTGTCGCCGCGCTGTACGGCAATCCGTAGCACCCCGGAAATCGAGCTGCGAATCGCACGGCGGGCCTGATCGATAATTTCACCAGGCGATTCCGCAACGTAAGGCGGTTGCCGGATTGGGAGGATGAATTCGAGCGCTTCCACGAGGTGCAGCCATGGCCGCTCCCCCACCCGACCGTAGAGGGCCGCGTCCGCTGTTCCGAGAAATCGATAAAGCGCGGGATAGAGTGCGAGGAGGCGAAAGTACGCAGGCGCTTGCCAATTGACGGCTCGAGAAAGGATTTGGATCGGAAAGTACGCGAGATGAAAGACGGCATCCGCGGCGCTTGCGTGGACAGCCGCATCTGTGAGCTGATAGAGAGCGCTCTCTATGGAGGCGAGCGGAGCGCCGGAGCTGGACCGAAAACCCGAAATATGTTCCGCGTCGAGGGCCTGAACGTATTGCGTCCAGCCTAGGGCATAGCGCTCGAGTATCGATTCGAATGCTTGACTCACCGCCTCAAGGACTGTCGTGTCGGGCCCAATCGACGACTGAGCCTCGAATCGAAGGGCTTCAATGCCGGCCGTGATGTCCACTGCGGCTCTAGGTACTCGAATGCGAACGGCGCGGCCAATGGTTCTCACACTGGCGATAGGAATCGTTCGTGTTGACTCTGCGATCAAGGTGTCGCGATCGACAATCGCATCCAGCCGAACAGAGGTCGTCAATCGAGCGGCATCGTGAGACTCGACACGGGCCGCAGCAATCAGTCGCGGTAGGTTGATATCCGTCAATTGTCCTTTGCTCGGGCTGCGGACCCGCGCTGACTCACCGAGCCTTCGATCTGGGCTTCCAAAAGGAAATGACGCGCCGCCGGCCTCACCCATTGCAGATGTCAGGATTGACGCTGCAACGTTCCTGACGAGCTCTCCACGCAAGCTGTCATCGGTCTGCTTCAGTAGGTGCTCTCGCCGTCGACTCACACGATTGACCGGGTCTGTGATTTCGAGAATCTCCCGGATCGCCGCCAACACCAGAACGGCCCATATCAGCGAGGCGATCCAGACAAGAGTCTCTAGCCAGCCTCCGAACCCGCTACCGGCGAACACAACTGCTTCGCCAGTGAGGATCACCAGGAGGATTCCCAATGTCGCCGCCTGATACACGCGCGTCGACGGAGTGAGGTCCCGACGAAGTCGGGCTGTCAGTCCGCCAGACTCCATTACGAAAACAGTCAGGGCCAGTGCAAGGCCAATGATTGTCGCTTGAACCTGCCACAACGCCATAAGCCCGTCGAGGGGCAGGAGCGGTGGCTTCAAATTCGATAGAGCCAGCGCTACAACGGTCCCGTTGGCTACTGCGACCCCCGCAGCACCTACGCGGATCGAATTGGTGTTGATCGGCAGAGGCCGCTTTCGTTGGATCAACGGCGCGTTGCCCCGGGCCGCTTTCTTTAGCGATCGAACGGCCATAAGTCGCAGGGAGTGGCGGGAGCTCAACCACCAGATGGGCGCGAGCCCCGCATCGATTAGCGAGATCGCGATCCCATGGATTTGACCCCATACCCCGCGGAATATCATCAGGGTCCTTTCCACCTCACGGGGCCTATCCGTGGTTATCCAAGGCGATCAATCGCGTCCGATGCTCGAAATCGGATATCGCACGATGCTACTCAGCCCGATCGTGCCATGACAGTAGGGTCTTCCCTACCCAGTGACTCGGCGTAAGCGCGCCGGAAACCACAGGCCCGCCGCTCGGGCTCGATCCGGAGGACGTGCGACGAGCGGGCGCTGTGCACGAGCGTGGCGGCGAGGTGGTGGATGGGCCGGGTGTGCGGTCCGGTGAGGTCAACCAGGGTGCTGTCGGCGCGCCGGCCGCGGGGGCGAGGCTGCCAATCGACTCGCCCAGCCCGACCGCGCGGGCCCCTGCAGCGTCGCGTGTTGCAGCGCTCGACGTGACGTCAGCCGCCGGGAACACGCGGAAATTCGCTATCGACCGCACGATGTGCATCCGTTTATCGTGCCGCGGCGATGGCGGGATGGATCGTCAAACGAGACGGGCCGTGCTCGAAATGCGGCACGTTGCTGCGCGCCGGCGAAACCGCCGTCTGGGTGCGCGGCGCGAACAGGATGGAATGCTTGGCATGCCCGCCGTTGCCCATTTTCGACCCCTCCCCTCCTCCGGTCGATTCGGGTGTCGCCGGCCTGTCGGCGCGTCGGGAGCAGCACCGACGACGGGCTGGCCTCGAAGCTGATCGCAAGGCCCGTTGGGGAAACCGAGTCGGCGGCTGGGTCAATCGTTTCGCAGAGGAGCCGCAATCGATCCGCGCTTGGGCGATCGGCGCCAAGCGTGAGGAGCTACTTGGTGCCGCCCTCGCCAGGGTGCCTGGCCTCATCGTCCTGAACGACCGGAAGGTCAAAGGCACAAGGGGCAACGTCGATCACATCGCGGTCGCCCCAGCCGGCGTCTTCGTGATCGATGCAAACCAACGATCGGGTTTCATCGAGGTCGTCGACAAGGGGTCGTTCTTCCGATCGGACCTGCGTCTGATCATCGGCGGACGGAACGAGTCGAAGCTCGCCGCGGACATGGGTTGGCAGTTGAAAGCCGTCACGGCCGCCCTCATCGAGGCGGGAGTCGATCCCCTGCCGCCGATCGCAGCCGTGCTGTGCTTCATTGATCCCAACTGGCCGCTCTTTCGTCGGCCGAAGTCGTTCGATGGTGTGCGGATCGAGTCCGAGGCGTCGATCGTCAAGGTTCTCGGTGAGCCGGCGGCTCTCCCCTCAGCTGAAATCGATCGACTCGCCCAGGTCGTTGCAGAGGCCCTACCCGCCAAATAGAGGGCCTGACCGCGTGATCAGCCGCGTGGGGCCCGCCGCATGCGCTCGAGCTCGCGGCGGAGACGTTTGCTCGGACGGCCCTCGCCGCGGACCGCCTTGATGCCGGGCGCGATCTCGCGGATCACGGGCGGCGGGCTGTTGTCGATGTAGCAGGTGGCCGCGACCGGCGCGCCGACGCGCGTTTCGATCGGCCGGACGACCTCGACGATCCGTTCACGTTCAGCGATCAGCGCATGTACCGCGTCGCCGGCACGGACCTTCGTCGATGGCTTTGCCGGGTTGCCGTTGACGCGGACGTGGCCGCCGTCGCACAGCTGCGTCGCCATGGACCGGGTCTTGACGAGCCGAACCGCGGACAGCCAGCGATCGATACGCGTTTCGTCGGCCACGGGTCAGGTGGCGACCGTTCGATATTCGCTGAGCTCGAACAGGTGGCCATCCGGGTCGCGGAGGAAGCAGCGAGTCTCGCTTCCGCTGGTGACCGGCGGGGTCAGGAACTCCCCTCCCCTCGCGCGGAGAAGCTCGTAGGTCGCCTGACAGTCGTCGACGCGGATCGTGAAGAGGTTGTCTCGCAGATCAGGATCAGCAGGCGGGGCGAGGGTCACGGTTGGCTTGTCGTCCGTCGGTCCCCCACCCTCGACCAGCAGCAGCCAGGCGCCTGCGAAGCTCAGGACGACGGACGCGCCGTACTCGCGGTACAAGGTGGCGCCGAGCACGTCCGTGTACCAGGACCGGCTTCGCGCGGGATCGCGCACGACCAGGATGTGCGTAAGGGCCGTATCGGCCGAGGGGAACACATGGGCAGGCTAGCGCGAGCGTGTCGTCAGCCACGGGAGTGGGTCACAAGCTCTGCAGGGCGGTATGAGCCGCGCCGATCAGGCCGACCTTCGTGTTCGTGATGACGTGCACGGGCAGCTCCCGAAGGAACTCGGTGTCCCGACCCTTTGCTGCGAGGCGTTCGAGGAAGCGCCCTGCGCGGAGCAAGGGCAGGAGCCGGAATGTCATGCCGCCGCCCAGGTAGAGACCGCCCGTCGCATTGACTCTGAGCACAAGGTTGCCCGCTTCGGCTCCGAGGATCGAGATGAGCAGCGCCAGGGCAGCGCCGCACGCTTCGGCGCCGTTCCGGTTGTCGAGTCCTGCCTCCACGATGACGCGTGTTGGATCATCCGCGGCCGCAAGCGCAGCGGCGAGCCAATGCGGTTCGCCTCCGCCACGCGCATCGCGAACGTGCGCGTAGACGTCCGGGACAGCAGATCCCGAGCACACCATCTCGGTGCTCACATGCGGGAATCGGTCGAGCAAGGCCTGACACAGGTCAAGCTCCATCGCCGTGCTGGGCGCAAACGACGCGTGGCCGCCCTCGGAAGCGCACGCCATGTGGCCCGCTTCCGTGCGAATGAGGAAGGCCTCGCCGAGCCCTGTCCCCCAGGCAATCACCGCCATCGGTCCCTTCGCGTGCCTGTTGCCACGTCGGAGGACAACAACGTCGCTCGGGCGAAGCACGGGAACCGCGGCCGCCATGGCTTCGGCGTCATTCACCACGCGAAGGTGAGTCAGGCCCAGGCGCGCGCGGAGGTCGTCAGCTTCGATCGACCAGGGGAGGCTGTCCGTCTCGACCCGCCCGTCGCGAACCGGCCCGGCGACGGCAATCACGGCCGAGCGAATGCTCCCAGCGCCGTCTCCGAGGAATTGGCCGATCAGCGCGTCGAGGCTGTCCTGTTGCGTTGTGCTGAACTCGCGCCAGACCACGGGATCGCGGGCGCCGCGCTGGGGTGAATAGAGGCCGAGGCGTGAGGTCGTGGCGCCGACGTCAGCCGCGAGCACCAGCGGCGCGGTCGCGGTCACACGCCTTGGATCGCCTCGACATCCGCGGGGATGCCGCTTTCGTCACGGAAGTGCTCGCGGCCCGACACGATCGTGGCGAAGAGGCGCGCGTCCTCATCGATGACCACGAAGTCCGCACGTTTGCCCGGCGTGATGCTGCCGACCCGATCGTCGATGCCAACCGCTACCGCAGGGTTCAACGACGCGAGGCGAAGCGCGTCCTTCAGCGGCATTCCCACGAGATGCACGAGGTTCCAGACGCCATGGATGACCGGCCACACGGAGCTGGAGATGGTTCCGTCCAGGGCAGGGTCAACGCTGCGCAATCTGACGACGCCTCCCCTCTTCACGAGCTTCACCCCGGTCCAATCGTATTCGCCGTCGATGATGCGGTCCGACCAGTCGTAGTCGCCGTCGGGTAGCCCAGCCGCAGCCTGCATGTCCGAGATCAGGCAGATCTTGTCGAGGCCTTTGCAGCGGATGGCCACGTCCATGGCCACCGGATGGACGTGATGGCCATCGCCATTCAGCTCGCACATGAGATTGTCGAGCGTCAGGGCCGCCCCGACCGCGCCTGGCCGCCGGTGGTGGAGCCCGGTCATGACGTTGAAGACATGCGTGACGTGGGTCACCCCGGCATCGACCGCCTGGCGGAAGAGCTCGTAGTCGGCCTCACCGTGGCAGAACGACGCGACCACACCGCTCGCCCGGATCGCCCGGATCACATCGAGGGCTCCGGGAAGGTCCGGCGAGACGTCCATGAGTCGGAGGTGGCCGTCAGCAGCTGCCAGAAACTCACGGTATTTGTGGACATCGGCGCGGGGCGGCGGTTCCTCGGACTCACCCGGGAGGTACTTCGGAAACAGGAACGCTCCCTCGTTGTGGACGCCCTCGATCATCGCGCCCTCCTGCGACGCGTTGATCGCCGCGACGACCCCACGAACGCCCTCCAGATCGCCCGCGGTTGGCAACCAGCTCGTCGTACCGGTCGTGACCAGCCAGCGGGAGATCGCCCGGACGGCATCTGCGCCCTCGCGCGCGAAGTGGCCGATCGCTCCGTGGTTGTGGATGTCGATGAGGCCGGGGGCGAGGATGCGGTCGCCGAGATCCCACACCTCGTAGTCCGACGAGATCGCCGCTTCCGGCGACCGGATGATGGCTTCGATGCGGTCTTCGTCGACCAGGACCGTGGCGCTGCGGATGTCCTCGAGCGGGGTGATCACCCTGCGGGCACGGATCGCGCGCTTGCGGATGGCGCTCACTCCTTGACCGCTCCGAGCGTGGCGCCCGCGATGAACTGGCGCTGGAGGAAGGCGTAGGCCATGACCACGGGGAAGGCCACGATCACGCACGCCGCGGCCATCAGCGTGATGTCGGTCAAGTACTGGCCCTGGAAGAAGCTGATGCTCAACGGTGCCGTCCGCAGCGACTCGGAACTGATCATGATCAGCGGCATCAGGAAGTCGTTCCAGATCCACATGAAGTTCAGGGCGGCGAGCGTCACGATCGCCGGCAGGACGACGGGTGCGCCGACCGAGACCAGCGTCCGCCAGGTCGTCGCGCCGTCAACGCGAGCCGCGTCGATCAGCTCGCGCGGCAGCGAGCGGAACGCGGCGGCCATCCAGAACACGCCGAACGGCAGCTGGTAGCCGATCTCGGTGACGACGATCGCGAGGTAGCTGTCGGTCAGTCCGAGGGCGCGCCAGATGTAGTACAGCGGCAGCAGGCCGTCCTCGATCGGGATCATCAGCGCGAAGACGAACAGCGCGAGCACCGCGCCGCTGTGCCTGAACCGCAGCGCACCGATCCCGTACCCGGCGAGGAGG
>Ga0070698_100004612_pt1 | contig 15138 bp, 11 predicted proteins | sample KBSK1502metaG_FD_65477 | JGI IMG/M metagenome (GOLD analysis project Ga0070698, IMG submission 65477) | Corn, switchgrass and miscanthus rhizosphere microbial communities from Kellogg Biological Station, Michigan, USA - KBS K1-50-2 metaG | ecosystem: Host-associated > Plants > Roots >...
GAAGGGGCCCCGGTCAAGATCATCGGCACGGTCAACCAGAACTCTCCGTTCGTGATCATCTCGCTGGCGAACGCTCCGGTGGCCGAGCCTCAGGACCTCGTCGGCAAACGCGTGGGGGTCGCGACGGCGAACGAGACCTACTTCACCGCGTTCCTGAAGCTGACGCAGGTCGATCCGTCATCGTTGACCAAGGTGCCGGTCCAATACGACCCTGCGCCGCTCGTCGCGGGAGAGGTCGACGCTTGGATGGGATACCTGACGGACGAGTACCTGCGGTTGGTGGAGCAGGGAGTCGATGTCCACTCGTTCTCCCTCTCCGATTACGGGGTGCAACTGTACGTCGGGACCTATTTCGCCACCGAGGACAGCATCAAGGAGCGTGACGAGATCACGCGGTTCATGCGCGCCGAGGTGAAGGGTTGGCAGGACAACGTCGCGGATCCTGAGCTGGGAGCGCGATTGACGGTTGAGAAGTACGGCAAGGACCTCGGGAACTCGTTCGAGACCCAGCTCGAAGCGAATCACCTCTACATCGACGAAACGATCGTCACGCCGGAGACGGAGACGCGCGGACTCTTGTATATGACGGAGGAAGGCATCGCGAAGAACGTTGAATTCCTCGACAGTGTCGGCGTTTCCGCGGACGGTCTCTTCGACAATTCGATCCTCGAATCGATCTTCGAAGGGAAGAGCAGCATCTAGATGTCCCCGAGCTCTTCGCGGTACGGCAGACCTGGCTCGGGTGCTTCCTGGCTCGTCCCGCGCTTAGCCGGCCCGCTGCTGATCCTCGGGGTGTGGGAGATCGTGGCTCGTGTCTGGCTCGAGAAGCGATTCTTGATCGCCGCACCGACCCAGATCGTGACCGAGCTGTGGTACCACTGGGATTCGTACCTCCCCCACATCAAGGTCACCGCCGCTGAGGCCGCGCTCGGATTCCTACTGGGGAACGCGGCAGGCATCATCCTGGCGGTCGCGATCGTGCAGGTCCCCATCGTGGACAAGCTCATCCTTCGGATGAGCGTGTTCCTGTCGAGCATGCCCCTCCTGCTCCTCGCACCGATCCTCACCCTGATGTTCTTCGGTGAGGCGGCGAAGATCGCGCTGGTGGTGATCCTCGTGTTCTTCCCGACGGTGATCGCCACGTTGGTCGGCCTACGCTCCGTGGATGGAACGATGCGTGATCTCGTGCGTTCGATGGGAGGGGGTCGCTGGTTCCAGCTCTGGAAGCTGAGGATGTGGGCGGCCATCCCGTGGATCGTCGCGGCGCTCCGGATCGCTGCACCTGCCGCCGTCCTGGGTGCGATGCTCGCTGAGTTCTTCGGCGCGGATCGGGGTCTGGGGATCGCGATCGTGTCGGCGATGTCGGGACTCGACACGACGAGGGTCTGGACGCTCGCCACGCTCGCAACCGCACTCGCCGGTGGCACGTATGCGCTCCTCACGCTGCTTTCCCGCGTCGTGGTCCGTTGGACGCCGCTCCTGTCTACGGGCACGAGGGCGGCCGACAGCGCGCGCTTCACCGGCGCGTGGTCGCGGTTCTCCGTATCGGTCATCAGCATCGCGGGGATCGCCCTCCTGTGGGAGGTGGGGCTGCGCATGCTCCCGGTGAACGGGTTCTTCGTGCGGGGTCCGCTCGAGGTGGCTCGTTACCTGTTGGGAATGGGCGCAAACGGGCCCAACTGGAAGCTCGTCTTCTCGGAGGTGCCAGTGACGTTGCTTGACTCCGGCGTCGGGTTCGTCCTCGGCACGCTCGCCGCCGTGATCATCGCGATCGCGTTCGTCCAGGTCCCGGTGCTGGAACGGACCTTCCTTCCGAGCGTGATCGCGCTCCAATCGGTCCCGCTCGTCGTCTACGTGCCTCTGATGGTCATCGCGGTCGGGAGAGGCTTCGTCGCCACCGCATCGATCGCCGCCTTGATCACCCTCTTCATCACACTCGTCGCCGTGAGCCACGGGCTCCGCGCCGTTCCAGCCGAGGGAGAGGACCTCTTCCGGGTCAACGACGCCTCGAGCTGGGTCGTCTTGTGGAAGCTGCGTATCCCGACCGCTCTCCCGGCCCTCTTCGCCTCAGCCAAGATCGCGGTGATCGGGTCCGTGATCGGTGCCACGGTCGCGGAGTGGTTGGCGACGGGACGTGGTCTCGGACGGACGATGGTCGTGGCGAGGTTCAAGTCGGATGTCGACCTCCTATGGGCCGCCGGAGTGGTCGTCACGATGCTCTCGGTGCTCGGCTACGGGCTGCTCGGTCTCGCGGAGCGTCGCGTCCTGGCACGGTACGCCCCTGAGCAGGTCTACGGGTAAACGAGACGGAATCAGGGAGGCAGATGTTCGATCTGACGGCGTGGCACGTGGCGATGGGCGACTTGGACGCCGACGTGGTGGTGCGCAGCGGCCGACTCGTCGACGTTATCACGGGTGAGATCTATCCCGCGGACGTCGCGATATCCGGCAACCAGATCGCGGCGGTGGGTTCGGTCGATCGGTGTGTCGGCGATCGCACCCAGATCGTAGACGCAGGAGGCGCTCACCTCGTCCCTGGGCTCATCGACGGTCATCTCCACGTCGAGTGCAGCAAGCTGTCGATCACACGCTTCGCGCAGATCGCGGCGCCCCTCGGCACCACGAGCATCATCTCCGGACTCGATCAGGTGTTCGTCGTAGCAGGGCTCGAAGGGGTCCGGGAGTTCCTGGACGAGGCAGCCAAGCTGCCTCTTTCGATCTTCTGGGGGGCGCCATGCAAGGTCCCCTACACCTATCCCGTGACCTCAGTCGGACACACCTTCGGGACTGAGGAGTTGCTTGCATCCAAGGACTGGCCCGAATGCATCGGCATATGGGAGGCGCTGCCCGACTACCTGATCCACGAAGACCCCGAGGTCCTGGCGCTCCTGGAGCTCGCGAGGAGTCAGCGACTCCCCCTGTTCGGCGCGGCTCCGATGGCGAGCGGACCGATCATCTCCGCCTGGGCGACCACCGGTGTCCGTGTCGACCACGAGTCGTACACCAACGAGGAGCTAGTTCAGAAGCTCCGCAACGGGATCAACGTGATGATCCGAGAGTCGACGATCGCGCACTTCCTCGCGGAGAACATCAAGGTCGTGCTCGAGAACCCTGCGCTGGGGTCGCGGATCGCCTTCTGCACGGACGACATGACAGCTCCGGACCTGCTGGAACGTGGTCACCTCGACAACGTGATCCGCCTGGCGATCGGGTACGGGGTAAGCCCGATTACGGCCGTGCAGATGGCCACGGTCAATTGCGCGCAGTTCTACCGGATCGACGATCAAGTGGGGATCATCGCTCCTGGTCGCCGGGCAGACATCCTGATCGTCGACGATCTCAACGACTTCCGTCCTCGTCAGGTCATCGCGAAGGGCAAGGTGCTCACCGATGACGGTCGGCTGATCCAGCCGCTCGAACCACCACCGCGCAGCGCCGGGATGCTCCGGTCGTTCCCCGTGTCTCGCGTCGCGCCGGACGAGCTGGCGATCGCGGTGGATCAGACGGCATCGGGCGGCACCGCGGTTGCGGTCTGCATGCAACTGACGGACGTCCCGTTCGTCCGTAGGCGTCGAGAGGTCGAAGTGCCTGTCGAGGACGGAGTGATCGTCGCGAGGGTCGAAGATGGAATCAACTACGCAGCCGCCGTCGAGGCGTACGGCAAGTCGGGCAACCGAGCCGCGGCGTTCGTTTCCGGGTTCGGGCTTCGGCGTGGCGCATTCGCTTCGTCGGCTTGTCCGGACGACAACAACATCATCGCGGTGGGCGCGACGCTCGAGGACCTTGCCTTCGCGATCAACACGGTCATGGAGCTCCACGGGGCGCAGGTCGTCGTCGAGGCCGGAGAGGTCGTATGTGTCCTTCCCCTCGAAGTCGCCGGGATCGTGAGCGATGCCGAGGCGGAACGGGTCGCCGAGTTGGAGAGCGCGCTCGAGTCTGCGCTCGCCGAGCGCGGCTGCTCCATCGACTTCCCGTTCATGCAGCTCGCCTTCATGGGCATCACCGCCGTCCCCGATCTCGGTCTCACGGAACGAGGGCTCGTGGACAACACCCGACACGAGATCATCAGCCCGGTCCTCATCACGAGCGGGTAACGAGTTGTCCCGGAGGGTCCTCATCACTGGCGCGGCGTCTGGGATCGGCCGCGCGATCGCGGAAGATCTCACGCGATCCGGTGATGAGGTCATCGCCACCGCGCGCGACGTGGCGCGTCTTCGATCGTTGGCAGTGGCGGAGCGACTCCCCCTCGACGTCGACGACGATCGATCCGTCGAGGAGGCGATCCGTTCCGCAGCGCCGATCGACGTACTGGTCAACAGCGCGGGCTTCGGGGTGGGTGGACCGACCGAACGGGTGCCCCTCGGCGAAGTTCGGGAGATGTTCGAGACGAACGTCTTCGGCGTGATCCGGATGATCCAAGCTGTGGTTCCGCAGATGCGGGAACGCGGCCGCGGGACGATCGTGTTGATCTCGTCGATGACGAGCAGGTTCCCCTGGCCCCTCGGTGGCTTCTACGCGGCCAGCAAGGCAGCCCTGGAGTCCATCGGTGAAGCGCTCCAGATCGAGCTCAGGCCTTACGGGATCCGGGTGATCATCGTGCAACCTGGGGTTATCCGCACGCCGTTGCGATTCCTCTCGTTCGGTGGAGACGACGAACCCTATCGGGAGTTGCAGCGGCAGTGGGTCGAGATCTTCGCCCGTGAGTCGCCGGGTCCCGAACGGGTAGCCGCAGCGGTGCGAGGGGCGCTGGACGGTGACAGATGGATCATGCGCGTACGGGTCGGCGAGGACGCCGAGGAGCTGCTCGGAGCTCGCCAACTTCTGGATGACGAGTCGTTCGCCGATCACTTATTGGGGTTCGCTGACGTGACTTGGCCGCTGGGCGGGTCGGAGGAGGCATGAATCGGGAAGATCGCGCGCTGCGTGTGTTGCTGGCCGGCGAGTCCTGGATGACCCATGGGATCCACATCAAGGGCTTCACGTCGTATACCACGGGCGACTACGCGGAGGGGCACGAACCGCTCCTCGACGCGCTCGATCACGGAGGTGTCGAGACGACGTACCTCCCCAACCACCTCGCGACGACTCGCTTCCCGTCCACCGTCGAGGAGCTGCGGGCGTACGACGTGGTGGTCCTCAGCGACTGCCCGGCCGACACCCTCCTCCTCCACCGCGACACCTTCGTGAACGGGCTAAGGACTCCGAATCGGTTGGAGGCGATCGCGCGGTTCGTCGCGGGAGGTGGCGGCCTGCTGATGGTGGGAGGCTACATGTCCTTCGGCGGTTTCGAGGGGAAGGCCAACTACCGGCTGAGCCCGCTCGCAAGAGCCCTGCCGGTCTCGATCCTGCCCGGGGACGACCGCATCGAGTGTCCCCAGGGCGTCGCCCCGAAAGTCCTCCGAAACGATCATCCCGTTCTCGCGCGCATCGACGCCGAGTGGCCGTGGTTCCTGGGCTACAACAAGCTCGAGGCACGACCAGAGTCTGTCGTCCTCCTCGAGTCCGAGGGCGATCCGTTTCTGACCGTGTGCGAACTTGAACACGGCCGTTCCGCAGCATTCGCATCTGATTGCTCGCCACATTGGGGAAGCCCGGCGTTCGTCGAGTGGAACGGATATCGACCGTTCTGGAACCAGCTCATCGGGTGGCTCGCCAGAAGGGAATGAAGTGGTCCGGATCTCGCTTGGAGACGCACCTCGGCTCTCCGGTTCGACAACCTCGATGGGTTCATCCCTGATGAGGTGTAGGTCCGGGTCGACCATCCGGCCGATCAGATGAGTGACGTCGTCGTTGTCGGCAGCCTGTCCGTGGACTTCACTGCTCGTGCCGAGCGCCTTCCCGTGGTCGGCGAGACGCTCATCGGCTCCGGGTTCGCGACGGCCCCTGGGGGCAAGGGCAACAACCAAGCGATCGCCTCCGCGCTTCAGGGAGTCGCGACAGCCCTCGTCGGGTGTATCGGTGCTGATCACCTCGGCGACATGATCGTGGAGGTCTTCGACGAGCTTGGTCTCGATGCGACCCACCTCGTACGCGACCCATCGGTGCCTACGGGTATCGCCCATATCACCGTGGACGCTGAAGGGCGCAATACCATCGTGATCGTCCCGCAAGCGAACTCGCTGATGTCTACTGAGCGGGTGCTCGACCACGAGGCGCTCATCGGTAGCGCTCGTGTTGTGCTCACTCAACTCGAGATCCCCGTGGAGGCGACCCACGCCGCGCTCACGATCGGCCGCGAAGCTGGGTCGTTAACCATCCTCAATCCGGCGCCTGCTCTTCAGGTCGACGATGATCTCTTGCGGCTCGCCGACATCTGTATCCCCAATGAAGTCGAAGCATCGGAACTGACGGGTCAGAAAGTCATCGATCGCGCTTCCGCGATCAGCGCAGCTTCCGTCCTTCGCGATCGTGGATGTCGGGAAGTGGTGGTGACCCTGGGCGAACGGGGGGCTGTGTATGTCGGGCCGGATGCGACCTTCGATGTCCGCGCCTTCAAGGTCGACGCCGTGGATACCGTCGCGGCGGGAGACGCGTTCTGCGGCGCCTTGGCGGCGGGTCTTGCCCTCGGTGCAAGTCGTGCCCAGGCGCTCGACCGAGCGTCCGCGGCAGGTGCCCTTGCTACGACCCTGCCCGGCGCAACCACATCGCTTCCGACGGCAGGCGCGGTGGAGAGCCTTTTGGAACGTGGGCGCGATGAGGCCCTACCATATGGATAGCGCCCTGCTGTACGCGGCGATAGCGGTCTCCGTATACCACCGGATGCATCCCCGGCGTCCTCTGGCCGACGATCGAGGGCTCGAGCGCCAAGGTGGGCGCGTTCGTGGACGGGACTTCTGGGCATGAACTACTACTCGCCTCGAACGCTCGAGGAGGCGCTCGAGCTCCGAGCCGCATACCCGGAGGCGGTGCCGATCGCCGGCGGGACCGATCTCATGGTGCAGATCAACTTCGACGTGACGAGGCCCGGGGCGGTCCTCGACGTCTCACGACTGCCGGAGCTCCATGCCTTGCGGATCGATAACGGGATGGTGACGCTCGGGGCCGGCGTCACATTCACGCGCATCCAACGCGAGCTGCCACAGCTCCGCGCGCTCGCAGAAGCTTCCCGCTCGGTGGGATCGCCGCAGATCCGGAACCGCGGCACCGTCGGTGGCAATCTCGGGACGGCTTCGCCGGCGGGCGACGCCCTGCCGGTGCTCGCAACACACGACGCCGAGATCGGACTGGTCTCGGCGGCTCGCGGGGAGAGGTGGGTGCCGTGGGACGGGTTCCTCGTCGGCGTGAAGCGGAACACGCTCGAGCCCGACGAGCTCATCCTCGCCGTGCGGTGGCTTGCGGCGACCGGACCCCAATCGTTCTCGAAGATCGGGACTCGCAACGCCATGGTGATCTCGGTCGCGGCGCTCTGCTTCGTCCTCGACCAACCCACGCGGAGGGCACGTGTGGCGCTCGGATCCGTGGCCCCAACAGTGGTCCGCGCCCCGGATGCAGAGGCCATGCTCGAAGCCGAGCTGGTCGGAGCCGGAGCCTGGGACGATTTCTCTGCACCGCTGCCCGCTGGCGTAGGAGATGCGTTTGCCGAGCGCGTGGCGGCGGCCGCAGATCCCATCGACGATGTCCGCGGCACGGCCGAGTACCGGCGCCACGGTATCCGCGTGCTCGCCCGCAGGGCCCTCGGCTGGGCGATGTCCGCGCGCTCCGAGGCGATGGCTCTATGAGGCGCCGATGTTGATCCGCGTGTGCGTCAATGGCGATTGGCGTGAGGCTGACGCCTGGGAAGGTACGAGCCTGCTGTCGTGGCTACGCGACGAGCTTCGGCTCGTCGGGTCTAAGAACGCGTGCGAGCAGGGCGAGTGCGGGTCCTGCTCGATGTGGCTCGATGGCGAGATGGTGTGCTCGTGCCTCGTGCTTGCGGCGCAGGCGCATGACCGCCAGGTCCGCACTATCGAGTCGCTCTCGGCCGGCGAACAGATGCACCCCGTGCAGGAGGCGTTCGTTCACGCCGGCGCGGTTCAGTGTGGCTTCTGCACGCCCGGGCTCGTCGTAGCGGTCGTCGATCTCCTCGACCGCGATCCCGACCCTGACGAGATCAACGTGCGTGAGGCGCTCTCGGGCAACCTCTGCCGCTGTACCGGCTACCAGAAGATCATGGACGCCGTTCGTCTTGCGGCGGAGTCGCGGCGGGAGGCGATCGGGTGAAGCGACTGCCGAGCGAGGTTCGAGAGTACGTATGAGCACGAGTCTTCACGAGCGCACGCGCGAGCGGATCGGCGAGAACGTTCGCCGGATCGACGGGATCCCGAAGACGACAGGCTCGTTCGCCTACGGGAGCGATCAGTGGCACGACGGGATGCTGTGGGGTGCCACGCTTCGGAGCCCCCATCCGCACGCGCGGATCCGCCGGATCGACGTGGGGGATGCGCTTGTGAGTGCGGGTGTGCAGGCTGTCCTCACTCACGAAGACGTGCCGGGAAAGAAGACGTACGGCCTCGAGATCGCGGACCAGCCCGTGCTGCCTTGGGACGTCGTCATGCACGTCGGCCAGCCGGTCGCCATCGTGGCGGCGGAGACCCCAGAGCTTGCCAAGCGCGCCGCGAGCAAGATCCACGTGGAGTACGAGCCGCGGGAGTCCGTTCTGGACATGGTTGCGGCGCTCGATCCGGCGGCGCCGAAATTGCACCACTGGGGCAACGTGCTCCGGCACGTCCGTATCGAACACGGTGACCCTGATGCCAAAGCCGACGTGTGGATCGAGGGTTACTACGAGACCGCGATGCAGGATCAGGCGGCGCTCGGCCCTGAAGCAGGGATCGCGATCCCAGCCGAGGACGGAGGCATCGACTTGATCGTTTCCACCCAATGGCTCCACGCGGACCGGCAGCAGATTGCGCCGGTGCTCGATCTGCCGGAAGAGCGCGTCCGGATGACGCTCGCCGGAGTGGGGGGCGCCTTCGGCAGCCGCGAGGACCTGCACATGCAGATCCACGCCTGCATGCTCGCGATGCGCACAGGACGGCCCGTGAAGATGTCCTATGGCCGCGAGGAATCGTTCCTCTCACACGTGCACCGGCACCCATCGCGCGTGTGGCTGCGCACGGGCGCAAGCCGCGACGGGCAGCTCGTGTCCATCCGTGGGCGTATCGTGGTCGATGGCGGCGCGTTCGCGTCCTCGACGTCTGCCGTGATCGCGAACGCGACGACGTTCCTCTCGGGGCCCTACGATGTGCCGAACGCACTGCTGGAGGGGACCGCCGTCTACACGAACAACCCGCCATGCGGCGCGATGCGCGGCTTCGGCGCCCCCCAGGTCTGCTTCGCGCATGAGGCGAATCTCGACAGGCTTGCGCGCGAGCTCGGGCTCGATCCAGTCGAACTCAGGCTTCGGAACGCGGTCTCCATTGGCTCGGTGCTGCCGACCGGGCAAGTCATCCGAGGGAGCGCGCCCACCCGCGCAGTGATCGAGCGGTGCCGGGACCTCCCGATGCCCGAGTCGGACGTCCCCGCTCGTCGCCACGCGATGACGTTCCCCGGCGGCGCCGGAAACGTCTGCCACGGCGAAGGGCTGCGGCAGGGCGTCGGTTTCGCGTTCGGCTACAAGAACGTCGCCTACAGCGAGGGCTTCGACGACTTCCACCAGGCGCGCGTGACTCTCTCGGCAGGCGCGAACGGGCCGGTGGCTGAGATCCACACCGCGGGCGTCGAATGCGGCCAGGGCTTCTCCACGATCGTCGCCCAGATCGCCCGTGAGGAGCTCGGGATCCAAGACGTCGTGCTGCATACCGCCGACACCCAGGTGGAGTCCGCCGGGTCAACGAGCGCTTCGCGCCAGACCGTGATGGGGGGCGGGGCCGTGCAGATGGCCTGTCGGGCAGTCGCAGAGGTACTCTTCGCCCGAGCTCTCCCTGGCTTGCAACAGGAGGGGACGCTCGGCCTGGCTGACGGCCAGGTGGTCGCCAACGGTGCACCGATCGCCGACCTACTGGACCTGCTCGATGAGCCCGTGACCGTGACTCGGACGTTCCACCACCACGCGACCATGGGGTTTGACGAACGCGGCCAGGGGGACATCCATTGGATGTTTTCGTTCGGAGCGCAACGCGCAGTGGTCGAGGTGGACGAGGAGCTTGGTCTCGTCAAGGTCGTACAGCTCGCATCCGCGCTCGACGCAGGCCGGGCCCTGAACCCGCAAGCCGTGGAAGGGCAAAGCGAGGGTGGGAGCGCGCAGGGGCTCGGGCTCGCGCTGATGGAGGAGATCGTCCTGCGCGAGGGACGCATCGCCAACGCGTCGTTCACGGACTACCTGATACCGACGATGCTGGATATGCCGCCGGTCGTCACGACGATCGTGGAGGATCCCGAGCCGAACGTCGCCTACGGTGCGAAGGGTATCGGCGAGATGGCCACTGTCGTGTCGACGGCCGCGATCGTCGCCGCGATCCGTGACGCGACCGGGCGTGAGCTCCGCCGCGCACCCGTGCGACCCGACGACATCGTCGGGCTCGCCGAAGAGCGAGAGGTTCCGCCGTGGCCCCCGGTTCCCGAGGTCCCGGGTCAACGGCCTATGCCCGAGTACTTCGGCGCCGCGCCGGATCAAAGCGAGTTGCGCCCGACAACATAGGAACGGGCACAGGAACGCACGAGGGATCGATGCAAACTCGACCGCCTAGCCTCCGACGAACATGCGCGTTCTGATCGCACCCGACAAGTTCCGTGGAACGATGTCGGCTCGTGAAGCGGCTGGAGCCATCGCTGCCGGCTGGCAGCATGCGCGACCCTGGGATCATCTCGAGGAGGCACCGCTCGCAGACGGCGGTGAGGGCACGCTCGACCTGCTCGTCGACACGTTCGAAGGCGAGCGTCGGAGGGAGCTCGTGACAGGCCCGCTCGGCGATGTGACCCAGGTCGAATATGGGGTCATCCGTCTGGGGGGAAGGCTCACCTCAGTGGTGGAGACGAGTCGCGCGTCCGGTTTGCATCTCATCGCCGACGGTTCGCGCGATGTGCTTCGAGCTACCACTCGCGGGACCGGCGAGCTCATCCGCGCCGCCTCTCGAGGCTCCAGCGACCTCCTCGTCTGCCTCGGAGGGAGCGCAACGAATGACGGGGGTGCGGGCATGGCCCAGGCGCTCGGCGCTCGACTGCTCGATACGGATGGACGGGACCTCCGACCGGGCGGCGCCGCACTCATCGACCTCGTCTCGATAGACATCAGTGGAATGGACCCGCTGCCGAGACGGGCGAGGGTCCTCGTCGCCTGCGACGTTGACAATCCGCTCACGGGCCCTCACGGCGCCTCCGCTGTATACGCGCCCCAGAAGGGAGCGTCTGCCAAGGAAGTGCGACTGCTCGATCGAGCGCTCACGCGGTTCGCCGACCTGATCCTGCGCGACCTCGGCATCGACGTGCGAGACGTTCCTGGCGCGGGCGCGGCGGGCGGATTGGGGGCGGGTCTTGTGGCATTCCTCGATGGCTCCCTTCTTCCCGGAGTCGACGTGATCATGGAGGCGACCCACTTCGATGATCGATTGCGGTCTTCCGACCTTGTGATCACGGGCGAGGGCAGGTTCGACGCTGGGTCCTCAAGAGGCAAAGTTCCCGCCGGAGTCATGCGGCACGCGAGACGGGCTGGGAAGGAAGCCCTGATCCTGTGTGGACGGTTCGATGTGCGACCAGACGGCGTCCGCGTTGAGTCGCTTGTTGAGCGGTTCGGTGAAGAGCGCGCGATGGGCGACTCGCTGAGGGCGCTCCAACAGCTGGCGGAGGAGGTCGCGGCGCATCGCTCCTGAGTCGCGCGACGACCCGATGACGATCACGCTTGCTGAGCGGACGAAGGGCGGCTCGCGGAGGCTAGAGCACGCGGCTCTCGCGGTCGTAGGGCACGGCCAAGGCAGCGGGGGCGGCCCGACCGCGAGCAGACGCGGGTCTCGCCGAGATGGCGATGAGCGTGATGATCGTCAGCAGGAACGGTAGGGCAGCGAGCAGATCGCTGGGGACCGCCACCCCCGCGAGCTGCAGGGTGAACGAGAGATTCGTGAGGGCACCGAACACGTAGCCGGTGATCAACGCTCGCCACGGGCGCCAGGCGGAGAAGCTCACCATGGCGAAGGCGATCCATCCGTAACCCGCGGTGATCCCCTCTTGCCAGATCCCGGTGAGCGCGATCGTGAGGTAGGCACCACCAAGGCCCGCCAGGGCACCGCCCATGACGGTGTGGACGTAACGGACGAGCCCCACGCGGACACCGGCCGCATCGGCGGTCGCCGGGTCTTCACCGACCGCGCGAACCGCGAGTCCCGTCCTCGTGCGGAAGAGATAGAAGCTGCACGCTCCCACGAGGAGCCACGACGCGTACACGATCGGATCGTGGCCAAGCACGATGGGGCCGATCCCCGGGAGGTCAGCCACTCCTTTCGGTAACAGCCGGTGGAAGCCCTCCACCGAAGCGCGGTCGGTGAGCGGGCTTGCCGGGAGCTTGCCGATGAAGCTCGAGAGACCGGTTCCCACGATCACGAGGCCGAGGCCGGAGACGATCTGGCTCACCCTGAGGCTGATCACCAAGCCCGCGTGGATGAGCGCCAAGCCAGCACCGGCGATCGTCCCTGCGACCACCCCGATGTATGGATCGCCCGTCGCGAGTGTCCCGGCGATGCCGAAGACGGCTCCCATGAGCATCATCCCCTCGATCCCCAGGTTCATGACGCCGGAGCGCTCTGTGAGGATCTCGCCGAGAGCGGCGAGGACGAGAGGCGTGCCTGCGACGACGGCCCCCGCGATCGTGACGATGATGATGTTGTCGTTCATGAGGCCTGTGTCTCCAGCTCGTCCTCGCGGCTCACCAGGCGAACCCGGTTCTCCCGGAGGAATTCAGCGGCCGCCACGAGCAGGAGGATCAGGCCCTGCAGGAGGACAACGATCTCGCTCGGCACGCCGAGGACTTGGAGGCTCGAGCCGGCATTGGAAAGACCCGCCACCAGCACCGCGACCGGGATGACGGCGAGGGGATTGAAGCGGGAGACCGCGGCCACCACGATCCCCGTGTAGCCCAAGCCCACGGCCAAGCTGCCCGGCGCCAGGCTGTGCGTGGATCCCGTGACCAGGATCGCGCCTGCCAGCCCGGCGATCCCGCCGGAGACGAGAAGCACCGACATGATCGTCCGCGGCACGCTCATCCCCGCATATCGCCCGGTGAGAGGGGAGTCACCGATCACGCGGATCTCGAACCCCCATCTGGTCGACCGGAGGATCCACCAGAAGAGCACCGCAACCGCGATGGCGATCGGAAGCCCGATGCTGAGTCGCATCCAGATCTGCGGGAGTTCGGCTGCCACGGGGATGAGCCGGCCTCTCGGAAAGCTCATCGACTCCGGGTCCCGCCAGGGGCTGATACTTCCGAAGATCAGATAGTTCATGAGATACAACCCGACGAAGTTGAGCATCAGTGTCGAGATGACCTCGTCGGTGTGGAGATAGGCGCGAGGCAACGCAGCGAGCGAGGCCCAGAAGGCACCCGCGATGCAGCCCGCCGCGAGCGATGCCGTGATGGCGAGGAACGACGGGACCGAATCTCCGAGCGCGAGCGCGATGCCCGACGCAGCGATCGCGCCGACCAGGAGTTGCCCCTCTCCTCCGATGTTCCAGATCTTCATCCGGAACGCCACCGCGACGGCGATCGCCGTGAGGATCAACGGCGTGGCGGAGATCAACGTGCGGACCCACGTCAGGTCGGATCCGAAGCTCGACTGCAGGACGATGCGGTACGCCTCGATCGGATCGTGACCGGCGGCCAAGAGGAACGATCCTCCGATGATGACCGCCCCGAGGACGGAGCTCAGGGGGAAGAGGATGCGGGCAAGCAGCGACGGGGTGCCTCGACGCTCGACCACGAGCCGCCGGCCGACCATCACTCGGGCGTCTGCCGCAGATGGCCGGCCATCATGAGCCCGACCTGTTCGTCATCGAGTCCCCGGGGGGACACCTCTCCGACGATCGACCCCTCGTAGAGGACGAGGATACGGTCGGAGAGCGCCTGAAGCTCCTCGAGATCCTCCGAGATGAGGAGGATCGCGGTGCCTTGGGCACGCTGCTCCAACAAGTGCCGGCGCACGCCTTGCACGGCCGCGAGATCGAGGCCCCTCGTGGGAGACGCCGCGATCAAGACCTGAGGACGTTGCGAGAGCTCACGAGCGAGGATGGCTCGTTGGAGATTCCCTCCGGACAGCAAGCTGACCGGCATGCCGTTCCGGACGCCTCGGATGTCGAAGCGCTCGGAGAGATCGGTCGACCAGGCTCGGATCGCCTTCGAGGAGAGGACCGGACCGCGCGAGAACCTGCGCGTCCGGTAGGACTTCAGGACAAGGTTGTCCTCGATCGGAAGGCCAGCCGCGACGCCCATGTCCAGCCGATCCTCGGGAACGTACCCGAGGCCGTGACGGATCCGTTCCATCGGGCTCGCGAGCGTGACGTCCCGACCGCTCAGCACGATCCGCCCCGATTCGACCCGACGGAGGCCGGCCAGCGCCTCTGACAATTCCCTCTGCCCGTTGCCGGCGATGCCTGCGATGCCGACGATCTCTCCGCTCTTGACCTCCAACGAGAAGTCGCGGACCGCCCGGTTGCCGCGCTCGCCGGCAACGACCAGCCCATCGGCCACCAGGGCCACCTGTTGGCCGGACGTGGAATGCTCCTGCAGCTCCGGCATCGCGAACTCGCGAGCGACCATGAGACGAGCGAGGTCGGCCGGGTCGGCGTTCGCTGTCGACGTCTGCCCCACACGCTTCCCCGCACGAAGCACCGTGACCCGATCGGCGACGGCCAAGATCTCGCGGAGCTTGTGGGAAACGAAGACCACGGACTTGCCCTCGAGGCGGATCGCTCGAACCGCTCGGAACAGCGCTTCCGCCTCCTGTGTCGTGAGGACGGCGGTCGGCTCGTCGAGGATCAGGATCCGGACGTCGCGATGCAGGAGCTTGAGGATCTCCACCCGTTGCTGTTCCCCGACGGACAACTGCCAGATCCGCGCCTGCGGGTCGAGTTGGATCCCGAAACGATCGCAGAGGGATGCAGCTTCGAGTTCGAGCCGTCGGGGTGAGAGCCGAAAGCCCGAGTCAGGATGTCCGAGGGCCAGGCTTTCGGCGACCG
>Ga0070698_100004613_pt1 | contig 15137 bp, 12 predicted proteins | sample KBSK1502metaG_FD_65477 | JGI IMG/M metagenome (GOLD analysis project Ga0070698, IMG submission 65477) | Corn, switchgrass and miscanthus rhizosphere microbial communities from Kellogg Biological Station, Michigan, USA - KBS K1-50-2 metaG | ecosystem: Host-associated > Plants > Roots >...
CAGAGGGAGACGGAAACTGAGGACGGATCGGTCAGACATCACTGGGCGAGGTCTTAGAACCTTTGTTCCACTAGTTCTAGAACAATTGTACAAATAGTAGAGCGGAACCGACGGGTTTCGGCTCCTCTGTCACCAATTTTCTACCTCTTCCTGGTCCCGTCGGGCAAACTGTATCAAAAAGTGCAACGCCTGCTTGCTGAAGATGAAACGGCTGAGGGAAGCCATCCTCCTGCTGTTATCAAACACCGCCGGCCAGGGCCAAGGCATCCGGCATACGGTATACCCGCTTCCCACTGGTCAACAGTGGTGCATCGTGTGGTGGAGAGGAAAGAACCGCTCCGTACAGTGGCAACAGCGTATGGTGTCTCTCATGAAACGATCTGTCGCATCCTTCGTGCTGCTACGAAAGAGCATGTACAGCAAGAAGCGCAACTATACCATCTATCATGATGGGTATTCGCATCGTGTTTTCCTGCTCTGTTCAAGAACGGATACCTTCCATAGCCAACAAGATGGCTACCAGAGGCAACGTATCTTTGCATGTATGAAGGATTATCCCAACTGCTGTCCACCCCTACAAGCAAGGCGGTTGGGGTGGCAGGACCCCTGGCGTTGCATGGTGGAGACACGGAACCCGGCCTCGATGCCATACCCTGAGCATAGCAGGTGAAGACGGGTCACACCTGGACAAAAGGCGGATGCACTTGGGGAACAGGCGGAGAGGCCTTCGTGATCTGGACAATCATGGCCTACCTGCAGGCTTCGAGATCCTGGTAAGAAGGCGGGAAAAGACGGATCGCATCGGCGTAATTCGAGGGTGAAAACTGTCTCTTTTGAGAACGGACGTACTATGTAGCCAGCACAACCGAGTCAATATTCAAATTCGGTGGTGGTGATGGCAATACGGCTATTCACAGATCTGGCGCAGATCACCACCGACGTGCTCACTGTGCCAGGAATATAGAACGCAACCACGGTGACTCTGGTAACGGGGCCGGGAAGTCCAACCGTTATCCCTACCTCTGAGCTGCATTGACGACGTATCTGGAGAATTTTAACAGAGAAGCATCCGACTTCTCTATCAACTATCAAAAACCTCAGCACCGGTTGGTTCTATCCTCGCTTCTCCGTTCATGGTCAACCGCAGTTTCGACAATTCGAAATAAATGGCTTTCCGAGCTCTATTCTGATTCCCCAGTGGACGATGGTCAGCTATGCAATGCCATGGGTTGTATGATAAGTTCTCGGCGAAAATAAGTTGACCCTTGGAATCAAATCTTTGAATTGGTAGACGTAACCTTGCCACCGGTATAAATGGTGATAGTTTTTCCGGCCACTCCACAGATGCATTTTCGATAGGCATCCTGTAGGCATCGGACTGGAATTGAATCATGAAATCGAAATTTACTTCTTTTGTACTCAGAGTTTTAACCATTGCCTCTCTTAGATAATTGGCCGAAGGTTTCCTGGGTATCTTCGTTTTCTCATCGGAACAAGGTTTGATCGAGTAGTGCATAGCCTGCCCATCGCCAAACAGGTAGGCCACACAACTAAAATATTGTACTTCTAAGGGGTTGGTTTGGGTCTTCGAATACAGACTTTGCATGATTCCATCTAAAAAATGAGAATCATAGGGATTTATAAAATAAAAAAGTGGCGTTCCTTCGAATACCTGCCTCTGCAATTTGAGATTCTCGATGATATTTGGAGTAGTAAAGGTTGGTGCACTGATACCGGTGAAATCCTGGGTCCATTTTTCGTCGTCGAGTAGTTTATCGCCCTTTACACCCATGAGTTTTATTCCTATACTCAGTATTCCGTTATCCTTCATATCAGCAGGTGCTAAAGGGCCTGGTCCAGCGAATCTTATCCAGGCAGAATATGTTTTGGGATATCTAAAAACACCTTGTCGTAAGTTGTCAGCGAGATCGGGCAGAACCTCGAACTCTCCCTTTACAACACCATACGTTTTCGTATTCCCAGCACGCAGAGCAAAGCTATGTTCATAATATTTATGGGTGAACATAGACATCTGTTCCATGATCGAGTCGGTAATTTCTTTTTCATTGGGCAAGAGCTTTTCCTTGCTTATCTGTAGATGGTCGTCTTTTCTCTTAAAATTGATAAGGGCCTGCACCAATGCAGAGATTGGTTTTCTGAACATTTTATCAAAGCTATCCCGGTAATAGGGATCGATCCGACGCTCAAAATAGAAGAGCGCGAGGAACAAATCGTTGATTCGTTTTTTAATACTCATAGCATTGCTCCATATGATCGAATGCTGCCCTGCTGCTAGCCAGGCGCAACTGGACCCCGCAAAATCGACGACTCACTCATGAAGGAAACACTCGCCTTCAATGGCCTCACTCAATGCGCCACCGCCTTCCTGGATAGTGGTCCCTTGCCAAGGAAAGCCTCACCCAGCGCTGCCCCGACCAGTCCTGTACTACAGCAAAGAATGGCAGCTCGTTTGGGTATCTGACCTGTGAAACCAGCGATCCCCGAGGCGACAACGTCGATAAGGTCGATGGCGATGCCAATGTACAGTTGCTGGTCGAGAGCGTCACCCTGGGGGGCCAGTATCAACACGCCCATGAACACGTCGCGGACACCGAAGAGTCGTAGGGCGTATGATAGTGCCGGATTGGCCTTGGCTTCAATCAACATCACCCTGGCCATTACTGTAGGAAGGAACCAGCTGATCGCGCCTACGATGCAGCGAACCCAGATTAGCGTTGTGAGAGCCTGGCTCCTGGTAAGAGTTACCATATCCATCCTCCTCGCCTTTTGGCGTAGGAATTTTAGAACGCCTGAAAAAGTAAGATGCGACAATGTTTCTCGACTGGGAAGTCGATAAACGGGATTGTCATCGGCATACGCCTGCCTCATGCTCCTAAGGGCTTTTGTAAGGTCTATCTCGCAGATTGTGAGCTGTCAGCCCGGTCATCCTAAGAAGAAGGGAATCCGTGAACCGCGTTGGAATAATAGCAAAAGAAAGAAGAATGAGATATGCAGATGTGGGAACGACGTAGCGTGCATGTGGTCGTTCAGCCTCAACAGCACGCACGATAGCTCGCGAAACAACCTCAGCTCCAATTGCCCCTGTGTTGAAAAACCTGCGGATTCTCTCAACATCTTCAAAGAGCACCGCATACGGAGATGTTGAGGTGCGGTACTTTTCGGCCTGGCTCATGGCACGGTCGGAGAACTCCGTGCGGATCGCACCCGGCTCGATCAGGATAACGTTGATGCCGAAGGCGGCGAGTTCGAGTCGAAGTGCATTAGAGAGAGCCTCTACTGCATACTTCGATGCGTGGTACGCCCCAAGGAGGGGAGTGGTGATTCGACCCGCAATACTACTCACATTCATAATACGCCCGGTGCCACGCGCACGCATCGCAGGCAGGAATGCACGCGTGACTGCCATAAGCCCGAAGACGTTCGTATCGAACTGGGCACGCAGGTCGGCGTCATCGATCTCCGAAATCGGACCAGCCTGGGAGTATCCCGCATTGTTGATCAGCACATCGATCCCACGACCCTCAGTAAGACGGTCAACTTCGGTGCAGGCCTCTGCGATTGAACTCAGCGAGGTGACGTCAAGTGTAATCGTCTCGATTTTGGCCGTGGGAGTCTCATTGCGCAGCAGTGCAAGCGTAGCCTCATTCCGTCCCGAAGCGATGACCCTGTGACCGCGCACGGCCAGCAGGAGCGCAGTGTGGTGACCGAGGCCAGCAGTCGCACCTGTGATAAGAATAGTGTAAACTTGCACGCTATACATCTCCTTCTGGCCATGCATCATACTCGCCAACAAACAGCATCAGACAATTGCCTTGGGCCATGGCGTGAAGGCATTATCTACGCCGCGCAGGGCTGAACGTAGGTGCGGGTAGTGGCGTAGCAGTATTGTTGACATCGTGTTATCCCTAATCCAATCCATGCCGACCTGGGTGTAGACCTCTGGCGTAAAGTCCTTGGTGAAGAAGCGATCGCTGTTCAGTCGACGCGATGCCATCAGGATGAAGATGCGGAAGGCGGTCTCGCTGAAGGCAAAGCCTTCCGGTCGTTTCTCGGCAAACATGCCGACGATCAAGTCCATCCGTTCAATATCGTTGCTGTATACGCGTCGTATCTTCTCAGCCAGGACTGGGTCACCAGTCAGTTCCTCGAAACTTTTGGCCGGAGGGAGGTGCAACAGTTTGCGGAACTGGTTATAGCGCGGCACGCCTAGCTCTCGCGTACGCATAATATCCGTCGCCGCCAGATCCATGAAGTACCCATCCGGTCTCTCGAAGAGTTGCAGGAAGTGTGGGTAGTTATTCAGGACGATGGCCCCAGGATATGCAGTGCCGAATGAATAGAAGGCATCAGTCATCGAGATGTACTGCAAGACCTCCTCAGAGTGCGGCCCAGCAATTTCGCGGAAGGTGCGATCTAGAACAGGCTGATCATCAACTGCTGAGCGGAAGCTGTATTCGTCTGGAATAAGCGGGTGCATACGATACACGATAGTGAACTCTTCAGTTAAGCAGTAGGGCACGCCATAATGATTGGTCTCTGAGCCTGGAATGCCGCTGATGACCTCACTGCCACTCAGGCGACCGAACAACCGTTGGAGACGCTCCATTTCGAGGCCCCACCAATTGGCTTTCAGAGCATACTGCGACGTGGGATGGCTGATAATGGCTGGCGTCCATTCAACCGTGTGAATCTTTGCCGTCAGGGCTGCATTAATGAGCCGTGCACACTCAAAGATGTCATCGTCAGACCAATTTGGATACTCGGCAGACAGGCGGTCGCAGATGGCATTGTGTTCCAGTGTGAACAGTGTCTCCATCATCTCCAAACCCAGCCACCAGCCGGGCACCAGGGCAGGGTTGAGAGCCGGGTCGGATGGTAGTTGCAACAAACCATTGACGCCAATGATAAGTTTGCCATCCCGTCCAGAGCGCCTTAAAGCCTCCTGCTTTTTGCTGCTTCCGTAAATCTGAGAGGCATCCCACCAATGCGTCTCGGTATTGATATAGGTCGGCGGCAAATTGTTAGAGTTGGCTGGCCGTGTCGGGTCACCTGGTACGCGCAAGATCTTCATTGGATGTTCAGGCCAGGGATCATCATCGCGCAGTTCAATCTGCCAGGGATTCTCCTTTGGACTCGTGCCATGGCTGAACCAGTCACGCACCATGAATTGAATCCAGGCAGCCGCCAGCATGTTGACCGTTGTCGCGGGCTTGAAATTCTCACGCGTTAGCAGTTCAAGGCTCACGACACGCGGGTTGGGCGTGAGAATGGCAGGCTCAGATTCAGGAAAGGTGTACTCAATGGGCACATTGCGACCAAAACGCGAACCAGCCATACCCATGGCCGGGTTTTCCAGATCATTATAGATCCCATCCGCCGTACGCTCCGTCAGATAGCGTGCCTGTATCGGTTCAAGGGCAGGTTGATTGATAGCGGGCTCATGTGTCGTATCGTGCAGGTTTTGCTGCCGCAAAATGTTGCGTAGCCCGATCAGGATGAGCAATCCCAGCGGGGTAGGGACTTTGTCCCATCCGACGGAGTGATCAAGTGTCTCAGCAGCCCGGTCATAGATGCGCCAGAACGGTGTTTGTCGGTAGCCAGACTGGGTCGCCTTTCCGACGGTAACCTGTTCGCCGGTACGACGTTGGCGTAGCACCAGAGCTACTATGCCTGCTACAAGTGCCAGGAATATCCACAGCACACGCTTTGTTGATCTCATCTTCTTCACCTTTCGCTTTCAATCCGTTTTGCCTCGGCGTGGTTGTGCTAAGATAGCCAGGGCAGTGTTGACTCCCGAGATCGCTGTGAGCATGATAGATACGTGCGGAGGGAGTTGCCCCTGGATACCTGCAAGTGCTGCCGAGAGCGTATCAGAAGCATGAATAGGAATCGCATAGCGCAAGGCTTTGGCTCGTAATTCCTCATCTGGCAGGAGTAGCTCGATACCGATGATGATGGTACGTACTCCAAAGAGCCGCAGCACATAGATGACAGCGGAATTGGGGTTGTCCCTGAACCGCCTGGCCAGTAATGTGGGTGTGAATAGGGCAGCAGCCCCGTTAAACAGCCTGATTCCGGCTAGCAGGATACGTGCATAGTCACGGAAGCGCTCAAGATTATCAAACATCTACTTCTCCTTATTCCACAGGTCTTTTTATTTTTTTGACGTTTAGACTAAATTCCTTGCAAAGCAAGGTGGGAAGGCGTGCGAGCCATGTTTTATGGAAATCACGTGATCCCAATCTACCAGGCGCTTGAAATGCCTAAAGGCTTGCCAGGTAGCGGATAGCCCTGATACCTGGCATGAAAAAGTATGCTCCCCCCACAACAGATACAAAACGTGGAAGACCGGTGAACCGCTTCCGCACAGGCTTTGCCTGAATGGTAAACGTACCTCCGTCAAGGTGATGGGTGCCTATGATTGGATCGGCATCGTCATAGAGTCCATTGAAATGCGGGTTGTTAACCCACGTATGCTGAATGAATTCAAATTGACGAGAGATGTTGGCGTTGAGACAAAGAAAGTGCAGTCCTCGATCTTGATCCTCAGCCGTTGTCTTCTTGACGCTCAGTAGCTCCGCTGGGTCGACCGGTGGTCCATACTCCCGCCCCCTGCGAAGGATGCGATGCCGCTTGCCTACAGCGATGGATTGCTCAGAGCCTGGTTCAGGGTCCAGAGAGTCACGGGGATTGGCGCGACGAACATGAGCGCCTATAGGACAGTTAAAACCATAAGGGTCGGTTTGGTAGTATGCGAAGTCATTCGCATCCGCCAATCGCGGGTCGTCCTGGTTCGGTGTTTTCAGGAGTGGAGCTCCACTGGGCCAGCGTCCAACCATCTGTGACGCACGCTTAAGGCGAGTGGTGGGGTTGCTGCTGCCATCCGGGTTTTTAGTGGCCCCGTCAAGAAACTGCCAGAAGCCGCGGACATCCTGGCGCAGTTGTCGAAAAACGAGGTAGCTGCCGTTGCGCCCAAGATCCACGTTACCAGATCCACTGCTATCGTGGGGAAGGAAGCCCTTCGGATCCATTGCGGGCTTGAGCATCGGCCTATCCGTATACAGACCATACTCGTTTAGATATCCCAGAAGAAATTCTCCCGCTTTTATTGTATTCATGGAGATCGCGGTCCGGGGCGACCCCTCCAGCACGGGCTGTGAGATTCCATCGTGGAAACCGAAATGCTCCTTGCCGCCAAGATCGACGGTATCCAACTTCAGAACTTCCAGTAATCCATTGTCGGCGTACGACTTCGCGTAGGCATCGTATATATCTGACAACTCATGATCATTCACAGCAAACATCATGAGCACCATGTCAATTGGTCTTGCGTTAGGCCCGCCCCAGATCCATCGCAATGGTGAACTTTCTTCTATATCGCCCAGGAGAAGGCTCCGATGCGGGGTGGCTATGCCAGTGATAAATTCGTTGGAGAACATTGCCAATATCGCTGATTCCAGGCCAAGCTTTTTAATGCCCGCATAAGTGAATGCGACATTGAGAGCTTTCTCATCTGGTCTGACCTGCCCGGTTGTAATCGTGTTGGCCAATGTACTCAGCCATATTTTAGCAAGACGAGGGCTGCTGATTTCAAGCAAAATGTAACAAGCCGCTTTTAGATTGCCATAGCCACGTATGATAAGCCCCTGGATGTCTTGAAGTTCGAGCGTATCAGCCATATACACATCCTTTTCTCACAGGAGACGAAGCCACTCCTCGGCCTCAGTCTCGCTCATATTCCGGGAAAGCCCTGCACGGATTTTGGCATTGTTCGCAATATTTAATGCGGTCAGATACTCGTAAGCTGAATACCAGACCTGTGTTGGTATCTGATGTACGCGAATATAGTTCTTGAATGCCTGCTCGTCTTTCGCACCGTTGAAAATCAGCCAGTTGGTCTTCGGGTAGCCAACTCCGTTACTGAAGACCGCATTCAATCCCCAGGCAACTTTGTCGATGAAATCATCCATGTAGCTTTCCAGGCTGCCATCGTAGTTGCTGGCGAAGATCACGCGACGCTGTTCATCGATAACGACCCAACGGGCAAAGTGGATGGTCTTTACCCCAGCGAGATTTTCCTTGTTGAAAATGTGACGGGTACCGTAATTCGCTGCCAGAAGGATACCCAGCAGGGTCAGTCGCCGAAACCATCCAGGCTTGATATAGCCGACGGCGCTGAACTGGTTTTGTGCTCCAAAGTCCTCAAGACCTGCAAGTTCCTCGACGTGTGCATCATCCGGCTTGATATCTGGTGCAGCGTCGCTTAGCTCATGGATGCGTAGGAGCAGTAACCATACAGGCAAGGCCAGTATGAGGACAGGAAATAGGACGAGCAGCAGAAGCGGTATACCAACCAGGTGCAGCGTTTCCTTCAGCTTGAAAAAAAGGCCTGGCTGGGCCGGGGGGTTTCTAGCCCAGTTCAGAGTTCGATCGCTGCGGATGTATGCCTGGATTTTTGCACGAACTTCCAGCGAAGAGCGGCCCGACCAATCCTGCTGCGAATGATCCAGGAAGTCTTGAATGGCGTTTCTAAGCTGAGCTTCCTGGTGGATCTGTTGTACAGTACGGCCAACCGTGTTAACGTAGAACGCACCTGCATTGACCATTTTAGATCGCAGGTATGCCAACCGTCTTTTGCGCGTTATTTCACTCAAGCTAAGGTAGTCCACACAGTGGCTGTAAACCTTGTCCAGCCCTTCTCCCGCTATATCCACCAGTTCATTCAGGAGACGATCCAGCGGGGCGTCGCATTCGCTCATGAACACGAGGCAGGGAGGGATCAATCTACCGCTCAAATCAATTGATTCATCCAGCACGAACAACCGCGCAAAGTGGATATTTGAGAACTTGCCAAAGGGGATAATGCTATTACACGCGGCGTTATCACTCATGGTCTTGAGCAATTGCTTGATATCTTCCACCTCTCCAGCCTTGATCTCGGCGATTATGGTCAGTGCTACCTGGTGTGTCATACCAAGCTCCTCCTTACAAAATGGTGGTGTAAGGGCCGTGCCTCAGATTGCATAACGAAAGTCTCCAGCGTCCCTTTTTAGATTTATCGCCCGCTGCCATTTGCAGCGGCCTTCATGCTTCAGGGAAAGCCAGGGCAAAGTTTATCAACTTGTTTTCGTCCCAAAACACTATGCCCAGATACAGGCCTGGAGCGACTTCGCGGATTTCATCTCTTATCCAGTGAGCAACGAGCGATGTTTTAGAGTAATCAATGACAATACATTCTCTCTCATCAAACCAACTCTTGCCCTTGTAGACATTGGCGACGATGGCTCTGATCCCTGGCGGTAAGATTTTGTTGCATAGTTGGCCAGTTTCTGGATCAAAGATTTTACCCTGCCAGGCAAAGAGGTGAGCGAACTTTGCTGCAACGTCGGTAAGTTCTGTGCCAGGGTCGATGATAACCGTGCCTTCCCCTTCTCCCCTGGGGATATCACCTGCCGGGCTATTGCGGAAAAGTTCATCAAGCTGGGCTTGAGACATCTTCATCAGTTGAGCCACATCAAGAGCCATTGTATATTTCCTCGTTTTCATCAATCAACGCAGCCTCAAGAAGCTGCAACATTCAACATTTCGCAACGAAAGGCCTCTTGTGTAGAGTGAAACTCTATCTGGCCCCTCCTTCGATACTCTCTACGTACAAGACGCGCAGAGACGCGTTTTTTGGAGGATGAACAAGGTTTAGGAGAATGACGGCCCCACGGATGTGCGCGCCGGATCCCTTGCCAGTGAGCTTGTCAAACGGTGGTGCCGAGTGCACGGCTGATTTCTCGCGCCAGCTTGTCGGGGGCCTCCAAGCTCACGAAGTGACCCACGCCGGGGAGAGGTCTCCATTCCACTTCGCAGCCCGCGTCCATGCCGCTTTTCAAGGCCACCTCGGCGGGTAGCGCATCGTCCTTCTCCCCCCAGACCAGCGTGACGGGAACGGTAATCGGCGTATCATAGACGGCTTCGAGTTGCGCGCGCTTTTTCGACACAAGCTGCGTGCGCACCATCTCGCGGTAGTAGTTGATGGGCCCACGAAAATCCCCGGGCTTCTGGAAGCGTGATACCAGCTCGTCCACAAGCGCCACGTTCATGGCTCCCTTTTGGCCCTCCCTCAGCGTAAAAGATAGCTTCAGCACCTTTCTGCCCAACGCCGTCGTCAGAAAGAATTCGGGAAGCCAAGGTAGCTGGAAAAAGGGAACCCACGGGATGCGAAAGGTCTGGAGGTCCTCAAAGTGCAGTACGGCTCGCACAAGCGTCTTCGGATGTGTGCAATTGACGACGACAAGCTTGCGGATGAGATGCGAGTACCGGTGTGCAAAGATCCACCCCAGCGCGCCCCCCCAGTCGTGCGAGACGAGCAACGGCTTGTCGATGCCGAGAGCCTCAATCAATGTCTTGATGTCGTCGGTGAGCGTGAAAACGTCGTAGCCGTCCCTCGGACGCGCTGTTCCGGGGTAGCCCCGAAGGTCTGGCGCATACATGCGGGTTTCGCTCAAGGTCACCATAACCTGCCGCCAACTCATCCATCCTTCGGGGAATCCATGCAGGCAGAGGATAGGAGGCGCATCCTCCCTTCCTGTCATTGCCACGTGAAAGGTGATGCCGTTGGCCTGTACGCGCATGTGCTCAATGCTTGCTATCATGGGTGTCATAGCTCCCTCCTTCAACAGTTGCTGTTACAATCGTGCAACATGGCAAACCGATCAAGACGCATATCCCTCAACCATTGACTGTACGATGTACAGTAAAAGTCAGGCACGGGTCCTCGCCCAGGGTACGAACGCGTTGGTTCGACCTCGCAATGCCGGGCGGAGGCTGGGGAAATGCCGCAGTAAGACTGTGGCCATGCTATTGTTGGCGATCCAATCAAGGCCAGTTCGAGTGTAGATCTCAGGTGTGAAATCGTTCGTGAAGAATCGGTCGCTCTTCAAACGACGTGGCGCCGTGAGGATGAAGACATGGAACGCCGTGTTGCTGAAGCCGAAACCCTGCGGCTTGGGCTCAGCAAAGAGACCCACCATCAGATCGACACGCTCTATGTCGTTGTTATAGATGCGCCGAATTTCCTCGGCCCACTCTGGATGCTCGGTCGGTACCAGCTCCTCAAAGCTCCGCACTGGATTGAGATGGATTAACCGGCGGAACTGGTTGTAGCGGGGGACGCCAAGTTCCCGCATGCGCAATATGTCAGTGGCAGCGAGATCAATAACGATGCCATCTGGGCGCTTGAACTCTTGGAGAAAGCGAGGATAGTTATGGAGGGTGAGCGCACCTGGATTTGATGTGCCAAAGGAGTAGAAGAGATCGGCCAGAGTGATCCGCTCCAATAGTGCATTGGCGCTGCGATCCGTCACCTCGTTGAACTGGCGCTCCTCGAGGAGATGGTCGTCGGCTGCTGATCTGAAGCTGTAGTCGTCGGGAATGAGCGGGTGCATCCGGTACACCGCGACGAACTCTTCGGTGTGCGAATAGGGAGCTGTGAAGTGATTCGTCGGTGAGCCAGCGGTTCCGCTGATGACTTCGTTGTCGGAGAAACGACCAAAGAGGTTCGACAGCTGCTCTCCCTGCAGTCCCCACCATTCGTCACGCATCGCAGCCTGTGTTATGGGATGGCTGATAATCGCAGGAGTCCACTCGACGGTATGAATTTTTGCCATCAATCCCACGTTGATAAGCCTGGCTCGGTCGAACAGGTCGTCGTCGGACCAGGTTGGGAACTCAACCTTGAGGCGATCACAGATCGCATTGTGTTCCAGGGCGAACAGCGTGGACATCATAGCCAGACCAATCCACCAGCCGGGCCGCTCTGCCAGTTGGGCCAGTAGGGCGCTGGGTGGCAGGCCCTCAGGAGTGAAAAGGAGCTTACCATCTTGCCCGCAGCGTACTTGCTTCTGCATCTGGGCATTGCTGCCGTAGATTTGCGATCCATCCCACCAATGAGTCTCGGTGTTGATATGAGTTGGTGGTGCATTATCCGAACCAGGTGGGCGCGTCGGATCGCTAGGAGTGCGCATGATCTGCATGGGGTGCTGCCACCAATCGTCATCGGGAGCCAGGGGTATGAGCCACGGATTTTCTTTCGGGCTCGTCCCATGACTTAACCAATCGCGGATCATGAACTGAATCCACGCGGCTGCCAATACGTTGAGCGATTCCGCCGGCACGAAGCTACTCCGTACGAGGAGTTCACGGCTCACCATGCGTGGGCTCGGCTCCAGGATAGCAGGCTCCGGCTCGGGATAGGCATACTCAAGCGGGAAGAGGCGTCCGAAGCGGGTGCCAGCGCTTCCCATCAAGGGATACTGCAAATCGTTGAAGGCACCGTCGGCAGTGCGTGTAGTAAGGTAGGACACTCCTGGTGGCTTCGGTGGTGGCTGTGGAATAGTCGGTAAGGTGGACGTCTCATAGAGGTTCTTCGCACGCATGAAGCTTCGCACACCATCCAACACCTGGATGCCCAGCGGGAGCGGCAGGCGATACCAGCCGATCTTTCGGTCAACCATCGAATCAATGGCAGCCAACCATGATACCGAGCGATCAGGGTGCCGGAAGTCATTGATTACACCAACGGGCGTCTGTGAACGCTTGCGCCCAACAACGACTGCGATTGCGACGCCCAAGATGGCTAACAGAGCGAACAGGCGCTTAAGCATGTCTTACCTCCGTTCAAAACTAGGTTTTTCCTTCAAACGACTTGCTGGTCACGATTCCTCGTTAGGCTCGTCGTCGACTACTATGCGCACAATGTCAGCAGGCTGCTGGCATTGAAGGGTATCGCTTAATACAGCGGTAGAAACAATCAGGGAAGCGAAGCTTGAACTTACAAGGGAGACACTACAGGGCAGCGAAGTAGGTACCAGAGAAGATGCTAGGCACATTCAAAAGAATCATCTGATAACCGCACTTCTGCTGATATACCAACCACAATCCTGTCAATGTTCACATCTGGCGTTTTGGATCATCACCGAGTAGATGTTCATCTAAGTACTTACTTAGATGTTGGTGCAGACCATCCGCATATCCAGGAATGCCATTGATCGGAGGTTGCATAAAGCCAACCCCGTGAATCGTGACCAGGCAAATGTACTTTGGATCCATAGTTCTTGCCTCCCCCTTCTCTGAGGGCTGAATTCTACTTCTGATAGCGCTAACAGATAAACGTTCAGCGAGAGATTTTTTTACTACTGATCTGTGCTTCGAATCCTTCCGTACTGTACTGGATCCAAAAAGTTGGTCACAATCCGACGTGATCTTAGACAAGCTCGTGCTGGCTGGCTTGTAGCGAGAGCCAGTATTTTCTTGCTGCTTCTAAAAATTGAGCTACGAGAGTAATCTAGCCCACACTTTTATGAAGGGTGGTGTTCATGAAGAATAAAGTCGGGTACGACTTTATGAGACTCAACAAACTCCATCAACGAAAAAGTGAGAATCGGTACGTCTATCTGCTAGTACATATCCATCGATATATATAAGTAGCACATAGTCTGGGAAGAGAAACGTTCACTTCTCCCCAAGAATCGGAGGAAAGAGTTGAAAATTTCTTCATCACCAACGGAGAGTCAAGATCGACGTTTTTTTCTTAATTACTATCGGAAGATCTGGAATGGTATGTTTGCAACGTCAAGCACACAGCCTCTCGTCCGGTCGTACCTCTTTATGAGAAAAGGCGTTGGTATTATCGGCGTGGCGTTACCCTTCGTTCTCATCATCGGAAAGATCATATTGGAAAGCCCCGGAATTTCGGGCTCCATCAGTGCCTACTATTATAGCGTGATGAGAGATGTTTTTGTTGGCAGCCTCTGTGCTATTGGCATTTTCCTCATCTGCTATCGTTACGACTATCTGGATGACTTTGCTAGCACTATTGCAGGTATTTGCGCGATTGGTGTAGCCCTCTTTCCAACTACTCCGGATGTGGGTGCCACTCAACGACAGACGGCAATTGGGTTGGCGCACGCTTCGTTTGCCGCGTGCTTTTTCCTAATACTCGCTTTGATAGTGATCTTTCTTTTTCGGAGAACGGATCAGGATAACCCAACGCGTAGAAAGCAACAGAGAAACACGGCCTACTTGTTCTGTGGTATCGCTATTCTCGCATGTGTTGTGCTTGCTGCCCTTCTTCTTCTTGTCCCAAACCTGCCAGTCGCCCCGTGGCTGCGACCACTTCATCCGATCTTCTGGCTTGAATCTCTCTCGATCTTCGCGTTTGGTTTTGCTTGGTTTGTCAAAGGAGAGACGTTCATACTGAAAGATGAATAACGGAGGTGTCGTAACGAACAACAATCGCGAGACCATTCCAACTCAATAAGCTTGGGGCTTCTTGCTCTTTTTTCCTTGTCAGTTGCGCGCTTCGAACTTACGCCCAGGAATACTGTGTTTTGACACGAAAGGAGAGCGCAATGGCAAGCACTCAGAAACAGAAAACGGCATTTGGGGGTAGTGTGGCTGGGTTATTGGGATGTGTCAGAACTAAGACTACAGGAACCATACAAAGTGTGTTAGGCTACCTGCACCATGGCCTTCAAAGTGTCAAGCCGTTGACGGAACATCTCACGTTGCTGGGCAAGGGAAACCTGTTGCTTCATGGTGGTCCGGACGCGGAAGAACTGGCGTACTTCATCGAAGGCACGGCAGAAGCGTGATGCCGAGCCCACACTCCCGAATCCACGCATGGGGTAATAGCGTTGTTTGATGCCACGGTGATCTTGCTCCAGTCGATTGTTGAGGTAGCGGTTGGTTCGGTGGAGCACATCACTGCCCAGGATCTCGCGAATCGCACGCGGGTAGGAGTCATGCCCATCGGTCGTCACCCGCTCTGGTTGGTGGCCTGAAACATCGACAGCTTGCGTGAAAAAGCGCTTGGCGGCATCCATATCTCTCTTCTCGCTCACCATCGAATCAACGAGATTGCCATCCCGATCTATAGCACGATAGAGGTAGCACCATTTCCCTTTGACGTTAATGTACGTTTCATCGACGTACCACGATTTTACGGCTTGTCCACGTCGCTTGACTGGCAGTTGATCTGCCATGAGTGGGGCAAAACGGGCTTCCCAGTCTCGAACCGCCTCAGGGGTGAACTCCAAGCCTCGCTCCAGAAACATCTCGGCCAGATC
>Ga0070698_100004614_pt1 | contig 15136 bp, 16 predicted proteins | sample KBSK1502metaG_FD_65477 | JGI IMG/M metagenome (GOLD analysis project Ga0070698, IMG submission 65477) | Corn, switchgrass and miscanthus rhizosphere microbial communities from Kellogg Biological Station, Michigan, USA - KBS K1-50-2 metaG | ecosystem: Host-associated > Plants > Roots >...
CATCCAAAACGCCAGAGAAATCCGCAGCCGTGTCGTTGTCGAACGGGCCAGTACCCCAGGTGCCCACGCCAGTCTCCCTATGTCGCGTCGCAGAGCGATCTTCGCAATCTCCCCCATCGGGCGCACAGCGGCGCGCTGCAGCCCACCCGCGCAGCGGACGCCACTAGTCAGATCCGAAACGACCGGACTCGTGGACGTGGTCAGCCGGGCGAGGGCCGCCCGGACGCGGGCTGGCAGGCTCCTGGCCCGCCTAGCGGCGGTACAGATCCGGGATGACAGTGGCGGGGGTCAGCGCGGCTGGGGGCCCGGCTCGCCGTGGACGCCGAGTTCGGCCAACGCGGTTTTGCCGGTCACGGTCTCACGCACTCCCCGCTTGCTGGCCAGGCAATCCACCCCCACTTGCCGGCCAGGCAATCCACCAGGGCGAATCCGAAACCTGGCTCGTCGAACTCACCCGTGGTGCGCGGCATGGCCAGCCCGGGTCGGCATCGGTACGCCTCGATCCGCAGCCAGGTTTGCACGACTTGGAGTTCCAGCGTTATCGCGTTGGTACTGGCGGCGTCTCGTACCGCGTTCGTGACCAGCTCGGACACGAGCAGGACAGCGGTCTCCTCCACATGAGCCAGCCGCCAGGCGGCCAGCACCTCGCGGGTAACCTGCCGTGCCAGCTGCTCCGGCAGGCCGCAGGCCGGCAGCGTCAGCTGCAGGTGCCGCCGGGCTGCCCCGGTGCGGCCGCGGCACGCGTGACCGTATCTGCCCTGGTCGCTCATCGCCTGAAAGCCTCAACCCCGTTGTCCGCCGGGTCGCCCGGCACCGCTCACGGCGATGCGATCGCGGGTTTCCCGGCCCCCGCAGCGGCCGCCGCATCGCGGACAGCGCTGACGATGTGGTCCTTGGTACGCGTTTACCCGTGCTGATCAGGGACGAGTATCGAGGCCGTAGCTGAGCAGGTGCTTGAGAATTACTAACCGCTGACTGCCGATTTCCTGATCATCATCTCTGTATCGGCTGACCGATAGCTGGCCGGTGACTGCCTGCCTCGCTAACTCGCGGGTCCACCCCTGGACCGCCCAAGTGCCAGAGGTCGTATGCCGCTTCAATCGCGAGGCGGCCAGGTCGATCCATAAGCATGTGATATAAATGTCTTATGGAAAATTCCGAGGACGCCGCTGTCGACGGGCTGGCCGCTGACCTGGCGGCAGGGCTTGAGCGGGTCGTTAGCCTGCTCCGTGCGCTGAGCCAGCCGAGCGGGCTGTCCATGACCGCGGTCGCCACGCTGGCCAGCCTCGAACGCGAGGGGCCGCGGCGCCTTACGGCGCTCGCGACCCTGGCGGGCGTGACCCAGCCGGGGATGACGCAGCTGATCAGCCGGCTCGAAGACGAAGGGCTGGTGCGCCGCGAGGCCGACCCGGCGGACGGGCGCGTCGTCGAGGTGCGCATCACCGACGAGGGGCTGGCGACGCTGGCGCGCCGCCGTGTCGGGCGCGCCGCGAAGCTGGCTGTCATCCTTACCCAGCTCAGCCCGGAGCACCAGGCCGCGCTCGCCGCGGCGGTGCCGGCGCTGGACGCCCTGGCCGCCGCGCGCCGCGACGAGCAGCCGGCGCTCGCCTAACCCTCCCGCCGACACTCCCGGCATCTCGCAAGTTCCAGAACGGAGCACAGTTCACACATGAGTGGCACCCGCCCGGGCTCGGCAACGAGCCCGTTCAAGCAGCCGAAAGCCGTGTTCGCCGTCGCGTTCGCCTGCGTCGTGTCGTTCATGGGCATCGGGCTCGTCGACCCGATCCTGCCCGCGATCTCGAACCAGCTGCACGCCTCGCCCAGCGAGGTCACGCTGCTGTTCACCAGCTACCTGGTCGTCACCGCGGTGGCGATGCTGATCACCAACTGGGTGTCCAGCAGGATCGGCGCCAAGCGGACGCTGATCGCCGGGCTGATCCTGATCGTGGTTTTCGCCGGGCTGGCGGGCGCCTCCGGCTCGATCGGCGGCATCATCGGGTTCCGGGCCGGCTGGGGTGTCGGGAACGCCCTGTTCATCGCGACCTCGCTGGCCGTCATCGTCGCGTCGGCTAGCGGCGGCTTCGCCGGCGCGATCGTGCTCTACGAGACCGCGCTCGGCCTCGGCATCGCGGTCGGCCCGCTGCTCGGCGGGACGCTCGGCGAAATCAGCTGGCGCGGGCCGTTCTTCGGCGTGTCGGTGCTGATGGCGATCGCGTTGATCGCCACTGTCGTGCTCGTCGAGCCCATCCCCAAGCCCACGACGAAGACCAGCCTGTCCGCGCCGTTCAAGGCGCTGCGGCACCGCGGGCTGCTGACCATGGCGCTGACCGCGCTTTGCTACAACTGGGGCTTCTTCACGATCCTCGGGTACGCGCCGTTCCCGATGCAGCTGAGCCCGATCAAGCTTGGACTGGTCTTCTGCGGGTGGGGCATCTGCGTCGCGATCTTCGCTGTCTTCGGCGCGCCGTGGCTGCAGGAGCGGTTCGGCATCGCCAGGACCATGTACGCCAACCTCTTCGTGTTCGCGCTGATCATCCTGGGCATCGCGATCTGGACGCTGGACCGGCCCGTGCTGATCGTTCTCACGATCGTGTCGGGGATCGTCTGCGGGGTGAACAACACGGTCACCACCCAGGCCGTGATGACCGTGTCCCCGGTGGAACGCCCCGTCGCATCCGCCGCCTACAGCTTCGTACGGTTCATCGGCGGCGGCCTCGCCCCCTACTGCGCCGGCCGGCTCGTCGTCGCCGTGAACATCCACTTCCCGTTCTACCTCGGCGCCGTGGCCGTGCTGCTCGGCATCGCGATCCTGAGCACTGGCCACAAGCTGCTCGCGGAGGCCGAGCGCGTCCAAGCCGCGGACGTCAAGGCGGCCGCCGCCCCCGCGGGCGAGGCCGCCGCGGTCATGCTGGTGGCGATCGACGGCTCATCGAACGCCGACCTGGTCACGGACGCGGCCGCCAGGCTCGCCGCCGACGACGACCAGGTGATCCACCTGGTGCACGTCCAGGAGAGCCCCGTCGTCGGCGACGGCGGGATCGAGGGCGAGGCCCTCGAAGCGGCCCGCGCCGTGGTTCGCGACCACCTGGACCGGCTCGCCGCCAGCGGCGTTCCAGCCGAAGGCCACGTGCTGCTGCACGCGACCGACCACGGCACGGCGGGACGGCTGATCGCCGAGTACGCCAACGAGGCGGGCGCGACCACGATCCTGATCGGCGCGCCGACCAATCATGGCCTGTCCGCGCTGATGGACGAGAGCGCCAGCGCCGAGCTGCGCCGCCACGCGAAGGCGAAGGTCCTCGTCATCGACCCGGACACCCCCGCGGCACGGCGTTAAGACTCGGTTCCCGACGCCTGCTTAAACCGCTATGTGGCGGGCCAGGAACGCGAGCGAGGGCGGTTCCTGGGCAGTGAAGAAAGAGCCGTCGTGGCAGCCGTTGGAGAAGTCAACCACGGCGTCTTCCGGCAGCACGCGGGCGAGCGCCTGGACGCCGGGATAGAACGGGTCGGCGTGGCCGGCCGCGACGCGGACCGGCATCCGTGCCAACGCGGCGGCGTGCGTGACCGCGTCGTCAGTGGCGAAGTCGTCAGCCGACGCGTAAGCCCCGGCGTTCGCCGCCCGCGCCTGGTCGTAGCTGGTCCAGATCGCCGGGCTGATCGCGGCGACCGCGGCCACCAGGTCCGGGCGCTTCATCGGCGGCAGCGGCGCGCCGCCCACCCGGAGCGCCACCGCCTGCGCGGGCGACATGCCGGACAACGCGGTCGCGTGGTCATCGCCGTAGCCGTGCAGCATGACGACAAGCGGCAGCTCGCTGCCGGGCCCGTGGCCCGGCGGGTAGGCGATCGTGTACCCCACGGCCCGGCGGCGCGCGGCGGAGTAGAAGGTGCCGGATAGCTGCGGGCCGGGCCGGGCATAAGGGGTGAGGCCGGGGCTGTCCACTGAGCACGCGCCGTCAAGTTCGTCCAGCGCGCCCTTGCCGGGCAGCACGCCACGGGAAATCAGCTCCACCCCTGCGGCGCCCGCCACGGCGACCGCCGCCACCGAGGCGAAGGTGTAGCGGAGAAAGAGTCGGCGACGTTCGTTCAGGATGACCGATCTTACTGTGCCCAGGCGTAAGAGCAGGGAAAGCTGGCCCTCGATATCGGGCCGGGTTTTCTTCAGGTGCCGCCACTCGGGCAGGTCGTCCAGGTAGGACCAGGACAGCCGGTGGTACGGGGTCGGCCCCAGGCTGGCGAGGGCGCGCTGGTGGGCCGGCGACGGGTATCCCGCGTTCTCTTCGAACGCGAACTCGGCGTGCGGCCGCCCGAGTTCGGCCATCAGGTTGTCCCTGTGCACCTTGGCGAGGACCGACGCCGCCGCCACCGACACCGAACGCAGGTCTGCCTTGACCGCGCAGCGCACTGGCCACGGCCGGCCGATGTAGTCGTGCGAGCCGTCGAGCAGCACCGCGCCGGGCGGTGGCGCGGCGAGCCCCTCCAGCGCACGGACCGCGGCGCGGCGCAGCGCGGCGGTCATGCCGAGCGCGTCGATCTCCTCATGGCTGGCCTCGCCGATCGCGTAGCACTCGACCCAGGCGGGGAGCTCGGCGGCCAGCTGGGCGCGCCGCCGCGCGGTCAGCCGCTTGGAGTCGGTCAGCCCTTCCGGCGGGGCGGGGAACCCGGTCCGCGCGATGACGGCACAGACCACGACGGGCCCGGCCCAAGCGCCGCGGCCCACCTCGTCGACGCCGGCAACCCGCGCGCTGCCCGCCGCCGCGAGCTCACGCTCGATCTCGTACCCCGTCCGCGCGGCGTCCGGCCGGGCGGCGGCGGGCGAACCGCCGAACTTCAATTGCTCCACGACCCACTATCATGCCGCCATGCGATATCGAACTCGGCACGATAGCGTTGACAAACATGTTGGATGCATTTTATGGAGCGTTCTCTCCGGCCTGTTTCGCGTTGCTCGGGCTGTGGCTTGTCGTGGTACAGATACGAATCGGCGACTGGAGCGGCAGCGAAAGCAAAAAGCGAATGTCGTACGTGATCGCGCTGAATTTCCTGCTGCCCGGCCTAATGGGCGTGCTGTCGCTCATAGACCCGCAAGACACGGCCTTCTGGCGGGCATCCTTCGCCATCCTCGGGATCGGCGGCGCGGTCGGGAGCTATCTGGTGAGAAGGGTCCCGACCGGGGACCGGCTCGGCGCCGCCGGGTACTGGACGGCCATCGCGCTCTACGTGGTCGTCGCGGTGCTGGCGATCATCGGCGGGGTGAACGTGCTCCGCGCTGAGGCCGTGCTGCTCACCGTGCTGATCTTCGTCAACTTCAACATCGGGTGGCTGCTGCTGTTCGCCCCTGACCAGGAACCGCAGGCCGCCGGCACCTAAACCGCGCCATCGCTCAGGCGTTGAGGTAGGCCAGGACCGCTAGGACGCGGCGGTTATCGTCTTCCGAGGGCGCCAGGTCCAGTTTCGCGAAGATCGACGTGCTGTGCTTGCCCACCGCCTTTTCCGAAACCGACAGGCGCTGGGCGATCGCGCTGTTGGAGCGACCCTCCGCCATCAGCGCGAGGACCTCGCGCTCGCGGGCGGTCAGCCTGGTGATCAGCTCGTCGCGGGAGCGCCTGCCCAGAAGCTTGCCGATCACCTCGGGGTCCATCACCGTGCCGCCCCTGGCTACCGTCCGGATCGCGTCGGTGAACTGGTCGTCGTTGAACACCCGGTCCTTGAGCAGGTAACCGACCGCGCCCATGCGGTCGGCGAGCAGTTCCCTGGCGTAGAGCTGCTCGACGTATTGCGACAGCACCAGGACTGGCAGCCCCGGCACCTGGCGGCGCGCTTCGATCGCCGCACGTAGCCCCTCGTCGGTGAAGGTCGGCGGCAGCCGGACCAGCGCGTGCAGCAGCGCGGGGCCGCTGTCCACCGACTCGATGACGTCGAAGCCGTGCGCGGCGAGCAGCTTCTCGAGCCCCGTTCTCAGGAGATAGAGATCTTCGGCGAGGACAACGCGCATGGCACCTCGATGAGGACGATGGTCGGCCCGCCAACCGGGCTGTTCACTGCCAGGATGCCGTCAAACGCACCCAGGCGCCGCTCTATCCCGGCCAGCCCGGTACCGTTCGCGGGATCCGCGCCGCCGTTCCCGTCGTCGGTCACCTCAGCGCGCAATATGCCGTCCGCGTAGCCCAGCCGGACCAGGGCACACGTGGCGTCCGCGTGCTTGGCGACGTTGTTGAGCACCTCGGCGACCGCGAAGTACACCGCCGACTCCACCGGCGCCGGCGGCCTGCCCGGCAGGTCGATCTCGGCCGTGACGGGAACCGGGCAGTCGAGTGCGAGGGCCTCCACCGCGGCGCCGAGGCCCCGGTCGGCGAGCACTGGCGGGTAGATCCCGCGGACCAGGTCCCGCAGGTCGGCCAGGGCTTGCGACGAGGTCTCGCGGCAGTCGGCGATCAGGGCCTCCGCGGCATCCGGGCTGGTCCTGATCAGCTTCTCGGCGGCCCGCAGGTTAATGCCCAGCGCGACCAGGCGAGCCTGCGCGCCGTCATGCAGATCCCGCTCAAGCCGTCTCAGTTCCGCCGCGGCAGCGTCGACGGCGGCGGCGCGGGTCAAGGTGAGGCGCTGAACCTGGGCGGTCAGGCCGCTCCGGCGGCCCAGCGCGTCTGCGACTATCGTTCGCGCGGCCAGAAGCGAACCGGAGGCCACGCTGGCGAGCGCCACCAGCCACACGGCCAGCGGGTCCGTCCACCTCAACATGAAGTCGTACCAGTAATAGCCGCCGACGAGCCCGGCGTGGAGCTTCAGCGCGACGTACGCCTGCCAGAGCCCGAACGCCAACAGGGTGATCGCGGCCAGGTACGCGGCCTGCCGGGCGGCGACCAGCGTGAACACCGACGCGGCTACCACGATGGCCACGGCAAGCCAGAACGCTTCCAGCTGGCTTGCGCCCGGCAGCGGGGAACCGCCCGACGTGACGCTGTGACCGTCAGCGAAGATGGCCGTCACCTGGAACGTCCACGTCGGTGCGGTGACCCCGAACGCGAGCACGCAGAGCGTGGCCGCCGGGACCAATGCGGCGCCCAGACCGACGGCCCGGGGTCCGCGCCCGCGCGAGGTCGGCACGATCCAGATCAGGCAGAGGCATACGGCGGCGAGCGAGCAGAACAGGTACATCCACAGGTTCCACGGCTCCATGGCATCCATCGTGGCCCGCCGGGCCGCGCCGCACCAGCGGCTAGGTGCCACCTTCCGGGGTAGGCGTTTGCCCACCGGCGCGCGCGGCGCCAGCCTGGCGGCGGGTCAGCAGCAGCCAGCCGGCCAGGCCCAGCGGGTAAATGAAGTAGCCGAAACGCTCGGCCGGGCCGAGGGCGAACATCAGGGCCAGGCCGATCGCCATCCGCCACGTCGCCGCGCGCAGGTCGCGGGGCGGCCTGACGATGAGCGAGACGGCCACGGCGAGCCCGGCGACCATCAGCAGCGCGACCGCGATCGTATGGCCGGCCGGGCCGAGGCGCGCCAGCAGGTCGCCGGGCGTCAGCGACGCCGCCGGGGTGAGATGGTGGGCCAGGCCGAGCGGGAACAGCACCGTGTTCTGCACCATCGCGACCGGGCTGGCGATCACCGCGGGCAGCGTGGCCGCGGCGACGAACGCGAACGCCGTGCCGGTGAACACGACCGCCTGCCGGGTGCCGTCCCTGCTGCGCAGCATCGCCGCGAGCACCGGGATCGCGAGCCACGCGGTTGGCTTCATCGCGCAGGCGAGTCCGAGAGCGGCCGCGGCGGGCACTACGCGTTCCGGGTAACTGATGAGGCTCAGCGACAGCAGCATCAGCGCCAGCACGGGCGGGTCGGTCGTGGTCACCGCCAGGTTCAGCGCCAGCACCGGGCAGGCGACCGCGAACGCCGTGGCCCGCAGCAGGTCGTGCCGGCAGTCCGCGCAGCGCCGCACAGAGTGCGGCAGCAGGACGCGAAGCGCGGCGGCGAGCGCTGCGACGGTGACCAGCACCAGCCATATCCGCGGATCGCCGGGGGCGCCCTGCAGTCCCGAGGCGCTCGGCAGGCCGAACAGCGCCATGGCGGGCAGGTAGGGGTCGTAGGCCAGCCAGGACGACAACTGGTGCGCGGGCAGGTACGGCGTGCCGTCCCGCACCAGCAGCGTCGCGGACCGCTCGATCACCGCCATCCCCGCGGCCAGGTCACCCTGGGCGAGCATGAGCAGCAGCGGCGCGCCGACCGCGAACGTGGCCGTCAGCAGCGCGATGCCCCACGTGCGCGACCTGGGTAGCATCACCGCCGCGACGGCGTAGGCGGGCACCGCCCACGCCGCCCAGATTGCGTCGTCGCCCCTGGCGACCAGGATGACGATGGCCGCGTAGACGGCGAAGGCCCAGTAGGCGGCCACTTCCCACCGGGGGTCCAGCCAGGATGTATGCGTCCTCGGCACCGCGACAGACAATGGTCCGGCTAGTGGAAATGCCTCAGCGTTGCCGCCCGTGGCGCCCGTGGCACTGCCTCCCGTTCCTGCCAAACGCCCCATCCGCGGGAGGTAGCTTACCCAAATTATCCGGACGAATCCTCCCCGGCCGGCTCCGGAGCCGGGGAAGGCGTCACGACGCCGTCACGCCGCCGTCCGGTGCCGGAAGAGCCAGGAGGCCGCGGCGAACGACGCGACGAGGATGCCGGCGCAGCAGGCGACGGCGACCCACGCCTCGTGGCCCACGGCGGCGCCGGTCGAGGTGTGCCCCATCCACAGCCCGCGCATGGTCTCGATCACCGCAGTGAACGGCTGGTTCGCGGCGATCGGCCGCAGCACGGCGGGCATCGTGCGCGCAGGGACGAACGCGGTGCTGACGTAAGGCAGGAACATGAGCACGAACGTCGCGGCGTTCGCGGCCTCCGGGCTGCGCAGCAGCAGGCCGAACGCGGCGGCGAGCCACGACATGGCGAGGATGAACAGCACGATCATGGCGGCCGCCGCCGCCCACGCGGCGGCGTCCGCGTTCGGACGCCAGCCGACGCCGAGGCCGACGGCGATCACCAGCGCGGTGGCGAGCAGGTTGCGCGCCAGGCTGGCGACGATGTGGCCGGACAGGATTGCCGACCCGCGGATGGGCATAGAGCGGAACCGGTCGACGATGCCGCTGCTCATGTCGGTGGCGACGGCGACCGCGGTCGTGCCGGCGCCGAAGCCGGCGCACAGCACGATGAGACCAGGCACCACATAATCGGCGTAGCCGCCGTGGCCGGTGTTGATCGCGCCGCCGAAGACGTAGACGAACAGCAGCATGAGCACGACGGGCAACATCAGGGCGGTGAAAAAGGCCTCGGGGTCGCGGAGCGAGCGGCGCACGCAGCGCGTGATCATCACCTGGGTGTCGCTGAGGGCCAGGGCATAGCTGGCGGTCATCGGGTGCCTCCTGTCAGGGACCGGAAAACGTCGTCAAGGCTCGGCCGGCCCACCGACACCCGCGAGGCGGGCGCACCGGCGGATCGCAGCGTGCCGAGCAGGTCGTGCACCGAGGCCGCCGAGCCGTCGGTGCCGACCTCGATGGTGCGCAGTCGCTGGTCTGCGCGCAGGATCGTCAGCGCGCCAAGGGCGCGATGGTAACCGTCGCCGCTGCCGAAGTGCAGCCGGACGACCTCGCCGCCGAGGGTCGACTTCAGCTGGTCGGCGGTCCCCCGCGCGACGATCCGGCCGTGGTCCAGCATGGCGATCCGGTCGGCCAGCTGGTCGGCCTCCTCGAGGTACTGGGTGGTGAGCAGCACCGTCACCCCCTGGTCCGCGAGGCCCCGGACCGTGCTCCACAGCTGTTCTCTGCTGCGCGGGTCGAGGCCGGTCGTGGGCTCGTCGAGGAACAGCAGCCGGGGCCGCGCGATCATGCTGATCGCGAGGTCGAGCCGCCGCCGCATCCCGCCCGAGTAGGTCTTGACCAGGCGGGCGCGGGCGTCGAGGAGGCCGAATTCGGCCAGCAGCTCCGCGCTGCGGGCTTTCGCCGCGCGCGGCGCGAGATGCAGCAGCCGGGCCATCATCCGCAGGTTCTCCTCGCCGGTGAGCATCTCATCGACGGCGGCGTACTGACCGGTGAGGCTGATCGCGCGCTTTACCGCGATGGGGTCGGCGAGCAGGTCGTGACCTGCCACGGTCACAGTGCCCGCGTCCGGGCGGATCAGCGTGGCGAGGATGCGGATGAGGGTGGTCTTGCCGGCCCCGTTCGGGCCGAGCAGGGCGAAGATGACCCCGGTCGCCACGTCGAGGTCGACCCCGTCGAGCACGACCTTGCCGCCGAAGGACTTCCGCACCCCGCGAGCGCTAACTGTGTATGTCATACACAAAATGTATATTGGGTACACAGTTAACGTCAAGTAGCCTCGTGCCGAGCCAGGAGAGGGGGCAGCCAGATGCCAGAGGCCCGCGAACAGGTGCCGTTGCCGCCGGGTCTGGACCTGCTGTGGGGGCGGCGCGAGCGCGGCAAGCGCGGTCCTCGCGCCGGGCTGTCGGCCGACGCCATCGTGGCTGCCGCCGTCGCGATCGCCGACGCCGAGGGGCTCGAGGCGGTGTCCATGGCCCGGGTCGCGCGAAAGCTCGGCTTTACCACCATGTCGCTCTACCGGCACGTGGCGAGCAAGGAGGAACTGCTGCAGCTGATGTGGAACGCCAGCGCGCTCGGCGCGGAGCACCTCGTCATCGAGGGCGACGACTGGCGGTCCCGGCTGCGGACGTGGGCCATCATCCAGCGGGACATGCTCGACCGCCACCCGTGGATCACCCAGATGCCGATGGCCGCTCCCCCGGTCGCGCCGAACTCGCTGCATTTCGTCGAGCGCGGTCTTGCGACGCTCGACGAGACCGGCCTCGCGGACGGCGACAAGCTGCGGATCATCGGCCTGCTCAGTTCCTACACGCTCAGCGAGGCCCGGATGGCTAGCGACGCCGCCCGCGCCACCGCCGCGGCGCAGGCGGCGGCGGGCGGCGGCGATGGCCCGTCAGGTCCGCCGGTTCCGTTCGAGTCCCTGCTGCGTGAACTCCTCGATGAGCAGACCTACCCGCGGCTGTATCGCATCGCCTGGACCCCCGGTGCGGCCACGGTCTCCGAACGCGACGAGTTCCTGTTCGGCATCGACCGCATCCTGGACGGCGTGGCGGCGCTCATCGAGCGCACGCGTGAGGGCGGGTCAGGCTGAGTCCCTGGCGCGGTAGAGGTCGCGAAGCAGTGCGATCTCGGCGCCGTGGTGCAAGATCTCCTGATTGACCCACCACACGATGTCGATGAACATCTCGCTCGGATCGCTGCCGTACGGGTACGCGCTGTACCCCACGGTGTCGAGCGCGGCGTCGTTGGCGCCGACCAGGGCCGCCCGCCACGCTTCCGCGGCGTCGCTGAAGCTCTTGATGGCGCCCATGGCGTCGCCGCTGTTGTGGAAAGTGTCGCTGGTCATGCTGCGGTCGCCGACCGTGTAGTCGGCGCGGAGCGCGAGCATCTCGCTGATGTGGCTGAGCCGCCAGGCGACGGTGGTGAACGGCGGCGGGTACGGGGGCTCAGGGGCCGAGTCACGCCCCCACTCCCCGGCGCCGAGCAGGACCGTCGCGCCCTGCCCGGGCCCGTCCGCCCGGCGTCGGACCGACCAGCAGCCCGGGACCGGTTCCCACAGGTATTCTTCGTCCGTTATCGGCGGTACCGCGATCGGCATGCCGTTGCCGCTGTCAACCTCGGGGCCCGTCATCCTGTTCAGCAAGCGCAGGCAGGCCCAGTCGAACTGCTCGAGCAGCGGCACGAGCCGCGGAGGTGTCGCCATGTGTATGATTCTTTCCGCCCGCAGAACTGGGCGCACCTCCATTTACAGCGCTCGATAAGGTCTACACTCGTGCAGATGAGTGCGAACGTGCCCGACGACGAGGACGCGGCCCTAGCCGAAAAGCTACGTGGTTTCGATACATCCGTGCCCAGCCCGGCACGGATGTGGAACTACTGGGTAGGCGGCAAGGACCACTTCGCCGCCGACCGGGAGGCGGCCGACAAGATCATGGCCGCGATGCCCGCGCTCCCCGCGATAGCCAGGTCCGTACGCCACTTCCTGATCGACATCGTGCACAGCCTCACCGTCGATCACGGCATCAGGCAGTTCCTCGACATCGGAACCGGCCTGCCCACCGCGGACAACACCCACGACGTCGCGCAGCGCGCCGCTCCCGAGTCCCGGATCGTCTACGCGGACTACGACCCGGTGGTGCTCGCGCACGCGAGGGCGCTGCTGACCAGTTCCCCTGAGGGAAAGACGGACTACATCGAGGCCGACCTGCGCGAAACCGACACGATCCTGTCGGCCGCCGCCAGGACACTGGACTTCAGCAAGCCGGTCGCGATCTTGCTACTGGCGGTGCTGCACTTCATCCCGGACGCGGACGACCCGTACGCGATCGTGCGGAAGCTGATGGACGCGGTGCCTTCCGGCAGCTTCCTCGTCATCGTCCACGCGCCGAGCGACCGCAGTCCCGAGGAGATGGCGGAGCACACCCGGCGCTACAACGAGTCGGGCGCCGAGTCCATGCGCCCGCGCAGCCAGGAGGAGATCCTGCGGTTCTTCACCGGCCTCGAGCTGATCGGGCCCGGGGTCGCGCCGCTGTCGGAGTGGCTGCCCAAGGGGCAGGCCGGACCCGCCAGCGCCGAGGCCGTGGCGGGCGTGGGCAGGAAGCCGTAACCGGATAACCGCTGCAGGCCGTCCCACGACCAGCGCGGAAGCGGCAGGCCCGGCGGGATGTCGGTGTCGTCCGGGTGGGACAGCGCCACCTCATCCACCGCCCATTCGATGTAGCCGCGGATAGCGGCCCGGAACTCCGGATCCCGCGGCCAGCCGGCGTCGTCGGCCGCGAGCATGAAGCAGTTCGCGAACCTGCGCCCGAGATCGCTCATGTCGCCGTTGCCCGAGTGCAGCCACACCACGTGTGTCTGGTCGGCGCACTCGGCCGAGTACGCGGGCGGCCCGCCCATCGCCTCGGCCAGATACGCGGCCAGCCGCGGCACGTGCTCTGGGTTCTGGTCCGCATGCGAGAAGGGATGATTCAGCTCCGGGTCCGCCAGGCAGCGCGCGTGCAGCGCGGCAGCGAAAGGCTCGAACGCCTGCTCACCGCCCGCGAACTCGTACAGCGTCGGTCGCATCTTCCGAGCATGCCACGCGCACCCGGTCGCTCCCGCGACCGACACCGGCAGAGCATGCCGATCGCGCAGTTGGCAGGCTCTATCGGGACGTGCCAGTACCCCAACGCGCCGCCTCACCATCAAAGCGACGTACGACCTTTAGTGCTCTCTGCCTCGCATGCGCGTGCTGCTGTAACGGCTGGGCTCGCGGCCGGAGCTGCTCAGCAGAGTCACCGTGCAGCCATGCGACGCGCTGAGCATCCGGCTGACCTGATGGTTTACAACTCGTGAGTGCTGAACTTGCGCACTGGCTCGCTGCCGGACTCGGCGAGATCATGCAACCAACTGGCGCGTGGCCGCCCTCTTAGGAGGCGAGGAGGTGGGCATGGGCGCCGAATCGGACGAGGAGTTCCGGGACTTCATGCGGGGCAGGTGGTCGGCCATGGTCCGCTTGGCGTACACGCTGACCGGCGATCAGGGGCACGCCGAGGACATCGCGCAGGCAGCGTTCGCCAGTGCCTACTCGGCCTGGGGGCGGGTCAGGCGGGCCGGCGACCCGGACGCGTACGTGCGGGCCATCGTGGTTCACGAGAACAGCAAGCGGTTCCGCAAACTGCGCGTCCGTGAGGACCTGCGCGCCGCCGTCCCGGAATGCGGCACCGGCGCTGACGACAGCCTGGCCGACCGGGCGGCGCTGCGCGACGCGCTGAGCAGGCTCGGCCCGCGCCAGCGCGCGGTGATCGTGCTCCGCTTCTGGCTGGACATGTCCGAGGCCGAGACCGCGCGGGCGCTCAACTGCTCGGTCGGCACGGTCAAGAGCCAGACTTCCCGGGCGCTGGCCACCCTGCGCAAACACGCCGACATCACGGAGGGCGAACTACGATGACCGCACTGCACGAGGCTCTCGACGACATCGCCGCCGAGATCACGCCCATCGACCCGCCGGTCGAGCTGGCGATGCGCCTGGGCCGCAAGAAGAGGCACGGGCGCCGCATCGCGGCCATCACCGGGACGGCGGGCGCCGTGGCTCTGAGCGCCGCCGCGGTGGTCGGCATCCCGGCACTGACCGGCCCGGCGTCCTCGCCGGCGCTCACTCCCGGGACGGCCAGCGGCGCCGGCATCCCGCTGGCGCGGCCGGTCCTGCTTGAGTCGCCGCAGGGCAGCGCGAAGGAGTACGGGGATGCTCACCTGGTGAACACCGCCACGCTACGGCTGTTCCAGCGGCTCACCTGCACCCCGGTGCCGAGCAGCCTGAGCGGCGCCGTCACCAATGACGCCTGGAAGGCAACCGTGGGCTACACCGCCGCCCAGTGGAACGCCGCCGGAAGCGAGGTCGTCTCCTGCGACGCATCCGGCGGCAAGTACGTCCTCGGCAAGGCCGTGATCCTCGGCTCGCAGGTGACGTCCGCGACGGCCCAGCACTTGCAGAACACCGACCAGTGGGTCGTGGACGTGACACTCAACAGCGCGGCCACCGCGGCCTTCGCGCAACTGACCACCAGCCAGGCCACGCGCTACTACCCGACCAGCCAGAGCAACTGGAACGACGCGGTACTGGCCTCCACCGCCTTCGTCATCAACGGCGACGTACAGTCCGCTCCGGTCACCGAGGCGCCCATCACGATCGGCAAGCTCATGATCGCCGGACCCGCCAGCAGCGGCCTCACCGAGGCCGAGGCCGAAGCCCTCGCCGCGCAACTCAGCTAGGCACGCACTGAACGACCAGCCAGATGTCGAAGCGTTCCACCCAGTTTGCGGTGTCGGGTACCGCCTATCGGTCCGTGCCAATACTCATACACGCCGCCTGACGATCGAAGTGACTTACGATCTTTAGCCTTTCCTAGAACAGGCGTCAGCCCCGCTGCCGTGAGGAAGGCCCTCCCCCGAAACCCGATAGCTGCCGAACCATACGGCAGGCGAGTTCTGTCAAGGGCGGCGCAGCCGATCACGAAGTGACGCCAAGTGCGCCCTTGACAGGTTCCGGCTGGCGTGAACACTCCTACGGCGGGTTCGGGGGAGGACAC
>Ga0070698_100004615_pt1 | contig 15134 bp, 16 predicted proteins | sample KBSK1502metaG_FD_65477 | JGI IMG/M metagenome (GOLD analysis project Ga0070698, IMG submission 65477) | Corn, switchgrass and miscanthus rhizosphere microbial communities from Kellogg Biological Station, Michigan, USA - KBS K1-50-2 metaG | ecosystem: Host-associated > Plants > Roots >...
ACCACCGGGAAAGGAGCGTGAAATTTCCCGCCGGGCTTGTAGAGGAAAGCGGGGATCGGGCGCCCGTCGAAACTCTTGAAATGGATCAGCTCGGGCTCGGGGAACCCGGTCGGATCCAGGCCGCCGGTTTCGCTGCGGGTCCACCGGGTGAGTGTCTTGTTGGTCACGTCGTAGGAGTAGGTATCGGAGGGAATACTCGCCGAGGTCATCGTGAAGCCGAGCTCCTTCGAGCCGGGGCGGAAGCCCATCCGGCCGATCTCCGCGGCCGGCAGTTTCGGCGCGGGCAGCTCGCGCTCCGTATCCGTCTCGAGGAAGTGGAGATGCGAAAGGCCGTCCTCGTTGGTGGAGAAGGCGAGGATTCGGCCGTCATCCGACAGCTCGAAGTCCTCGACGTCCCAGGAGATCCCCGTCGTGAGCACCTTCGAGGTCCCTGCCTGAGGGTCGAAACGGCAGAGGCGGTGGAACTCGGAGCCGGCATCCGTGGTCCAGTAAAGAGATCGGCCGTCCCTGGCAAAGCGCACGTTGCCGTAGAAGACCGGCTCCGCTCCCGCGGCGCGGCGCGGCGTCAGATCGCGGGTCGCTCCGGTCGCGACTTCCACCAGATGGACGTAGGATTCGTTGGCTGAAAGGAATTCGACGGCCGCGACCGTCTTGTCGTCCGGCGACCAGTCCGCGACGATCCACTCGCCCGACACCTCTTTGAGCAGGCGCGCGGAAGCGGGCGTGGCAGCGTCCGCCACCCAGAGATCCATGTCTTTTCCGTTGCGCGCATTGCTCGACCAGGCGAGCCATCGACCCGAGCGCGACCAGCGCGGCGAGACATTCCGGGAGCGGCCGTCGGTCACGCGAACCCCTTCTCCGGTGCCGAGGTCGAGCAGCGAGAGCTGAAAGTTCTCGGCGCCCCCTTCATCGGTCGAGTAGAGAAGCTGCCGCGTCCCGGGTCGGGCGCGGGTCTCGCCGACGCGTTCCCGGAGAAAAGTGACCTGCTCGCGATCGGCTAGCGGAGCCGCGACGCGATGCACCTGGTTTGTCTCGGCGAAACGGGTCAGAATCAGAAGCCCCCGTCCGTCCGGGGACCAATCCTGAAAGGACGCTAAACGGATGTTCTGGTAGCGGTTTAGGCCGTCGACGAGCTGCCGGGAAACGGCGGGAACGTCCTGGGCCGAAATGGAATCCGGAACCTGTTGCGCGGCCGCCGGGTGAATGGCCGCAAGAGTCGCCGCCAGCGTGCAAGCCGCCGCGGAGGTGAGAAGGCGCATAAGGATCCCCCTGGCGCCGGATCTTAACGCCGGCCCCGGGGCGGCGGGACCCGAAGAGCCATCCGTCAAGGAAAAAACTTCTCGCGATTTTTCTTTGCTTGACTTCGCGCGCGGCGGTTAGAATACCCGCCAGTTTTTGATCACGCCGGCAACGGCGATTCCAGAAAAAGAAGGGGTAGGGAAATATGGCAAAAGACTCCAAGGCGCTTTCAAAGTCTCAGACAGCCGATCATTTGGCCAAGTCCACCGGGACGACAAAACGGCAGGCGACGCAGTTTCTCGACGACTTGACGGCGCTGGCCTACAAGGAGGCGAAGAACAGCTTCACCATTCCCGGGGTCGGCAAGCTGGTGCTGGTCAATCGGAAGGCGCGTATGGGCCGCAACCCGGCCACAGGCGAAGAGATCAAGATTCCCGCGAAGCGCGTCGTCAAGTTCCGCGTTTCCAAGAAGGCGAAGGACGCGATTCTGGGCCCGAAGAAGTAACCTTCCCTTCCCCTGGAAAAAAAGCGGTCCCGCGGGACCGCTTTTTTCGTTTCGCACGTCGCGGACTATTGCGGGTTGACCGTCTTCTCCTTGGTGGTCTTCGTCGTCGTGCGATAGGTGACGCGCCGCGCCAGCGGGGTCGTCGAGCCGGACATCGTGGTCGTGCTGATCGTCACGCTCTTGCCGACTGCCAGATCTTGCGGCAGCTGCGACTCTTTGGTGACCGTATAGGTCACGGTCTGCTGTCCCGGCATCTCGATGGTGATCGACTGGCCCGGCTGGTAAGCCGTGACCGTTCCATAGACCGTCGTCTGAGTGGACTTGGTCGTCTGACCCGACTGGCTGACCTCGGTCTTCTCCATCGTGTTCTTCACCTGCCCCTGGCTGTCGATGCTGGTCGTCTCGAACCGCGTCACTATGGCCGGACCCGATCCGTCGGAGGCCGGCTCGGTCGCGATCGTGATGCGCTTGCCAACCTGCACTTCGGCAGGGACCTCGATCGAGGGTCCGATCGCGTAGGTCGTCTCTTTCCCGTCGGTGCTCTTGAGGACGATCGCCTGTCCCGGCGTGTAGCGAACCACGGAGCCCGTGACTGTCGTCGTCTTGGTCGTCGTCTGTATCGATCCGTCGGGATTCTGTTGTGTGGTCGTCTCCTTCTGAGTCGTCGTCTTCGTCTCCTGAGCGACCATCGTCGCCACAGCAGCTCCGAGGGCGAGCGCGATGAGGGGTTTTTTCCAATTCATTCTTCTCTCCTTCCGTCTTCCGAGGTTCGACTTGCTCTTCTCGGGTGTCTTACCAGCTGCGGGAGAAGGAGATTGCAAGCACCGTGCCCCTAATGAGGGGCGCTGCAAACAAAAAATCCCCACCCGAAGGCGGGGATTTTCCAAATGAAACCCGCGCCGGAACTGGAACTACGCGGCCTTTTTCTTCTTCTTCCCGTACGGGGCGACCGTCGTGACCTTCTGCCCGTTGTCATCCTTGGTGTAGGTCACCTTCACTTTCGTCCCCGCAGCGATGTCGCCCGTCACGCCGGCGTTCTGATCGAGGTCGAAGGAGTAGTCCTTGTTCTTCGGACCGGTCACGACGATCTTCTTGCCCGCGTCGTATTCCTTGACTGTCCCCACGACCCACTTGGTCGTGGTCTTGGTGTCTGGTCCTGGGCCTTTGTGCTTCGTCGTCGTCTCGCCCGCCGCCGTTTTCTTCTCAGCAGGGGCAGGCTGCTTCTCTTGTGCCGTGGCCGCGGCGGTGACGAACCCAAACCCGAGTGCCATCGCGAGTGCCAGGATGCGCTTCATTTCAGTCCTCTCCTTCCTCGGCCACAATTTTGGGCCGTGCCCTCTGTGGGTATCAAGAATCGTGCCGATCGGCCGGCGCCGTCCTGCTATTCTGATTCGCCGATGGGGAAGCGGTTCTTGGCCGCCGGATTTCTTCTGGGCTTGTCCCTCGGCCTCGCGCTTGCGGCGCCTCCGGACAAGCCGGTCTGGCCTCTGACGCTGCGGGAGGCGCTGCCTGTCCAGATGCCGGGGTGGGTCGCTGCCCCGCGAGACGAGCTGCCGGATGAGGACGAGAACGAAATGGGTCCCTACGTCGAAGTGGCCCGCTTCTTCCAGCGCATCGAGAGCCCGACGCTGGCCCGCCAGTTTCGCGTCGTCGTCCAGGACTACAAGGGCAAGGACGTCACGGAATCGATTCGGCGCGCGGTGGCGGAAGCCAAGAAGAACTCCGCGGTCGAAACGAGAGAGTTCGAGATCGGCGGGCGGAAGGGTTTCGCCGTGACCGATCGATCCGGGCCGCGGCCGACCACTCTGGTGACCGTGATCGTGACTCCGTCTCGCCTGGTTCTCGGCCAGGGTGCGAACGTGGGCGGCGAGGACGCGATCGCGCTGATCCGCAACGTGGACTATGGACGAGTGGCATCGGTGCAGAGGGAGCCGAAACGTTGAAGGACGAGGCGATTGCGATTCGCCGCGCGCGTCGGGGCGACGCACCTCGCATCGTCGAGCTCGACCGCGAGCTCGCACGCTTCGAGGAGCTGACGCCGCCCGATGAAACCGAAGCCGCGCGGCTCATCGACTGGATCTTCGAATCCAAACGGCTCGACGCGCTGGTGGCGGAGCTCGACGGCCGGGTGGAAGGAATCGCCCTCTTCTACGAGGGCCTGGGCACTTTCCGCGCCAAGCCCTTCCTGTACCTCGAAGACCTCGTCGTTTCCGAGAAAGCCCGCAGCCGAGGCGCCGGAGAAGCCCTCATGGCGGCCCTCGCGCGGGAAGTTCTCGAGCGCGGCGCGCTGCGCCTCGAGTGGTCCGTCCTCGACTGGAACGAGCGCGCGATCTCCTTCTACGACCGCATCGGCGCCCACCGGCCGCAGGAGTGGATCAAGTACGCGATCGAGGGAGAAGCCCTCGAAAAGCTCGCGAGAGGAGTTCTCAGTTCTCAGTGATCAGTTTTCAGTTTCAATGCGCTCTGGGCTGATAACTGAAAACTGACAACTGAAAACTAGACTCCGATGGGATGCCAGGTCGTCTTGATCTCCGTGAAGGCCTCGATAAAATCGAGGCCCTGCGCGGCTCCGTCGAAGTAGTCCCGAATCTGGTAGCGGCGGACGCGCTTGACGTTGACGGCGGCGTCGGAAGCGATCGACTTCGAGAGAGCCGCGTCGCCGCCGGCGTCCGCGATCGCGAGGACGTCCATGTGGCGGGCCAGGTGCGGCACAAGCTCGTCCTTGTGCCCTGACAGGAGATTCGCGACGCCGGCGGGCAAGTCGGAGGTCGCCAGCACCTCGGCGAGCTCGAGAGAGGCGAGCGGGCGGCTCTCCGAGAGCAGGACGACGGCGGCGTTGCCGGAGACGAGGACGGGGGCGAGGTGCGAGATCAGGCCGAGGAGGTCCGGCTCTTCCGGCGCGACGATGCCGACGACTCCCATCGGTTCCGGGACAGAGAAATCAAAGTAGGAGGAGGCGACCGGATTGACCGTGCCGAGTAAGGCGACGTACTTGTCTGACCATCCGGCGTAGTGCACGAGGCGGTCGATCGAGGCTCGGACCTCTCGTGCCGCCCCGGCGGCCGTCAGACCGCGCGTTTCCCGGAGAAGGTCTTCGAACGAGGCAGCCCGGCCTTCCAACATCTCCGCCATGCGGTAGAGGATCTGGCCCTTCAGGTACGCGGACTTCGAGGCCCAGTCCGGCTGCGCGGATCGCGCCGTGCGAACGGCTTCCCGAAGATCCTTGCGCGAGGCGCGCGAGATGTTGGCGAGAAGAAGGCGCTGGGCGGATGCGGAGCGCGGCTTCTTCGACCCAACGGCGGCGTAAATGGGATCGTAGCGGCCCGATTCGGTGCGAATGAATTCGCCCCCGACGTAGAGCTTGTAGGTCTTCCGAACTTCGAGTTCCATGGTTATATCAGATCTGACATAACGCGTGTCCTCGCCTAGCGCCTAGCGCCTAGCGCCCAGCCCCCCTCTTCAGGCGCCCAGCGCCTAGCGCCCTTCCTCACGAAAGCTCCACATACGCCCGCAGCCCATGCACTCCTCCCTCGCGGCCGAAGCCCGACTCCTTGTAGCCCCCGAACGGCGAAGAGGGATCGAACTTGTTGAACGTGTTCGCCCAGACGACGCCCGCCTTCATCTTCGAAGTGATCTTGAAGATCTTCGATCCCTTGTCGGTCCAGATCCCGGCCGAGAGGCCATACGGAATGTTGTTCGCTTTCTCGACGGCCTCTTCCGGAGTACGGAACGTCATGACCGCGAGGACCGGGCCGAAGATTTCCTCGCGTGCGATCCGGTGGGACTGTGCAACGCCGGTGAAAAAGGTCGGGGGGAACCAGAAGCCACGGGACGGGATCGCGCAGGCGGACTGATGGAGTTGCGCGCCCTCCTCGACGCCGGCGGAGACCATATCCCGGATCTTCTCGAGCTGCATCTTGGAGTTGATCGCGCCCACATCCGTGTTTTTGTCCAGAGGATCTCCCAGCCGCAGGGTGGCGACCCGGTCGGCCAGCTTGGTCAGAACCGTCGCCGCGACGGATTCCTGGACGAGCAGGCGGGAGCCAGCGCAGCAGACGTGCCCCTGATTGAAGTAGATCCCGTTGATGATTCCCTCGACCGCCTGGTCGAGCGCGGCGTCCTCGAAGATGATGTTGGCGGCCTTGCCCCCGAGCTCGAGCGTCAATCTCTTTCCGGTGCCGGCGATGGACCGCTGAATGATCTTGCCGACGTCCGTCGAGCCGGTGAACGCGATCTTGCGCGCGCGCGGGTGGTTGACCAGATGCGCGCCGGTCTCGCCCGCGCCCGGAACGATATTGACGACTCCGGGCGGCAGGTCGGCCTCCTGAAAGATCCTGGCGAGATGGAGCGAAGTCAGCGGCGTCGTCTCCGCCGGCTTCAATACGACCGTGTTGCCGCAGGCGAGAGCCGGCGCGATCTTCCAGGCCGCCATCAGCAGCGGAAAGTTCCAGGGAATGATCTGGCCGCAGACACCGATGGGGGAAACGGAGTGGCGGGGGAAGGCGTACTCGAGCTTATCGGCCCAGCCCGCGTGGTAAAAAAAGTGCGCGACCGCGAGCGGAACATCCACGTCGCGCGACTCCTTGATCGGCTTGCCTCCGTTCATGGTCTCCAGCACGGCGAATTCGCGCGCTTTTTCCTGCAGCAGCCGGGCGATCCGGTAGATGTACTTGCCTCGCTGCGCGCCCGACAGCTTCTTCCAACGCTTTTCGTAGGCTTGCTCGGCGGCGCGGACGGCCGCGTCGATGTCGGCCGCGTTTCCCTCCGCCACCTCGGCCAGGACTTCCTCGGTGGCCGGGTTGATCGTCTCGAAGTATTTCTTCGATCGCGGGGCCACGAACTCGCCCCCGATGAAGAGGCCGTAGCGCTTCTCCAGCCGGACGTGTTCCTTCGACTCGGGTGCGGGGGCGTAGTCCCAGGCGCCGCCGAACTCCAAGCGCGGCTTCTCCGCTTCGACCTTTTTCAGCGCTTCGGTTCTGGCTTTCTGGTCAGTGATGGTCGTGCTCATGCCGCTAGTTCTCAGTTTTCAGTTTTCAGTTCTCAGTTCTGAACCCTCAGTATTCAGCCTTGAACTGAAAACTGACAACTGATAACTGATCACTCGTCCTCAATCTTTCGTAAAGTAATCCTCGTTCTGATACCGCCCGGTGGTTTCCTTGACGAGCTGCATCAGCAGGTCGTTGGCCACCGTCGAGGCTCCAATTCGGAAAAGGTCCGGAGTCAGCCAGGCGTCCCCCAGGGTCTCCTTTACCAGCACGAGCAGGTGGAGGGCCTGCTTGGACGTCTTGATTCCTCCCGCGGGTTTCATTCCCACCCGGCGTCCGGTCTCTTTGTAATGATCGCGGATCGCCTCGAGCATGACGAGAACGACGCCCGGGGTCGAGGCCGGCTGGATCTTTCCGGTGGAGGTCTTGATGAAATCCGCGCCGGCCCCCATGGCCAGCCGCGAAGCGCGCCGCACGTTGTCGTACGTCTCGAGCTCGCCTGTTTCCAGGATCACCTTCAAATGGGCGGGGCCGCACGCGTCCTTGACGGCGATGATCTCCTCGAAGACGCGGTCGTAATCACCGGCCAGGAACGCTCCGCGGTCGATGACCATGTCGATTTCGTCGGCTCCCATGGCGACCGCGAGCCGGGTATCCTCGATCTTGACGGGCAGCGGCACCTGGCCCGCGGGAAATCCGGTGGCCACGGAAGCCACCTTCACGCCGCTGCCCGAGAGCGCGTCTTTCGCGATCGACACCAGGTTGGGATAGACGCAGACGGCCGCGACGTGCGGAACCGTCGGGTCACCGGGCATGGGCCGCATCGCCTTCTGGCAGAGCTGACGGACCTTTCCCTCCGAGTCCTTCCCCTCCAGCGTCGTCAGATCTAGCATCGACATCGCCAGCCGGATGCCGGCGCGTTTGGCGGTCGTCTTGATGGAGCGTTTGGCCAGCGCCGCAGCCCGCTCGTCGATGCCGACCTGGTCGACGGGGGGGACTCGGGAGAGGTCGAGAGACAGAACGGCTGTACTCATCGGAACCTCGAATTATAGGCCTCAGAAAACGCAACGGGAACGCAGGGGAAACGCAGCGAGAACGCCGGGAACGCAGCGAGAACGCCGGGAAGTAAAGTGTGAACGGGTGAAGGACAGGGGGCCCCAGTTCACCCTTCGTACTTCACTTCACCCGTTCCCGTTACGTTCTCGCTGCGTTCACGTTGCGTTCTCATCCGTTGGGTATGTCCCACAGCTCCTTGACCGCCGGGTGGTCCCAAGGGATGCGGTACTCGTCGGGGGAGGCGGGGTCGAAAGTCTCGGTGACGACGTAGAGAAGGGCGCAGGGATTGGTCAGGGGTCGATAGCCGTGAGCGACTCCCGCGGGGATCCGTAAGAGCAGGTCCTGTCCGCCTCCCGCTACGATCACCTGGGTCCGGCCGTAGCTCTTGGAGGCCTTGCGGATGTCGTACAGGACGACCTTGGCCTTGGACGGCGGAGGAAAAAACCAGATGTCCTCCTGCCGGAGGTGGTAGTGGAGGCCCTTGATGTGGCCGTCGGCGTCGACGATCGAGAAGTTCATTTGGGCCGCGGGCGCGCCCTGGAAGAACTCGGCGAGAGAACGGCTCTCGGGATGGTCGGCCTTCGCGCGGAAGATCTCGAAGAAAAAGCCGCGGTCGTCGGTATGCCGCGTCAACTTCAGCGAGCGCACGCCCTCGATCGGTTCCACCTTCGCGTAGGCCTTGGGACGCGAGCGGAACTCTTCGGCGATGTCGTCGGGGGACATGGCAAGATACTAATCGAGCGGGGAGCACTAGGCTAACGCGCTTCTTGGCCCTCGTTTGAACTCTCTCGGCCGCCTGGTCGCGAAGCGACCGCCGCGGCCGAAAGCCAGTCGACAGTCAACAGGTCAAACAAAAGGGCCCCCGGAGGGGGCCCCAACTGTCGACTGTCGACTTTGGACTGTCGACTGTGGGTTACATCGCCGACATCGGCTTGATGTCCCCCTTGGCGGTCCAGGCGATCGTGAACCCATTGCGCTTTTCCCAGGAGAACTTGGGTGCCTCGGCCTTCGCATCCCCGCCGAAATTGTGGGTGCCATATCCGAGAACGAAGCCGTCGTTCGCGTTGGAGAACCAGTACTGCAGGTTCTTGACCACGACGGGAGTATTCTTTTCGGGCCGCAGTGTGGAGGTCTTGTCGAGAGAGATCTCCGCCAGGCCGCTCGCCATCTTCGCGTGAGGCTTCATCGGGTCGTTGTTCCACTCGATGGAGTCCTCGCGCGTGGAGAAGTGCTTCCACTTCACGGGGAAGACCGTGTTGGCGACTCCCAGGATGGCGTCGCGCTGCGCTTTCGTGGAATTCTTATCGAACGTGACCACCGCCCACTCCGTCGGCATTCCGGGGCCGGGCTTTTTGTGCCACTCGCCGCCCAGATCGAGCGAGATCCAGAAGACCTGGTTGGAGAGATCCACGTTGCCGTAGTGACTGCCTGGCCGGAACTTGTACACATTGTTGGCCTGGCACATGTGCTCCATCGCGGAAGGGCCGAAGTAGCAGGTGCAGAACAGGGGACAGGAACAGGCCTCGATCGTGTCCGCGGTCACGCTGTAGGTCTTGGAGCGATCCGCCGGCGCGGCGGCCGCGAGGACCAGGACCGCGACGCCGAGAACGAGAACGGGAATCGCCTTTTTCATGGGCTTCTCCTTTCCGAAGGGTTCTTCGGGTTATCTCTGGTAACTCTTAGGGCGTTTTTTCCTCTCTTTCGGAGGAGAAGTCAAGGAGGGGAGATCAGTGCTACGCTTTTCGGGTCTTACGGGAGGGCCCATGAAGTCCTGGATGGTCGCGTTCCTGTTGCTCTTTCTCACTGTGTCCGCTGCGGTTCGCGCCGATGGGATCGACCCGCGGGAAAACAACTTTCGGTTCCTGGTCGACGGGGTCACGATCGACGGCGTCGTCGGCTACCGGATCGACTTCATCCGCAACCCGGTGACTCGGGACGATCAGCGCCGGCTCGGAGTCGCCTACGCTCCCGACCAGCGGCGCCTGGTGATCACCGTCACGCAGAAGGGACTGAACCGGCTGCAGGACTGGTTGAACACCGCGACCGACACGGCCAGCCCGGCCGGGAAAACGATCCAGATCCAGGCGCTCAACAACAAGTCGGAGCTGCTCGCCCGTTGGGAGCTGACCAGCGTGATGCCGAGCACCTTCTCGTCGGCCGCCGCAGGCAATATCAGCGAGATCGACTCGACCATCGAATTCGTCTTCGACCGGCTAAGACTGATTGAGGCGAATGGGAAATGAAGGACAGTCGGTAGTCAGTAGTCGGTAGTCGGTAGTACGCCGGCCCGGCCCTCGGTTTCCCAACTGTCGACTGTCGACTGTGGACTGTCGACTTCTCTAGTGGCTCTTTCCCAGATCCCGGATGGCGTCCAGCAGCCCGACGGGAGGCCGCTCGAAGCGAGCGCCAAAGCCGGGCCGGCGATTGCCTCCCGCGGCGTCGGTGTGAACAACGGCCGCCCGGACGCGAAAGGCGCGAGGGTCGCCGGGAAGGGAAAGGATGAGATCGATGTACTCACCCACGTCCGGGAATCGATCGGAAGCCACGTACATCCCCGCGAGATTGACCTGCTCGACATAGCCGACTAGCTTTTCGTCTTGCCAGCTGACGACCGCGGGCGCATCGATGGCGATGCGCGGAGAAACTCTCTTATCCGCCGGCTTGGTCGCCATGGTGCGCCTCTTCTTTGTTTCCTCGCCGGCCGTGGGAGATGAGGAATTATATCAAATCTGGCGTCAGGCCCTCCATTTCCGATCATTTGCAGGCAATCGCCGCTGTTTCCTTTGGTCGAAAAGTCAAAGGTCGAAGGTCGAAAGTAGGCATCCGAACTTTTCGACCTTTGACATTCGACCTTCGACCAACAAGTTCCGGAGCCGATCGCGGGCGCTACGGGTTCACGGTGACTCTCGCCTCACAGGCGCTGATCTTTCATCGCCGGCAGCAGCGTTTTTTCGATCTTCAGATAGAGGCGAGCGGTGGCCTCGACGTCCCGGCGGCAGTACTGGGCGATCTCCCGCAACCGGCCGGCCCGGTAGTACGGTCCGACCGAGTAACCGTCCATACCCTGCTCCTTGGGACTCTCCACTCCGAACGCCTTACACGTGAAGTCCAGGTTCCACTTGCGCGAAGCGCCGAAGAAGCTGACCACATCGAGCAAGTCCAGGTGAGGCCGGACCGCGTAGCGGTAGCCGACGAGGTTCTTGACGACCGGAATACCCAGAATCGCACTGCGCAGCATGAGGAAGGGCCCGTCGAAGCAGCGTCCGTTGAAGGTCACGAAGCGGTGGAAGCGGGCGATGGCTTTCCAGAATTCGCCCAGAAACACCGGCTCGGTGTCGCCGATGAACGTGAAAAGCCCATCGGAAGACGTTTCCTCGAGGCGGCTATCGGTCTTTTCGTACCAGACGCGCCCTTTCCCGGTCTCCGGATTGACCATGGCCAGGACAACGATGCGGCCGGTGAAGGGCCAGAGGGAAAGCATCTCCGGCATCTTCGCTCGCTCCTCGTCGGTGCGGGCATTTTTCTGGAGGTAGGTGCGCTGCGCGTCGTCGAGCGACTCCCACTCGATTCCGACCGTCTCGATGTCGAAGACGACGCTGGCCATCGCTGAGCGAGATGCTATCCTCTCGGGCGGATTCCACGGACTCGAGTGTCCGCTCTCCGTTTTTGTTCGAGGTTCGAGGCCCAAGGTCCAGAGTCGGGCGCTTTCTTTTTGGACTTTGAACCTGGAATATTGAACGACCGATGATCAGACGTTTCGCCGTTGTCTTTGCCTCGATGGCCGTGGCTGCGAGTTTCGCCTGCTCGCGGCCCGCGGCGAAGACGCCGGTTCGAGACACGCTCTATCGCCACCTCGACGGAGATCTCACCGGGCTCGATCCCACGACCGCGAACGAGGAGCTCGCACCGCGTGTCGAGGAGATGATGTTTCGGTCGCTGGTCGGCATCGACCGCGAGCTTCGAATCGTGCCGGCGCTGGCCCTGTCGTGGGCGGTCTCCTCCGACGGGCTCGTCTATGACTTTCGTCTGGACCCGAAGGCGCGCTGGGACGATGGCTCGCCGGTCACATCGGCCGACGTCGCATTCACGATCGATCGTGTGCGGAATCCGCAGGTGCCCGCGGTGAACTGGAAGTGGGGCTTCGAGGACGTGGCGAAAGTGGAGACGCCGGATCCCCTGACCGTGATCGTGCGATTCGATCACCCTTATGCCGAAAGGCTCCTCGCCTTCAACGTGCCGATCGTCTCTGCGGCCGCTTTTGCCAAGAACCCGGATGCGATGGGGAGACACCCCGTCGGTTCCGGTCCCTACCGCCTCGAGTCCTGGGAGCCGAATCAGAAGATCACTCTGGTCAGGCGCGCCGACGCCTCCTCCGGCCAGTTTCCCTTCGCCAGAATCGTGTTTCGCGTGATTCCGGACAACGCGGTTCGGTTTCAAGCCGGCTCTCGGGGCGACCTCGACGAGTTCAAGGTCACCCGCGATCAACGCCCGGCGGCGGAACGCGGGGCCGACTTCCAGGCCCACAACCGATTGCTGAAGGTCCCTCAGTTTCTGATCGTCGCGGTGGTTTATAACCTTCACAATTCCTTTCTCGCGGACCGCCGTGTCCGCCAGGCGCTCGCGCTGTGCTGGCCCCGCGCCGACGCGGCGCTGCGGCTCTATCCGCCGGACGGCGCAAGTTTGATCTCCGGTCCCTATCCCGCTTCCGCCCGCGAGAATGCCTCGGACGTTCCACCTCCCGCTTACGATCCCGCTGCCGCCGCGCGCCTGCTCGATGAGGCCGGATGGAAGCTCGGCAAGGACGGCCTGCGCCATCGCGGGGGCAAGAAGGCGTCGCTCGAATTTCTCTACCCCGGGCAGCCCAGCACGACCAACATCGCCCAGATCTTTCAGCAGGCGTACGGGAAGGTCGGCGTGGAGCTCACGCTGCGTTCGCTCGACTGGGCGGCCTTCACGCCTCGGCTCGCGGCGGGGGAGTTCGAGCTGGCGCCTTACGCCAACATCTTTCTCCCGCCCCATCTGGATCAGTATCCTTACCTGCACTCCAGCCAGGCTCCTCCCAATGGCGAGAACTATGGGTTCTACCGAAATCCCGGGGCGGACCGCGCGATCGAGGCGGCGCAGCGCGAGACCGACGAGACGAAACGGATCGAGCTCTACCGCCAGGTACATCGCATCGTCGCGGCGGACCCCCCGGCGGACTTTCTCTGGAGCGTGGGGCAGTATTGGGGCGTGTCGAAGAGCCTGACCGGAGTGGAGGTCTCTTCCCTCGGGCTCTTCCACTTCCTGCCGGGCCCGCTCGGCTGGAAGCCGATCCCGCCGCCGAAGCGTTAGCGTCGCCACGGCGCGGAAACAAAAAGTGAGACGACAGCCGCCGGAGTCCTCCGTCCTCAGTCCTCAGTCCTCGGCCGGAAGAGCGGGATAGGGATGCCCGCGCCGCTCGAAGGGATCCTGGTCCTCGATCTGTCGCGGGTCCTCGCGGGACCGTTCTGCACGATGATGCTCGGAGACCTGGGGGCGCGAGTCGTGAAGGTCGAGATGCCGGGCGAAGGTGACGTCACGCGCGGGTGGGGACCTCCTTACGATGCCACGAGCGGACTTTCGGCCTACTACCTCTCGGTCAACCGAAACAAGGAATCGATCACGGTCGACCTGCGATCGGAAGAGGGCCGCGAGTCCGTCCGCCGGATCGCCGGGAAGGCCGATGTCTTCGTCGAGAACTTCACTCCCGGCGCTCTCGAAAAGCTCGGAATCTCGCTGCCGGAGCTGCGGCGGGCCAATCCGCGGCTTATCACCGCCTCGATCACCGGCTTCGGCCGGCGTGGGCCGGACGCGCAAGCTCCCGGCTTCGATCTGCTCGCTCAGGCGGGAGCGGGATTGATGGAGATCACCGGGACCGCGCAGGGGGAGGCGACCAAGGTCGGCGTCGCGGTCTCGGATCTCTTCGCCGGCTGCTACGCCGCGATGGCGATTCTGGCGGCGCTCTTCGCCCGGGAGCGCACGGGAAAGGGAGGCCACGTCGAGGCCGACCTGTTTTCGGCCAGCGCCGCGTCGCTCATCAACGTGGCGCAATCCGCGCTCGTCACCGGCAAGGAGGCGCGCCGGCACGGGAACGCGCATCCCCAGATCGTTCCCTATCGCTCGTTCTCGGCTTCGGACGGTCCGTTCGTTCTGGCCTGCGGGACCGATCGCCAATTCGCCCGTCTGGCCGATCTGGTGGGCCGTCCGGAGTGGCGGGAGGACGCCCGCTTTCGAACGAACACGGCGCGCGTTGAAAACCGGGAGCTTCTGGAGAGGCAGCTCGAGGGGATCTTTCGGACAGAGCCGCGGCACGCCTGGCTGTCCCGATTCTCCACGGCCGGCATTCCGGCGGGACCGGTCCGCGGGCCTCTCGAGGCCCTGCAAAGCGAGACCGCGCGCGCGCTGGAGCTCGTGCGCGAGGCCGGAGGGCTCTCCTTCGTCGCCTCGCCCCTGCGTATCGAGGGACACGAGCCGCCGCTGCGGTTTCCTCCGCAGCTCGACCAGGATGGAGAGCGGTTGCGAAAAGAGTTCGGATTGCCGGATGCGAGGACGAAGGACGTAGGACGTAGGACGTAGGGATCACCCCTACCACCCTCGTCCTTCCACCTACGTCCTTCCTACAATACTGTTCGCTCAATCATGAAAGTCGCCTTCATCGGGACCCACGGCGTCGGGAAGACAACTCTTTGCTTCGAGCTTGCTGCGCTCCTGAAGAAGCGAGACAAGTTGGTCGAGATGGTCCGCGAGGTGGCGCGCTTCTGCCCGCTTCCGATCAACCGGGAGACCACGGTGGCGGCGCAGTCCTGGATTCTTCACACCGAGATCGCCGAAGAGCTCGTCGCCGAGAACAAGGCAGAGATTGTGATCTGCGACCGCAGCGTCCTGGACAACTACTGCTACCTGCTGCAGTCCGGCAAGCATCCGATGCTCGAGCCTCTCGTCCGGTGGTGGACCGGCACCTACCAGCTCCTGATCAAGGTGCCGATCGTCGGGACGCTCCAGTTCGACGGCCTCCGGGACGTCGACAGCGTCTTTCAGCGGACGGTCGACGAGACTATCGACCGGATGGTTCTGGAGTGGGGCGTAACGGTGTTCCGCCTCGATGCCGCGCGGCGCCTCTTCTGGGCGACCGATTCGCTCGAAGCGATCCTGCCTCTTCTCGGGCCGGTGCAGGAGCCGCTCTTCGACGGCGAAGCGGCGTCGGTCTAGCTCCAGAGCCGGGCGACCTGCGCCGCGTATCCCTCGAGGAGCCGCAGATCCATCGGGGTGAAGGCGTCCTCGTGCTCGCTCTCGACGTCGATCAGGCCGACGACCTCGCCGTTCTCGCG
>Ga0070698_100004616_pt1 | contig 15132 bp, 12 predicted proteins | sample KBSK1502metaG_FD_65477 | JGI IMG/M metagenome (GOLD analysis project Ga0070698, IMG submission 65477) | Corn, switchgrass and miscanthus rhizosphere microbial communities from Kellogg Biological Station, Michigan, USA - KBS K1-50-2 metaG | ecosystem: Host-associated > Plants > Roots >...
AGGGACCGCTGGGTGCCTCGCGCTCACACTTTGACGTTGAAGTGCGGGTTCTGAATCGCCGATGACGTTGCCGAAGGGGTCTGCAACTGCCGCGACTTCGATGTCCCCACCGACGCTCTTCACGGACTGGCGCGTCTCGGCGCCTCGATCGAGCAGGCGCCGATAGGCCTCCTCGACGTGGTCAGCATAGCGCCTTGTCCGAGACGTTCCGCGCTCGTCACTCTGGGCATCGATTCAGGCGCAAGGAACGGAGTGTCTCGCCCGCCTTCACGGTGTAGCCTCATTCGGGCCTTCGAAGAGAGTTTGACACCTATGGAACATGACGAACTGCGGCTTTCCTATCACGCACCGTACGACTGGCCCGCAGCGTTGACGTTTCTGGCACATCGCGCCATCGATGGCGTTGAACAGGTCGAGTCTGACACCTATCGCCGGACCATCCGATTCGATGGTTCGACGGGCACACTCGAGATCGCGCACGACGACGTCGGCGCTGCGCTTCTTGCGACCGTTCGGGGTCTCCCGGCGGCCGCAATCCCAGCGGCGGCAGAGCGTGTGAGACGCATGTTCGATCTCGATGCGGATCTGCGAACGATCGCGGCGCATCTCGTGCGAGATCCGTCCATGGCGCCGCTCGTGGCCGCGGCGCCGGCGCTACGCGTGCTTCGCGGGTGGGAAGGGTTCGAGGTGGCAGCGCGGTCGGTCATCGGTCAGCAGGTCACCGTGGCGCGAGCGCGGCGCCTGAACGGCATCCTGGTCGACCGGTGTGGCAGCGAGTTGCCGGCAGGCGCTGACGACCGGCTTTGTCGAGTATTTCCTACGCCGCAACGTGTGCTGGACGCGGACCTGTCGGCCATGGGCATGCCTGGTGCGCGCGTCACCACGCTGAAGACGGTCGCCGGCGCCGTGCTCGCCGAGCCACGACTCTTCGACCCGGCGGGTTCCATCGACGAGACGATTGCGCGACTCCGGGCCATTCGTGGCATCGGGGACTGGACGGCTCACTACATTGCAATGCGTGCCTGCGGCGAGCCCGACGCTTTCCCCGCGAGCGACGTCGGCCTTCTTCGTGGGGCAACGGACGCGGCCGGCTATCGGCCAACTCCCCAGCAGCTGCTGGCGCGAGCCGAAGCGTGGCGCCCATGGCGCGCATATGCGGCGCATCAACTGTGGGCACGCGACGCGAGCCGCAAGCGGAGCCTGGTCACACGGGAGGGAGTGGCATGAGCACAGCAACCGAGACAAAACAGATCAGCGCGCTCGATATCGACATGCGCGTGGATGGTTACGACTGGGCGAATGTGTCGGCGCATCTCGATGCTTGCGGCTGGGGGATGTTACCGAAGCTCCTGACGCCGAGCGAGGCGGCCGGCATCGCAGGTCTCTTCGACGATGAGAGCAGGTTCAGGAGTCACATCGTCATGGCGCGGCACGGCTTCGGGCGCGGCGAGTACAAATACTTCGCGTACCCGCTGCCCGACAAGGTCGCCGATCTGCGTACGGCGCTGTATTCGCGCCTGGTCCCGATCGCCAATCGCTGGAACGAATCGATGGGGATCGACGCGCGCTACCCAGACGCGCACGCGGACTTCATCAAGAGGTGCCACAAGGCTGGGCAGACGCGGCCCACACCGCTCTTGCTGCAATACGGCGAGGGAGACTTCAACGCGCTGCACCAGGACGTCTACGGCGAGCATGTCTTTCCGCTGCAGGTGGCGATTCTGCTCGCGGAGCCGCAGAAGGATTTCACCGGCGGTGAGTTCGTGCTGACCGAGCAACGGCCGCGAATGCAGTCTCGAGCCGAGGTCGTGCCGCTCGATCGGGGCGATGCCGTGGCATGGGCGGTGCGGAGCCGCCCTGTGAAGGGGACGCGCGGTATCTACCGCGTGAACATGCGGCACGGCGTGAGCCGACTGCGTTCGGGTCATCGACACACCCTGGGCGTGATTTTCCACGACGCGAAATGAATTCGGATCCAGGTTGGGAGCACTGAGATGGTTCGACAGCGACTGCTGAAACGGCTCGACACGGCGTGGCACGGCTTCGCGGAATCGTACGCCGGACTATCAGAGGCGCAATTGATGGAGCCTGGTGTCACCGGCGCGTGGTCGGTCAGAGACATCATTGCCCACGTGACCACCTGGGAGGAGGAGGCTTTGAAGCACCTGCCGGCCATCCTCGAGGGGCGCAGGCCGCCGAGGTACTCGGTCACATACGGCGGCATCGATGCCTTCAATGCCCTGATGACGACGAAGAAGGCAGGCTTGTCGCTCGCCGAGGTGCTCCGGCAACAGAGCGAGACTCATCGACGGGTCATCGATGTGATCGCGCGCGCACCAGAGGTCGAGTTGACGCGCGAAACCCGTTTTCGCCGCCGCCTGCGCCTCGACACGTACAACCACTATCCGAAGCACGCCCAGGGAATACGACGTTGGAGAGAGGCGAGCGCCACGATTTCCTAGCGGTCTCGACCTGCGCGATGATACGGCCATGACCGCCACCGAGGCGCTTGCGCACGGCAGGGCTGCTTTCGAGCGGGAGGCGTGGTCCGAGGCCTACACCAACCTTGCCGCTGCCGACAGACATGCGCCGCTCGAACCTGACGATCTCGATCGCCTGGCGACCGCCGCCTATCTCGTAGGTGAGGACACGGCCAGCGGCGACGCGCGGACGCGCGCACACAACGGATTTCTCGAGCGTGGCGAGACGATTCGCGCGGCCCGAAGCGCCTTCTGGCTGGCCTTCAGCATCATCGATAACCCCGCGCAGCGGGCGCAGGCCGGCGGATGGCTCGCGAGGGCGCGCCGGCTACTCGACGAAAGCACGCTGGAATGTGTCGAGCAGGGGTTCCTGCTCTGCGCATTCGCGTTCCAGAAAACCGTCGAAGGCGAGGTTGAGGCGGCCCATGCGGCGTTCGGGCAGGCGGCGCAAATTGGAGCGCGATTCAAGGATCCAGATCTCACCGCTCTCGCGAGGCATGGTGAAGGTCGCGCGCTGCTTCGAATGGAGAAGACGGTCGACGGTTTCGCAATGCTCGACGAAGTGATGGTAGCCGTCACGTGCGGCGAGGTCGCTCCGATGGTCGCGGGCCTCGTGTACTGCAGCGTCATCGGCGCCTGTCACGAACGGTTCGACCTCCGTCGCGCGCAGGAATGGACGACGGCACTCGCGGGGTGGTGTGCAGCGCACCCGGACATGGTGCCCTTCCGCGGGCAATGCCTTATCCGCCGATCCGAGCTGATGCAACTGCACGGCGCCTGGCAGGAGGCTGTCGACGAGGCGCAGCGTGCCTGCGATCGGCTGGCCGACTCGCCGGGACATCACGACGCCGGCGCGGCCTACTACCAGCAGGCCGAACTGTATCGACTGCGTGGCGAATTCGAGAAGGCAGACGAGGCGTATCGACGCGCCAGCCAGGCCGGGCGCAAGCCGTATCCTGGGCTCGCACTTCTTCGGTTGGCTCAAGGCGAGATCGATGCCGCCAACGTCGCCATTCACCGCGGCCTGCAGGAGGTTCGTGCCTTCAAGATGCGCGCACAGATACTGTGCGCGAGCGTCGAGATCATGCTGGCTGGGCACGACCTCCCCGCCGCGCGCGGTGCAGCCGAGGAACTGACGCTCGTTGCCAGTCAGTTCGACGCACCCTTTCTGCGCGCAGCCTCGGCGCAGGCGTCGGGCGCCGTGGCCCTCGCGGCCGGTGACGCGAGCGAAGCCGTCTCATGGCTACGCGACGCGTGGACGATGTGGCAGGAGCTCGACGCACCGTACGAGGTCGCGCGGGTACGAGCGCTCATGGGCCTGGCCTACCGGAAGCTCGGCGATGACGACGGTGCGCAAATGGAATTCGAGGCCGCAGGAGACACGTTCGATCGACTCGGCGCCGCGCCGGACGCTGCGCGCATGGCCGCGCTTCTCACGCCTGTGTCGCCTCAGGCGTCCGGTTCGCTAACCGGTCGAGAAGTCGAGGTGCTTCGCCTGATAGCGACCGGAATGACCAACCGCGCGATCGCCGCCGAGCTGGTGATCAGCGAGAAGACGGTCGCGCGCCACGTGAGCAACATCTTCACAAAACTCGACCTGTCGTCGCGATCGGCGGCAACCGCCTACGCGTACAACCACAAACTGCTGTAGCGACCTACATAGAACGGCCCACGCCGGTCGAACGTCGCCTGGGTAATGTGGCCGATGCGCGCCTCACCGCTCTTGACCTACCGTTCATCGCAGCGGTCATGTCGGCCGCGCATTTCAGTCGCAACGGAGGAACGACCATGCCCAACGTCCAGAGTGCAGAGCAGGTAAACACAGTCGTGATCGGCGCCGGGCAGGCAGGGCTCTCGGTCGGGTATCACCTTGCCCGGCGGGGCGTCCGGTTCGTCATTCTTGACGCAAGCGAACGAATCGGCGACGTGTGGCGCCGGCGTTGGGATTCCCTTCGGCTGTTCACGCCCGCGCGGTTTGCCGCTCTCGACGGCATGCCCTTTCCGGCGGCGCCGGATTCCTTCCCGACCAAGAACGAAATGGGAGACTACCTCGAAGCCTACGCCAGGAAGTTTGCGTTGCCGGTGCGCCTGAGCGTGCGTGTGGACCGCGTGTCGCGGCTGGGCACGAGGTTTCTCGTCGTGGCCGGCGACCGACGGTTCGAAGCGGACAACGTCGTTGTTGCGATGGCCAACTATCAGAGACCGCGCACGCCGGTGTTCGCCAGCGATCTTGATCCACGGATCGTGCAACTCCACTCCTTCGACTACCGTAACCTCACACAGCTGCAGGACGGCGACGTGCTGATCGTCGGTATGGGCAATTCTGGTGCGGAGATCGCGCTCGAAGCCGCGCGTGGACACAGGACCTGGATGGCTGGGCGCGAGACTGGCCACGTCCCGTTCCGGATCGAAGGGCTCGCAGCGCGACTGGTGCTCGTGCGCCTCGTGCTGCGTGTGCTGTTCCACCGCATTCTGACCGTCGCCACCCCGATCGGCCGCAAGGCGCGCCCCAAGATGCTGCACGGTGGCGGACCGCTCGTGCGTGTCAAGCCGAGAGACCTGACCAAGGCGGGCATTCAGCGCGTCCCGCGGGTGGCCGGTGTGCGAAATGGGCTGCCACTCCTCGACGACGGCCGTGTGCTCGACGTCGCAAACGTCGTCTGGTGCACCGGGTTCCATCCCGGGTTCGCCTGGCTCGATCTGCCGGTGTTTGGCCCGGACGGGGATCCTCAGCACGATCGCGGCGTTGTGACAAATGAGCCCGGGCTGTATTTCGTCGGTCTGCACTTCCTCTACGCGCTGTCCTCCGTGATGATCCACGGCGTCGGACGCGATGCGGCACGGATTGCCGGTGCGGTTGCCGCGCGCGCGCAGGTTGAGCAGACGGCTCGACGTTCGAGTGCTGCGTGAGAGCGCGGGAACTCCTTCGCCACGCGCCGAGTAGATAGGACGTGTTGGACGTTCGTCACCGAGCAACGTCGCCGCTCGGTCTTGCCAGCAGCTGTGCCCGATTTTCGATCAGGTCCGACAGTTCTCGAAACATGTCAGGATTCACTCGCTCGGCATGAGGAAGGACGAAGGCCCGGGTTTCCTCCAGGTACTTTTTGACGAACGCGACATCGTGGACGAAGCCCAGCGCCGTGAGGTTGCTGATGCGATCCGCGAGCTTGAGGACCCGGGCTCGAGGGCTCCCGCTCTCCATGATGCGCAACAGGTATTCCGACTTCGGTTCTCGGATTCCGTCGATGGATCGGATCGTCACCTCCATCACCAGCGCGTACACCGCCGGGCCGTCCGAGTCGAGCCGGACGATCTCGTTCTCCGTGACTCCCGGCATCGCTGGCGCATCCTCGAAGAGATCGTGAATCACCGAAGCCTTCAGCAGCACGGGATCGATGATCTTGTAGTCGAGCAGGATCGCCATCGTGCTCAACTGGTGGCGAAACATGTTGCTGCCACTCCGGCGCTTGACGCCGATCAAGGCCATTGCCTTGACGATGTACGGCGCCAGGGTAAGGCTGCTTAGCGACCGTTCGAATTCATGCATGGTGTCCGCTGCCTGATCTATGATCTGCGCCGTTCCCAGACCGTCCAGAGCCGCTCACCATGAAACGTTGCCCTTTCTGCGCCGAGGACCTTCGGGCGCCTGGCGCCATAACACCCACGTCCGCCATGAACCAATCATCATCGACATCCCATCGCAGCCGGAACCAGAGGGCCAGCCAGAACCTCGCCCGAGCATCGTCCTGATCATGCCCCAAAGGAATCGAGACTTTGTACCAGGACTGCGGTGTTCTGAATACGATTGCTCCCGTGAAATGTCTCGTTGAGTTGGAATGACGACTAGGAGGTGCGCCTGTCTGCTTGCGGCGGTTGCGGCGATCTGCGTAATTGGGAGCACCGGCGCGGCGGCCTTCAGCATCGAGACGATCGATTCGGCCGCCCGAACCCTTCCGCGGCTCCATAGCCTGCTCGTGAGCAGACACGGTGAACTGATCTTCGAGCGCTATTACAACGGTACGCAGCCGGGCCGTGCGGCGAATATCAAGTCGGCCGCCAAGAGCGTCATCTCAGCGCTGGTCGGCATCGCGATCGAGCGCCGCGTCATCGCCGACGTGCGCACGCCGATCGTGACTTTCTTTCCTGAACTCGCGCGCGACACTGACGTGGCCAAGCAGAAGATCACTGTTGAGGATCTGTTGACCATGCGATCGGGCCTCGAGGGCACGAGCAACCGCAACTACGGCGCGTGGGTCACGAGCCGCAACTGGGTGCAGCACGCCCTGGCGCGCCCGATGTTCGCGCCTCCAGGCGAGATGATGGAATACAGCACCGGCAACACTCACCTGCTCTCGGCGATCCTGACAAAGGCGTCAGGCCGCAGCACGTGGCAGTTCGCGAACGAAGTGCTCGCGAAGCCGCTTGGCTTCACCCTTCCGCAATGGCCACGCGATCCGCAGGGCATCTATTTCGGCGGCAACGACATGCTCATGACGCCGCGACAGATGCTGGCCTTCGGTGAGCTGTACCTGAATCGGGGCCGCGCGAACGGTCAACAGATCGTCCCCGCGCGCTGGGTGGCACGATCGTGCGAGGGACGTGCGCGCGAGTTCCGGCCCGGAGACCGGAGGCTCGGTCCGAATCAGCCAGTCGATCCCATGCGCGATCGCCGCTATGGCTATAACTGGTGGGTCTACGAGATCGGCGGCTTCGAGACCTGCTTCGCCTGGGGCTATGGCGGCCAATATGTCTTCGTCGTGCCGAACCTGGATCTGGTCATCGTGACCACGGCGTCCCCGGACGTGAGCGAGGAGCGTCGCGGACACCGGCAACTGGTCTTCGACATTCTCTCCCGCCACATCATCGATCCGATTGCCGCCGCTCGCGTGCCGAACGCACGCTGACGTCGAACCGTTTCCATCAGGCAACTCATCTCACGCCCGCGGAGTGTCACCTCGAGGGCACGCTGACCCGCGTACGACGCCGTTGCTAGTACGCGCGAATCAGAGCAATTGCGTTCACCCGTTCAGAAAGCCGGCTTCCGTCGTTGATACAGAGGAAGACGGCCGTTCCACTGCCCCACCTGGAGCGTCGTCGTGAACTATCGACGGGACGCTTCCTGTCAAGGAGGACAGCAGTGCCAACGCAACCACGCCCCGAGCGCCCATCCACGAAAGATTCCGAATTCGTAATCGCAGGTCAGGTGCAACTCGAACACAAGGAAGCATGCAGTGATGATCTGCCTCTTCGCGCGTTCGCCTTTGGCGCGCGCGGCAGTCTGATCGGCACGAGCGATGTGTCGGCGAATGGCGATTTTGTCATTACCGCCAAAATGAAGGAACCCGAAGACGTTGAGATCATTGTCGGCCCGGCCGTGGACGCCGATCTCGTGCGCCAGGCCGAGCCCCCGTCGCTGCACTTCACCAGTAAAGACTGGGTTCGCGCCGAGGCGGGGTTTCGACTGAATCCCAAATTTGTACTGCCCAAGCACGTCTGGTGGCCCTGGTGGCCCATGCGCGTGTGCGTGCGCGGGCGCGTTCGCAAGGTCCAAGGCCAGGGCGATCCGTGCCCCGTGCCTTTCGCTCAGGTCGAGATGTTCGATGTGGACCGCGAGGGTTGTCTGTGGCCAATCCTGCGGCCGCGGTTGCCCAGCCTTGTCGACAAGGCGGTTATTCGCCTGCCGGAACTGATCAAGCTTCCCCCGATTCCTGACCCCGATCCGGGCCCTCTTGCCGGCCTTGCCGGACGACTGGATCAAGTGGCGCTCAACCCGCAGCCCTTGCCGCCTGCCGAACTTGTCGGATTCAATCCGCAACCCGAGCCGCCGTCTCCCCTTCTTGCGCGGTCGCAGTTTGCGCGTGCCCAGTCCACGCGCGTGGGCGAGGTCGCACAGTTGTCGGAAAGCCTCGCGGCGCGCCTGCAGGACCTGACGGTCACCTCGCGTATCGCACCGTGGCTGCTGTGGCCGCGATGCTTCTACAGCAAAGCACTGGTCTGCCAGACAGAAACCGACTGCGATGGACGTTTCCGCTGCTGCTTCTCGTGGTGGCCGTTTCATATCCGCAACGGCCGCCTGCGCTTCGATTCGCGTCCGGACATCATCATCAGGGTCACGCAAACGATTGGTGCCGTGACGCGCGTGATCTATCTGGATCCGTACACCAGCACTCGCTGGGATTCCTCTGGTGCATACATCGATCTGATGCTGGACGATGAAGACGTCGTCTGCGGAAGAGGCTGCTCGCCTCAGCCCGCGGGGACGACCACGCACTTCGTCCGCGTCGGCAACGACGAGGTGTATCAGATCAACCAGGCCACCGGCGCATTCGACCTGACTCGACCAGGACTGATTGGCACGATCAACAACATGGCCTACGGCCGCGGTCTGAACCTGCATGCCGTCTTCGGCGACACGCTCTCGACGGCGGCGCCGCAGTTCTACTATCGGCTGTCCATCATGGGCCCCACCACTGGCGGCAATTGGAAGGACATCAAGGCCAAGCTCACGGACACGCGCGTGCACAAAGTCACGCACCTGAGCGAGGATCACGATCTCGGCCCGTTTACAGTGGGGGCGACGCACAACCTGTACGAGGTTCGGAACACAGCCACCTACAACTGGTACAACCAGGATTGGATCGGTGTCTGGGACACGAGCTCGGCCGGCGACCTCGGCACCTACGTGCCCGATGAGGGTCTGTACACCGTGCGACTGGAGGTGTTCGACAACGCCGGGGTCAAACTCACATCCGCCACCGTGGATTATCGTGATGGCACGGTCATCCCGCCTGCGTTGCTGCCGCCGATGGTCGACGCGTGCTATCTGGTGATGCAGATTGACAACAAGCCTGCGACCGTGGAGCTGGCGTTTCCGTCCGTGGTGAACAGCTGCGGCGTCGTCCCGATCACTTCCACGCCGTTCAACATCACGGCCAAGGTCAATCAGGAGAACGGTCGACTGAATCAATGGAGCCTGACGTACGTCAAGGGGCTGAATATCGCATCGGGCACGCTGGACAGCGATGGTTCCGACACCGGCCTGGCCGTCCCGGTGAATCAAGCGGTATCCAGCGCTCCGATGACAGCCGGGTTGACAGGCACGTGCGCCTTCTCGCTCACCATCGGCGCATGGGCACACATCCGCAACGGCTACGGCCTCGTGTACCACACGTCGAAGAGCTACGCATTGGCTGTTGACGCGTGCGCGTGTCCCCAGACGGTTGGGTGAACGGCGTGTTTATCCTCGGCATCCTCGGCGTGTGGCGGATTACACATCTGCTGCACGCCGAGGACGGCCCAGGCCAGGTCGTGGTCAAGCTGCGGCGAGCGGCCGGGGATGGCGTGTTCGGTCGGGCCATGGATTGTTTTCAGTGCTTGAGCCTATGGATCGCTGCGCCGTTTGCGGTGTTGATTGGACAAAGCTGGCTGGAGCGCACACTGCTCTGGCCAGCGCTTTCGGCCGGCGCGATCGCCTTCGAGGCGATCCTGCAACGCCTCAAGCCGGCAGGCGTACGCTACTTCGAGGATGAACCGGAGCAGGAGAAATCGCATGTGCAATTGTGGGAGGCAACGCCGGAATCTGGGGCCGGCACCGGCGCAGCAGGCCCGGAGCGAACGACAGCGAGTTCGGATGCCGATCGGCCCGCCACAGGCAGCGGGACCGGTGTTTGAGTACGTTGGCGCCTCTGCGCTCACCGTCTTCGGCGCGGTCAGCGGGGTCCGTTATCGGTTCGCCCACGCCGGCGCGCGAGTGGCGGTGCACGGCGGTGATGCAGACGCGATGGCCACAGTCCCCAACCTGAGGCGCGCAGGTCCAGCGCCATTTGAGTCAGGATAGATGGGTTCTGTGCACCCTCAAGCGCATCGCGGGTGACGTGTGCAATCGTTCGAGATGGATGAGGCGTGTCCTGCTGATGCTCGATGCGATTGCGGCCGTTGCGATCGTCCGCTGAGGAACGACCTTCCGCGGCGCTCAACGACCTTGAATCGGCGGCTCCGGGGGATCGGGCTCGTTGTGCTGGATGGATGGATAGCGGATCCTCATCCCGTTCTTGTCGAGCCATCCAAGCCCCTGCTGGAAGATCGTGGGCGGAGGATAACCCTTGGGCACGGTCGCCTCACTAATCACAAGCCTGTTCTCGTGCATGTAGATTGAGGCAAAGGTGCGCGATTGATCGGCGTTGTTGGTGAGCTCCACCAGCAGTCCTGCAACAAGGTCCGCAAAATTCGACATGATGTTCGTGATCTTGGCGTCTCGTGCCAGGTACTTCGACGCTGCATAGACCACCGCGCTTCGCACGTCCGTTTTCCAGTATCCAAGGCCATAAACGTGGATGGCGAGATCGAGTGCGGGCAGGGTCCTGGATCGCTCCGAAAGGAGGCGTTCGATCGGGTTGTAATCGACCACGGTCACCGAGTAGCGGCCAGGACCTTGCGTGCCGCTGTAAACACGCGCCGGGAGGATGGCGCTGAACTGCGACGTCCAGGTCGTTTCCGTGACCTTCGGTTGACCCGGGAAGGCGATGGTGAAGTGATCTTCCCGGCTGGAAAACTCGGTCCATTCCTGGGCGAACGACGTCCCCGACATTGCCAACACCAGGGCTGACGTCATGAGCGGCATCAGGCGCATCATTGATCCTCTGCGTCGCGACCGATTCAGTTCCTGAACTCGACGGTCGTCTTCAATGTATTGCTGTCGATCCCGGTCGAATCGGTGACCCGCACCTGAAGATCGCATTTAGCGGCGGCCGGGGTGCCACCACCCGCCGCCTGGCGCAGGTTGGGAAGGGCGGCGCGTACGACGCCAGCGCTCACCTTGCCTTTGATTGCTCCGACGATCGGTTCACCGCCGCAGCCGGCCGTAAACCAGACATACGGTGACTCACCAAGATCGCCAGCCGTGTCAGCAGCCGCCAATGTTAGTTCTACCGTTGGCTGATTCGACTGTGGCGGCGCGATCCTGAGATCAGAGATGGTCGGAGCGTGGGTCTGAACCGCGATCGTTGTTGGAGCGGTACGACCCATCCGCATCACGAGTGCCAGGGAACGATCTCCCGCCGGCGCATCGTTCGCGACATTTAGTGTGATCTCCCACCACCCAACCGCCTGTTCAGTCTGGTTCCCGCTCCCCTTGATACCGGACACCGTCACACCAGTTGAAGGCGAGATCTCGGCAGCCTGAGGCATTTCCCCGCTGACAATCGCCACGTTGATGACGGTCGTCTGACCACGTGCCACGTGTCGTGGATACACCGTCTCGATTCTGACGGGCGGCCGCTGCGCTCCTTGTCCAACAACGGAAACGGCGGACAGGAGGAAGCCCGCGACTCCGACGACCGCGCACACACGATGACTTTGCATGAACGATAGTCCCAAATCAGCTATTCAGACTTGACATCTTCCGCGGGACCGTATATTCCGTCGTCGCTGGACGAAAAGCAAGTACACATATACTCCTCTACTCCTCGCGCTCGTCAGGATCTCGTGAAGCGAAGTGAAGTGAATATCCGCTGCCTTGTGCAGCGACGACAGGGGGCCTCGGTCATGGACAGAGCATTCGACAGATCCCTTGGACGACGTGTCCTTCTCATCCTCGTATTCCTGTTGTGTCTTGCGCCTGTTCCCAGCTATGCGCAAGAGGCCGTCATCCTCGGGCGTGTGACGGATGACACGGGCGCCGTCCTGCCCGGCGTCACAGTGACGGCGACCAGTCCGGCGTTACAGGTCCCCCAGGTGCTCGGCACCACCGACGAACGCGGAGAGTATCGCCTGGGGTCTCTGCCGATCGGGACGTATGCCGTGGTGTACGCACTCGAGGGTTTCGAGACCGTCCGACGGCAGGAGTTGCGGCTGACGATCGGGTTCCAGGCGAAAGTGGACATCGTAATGAAAGTCGGAGCGCTTTCGGAATCCGTCACGGTGACGGGAGAAGCGCCCGTGGTGGACGTGACGTCAACGACCTCTCGCACCCAGTTGACGAGAGAGACGCTGGAGCTCATTCCCACGGGCCGGAACAGCATCGTCGGCCTCATGATTCAGGCGCCCGGCGCGCGCCCGCAGCTCGATTGGAGCTTCACGACCGGCAACCCGTTCTTCAAGGTGTTCGGCGAGCTCGGCGAACAGTGGGTGGCGCTCGAAGGCGTGGTGACCAGCGGACCGAAAACAGGAACGCAGGGCGGCAATCATTATGACTATGCCGCCATTGAGGAGTCGACGGTCTCAACCCTCGGCAACACCGCTGAAGCCCCGACCAAAGGCCTTCAGATCAACGTCCTCTTGAAGGCGGGCGGCAACGACTTCCACGGCAGCGGCTTCTATTCCTACACCGGCCACCGCTTTGAGAGCGACAACCTGGATGCGGCGCTAAAGACCAAGTGGGACATCACCAGCGGCGCTCCGGTGTTGTCGCGGTGGGATGGGAGCGCCGAGCTAGGCGGCCGGATTATCAAGGACAAGCTCTGGTTCTATTACTCGACGCGCCGGCGCGAAGAGCAGGTTCAGACGCTGAATGCGTTCCAGGATAATGGCTCGCCGGCCGCGAGCGACCAGTTTCAATACTTCCACACGGCAAAGATGTCATATCAGATGAACCCGGCGAACAAGTTCATCGGCTTTGTCCAGTACGACCGTCAAGGGGGCATGACGCCCGGGGATCAGTTTACGAGCTGGGACGGCCGGATGTACAGCCCCACACAGTCCACCACGAGCAAGATTGAATGGCAGACCATCAGGGGCAACAAGTTCGTGTCACTGCAGATGGGGGCCTGGATCTGGAACGTGTCGCGCCAGTGCTACTCGGACAACGTTGCGACGATCGACCAGCTCTCCAGCCGCGTGACGGGATGCAACACGAACTACGGGATCGATTCCTTCGAGGGGAGAAACCACAGCAAGGGCTCGATGAGCTGGTACAAGCCGAACCTCTTCGTCGGCAACCATGACATGAAGGTCGGGTTCGACTACGCGGCGGCGCACGCGGATCGGAAGATCAGTTCCCGCGACGGGACCAAGAACGCGCAAACGGGACTGCCGACCCGGCCGGTCGGCAACTACCAGCTCATTTTCCGAAACGGCGTCCCGTTCGAGATGGCCGCGTGGAACAACAGCTACGTGGACGGCCAGCCGGACAGCGTGCCGAAGGATCTCACCCATACGACCTGGGTCTACGGGCAGGACAGCTGGACCATCGCGCGTCAGCTCACGCTGAATCTGGGGGCCCGCTTTGCGCACGCGCACGGCTTCATACCGGAACAGTGCCGCCGGGGGTCGGACCCTCCGCTGGACACCGCGTTCCCGGCCCAGTGTTTCCCGCGGATCGATTTCCGGACGTGGAATTCACTGGTGCCTCGCCTCCATGCGGCCTACGACCTCGCCGGTGATCACAAGACCGTGATCAAGGGCGGCTGGGGACGGTTCGCTCACAATTGGCACTCTGACGAGCTGCAGATGGCGAATGAGAACGTCCATCTCCGCACGCTGTACCTGTGGCATGACCTGAACACCAACAAGCTGTTCGAACCCGGCGAGATCAACTTCGACCGTAACGGGGCGGACTTCGTGTCCACGAGCCTCTTTACGGGCGGCGAAGACGGGCTCGCCGGTGCCGTGCCCAACCCGAACATCAAGGAGCCGTTCAGCAATGAGTACTCGCTCTCCCTCGAGCGGGAACTGATGCAGAATTTTGCCATTCGCGCGACGGGGATCTATTCGCGCCAGCAGGTCTTCCGGGTGCAGAACAACCTGCGGCCGTACGGCGTGTACTCGATTCCGATCACGAATCGGGATCCGGGTCCTGACGGGAGGCTTGGGACGGCTGATGATCCGGGTACTTCAATCACCTACTACGACTATCCCGTCGCCTACCGGGGGCGGTCGTTCCAGCAGCCGATGCTCGTGAACGGCGACTCCACGGACGATCAGACGTTCAAAAGCTTCGAGATTGCGGGAAGCAAGCGGCTCTCGAAGGGATGGTCGTTGCTGGCGTCCTACTCCGCCACGAGAATCCTCATCCCCCACGTCCAGAACACGGCGAGTACAGGCAACGACTTCACCAACCCGGGCTTGCAGGTGTTCCTCGCGACGTTCGATCCCAACTCGGAAATCAACACCCGTATGAACGTCTGGGAGTGGCAGGGCAGGATCGACGGCGCCTACATCTTCCCGCACGATGTGCTCGTGTCGGCGAACTTCGAGCACCGGAGCGGCCAGCCGTACGCGCGGACGGTGTCCTTCACGGGCGGCCAGCAGATTCCGTCGCTCGTAGCGCGGGTGGAACCGATCGGCACCCAGCGACTGCCGAATATCAACCTCCTGCACCTGCGGTTCGAGAAGTCGGTTCGCCTGACGCGAGGACAGAAAGTGGCGCTCCGAGTAAATGCCTACAACGCGACGAACATCAACACGCAGCAAAGCACCACCCAGTTGTCGGGAGCAAATTTCGGGAGGCCGAGCGGCATCATTTCGCCGCGGATTCTCGAATTTGGTGTGAATTACACCTTCTGACGCGGGAGTCAACTCCCAACGCTCAACTTCGAACTTCCAAGGCGCCCGGAGCGACCCTTGGGAGTTGGGAATTGGGGGTTGGGAGTTTTTCCGAGCGCGCACAGGTCTTCTTTTGAAAGGAGCTTCTATATGAGGGTTGGAGCGGCGGTGG
>Ga0070698_100004617_pt1 | contig 15131 bp, 15 predicted proteins | sample KBSK1502metaG_FD_65477 | JGI IMG/M metagenome (GOLD analysis project Ga0070698, IMG submission 65477) | Corn, switchgrass and miscanthus rhizosphere microbial communities from Kellogg Biological Station, Michigan, USA - KBS K1-50-2 metaG | ecosystem: Host-associated > Plants > Roots >...
GGGAGCTTCTTCTACGAGAACGCGATCATGGGCATCGAGCTGATGGAGCAGGCGCGACGCTACGACGTCGCGAAATTCGTCCAGGTGGGAACGGTCTGCGCGTACCCGAAGTTCGCGGCCATCCCATTTTCCGAAGACGACCTGTGGAACGGCTATCCGGAAGAGACAAACGCGCCGTACGGGTTGGCCAAGAAGATGCTCCTGGTCCAGGCTCAGGCCTACCGCGAGCAGTACGGCTTCAACGCGATCTACCTGCTGCCGGTCAACCTGTACGGTCCGGGCGACAGCATCGACCTCCACAACTCACACGTCATCCCGGCCATGATCCGCAAGTGCGTGGACGCTCGCGAGTCGGGTGCGGAAACAGTCGAGGTTTGGGGAACCGGCAAGCCGACGCGCGAATTTCTCTACGTCGACGACGCCGCCCGCGCGATATTCATGGCCACCGAGCGTTACGACAAACCGGCGCCGGTGAACATCGGGAGCAGCGACGAGATCTCGATCAAGGACCTCATCGAGCTCATCGCCGAGCTGGCTGAGTTCAAGGGCAAGATCGTCTGGGACCGCTCGAAGCCCGACGGTCAACCGCGCCGCAAGCTGAACGTAGAGAGGGCGCAGAAGGAGTTCGGGTTCCGGTCCTCGACCCCCTTTCGCACCGGGCTGCGAGAAACCATCCGCTGGTACCAAGAGGTCATGGCGGGCGCGCGTTCGTGACCCAGCCATCCGACCGGCTCCTTTCGGTGATGATGCCGGCCTACAACGAACAGCGCACGATCGAGACGATCCTCACCCACGTGCTCGAGCGGCCGGAAGTCGGGGAGGTCATCGTCGTCGACGACGGCTCCAAGGATCGAACCTGGGAGATCGTGCAGCGCGTCGCCGGGTCGGATTCGCGGGTGCGCCCGCTTCGCCAGGAGCCGAATCAGGGCAAAGGTGCCGCGTTGCGCCGCGCGATCCAGGAGCTGCGCATGCCCTTCGCGACCGTCCAGGATGCGGACCTGGAGTACGACCCGCGCGACTACCGCGAGCTCTTGAAGCCTTTGATGGAGGGACGGGCCGACGCCGTGTACGGCGTCCGCGGCTTTGCCGGCCAGACGGCGTTCAGCTTCTGGTTCGTGGTGGGCAACAAGCTGGTCACGCTGGCCACGAACGTCCTCTTCGACTGCTACATCTCGGACATGGAGACCGGCTACAAGGTGCTGAGAAGCGAACTGTGGAAGCGGCTCAACCTGCGCGGCACGCGCTTCGACATCGAACCCGAGATCACGGCCAGGGTGCTACGCCTGGGATACCGGATCCACGAGGTGCCCATCTCGTACTACGCGCGGAGCCGTGAAGAGGGCAAGAAGCTCACGTGGCTCGACGGCCTCAAAGCTCTTGGGGCTCTCGTCCGGCTCCGGTTGACGAGCACGAACCGGTTGTTTGGGACGTCCTTCAGTGACGGCTATCACCGGCAGAGGCAGACAGACCTTGCCGGGCATCACCCACTGATGGCGCATACCAAAGGGGACTCGCGGTCGTAGACGGCTGTTTTTCCGCGCAAGCCCACAGGTTCATGCCGAGCTCGAAGTAGCCCATCCTCACACCCGCCGACCCAAACCCTGCCTGCTCGAGCAGGGGCTTGATGTCTTCGTGCCGGTGACTTCGCTGGTGCTCGTCCAGCTCCTCGTGGCTGATCAGACCGACCGACGCCATCACGCTCAAGAGCGGGTCGGTCCAGTGCGCCGGCGTGGTCATGATGAAGACTCCACGGGGCTCCAGCACGCGCCTGACCTCACTCAAGACGAGCCTCAGCCGGGGTTCGGCCAGGTGCTCGTAGACGGCCAGCATGGTCACCACAGAAAGCGACTCGTCGTCGAATGGCAGGCGATCATCGAGGTCGGCGTCGAATGACTGGAGACATATTCCCTGGGCACCAAGGCGTGCGATGGTCATGCTGCTGAGGACCCGGTCGAGCCCAAACTTTCGCTGGAACCGGGTTGCCCTTAGAAATGTGGGGTACGAGCCGCAGCCGATGTCGAGGATGCTGCCCTCACGTAGGGCTTGCGGAATGAGCTCATCGGCCTTCCGAGCGCGCTGGCGGGCCAGGAAGGCTTCGAGGAGGCCATGACCTCGGGTCGGGGTGGTGGTTGCCAAGCTCGCAGAGAATAACGACGAAAGCGGTAAATTCAGTCGCGGTTCGGAGAAGTCACAAGGAGAACAGCATGTCCACGCTTGCGTTCGATCCCGAGGAGACCACGCACTGGGAGCAGGTGCGCCCGCGGAACATTTCACCGGAGCAGTGGAAGAGGTTCGAGGGCTACGCGGCGGAGATCTTCCAGGCGTTCGGCATGGACCTGGACACGCCCGGCACGCGGGAGACGCCGCAGCGCTACCTCCACGCCCTGTTCGAGTCGACGTCCGGTTATGAGGGCGACCCCAAGCTGCTCACCGCGTTTCCTACCGAATGCCACGGCGGTCCGGACTGCAACATCAGCCAGGTCATCGAGGGACCGATCGACTTCTATTCGCTCTGCGAGCACCACGCGCTGCCGTTCCACGGCCACGCCTTCCTCGGCTACATCGCGCACGAGGAGATCATCGGCATCTCCAAGCTGACCAGGCTGGTGCGCGTCTTCGCGCGCCGCTTCACTGTGCAGGAGCGCGTGGGGGTGGCGATCGCCGACGAGCTGGTTCGAGTTCTCAAGCCGCACGGCGTGGCGGTCCACCTCAACGCGTTCCATCTGTGCACCCAGATGCGCGGAGTGCGAGAGAGCCACTCCCGCACGTGGACCTCGTACTGGCGGGGCAACTACGAGACCGACCCGCAGCTGCGGGCCGAGTTTCTCGCCATCGCCAACTCTCGCATCAACCACTGATCCACCCTTTCGACGTCCTGTACGAGGCCCCCCTGCCTCGCTACGCGATGCCGGAGGTCCTAGACCGCATCTACGGCGGTCTCGGCTTCGACGAACCGGTCCTCTACTCGAACTTCGTGATGTCGATGGATGGCGTCGTCACATTGGGCTCGCAGCCGAGCGCCGGGTCGGCGATCAGCGGGCGCAACCCGCCCGACCGGTTCCTGATGGGCCTCCTCCGAGCGTGCGCGGACGCGGTGCTGTTGGGAGCCGGCACGCTGCGCGGCACCCCGGGGCATCACTGGACGCCGGAGCACGTCTACCCCGACCTGGCGGAGTCCTTTGCCGACCTGCGCCTCGACCTCGTACGCAAGCCGAGGCCAAGGCTCGTCCTGGTGAGCGCGTCGGGCAACGTCCCGGTCTCGCATCCCGCGGTTGTGGGTGGGGCGACGATCGTCACGACCTCGTTGGGCGCCCACGCGCTGCGCGATCGCCTGCCCGATTCGTGCGACCTGCTCGAGGTGGGTGATCGCGGTGACGTCGACCTGAAGCTGGCGATCGGCGAGCTGCGCGAGCGCGACTACCGCGTGATCCTCACCGAGGGCGGCCCGCACCTGTTGGGCGAGCTCGTCCAGCACGGCCTGCTCGACGAAGCGTTCCTGACCATCTCACCGGTGCTCGCGGGTCGCGACCAGGAGGGGCGGCTGGGCATGATCGCCGGGCTGGAGCTGCTGCCAAACCACGGCGTCTGGGCGCGCCTGCTCAGCGCGCGGCGGCACGGCGATTTTCTCTTCCTCCGCTACGGGATGAGAAGGCCCTAGCAGCTCCCCGCGCCCAGCAGCAGCGGCTGCGAGGCGGCAATCCCGGGCGATTGGGAGACGGCGACGATCGCCGCCGACTTGACGCTGCTGGGGATGCTCACGTTCCAGTGGTCGGTCGGGATGGCGACGATGTAGCCAGTCGAGGGCGTGGTCGCCGCATTGGGCCCTGGGAGGTCGGTCGTCTGCCCGCTGCACCGGTCGAACAGCTTGACGTTGTACTGATAGCTGACGCTCTTCTGCACGGAGGTGAAGTAGAAGGCCACCTCGATCTTGCAGGAACCGAGGTCGCAGGCGGTCGCGCTTTCCTGAGAAGCGCCCGGAATGTTGCACGGGTTGGCGGGCGTGCAGATCTGCAGCGACCTGATGGGGTCGGCCGAAGCGGGGGCATAGGTCGGAACCGCCTGCGGCGTGCGGCCCCCGGGGGTCGGCGTCGAGCTCGAGGTGGGGCGCGGCGTGCCGCTCGTGTGCGCCGACGGGGTGGGATTGCCTTGTGCCACAGGTGACGACCTGCGGTTCAACACCACGAAGCCGAGGATGCCGAGCAGCAGGACGATGACGACGGCGACGGCGGCAGGAACCAGCCACGGCGGCCGCTCGACCGGGCGGCCGCCGCCAGACGGCGGACGCGGCACCGTGGGCTGGCGCGCCGGTGGCACCGGAGTCGGCGCTAGCGAGGGAGCCGGGGCCGGGGGCCGCGTCTCGGTGGCCACGCCGGCCCCCAGCGGCTCGGCGGGGATGCCCTGGCCGGGCTTCCACGTGGGCTGCTCGACGGGCGTCCACGTCTGCTCGGCCGGCTTGGGCGCCGGCGCGGGTGCGACCGGCTCGGGCGCCGGCGGAGGGGGCGCCGATACGGGTGGCGCCGTGGAGAAGGCGGGGAAGGGGGCCGCCGGGGCGACGGGCTCGGGCGGCGGGGGAGAAGACGTTTGAGGTGGCTCAGGGTCCATCCACTTCGGCGGTTCGGGGGCCGCGGGCTCCGCGGGCGCCGGCGGGTTGGTGGTGCGCGTGGCGTCGAACGGAGACGAGGGGCGCGCGGGCGGGTCGGACCACGTCGGCACCGCCGCCGCGGGAGTCGCGGGCACCGCCGGAGCCGCGGGCGGAGGAGCGGCAGGCGTGGGCACGGGCGCCGGGGGGAAGGTGATCGCCGGCATCGAGGGGTAGGTCTGCACCGGCCGGTCGGGCGCGTCGTAAGACGCCGGCCGGCGCGCCGCCGTCTCCTCGCGGGTCGTGGGCGCGATGTACGGCGCCACAGGCTGCGACGGACGTGGCGCGGGAGCCGCCGTGCCTTCGGGAAGGAATGGTGTGATGGGCGGCACCTCACGTCCGCCGGCGCGCGTCGCGAGCTCGGATTGCGCCGCCACCTCGCGGTCCGGGGAAAGAAGACCGGCAGCCATCTCGCGCAACGCGGCCTGCGCGCGGTCGGCGGAGGGGCCCATCGCCCCACTTGCCATCGACCGCATGGTCACCACCAGTCCCGGCGCGATGTTCGGCGGCGCGGGTGCGCCGGCGGGATCGACGCCGAACGCGGCGCACACGGCCATGCCGCACGAGCGCACGTCGGCGCGCAGGTCGCTCTGTGATGGCGCGCCGCGCACCGCCGCCGCGGGATGGCCCGCCAGCCGCACCTCGCCGTTCGTCGTGACGCGGACGGCGGTCGCGCCGAAGCCGCCGAGGGCGATGCCGGCTTCGTGAAGGGCGGCCACGCCGGACAGCACCGCGGCGCCGAGCGCTGCGGCCGCGGGCGGCGTCAGCGGTCCGCGGGTGAGGATCGACTGGAGCGGGGTGCCTTCGTTGGGCTCGACCGCGACCCACACGCCGTTCTGGTCGGTGCCCCATGCGAGCACGGGAGAAAGCGCGGGGTGGCGGTGCTCGTAGAGGCGCTGCAGGCGAGGCACGGCGGCCTGCGCCTCAGCCGGAGGCACCGGAATCTCATGCACGACCGCCGGCTTGCCGTTGCGTAGGACGGCCTTCCAGCCCTGGCCAGCGCCGGGTGCGACGAGTTCGATCAGTTTCGGCTTTGGCTCAGACTCGGGCATTTATCGGTGCATGGTACCCTTCAGGCACGTGGCGTACGTCATCGTCCAGCCCTGCATAGACGTCAAAGACGCCTCTTGCGTGGAGGTGTGCCCTGTCGACTGCATCCACTCGGACGACGCCTCGAACATGTACTTCATCGATCCCGACGAGTGCATCGACTGCGGCGCTTGTGTCGATCCCTGCCCGGTGGACGCCATCTTCCCCGAGGATGAAGTGCCGGAGCAGTGGCGCAACTTCATCCAGATCAACGCCGACTACTTCAAGAACCGCTAACGGCGAGCTCACGTCCAGTTCAACGGATTGGCTAAGCACGCCGTAACGCTGATCCCGGGCGACGGGGTCGGACCCGAGATCTGCCAGGCGTCGGTGCGCGTCCTCGAAGCGACCGGGGTCGAGTTCGAGTGGGACGTGCAGCAGGCCGGCGAGGCGGCCATCGCGGAGTTCGGGACCCCGCTGCCCGACCATGTCCTCGACTCGGTCCGCAAGAACAAGGTGGCGCTGAAAGGTCCGATCACGACCCCCGTCGGCAGCGGCTTCCGCAGCGTCAACGTCGCGCTGCGCCAGGCGCTGGACCTGTACGCGCTCGTGCGCCCCGTCCGTGCCTACAGGGGCGCGCGCAACTTGCGCGACGACCTCGATTTCATCATCGTCCGCGAGAACACCGAGGACATCTACGCGGGCCTCGAATTCGAGCAGGGCACCCCCGACGCGGCGCACCTCATCGAGGAAATTTCAGGGCTGCTCAAGAAAAGGATCCGGCCGGACAGCGGGCTGTCCATCAAGCCCATCTCGATCAGCGGCAGCGAGCGCATTGTGCAGTTCGCATTCGATTACGCGCGGCGCAACAACCGGCGGAAGGTGACCGCCGTGCACAAGGCGAACATCATGAAGCACACGGATGGCCTGTTCCTGGCGGTCGCGCGCAAGGTCGCGGAGCGGAACAGCGACATCGAGTTCGAAGACCGCATCGTCGACAACATGTGCATGCAGCTGGTACTGCGGCCGAAGGAGTACGACATCCTCTGCTGCCCGAACCTGTACGGCGACATCATCTCCGACCTGGGGGCGGGCATGATCGGCGGCCTCGGGCTCGCGCCGGGGGCGAACATCGGCAGCGACGGGGCGGTGTTCGAGGCGACGCACGGCAGCGCGCCGAAGTACGCGGGCCAGAACAGGGTCAACCCGATGGCGGTGATGCTTTCCGGTGTGATGATGCTTCGCTACCTCGAGGAGACCGCCGCCGCCGACGCGATGGAGAAGGCGATCGCCAACGTGATCGCCCTGGGCGAGAACGTCACCTATGACCTCAAGGAGCGGCGCGACGACCCCACCGCGGTGGGCACGAGCCAGGTCGCGGACGCGGTGATCGCGCAGCTCAAAGCTGCGGTTTGAGCTCGCCGTTGTGCGTGCCTGGGCAACGATTACGTGCTGCTTGCGCAGAGAGCACCTTTCGGGCAGCTGCATAGGTTCGTCTTGCGCAAAACGCACCTCCGCACTAGGGATACGATGCCTGCCCCCGGATGAGAGGTGAGACCGAAGACGTCCGGCGCCTGCGCCGGCTGTGGGACGAGCACGTTCACGCCCCGTCGCCGGTCGGCGGGCGCGATCCGCGCGAGCAGGAGGTCGCGCTGTACGCCTCCTGGGTGGGCAGCATGGTGGAGGTCGCGCTGCGACGCGGCGAGCTGGACGCAAACCTGGGCAAGATGCTGGAGACCCGCCGCTCGGAAGGCAATGCGCGGGTGTTCCCCGCCGCGGGAGAGCTGGGCGAACCCGTGCGGTCCTACGTGGCGCGCCTGATCGCGATCGAGGACCTGCTGGCAAAATTGCCCGTCAGATGAGGCCGCTCCTCGTGGCTCTCGTGCTCGTTGCCGCTTGCAACAACACCGCAGGGCCCGGCACTAGCACCATCGTGGCTTCGGGCGCGCGCGCCCTGATGGCGGCGCCCGACTACAACGATCAGCCGTCTTTCGTCGACCGCACCGGGCGGTTGCCGGTGCTCAGCCTGCAGAACATGTTCCATCCGACCTACAACGTGCCTGCCGATCCTTCCCACGTCCGCACGCTGCTGGTCACCGGCGACGTGATTCCCGCGCGGGGGGTGAATTACTTCGCCACGGTCCGCCACGACTTCCTGTGGCCTTTTCGCCCGACGGCTGACTACACGAAGAAGGCGGACGTCACGTACATCAACCTCGAGACGCCGCTGTTGCCCAACACGATGTGCGCGCCCGACCCCAATTCGGGTTTCACGTTCTGCGGCGACGCGCGATTCGTCAGCGGCCTCACCTTGATGGGCGCCAAGGTCGTCAACCTGGCCAACAACCACCTCTCGAACTACGGGGCGCAGGGCATCACGTTGACCGAGCAGCTGCTGGAAAAGAACGGGATGCTTACGTCAGGCCTCGGCCCGGTGGCCGTGATCGACGTGCGCGGCATCAAGTTCGGCTTCATCGGCTTCAACGGCGTGGGCCGCGCCATCGACCAGCAGGCCGTCAAGCAAGGCATCGCCCGGGCGCGTCAGCTCGCCGACATCGTGGTCGTCCAGTTCCATTGGGGCAAGGAGTACGAGCGCCAGCCCCTGGCCGACCCGCACGTGCCGACGCCAGACGACCCGGTGGCCATCGGACACGCGGCCATCGATTGGGGCGCCGACATCGTCATCGGCAACCACCCGCACTGGTACCAGGGGATCGAGATCTACAAAGGCAAGCTCATCACGTACGCGCACGGCAACTTCGTCTTCGACCAGATGTGGTCCGAGGAGACGCGCGAGGGTGTGCTTGGCACGTACACCTTCTACGACACGAAGCTCGTGGCGGCGACCTGGAAGGCTTACCGCATCTACGACTACGGGCAGCCGGTGTTCATGAACGCGGGCGACGACGCGACCGCGCTGCAGACCATGGAGGCCGCGAGCGATCAGCTCGCCACGAGGCTGCACGAGCCGACCACGAGGCCCGTGCCCGCGATGCCGGCACCGCCGGCGACCGCACCGATCCACGCTCCCAGCTGACGACCCGTTAGAATCCCGGCGACACAACCTAACCCGAGGGAGTTCCAACCGTCCCAGCCCACGTCCCAGAAACGAGGACCTCGCGCGTGCGAGCCAAGCGCCGTCGCAGGCGCGAGCGCTTCACTTTCTTCGTCTCGCTGGTCGTCCTCGCCGCCGCGGTGGCCACGACGCTCTACCTCGCGCGCAACCGGCCGACGCCCTTCGACTTCAGCCTGCAGAGCGCGACGGCTCCTGCCGCCAAACCGTTCGACCACTTCGACTTCTCGAACTACTGGCTCGCCACGCACGGGCAGCCGTCGCTCGCGATCCACGGCCAGGCCGCATACCTGGTCGACCTCGACGCGCGCCAGGTGCTGTGGCAGCGCGACGCCGAGTCGTCGCGCGCGCCGGCGAGCCTCACCAAGCTCGTGACCGCGATGGTCGCGGTGGACGACGCGGGGTCGCTGGACCGGGTCGTAGAGGTGGTGCCTGGCGCCACCGAGGTCGTGCCGAGCGTGATGGGCCTGACCGCCGGCGAGAAGCTCACCGTGCGTGAGCTGATGTATGGCCTGTTTCTGGACTCAGGGAACGATGCGGCGGAGGCGCTGGCGAGCGGCATCGTGCCGCGCGATCGCTTCATCCGGCAGATGAACCAGAAGGCGAAGAGCATCGGCCTCACCGCGAGCCACTTCGTCACGCCGTCGGGTCTCGACGCCCGAGGTCATGGCATGTCAGCCCACGACCTCGCGCACGCCGCCGCCTACCTCGACACGTACTACCCCGACCTGGCCGCGATCGCGGCGACCAGGGAGATCACCATCGCGGCGACGCCGACCCACAAGACTTTCCATCCGTACAACCTGAACCGGCTGCTGTGGACCTATCCGGGCGCCACGGGGCTGAAGACGGGGCTGACGGACAGCGCGGGCGGCTGCATGCTGGCCACGGCGACGAGGGATGGCCGCCACCTCATCGCGGTCGTGCTGAACGCGACGCTGCATTCGACCGACGACGCACGCATCCTGCTCGACTACGGGTTCAGCGTGCACCCGAAGCGCGCCCTCGGTCCCTTCGCCGGTTCCTAGGGGCCCGCGCGAACCCAAGGCGCCGCCTCTGAGTTCGCGGGGATCGGCGGGCTAGTATTCGGATTCGATGACCAGGCTCACGGGCTTGTCCGCCCTCGAGGTCCTCGACTCGCGCGGCAACCCGACCGTCGCCGTCACCGCTTACACGGACACGGGCAGTGGCCGCGCGATCGTTCCCTCCGGCGCTTCGACCGGCGTGCACGAGGCCGTCGAGCTGCGCGACGGCGACCCGAAGCGTTACGGCGGTAAGGGCGTCACGAAGGCGGTGGCCAACGTGGAGGATGAGATCGCGCGCCGCCTGCGCGATTTAGACGTCGAAGACCAGACGGCGATCGACGATGCGCTCATCCAGCTGGACGGCACGCCGAACAAGTCGCGCCTCGGCGCCAACGCAATCCTTGGCGCGTCGCTCGCGGTCGCGCACGCGGCGGCACAGGCCAGGGGCGTTGCTCTCTATCGATATCTCGGCGGTGAGGGCGCGCCGCTCCTACCTCTGCCGATGGCCAACATCCTCAACGGGGGCGCGCACGCCGACACGTCGGTCGACCTGCAGGAGTTCATGGTCTGCCCGGTCGGGGCGCCATCTTTTCGCGAAGGCATCCGGGCAGTGGCGGAGGTGTACCACGCGCTGAAGGCCGTCCTGAAGTCCCAGGGCCTGGCGACCGCGGTCGGGGACGAGGGTGGTTTTGCGCCCGACCTGGGCTCGAACGAGGACGCGCTGAAGCTCATCGTCGACGCGATCCAGAAGGCCGGCTACTCGCCCGGGCAAGACGTGGCGATCGCGCTGGACCCGGCGTCGAGCGAGTTCTACAAGGACGGCAAGTACAACCTCAAGGGCGAGCATCGGTCGCTCGACGGGGCCGGGCTTCTGAAGCTCTACGAGGACTGGACCGCGCGCTACCCGATCGTCTCCATCGAGGACGGCATGGCTGAGGACGACTGGGACGGCTGGAAGCGTCTGACCGATGCGCTCGGCACGAAGGTGCAGCTGGTCGGCGACGACCTGTTCGTGACCAATGTCAAGCGTCTCCAGGAAGGGATCGACCGCGGCGTCGCCAACTCGATCCTCATCAAGGTCAACCAGATCGGCACGCTGACCGAGACCCTGCGCGCCATCGATCTCGCGCGCCGCGCCGGCTACAGCGCCGTCATCTCGCACCGCTCCGGTGAGACCGAGGACACGACCATCGCCGACCTGGCGGTGGCGACGGGTGCGGGCATGATCAAGACCGGCGCGCCCGCCCGCTCGGACCGGGTCGCGAAGTACAACCGCCTGCTCCAGATCGAGGCCGACCTCGGCGAGGCCGCCGTGTACGCGGGCCGCAGCCGGTTGCGATGAAGCCGTCGTCGCGCGCGGTCCACGCGGGCCGCGACCTCGGCGCCCGCAGCCCGCTGGCGCCCGACATGAGCCCGGCGTCGGTGCATGTCTTCACCGACCTCGACGATTACGATGCGGTGGCGCGTGGCGAGAAGCCTGGCTACTACTACGGCCGGAACTCGAACGCCAATCGGGAGATGCTCGAGCGTGCGGTCGCGGAGCTCGAGGGTGCGGAGGCCGGGGTCGCCACCGCTTCTGGTATGGCGGCGCTGCACGCGGCGATCCTCGCCCTGGCGCCACGGCCGGCGACCATCGTCGCGACGCGCGAGCTGTACGGTGGCACCGCCGCGCTGCTCCGCCAAGACCTCGAGCCGAACGGCTACGAGATTCACTTCCTCGACCTGACCGACCTCGACGCCGTGCGCCGGTCGGTCCAGGGCGCCGGCCTGGTCATCGCGGAGACGATCACTAACCCGCTGTGCCGCGTCCCCGACCTGGAGGCGATCGCGTCGATGGCCCGCGAACGAGGCGTCCCGTTCCTGGTCGACAACACGTTCGCCACGCCGCTGCTGTGCCGCCCGCTCGAGCTCGGCGCCACCGCCGTGATGCACAGCGCGACGAAATACCTGGGCGGCCACTCGGACCTGGTCGCGGGCGTCGTCGTGGGCGACGCCGGGCTCATCGCGGCCGCGCGCTCGCGAGTCGCCCGGACGGGCACCCAATTGGGCCCTTTCGACGCGTGGCTCGCGCTGCGCGGCCTGCGCACGCTCGACGTACGCATGCGGCGGCACAGCGAGAACTCGCTCGCGCTGGCCCGTGCCCTGCACGGGATGCGCGGCGTCGTCCGCGTGTACCACCCGCTGCTCGAGGGCGGCAGCCGGCTGCTGGCGCAGGGCTCGGGCGGCATGATGGCGTTCGACCTCGACGGCGGGCGCGAGGCCGTGCAGCAGATGATCAAGCGCTTCCAGCTGGTCACGTTTGCCGCGAGCCTGGGCGGCGTCGAGACGACGGTCAGCTATCCGGAGATCACGTCGCATCGGTCGATGAGCGCCGAGGAACGGGCCGAGCTCGGCGTCGGGCCGGGCACGGTGCGCGTCTCGGTCGGCATCGAGGACCCGGACGACATCGTGGCCGACTTCGCCCAGGCGCTGTCCTAAGCGTTTGTCCGCCTACACGCTCCTGCAGCTGGTGGAGGTCGCAATCGCGGCCGGGATCCTGCTGGTGGGCGTGCTGACGAAGTCGGCTCCCGTCACCTTGCTCGGCGGTGGCTTGCTGCTGGGCAAGGCGATCCTGAACATCCTGTGGCCGGAGGGCGGCTCGGTGTACCGCCGCTCGCTGATCGGGTACGCGGTGGCGGGCGTGTTCGTGTTGGGAGGCATCATCGCCTACCGCTTTGCTGGGTAGCCCCTCCGGCCCTTCGGGCCACCTCCCCATGAATGGGGAGGAAGTCCCTTCCTATCCTTTGTTGGACATGCGGCGCACCGTCACGCCTGGGATCACTCGGCTCATCGGCCACACGCCGCTGGTCCGCGTGCGGCTGTTCGAGCGCGAGTTTCCCAACCTCGAGGTCTACGCCAAGGCCGAGTGGTTCAACCCAGGCGGCTCGGTCAAGGATCGCGCCGCCCTCTTCATGATCGAAGACGGCGAGCAGCGAGGCGCCCTGACCCGAGACAGGACGATCATCGACTCCACCTCGGGCAATACGGGCATCGCGTACGCGCTGGTGGGCGCGGCCAAGGGCTACCGGGTCAAGCTGGTGATGCCCGGCAACGTCAGCGCCGAGCGCAAGGCGCTGGTCACCGCGTACGGCGCGGAGATCGTGTACAGCGACGCGGCTGAGGGGTCCGACGGAGCGATCCTCAAAGTGCGCGACATCGTGGCCGGCGACCCGAACGTCTACTTCTACCCCGACCAGTACTCCAACCCCGCCAACCCGCGCGCCCACTACGAGGGGACGGCGGTCGAGATCCTCGAGCAGACCGATGGACGGATCACGCACTTCGTGGCGGGGCTGGGCACGACCGGCACGTTCGTCGGCACGTCGCGGCGCCTCAGGGAGCACGACCCGTCGATCAAGACCATCGCCGTGGAGCCGGAGGACGCGTTCCACGGCCTCGAAGGCCTGAAGCACCTGCCCACCGCCATCGTGCCCAAGGTCTGGGACCCATCGCTGGCCGACGAGATCTGGGGCTGCCCCACCGAGCCGGCGTACGACCTCGCGCGCGAGATCGCGAGCACCGAGGGATTGCTGGTCGGCCACTCCAGCGGCGCCGCGCTGTGGGCGGTGCGCAGGCTGGCAGCGACGGTCCGCGAGGGCGTCGTGGTCACGGTCTTCCCGGACTCGGGCGACCGGTACCTGTCGACAGGACTGTACGGCCGGAGGTGAAGATCCTGCGCGACGCGATCGAGGCGATCCGGGCCCACGGGGCCGAGGGCTATCCCAACGAGATCTGCGGCATCATGCTCGGCCCTCGAGACGACAGCACGGTCACGGAGGTGAAGCGCGCGCGCAACATCATCGTCGAGCGCTCGCGCGACCGGTACGAGATCGATCCGCGCGACCACATCCGCATCGAGCGCGAGGCTGACGCCGCCGGGCTCAACATCGTGGGCTACTACCACAGCCATCCCGACCACCCCGCCCAGGCCTCGCGTTTCGACACCGAGCGCGCCTGGGCGGGCTACGTCTACGTGATCGTGTCCGTGCGCGAAGGCAATCCAGTCGACGCGAACGCGTTCGTCGCCAACGACGATGGAGGTCCGTTCCACATCGAACCACTCGACGTGGTTTGACAATCCCCACGAAGTCAGTGCTGTCGCCGTGACTTCGCGGGGGCCCCTCAGACGCTGGCTCAACCGCAACGTCATTGGCATCGGCCTGGCGGACCTGGCCGCCGACGCGAACTACGAGATGGTGTTCTCGGTCCTACCGCTCTTCATCACCGCGGGTCTGGGCGCACCCGCGCTCGCGGTCGGCCTGGTGGAAGGGATTGGCGACGGCTCATCGGCCGTCGTGAAGCTGTGGAGCGGTTGGTACAGCGACCGCATCGGGTGGCGCAAGCGACTGGCCGTCGGCGGCTACGGCACGACGGTGGCCGGCCTCGGTCTCCTCGTCGCAGTCGTCAGCTGGCCGCAGGTGATCATCGCCCGGTCGGTGGCGTGGGTCGGCCGCGGGCTGCGCCAGCCGATCCGTTCGGCGATGCTCGCCGCCTCCGTCGAGCGGAACGACCTCGGCAAGGCGTTCGGCTTCCACGAGGCGCTCGACACCGCTGGCGCCCTGGTCGGTCCGGCGGTCGCGTTCGCGATGCTGGCCGGCGGGGCAGGGTTCAAAGCCATTTTCTGGGTCGCGCTCATCCCAGGCGTCGTCGCGGTCACGTTCTTCGGGCTGCTGACCAGGGATCCGCGCCACGAGGTGCCGCAGGCGGTTTCCCTCCGCGTCCCCCTTCCGGCGAACTTCTGGCGGTTGATCGCGCCCGTGGCGATCTTCGGCGTCGGCAACTTCGCCACCGCGTTCTTCACGCTCCGAGCGGCGCAGATCATGCAGCCCGAGCTGTCCAGGACGGCGGCTCTGTCCGCCGCGGTGGGCTTCTACCTTGCGCACAATGCGGTCGGCGCCGCCGTGTCGTTTCCGGCGGGATGGCTGACAGACCACGTTGGCAAGGCGCCGGTCCTGGCGGCCGCCTACCTCACGTTCGGGCTGGCCTGCCTCGTGGGGCTCGCGAGCCATGGCTGGGCAGCGCTCGCACTGCTCGCCCTGCTGGTCGGCGCCGAGAGCCCGGTCGTCAGCAGCGTTGAGGGCTCGCTGACAAGCTCGCTAGTCGAGCAGCGCAGGCTGGGGACAGCTTTTGGCGTCCTCAACGGCGTGAACGGAGCGGCCGACCTCGCCTCGAGCGTGCTCGCCGGTGTGCTGTGGACTTTCGTCAATCCGGCGGCGGCCCTGGGCGTCGGCGCAGTGCTCAGCGCCATCGCGTCTGCAATCCTGTGGGCGTGGCGCGGCCCATTGTCGCCATCGTCGGCAGACCGAACGTTGGCAAGTCGACCCTC
>Ga0070698_100004619_pt1 | contig 15129 bp, 11 predicted proteins | sample KBSK1502metaG_FD_65477 | JGI IMG/M metagenome (GOLD analysis project Ga0070698, IMG submission 65477) | Corn, switchgrass and miscanthus rhizosphere microbial communities from Kellogg Biological Station, Michigan, USA - KBS K1-50-2 metaG | ecosystem: Host-associated > Plants > Roots >...
AGCGATGAGTAACCGGTGCCGAAGTCGTCGATCGCGATGCGGATCCCGCGGGACCGCAGGTCCTGCAGCCGGGCGATGGTCGTCGAGGTGTCGTGGAACATTGCCGTCTCGGTCATCTCGAGGACCAGCTGGCTCGGCGCAAGCTTGGTCTGGGACAGGATCTTGTCGAGGTCATCCATGAAGGAGGGCTCGCGCAGCTGGGCGGCCGAGAGGTTCACCGTGAGGGTCAACGGCTGGATTCCCTGGCTCTCGGTCCACTCGGCCACCTGCCGGCATGCTTCCTCGAGGACCCATCGTCCGAGGGCCAGGATCGTTCCGTTCTCCTCGGCGAGCGGGATGAACTCGTCGGGGGTGATCAGGCCGCGCGTCGGATGCCGCCAGCGAACGAGCGCCTCGACGCCGGCCAGGGCGCCGGTCTGGAGCGCGAGGATCGGCTGGTAGAAGACGTCGAACTCGCTCTTGCCGACGCTCAGCGACAGCTCGGCGCTCAGCGCGTGGCGGGCGACGATCGCGGCGTGCATCGTCGGCTCGAAGACAGCGGCGCGACTCTTGCCGTTGGCCTTGGCGATGTACATGGCCACGTCGGCGTTGCGCAGCAGCTCGTCGGCGAGGATCGTGTCGCTCTTCGCCGCGGCGATGCCGATGCTGCCCGCGATGGCCACCTCCTGGCCCTCGATCGGGAATGGCAGCCGGAGTGACTCGATGATGCGATTCGCGACGGCGATCGCGCGATTGAGATCGCGTTGATCCTCGACCAGGATGGCGAACTCGTCACCACCGAGGCGGGCGGCGACGTCATCGGCGCGGACACAGCTGCGGATGCGATCGGCGGCAGCGGCCAGGAGCCGATCGCCCGCGGCATGGCCGAGCGTGTCGTTGACGACCTTGAAGTCGTCGAGGTCCAGGAACAGCACGACCGGCACCTTGTCGCCGGCACGCCGGCTCAGGCGCTCGTCGACCCGCTCCAGGAACAGGCTGCGGTTGCCCAGGTTCGTCAGCGGGTCGTGGTACGCCTGGTAGCGCAACTGCTCCTTGAGGCGCGAGAGCTCGGCCAGCGACTGCTCGAGCTGGCCGTTCTCGAGTGCGATCGCGGACTGGTTGGCCAGCGTCTCGAGAAGCTTGAGATCCTCGGCCGTGAACGATGTGCCCTCGGTCAGACGGTTGGCGATGACGATCGAACCGATCAGCTGAGCTTCGCCGCGGAGCGGGCTGACCATGGCCTGGCGGATGGGTCCGAAGGCCCGGTGGGTGGGCAGGGGCAGGTACAGGAACGCCCGCTGCTCCTTGCGCACCCGCTGCTCGATCGTGTCCGTGTCGAGGCCATCCACGGGCTCCATGACGGTCGGCTCGCCATCGTGCCTGGAGATGGTCCGGAGCGCTTCGTCCGCCGGCTTGCGCGGGTAGAGGATGATCTGCGCCCATTCGGCCCGGAACATGTTGCGCGCGTGCTCGAGCAGGGCGACGAGGCTCGAATCCAGCTCCGGAGAATGCTGCAGGATCCTGCTCGACTGGTACAGCAGCTCCAGCCGCTCGTGCTTCTCGCGCTCCGAGACGTAGGCGCCGTACGCGACGAAGACGGTCGCCAGCGGGACGGCGAGCAACACCAGCAAGGTCGGGTCAACCTGCAGCAGTGAGACCGCCAGGAGCGCCAGGCTGGTGTTGGCGATCGCGACCGTGCCGCCGAACTGGAGCATCTCCGGCAGCTTCTCGTATTGCGGCGCGCCGCCCGAGATGGTGATGACCGTCGCGGTTGAGAGGGCCCCGATGACGGCCGCGGCAAGTGTCGCCGCGAACGCCGCCGCCCAGTCAATCGGCTCGATGACGAGGTCCGGGCTCACGATCCGGTGGAAGACAGCGAGCGCGAGCGTGCCCGTCAGCGCGAAGTTCGAGAGGTTGAACGCGAGCTTCGCCGGCGCCTGGCGCTCGGCGACGACCAGGGCGACGGCCGAGCCGGTGAGGAGCGCAAGGAGGTAGTCGCCGGGCGACAGGAAGAAGAAACCGATGACCGCCGGGAACTCCGACAGTGAGAAGGAGTGCGTCTCACGCCGGAAGTGGACCGACACCACCTTCATCTCGGCCAGGCAGAAGCCCAGCGCGAGAAATGGCCAGGGGATGCTGATGTCGGACAGGATTGCGCCGCGACCAAGGAGCTCGTGCAGGAAGATCGCGACCGCCGCGGTCAGCAGGAGGGAGACGAAGATGTAGATCCGGACGGTCGCCGGGAGGGCCGCGCCGCGACCGATGAGTCGTTCCCGTGCCTCGAGCGCGATCGCCGGCATACGCCGTCGCCCGCGCAGCGCAGCCATTCTCAGCTCATCCTCCGCTGGCACGCCCCCGCGCGAGCGACACAAAATGCGGTTGGGTAGGGATATCCCTACTTGATGGGGGAGTTGTATCCCGAGGCGGAGCACGGCCGCGCCAGCCGCATGTACCGAACGACATGGGACGATCGGCTGTGATCGGACGCACGGCGATGCGCTCTCTGGCTCTTCGGGCAGAATGTGCGGCCATGGCCGGGCAGCGAACCCTCGTCGACAAGATCTGGGACGACCACGTCGTCGCGGAGGATCCCGGCGCGCCAAGTGTGCTCGCGATCGACCTCCACCTCGTCCATGAGGTCACCAGCCCGCAGGCGTTCACCGGGCTCCGGCGTCGTGGCCTCGGGGTGCGCCATCCCGAGCGCACCGTCGCCACGGCGGACCACTCGGTCCCGACGACACCGCGCAACCTGCCCATCCTCGACGAGCTCGCCGCGGCCCAGGTCGCCCAGCTCGAGACGAACTGCCGCGAGTTCGGCATCCCGCTCCATGGCCTGGGCTCGCCGAGCCAGGGCATCGTCCACGTGATCGGGCCGCAGCTCGGGCTCACCCAGCCGGGAATGACCATCGTCTGCGGCGACTCGCACACCTCCACCCACGGCGCGTTCGGGGCGCTCGCATTCGGCATCGGCACGTCCGAGGTGGAGATGGTCCTCGCGACGCAGTGCCTCCTCCAGCGTCGCCCGAAGACCTACGAGGTCCGCGTCGACGGCCGCCTCGCGCCGGGGGTGAGTGCCAAAGACGTGATCCTCGCGCTGCTGGCGAGGATCGGCATCGGCGGCGGAACGGGCCACGTCTTCGAGTACCGGGGCTCGGCGATCGAGGAGCTGACGATGGAGCAGCGCATGACCGTCTGCAACATGTCCATCGAGGGCGGGGCGCGGGCCGGCCTCATCGCGCCTGACGACACCACGTTCGAATACCTGGCGGGTCGCGCGCATGCGCCACATGGCGAGTCATGGGACGCGGCTGTCGCGCGCTGGCGCCGGCTGCCCACCGACGACGGCGCTACCTTCGACCGCTCGGTGACCATCGACGCCTCGGCGCTGGAACCGATGGTCACCTATGGCACGAACCCGGGCATGGGCCTGCCGATCTCGGCCCGCGTCCCGGACCCCGCCGCGGCCGAAGACGACACCCGCCGGCGCGGCCTCGAGCAGGCGCTGACCTACATGGACCTCCAGCCGGGCCAGCCGCTGCTTGGCCAGAAGGTCGACGTCGTGTTCATCGGCTCGTGCACGAACGGCCGGATCAGCGACCTCCGGCTCGCCGCGGCAGCACTCAAGGGCCGCCGCGTCGCCGACGGCGTCCGGATGCTGGTCGTGCCCGGTTCGGACGAAGTGAAGCGGGAGGCCGAGCGAGAGGGCCTCGACGAGATCTTCCGCGCGGCCGGCGCCGACTGGCGCGAGGCGGGTTGCTCGATGTGCATCGCGATGAACGGCGACCAGCTCTCGCCCGGCCAGTACGCGGTGAGCACCTCGAACCGGAACTTCGAGGGCCGGCAGGGCAAGGGCGGCCGCACCTTCCTTGCTTCGCCGCTGACCGCCGCCGCCTCCGCCGTCGCCGGCGTGATCGCCGATCCGCGCCTGCTGCCGGGCATCGAGACCCTCGCCGCAGTCGGCGGTCGTTGACCATGGCCGAGCCCTTCGTCTCGTTCACGAGCCGGGTGATCCCGCTTGCGGCGGAGAACGTCGACACGGACCAGATCGTGCCGGCGCGCTACCTGAAGATCACCGATAAGGCAGGCCTCGCGGACGCCCTCTTCCGCGACTGGCGCTTCGAGGCCGATGGGTCGCACAAGGAGCCGGTGTTCGTGCTCGACCGGCGGGAGATGGAGGGGCGCCGGATCCTGCTCGCGGGCGACAACTTCGGCTGTGGCTCGTCGCGCGAGCACGCGCCATGGGCGCTCGTGGCGTGGGGCATCCAGGCGGTCATCACCACCAGCTGCGCCGACATCTTCCGGGGCAACGCACTCAAGAATGGCCTGCTTCCGATCGTGGTTGAGCACGAGCGCCACCGCCAGCTCTTCGAGCTCGTGGCCCGCGAGCCCGATGTCGAGCTCACGGTCGACCTGGCCTCCCAGGTGGTCCACCTCCCGGGCGACGAGGACCTGCCGTTCGACGTCGACCCGTTCGCCAAGGTCATGCTCCTCAAGGGCACCGACGAGCTTGGCTACCTGCTCGACAAGACGGGGGCGATCGATGCCTGGGAGGGGGCGCACGCGGCGCGCATCGACACTCGGGAGAACGCCGGAACCACCTAGGGTCGCGACGTCTCCGTAGCCCGAGTCCACGCGCGCTCCCACGCGTCTGTCTCGCCCGCGCAGCGGCTTTTCGGGACCTTGGCTGACGGCTGAGACACCCCGGCGCGGGCGCTGTGGCACGATCCGGCGGTGAATCCCCTCGATCTCGTCGCGATCGTGATGCTCGTCCTCGCCGTCGTGCTCGGGATCCGGTCCGGAGCGTTGCCCCAGCTCCTCGGCCTGATGGGCGCCGCGGTCGCGGCGCTCGCCGGCCTCGCCATCCTGCCGTCGGTGACGTCATTCCTCGACAGCCTGCCGGCCGGGATCCGGGCGGTGATCGTCCTGTCGGCATTGCTCGGGCTCGTCGGTGTCGGCGAGGCATTCGGTGCCTCGTTCGGCCGGAGGGCGTCACAGGCACTCGGCAATGGGTTGCTCGGAGCGCTGGACCGCGTGGGCGGGGCGATCGTGGGCGCGGCCCAGGCGGTGCTCATCCTGTGGCTCGCCGGCGGCGTCATCGCCTCAGGCCCGTTTGCGAACCTCGCCCAGCTGGCGCAGCGTTCGGCGGCGCTTCGGGCAGTCGACTCGGTGCTCCCGCCGCCGACGGAGATCGTCGTCGAGCTCGGCCAGATCCTGGACGACACCGGCCTGCCCAACGTCTTCGTCGGCCTCGAGCAGCTGCCCGCTCCGGCGATCGACCTCCCTTCTGACGCGCTCGCCCGGCGCATCGGCGAGAAGGCCGCACCGTCGGTCCTCCGAGTTGTCGCCGACGGCTGCGACCAGCGCTCCAGCGGCAGCTCGTTCGTCGTTGCGTCCAACTATCTCGTCACCAACGCCCACGTCGTCACCGGCGCGAAGAGCGTCATCGTCCAGACGTCCGGCAACTCCTTTCCGGCGACGGTCGTGCTGCTGGATCTCGACCTCGACATCGCGCTGCTCCACACCGATGGCCTCCGCGCGCCGCCGCTGACCTTCACCACGACCGAACCGCAGCGGGGGGCGCTGGCCGCCGCGATCGGCTACCCGGGCGGCGGCAACGAGGCCGTCGAGCCGGCCACGGTGGCGGCGGCGTATGACGCGCAGGGCCTCAGCGTCAGTGGCAAGGACCGGGTGACGCGCCGGATCATCGAGCTGCGATCGAAGGTCCGCCCCGGTGACAGCGGCGGGCCGCTCGTGCTCGAGAACGGAAGCGTCGGGGGCGTCGTGTTTGCCGAGTCGAAGGCAGATCCGTCGGTCGGCTACGCCCTCTCGCCGCTCGACGTGTGGCAGCGGGTCCAGCCGGCGATCGGCCGGACGGCTTCCGCATCGACCGGTCCGTGCCTCCGCTAGCCGCTAGGATCGGGCGGTCCAGACGGTCCGACTTCTGCCCAGCGCGCAGGTCGCGAGGCGCGCTCGGCGCTGGGTATCGAGGTGCACTGTGACGCACGCGGCAACAGCCGTGGCGAGCGAAGAGCTGCGCTCGCTGGCCGACCGGTTCTGGGAGGGCTACCTCGCGGCCTACCCCACGTGGGCCACCGTCATCGGCGACCGCCGCTTCGACGACCGACTCGAGGACGTCTCGCAGGATGCCATCGCCGGACGGATCCGCTGGCTCGACGGGATTGCCGACGCGGCCGACGGGCTCGATCCGGAGGCGATCGACCCGATCGAGCGCGTCACCCGCCAGATGCTCATGGACGAGGCGCGTGGCCAGGCCGACGCGCTGCGCACGGGCATGCACGAATGGACCGTCGACCCGCTCGGCGGACCCACGGTCAGCCTGCTCGACCTCGTCGACTACCAGCCGATCCGAACGCCGGCAGACGGCCGCGCGCTCGTGGCTCGCTGGCGCGACATCGGTCGCTACCTCGACCAGGTCAGGGCCGGGCTCCGTGAGGCCGCCGACGACGGTCGAACGGCAGTGGTGACGCCCGTCCAGCGCCAGCTCGAGGTGCTCGAGAGCCTCGATCAGACGCCGCCGGACCAGTGGAAGCTCGCAGCCCCGGCCGGCGCCGCCCACGACGAGTGGCCGGAGCGGGACCTGTCCGCCTTTCAGCGCGATCTCGTCGAGACCGTCGCCGAGATCGCAATCCCCGCGTTCCGCCGCTACCGCGACACGCTGCAGCGGGACATCGCCCCGGTGGCGCGATCCGCCGATCGCCCGGGGCTGGTGCACCTGCCCGGCGGCGCGGGCGCCTACCGAACGCTGATCCGGGTCCACACGACCCTCGACCTGTCGCCCGAGGAGATCCACGCAACCGGGCTCCGGGAGATCGAGCGCATCGACACCGAGTTCGTGGAGCTCGGCCGACGGGTCCTCGGCACCCGCGACCTCGATTCGACCCTGGCCGCGCTCCGCGACGATCCTCGCCTCCGCTTCGACACGGCCGAGGAGGTCTTCGAGACGGCCGAGCGCTCGCTCGCCCGGGCGCAGGACGCAGTCGCCGGCTGGTTCGGACGGGTTCCCGCGGCGGCCTGCGTCGTGGTCCCGATCCCCAGCCACTCGGAGGTTCACCAGACCATCGCGTACTACGCCTGGCCGGCGATGGATGGCAGCCGGCCCGGCCGCTACTACATCAACCTCTACGCGCCGGACACGCGGCCCCGATACGAGGCGGAGGCACTCGCCTTCCACGAGGCGGTGCCCGGCCACCACCTCCAGATCGCGGTCGCCCAGGAGCTGCCGGGGCTGCCCGCGTTCCAGCGCATGCTCGGCTCGACGGCCTTCGCCGAGGGCTGGGGCCTGTACACCGAGCGGCTCTCGGACGAGATGGGGCTGTACACCTCGGACATGGACCGCTTCGGAATCCTGTCGTTCGACGCCTGGCGGGCGGGACGGCTCGTCGTCGACACGGGCATGCACGCCCTCGGCTGGACGCGCCGGGAAGCGATCGACTTCCTGAAGCGGCACTCCGCGCTCGGGGAGAACAACATCGCCAACGAGGTCGATCGCTACATCGTGTGGCCGGGGCAGGCGCTCGCGTACAAGGTCGGCCAGCTCGAGATCGTGCGGCTGCGGCGCGAGGCGGAGGCGCGCCTCGGCGCGAGCTTCGACATCAAGGCGTTCCACGACACGGTGCTCGGTGCGGGCGCGGTGAGCCTGCCGGTGCTGCGCGGCCTCGTCGCATCGTGGCTCGAGGCGGAGGCCGGCCCGGCCTGACCGAGGGCCGCCGTGCGCGGCCTAGTCCCGTGCGCGGCGCTCGATCGCGGCGCGAATCCGGCGATGGACTTCGGGCATGGTGTCGATGAGCCGATCGAACTCGTGCCGCTTGATCTGGAGGAGCCGGCAGCGGGTGACGCAGGTCGCCGTCGCGGTTCGCATGCCGTGCTCGATCAGCGCGATCTCGCCCAGGAATCCGCCGGCGGTCATGGATCGGACGGTCCGATCGCCGTGCTCGACCCGCACCGTGCCGTCGAGGATGACGTAGAACGCATCACCCGGCTCGCCCTCGAGGATCAGCACCTCGTCCGCATGGGTCGTGATCTCGCGGGCGAGGATCGCGACCGCCTGGAGGCTCTGGTCGTCGAGGTCCGCGAAGAGCGGCACGCCCCGCAGCGCGGTCACCACCTCGTCCATCCGGCCGAGGATAGCGAGCGCCCTCGGCGCGATGACATGCTTGGCCGATGGGTCGGCTGATCGATCCGATTCGCGCCACCGTGGCGGCGGTGCGCGAGGCGCTGGCCAACGACGGCATCCGCCGGCTGGAGCTCGTCTGGTCCATAGGCATCGCGGCCGACGCGGCGCTGCTGGTGGTCCTGCTCGTGGTGGTCTATGCCCAGGACGGCGCGCTCGCCGCAGGCGTCCTCGGCGCTGTGCGCATGGGCCCGGCCGTGGTCACGGGCATGCTCGCGGGAACGGTCGTCCGACGGTTCGGAGGCCGCCGGGTGCTGCTGGCGCTTGGGCTCGTCCGCGCCGTGTCGGCGGGCCTCTGTGCCCTCGTCATCGCGTTCGGAATGCCCGTCCTGTGGCTGTATCTCCTCGCTGCCCTCGGCGCCGTCGCCGGCGCACCGGTTCGGCCGGCAGCGGCAACGCTCATGCCCGGCCTTGCACGCAGCCCGGCGGAGCTCGTCGCGGCGAACATGGCCTGGGGCACGGGCGAGGGCCTCGGAACCTTCGCCGGCCCATTCATCGCCGGCCTGCTGATCGCGGCCGGGCAGCTGCCACTCGCTGCCGCAGCGGTCGCAGCGGCGTTCCTGGTCACCGTCGTCGTCGCCGCGGGCCTGCGTTTCGAGCATGCGTCCGACGCGGCCGGCGGCGCCCGGGAGCCGGCCGGACCGGACCTGGTCGAGGGGCTGCGCGCGCTCCGGCGGCGGCCCGTGCTCCGCTGGTCGATGCTCGGGGTCTACGGCCAGGTCACGACCCGCGGCCTGCTCAACCCGCTCCTCGTCGTCGCCTCGATCGAGCTGCTCGGCATGGGCAACGCGGGCGTTGGCCTGTTGAGCGCCGCGCTCGGCCTCGGCGGATTCGTCGGCGCGGTCTTCGCCCTCAACGCCGCGCGTCCCGACCGGCTCATCCTGACCCAGGCTGTCGCCCTCGCGTATTGGGGCGCGCCGATCGCGCTCATCGGGCTGCTGCCGTTCCCGGCGATCGCTCTCGCGGCGATGGTGGTCACCGGAATCGCGAACGCGGTCTACGACGTCGCCGTCATCACGATCTTCCAGCGGGGCGCCTCGAACCAGGAGCGCGCCGCCGTGTTCTCGGTGTTCGAGGGCGTCGCCGGGCTCGGATCGGTGACGGGGAGCCTGCTGGCGCCGGTCCTGCTCAGCGGGTTCGGTCCGTCGGGCGCGCTCGCCGTCGCCGGATCCGTGCTGCCCATCCTGTCGCTGATCGTGTACGCCCGCATCGGCCGCGCCGATCGGGTCAGCGTCGTGGACGAGGCGGTCGTCGGGCTGGTCCGTCGCGTGGACGTCTTCGCGGAGCTGCCACTCACCGCGCTCGAGCGGCTCGCGGCCGGGATGACACCGGTCGCCGCCGCCAGCGGCGAGGTCCTCGTCCGGGAGGGCGAGCCCGGTGACACGTTCGTGATCGTTGCCACCGGCGAGGTCGAGGTCACGGTCGGGGGCGAGCCGATGGACAGGCTCGGGCCGGGCTCCGGGTTCGGCGAGGTCGCGCTGCTGCGCCGGTCCCCTCGAACGGCGACCGTGAAGGCGCTCACGGACATGACCGGCTACGCCATCGATGCCGGGACCTTCGCGTGCGCCGTCTCGGGCCCGGCAACCGCGGCGATCAGCGAGCAGGTGGCGGCGATGCACCTCCGGCGAGGGGCCGCGGACGCGGACACGCCGAGCCCGATGCCCGAGGGTGCCTAAACTTCGGCGATGCCCACGAGCGACGGCAACGGTGCCCGCGCCCTGCCCTACAACCGGCCGACCGACGGTGCGAAGCGCCACTCGCACGCGCTGACCGACGGGCCCGACCGCGCCCCGGCGCGGGCGATGCTCAAGGCCATCGGCTTCACCGACGACGATCTCGCGCGCCCACTCGTCGGCGTCGCCACGACGTGGATCGAGACGATGCCCTGCAACTTCAACCAGCGGCGGCTGGCGGAGTTCGTCAAGGAGGGCATCCGCGCCGGCGGCGGTACGCCCATGGAGTTCAACACGATCTCGGTCTCGGACGGCGTGTCGATGGGCACCGAGGGCATGAAGGCGAGCCTCGTCAGCCGCGAGGTCGTCGCCGACTCGATCGAGCTCGTGGTCCGCGGGCATCTGCTCGACGGGGTGGTCTGCCTCGTCGGCTGCGACAAGACGCTGCCGGGCGCCGCGATGGCCCTCGCCAGGCTCGATGTGCCCGGCCTGATCCTGTACAACGGGACGATCTACCCGGGCACGTACAAGGGCCGCGACCTGACAGTCGTGTCCGTGTTCGAGGCGGTCGGTGCGTACCGCGCCGGGAAGCTCAGCCTCGAGGAGCTGTACGACATCGAGAGCGCGGCCTGCCCTGGAGCAGGCGCCTGCGGTGGCCAGTTCACGGCCAACACGATGTCCATGGTTCTCGAGTTCCTGGGGCTTTCGCCGGCGGGGCTCAACGGCATCCCCGCCGAGGACCCCTCGAAGGACGCCGCTGCCCGCCAGGCAGGCGAGCTGGCGATGACGCTCGTCCGCCACGACGTCCGACCGTCGTCGATCGTGACCCGGGCCTCGATCGAGAATGCGATCGCCTCCGTCGCCGCGACCGGTGGCTCGACCAACGGCGTGCTGCATCTTCTCGGGATCGCGCACGAGTTCGGCATTCCGCTGTCGGTCGACGACTTCGACACGATTGCGGAGCGGACCCCGATCGTCGCCGACTTGGTGCCGGGTGGCCGGTACACCGCCGCCGATCTGTACGACGCCGGCGGGGTGTCGCTGGTCATGCGCGAGCTGCTCAAGCGCGACCTCCTCCACGGCGACGAGAAGAACGTCGACGGCCGGACGCTGGCGAAGATCGCCGCGGCGGCGAGGGAGACGGAAGGCCAGAAGGTCATCGTCCCGATCGAGTCGCCACTCAAGCCGACCGGCGGCCTGGCGATCCTGCGGGGCTCGCTCGCGCCGGAGGGCTGCGTCATCAAGCTGGCGGGGCACGAGCGGCGGCACCATCGCGGGCCGGCGCGCGTGTTCGACTCGGAGACGGCGTGCTTCGAGGCGGTCAAGAACCGGCGCATCCAGCCCGGTGACGTCGTGGTGATCCGCTACGAGGGCCCGGTCGGCGGCCCCGGCATGCAGGAGATGCTGAGCGTCACCGCCGCGCTGGTGGGTGAAGGGCTGGGCGACTCGGTGGCGCTGCTCACCGACGGCCGCTTCTCCGGCGGCACGCACGGCCTGATGATCGGCCACGTCGCGCCCGAGGCGGCCCTGGGCGGCCCGATCGGCCTCGTCGAGGAAGGCGACGACATCACGATCGATGTCGACGCCCGGCGCCTCGATCTCGAGGTCCCGGAGTCGGTTCTTGCCCGCCGGCGGGCACGCTGGCAGGCGCCGGCGCCGCGCTACACCGGCGGCGTGCTGGCCAAGTACGCGGCATTGGTTTCCTCGGCCAGCGAAGGCGCGGTCACGACCGGACGGCGGATGACCGCCGCGGCGCGCGCGGCCTCGTCGGTCGAGATCGTTCCGGAGCCATCGCCGATCACCGGCGGCTGATGCACGAGCCGGCCGACGAGGGGCAGGCACCCGAGCCGGCCCCGGTTCCACCCGACCCGGAGGCATACGACTCGCCTCGCGCGGTCCAGGCGCGGGCCCGCGGCCTCGCCGCGCCGTACATCGCCGGCGGCGAAGACCCCGACATGGCCGTTACCCGGCGTCGTGAAGGCCGCTACCTCCGCCTGCTCATCGCGATGGTCGTGGTCGTTGTGCTCGCCGGTTTCGTGCTCGGCATCCTGGCCAAGCTCGTCGGGCTCCCGGTCGAATGAGCCCGGCACGGGCCGTTCAGCTGCCATCGTCCGGGGTCGACGAGCCGACGTGGGCTTCGGCGCACGAACGCCTCGTGACGTCGCTCCGCGACCTCATCCGGATCCGGTCGATCAACCCGCCCGATCCCCCCGGCGGCGAGCTCGAGGCGGCCCGCTATCTCGCCGACGCCCTCGGCGAAGCCGGGGTGCCGGCCGCGGTGCACGAGTCGGTGCCAGGGCGTGGTTCCGTGACGGCTCGGCTGCGTGGCGACGGGACTGGTGGCGAGCCCTTGCTCCTGCTGTCGCATCTCGACGTGGTGCCGGCCCCGCCCGATCGCTGGACGCACGACCCATTCGGGGCCGAGGTCGAGGAGGGCTGGATCTACGGGCGCGGCGCGGTCGACATGAAGGACCTTGTGGCCATGGAGCTCGAGGTCGTGCGCCTCCTCGCCGCCGAGGCGCGTGCGGCCGGCCGCGATCCGGCGAGCGACCCGATCCCGGGCCTGACTCGGGACGTCCTGTTCGCGTCCACGGCTGACGAGGAGACCGGCGGGTTCGCCGGCGCCGCCTGGCTCGCCATGGAACATCCGGAGACGCTGCGCGCCGCCGCCGCGATCAACGAGGCCGGCGCCGTCGCGGTCTACGCGGGTGGGCGGCGCCTGTACCCGATCCAGGTCGCCGAGAAGGGCATCACCGCATACCGGCTGACGTTCCACGGAACGTGGGGGCACGGCTCCATGCCCCGCGCCGACAACGCGGCGATCCTCGTGGCCGAGGCGATCGCGCGACTCTCGGTGCCTCTCCCCGCGCGGCTAACGACCGTGACCAGCGCGTTCCTCGAGGGTGCGATCGCCGCGACGGACGGCGACGTGGCGCGGCTCCTCCGCGCCGTTGCGACGGGTGGCGAGCGCGCGTCCACCGCAGCGCTCGCGCGGGTATGCCTGCCCATCTACGCACGCGCGCTCGACGCGATGCTCCGGGACACGATCTCACCCAATGTCGTGCACGCCGGCGTGAAGTTCAACGTGATCCCCGGCGAGGCGACGCTCGAGATCGACGTCCGACGCCTGCCCGGCTCCGACGAGCGCGAGATGGAGGGCAGGATCCGCGAGCTGCTGGGGCCCGAGCTCGCCGCCGTCACGGACGTCGAGCTCGTCATTGCCTCGGAGCCACTCGTCGCCGACTACGCCGACCCTGCCGGGCTGTACCCGGTCCTCGCCGACGTCGTTCGCGGCCACGACCCGGACGGCACTCCGCTCCCGGTCATGGCCCCATTCGGGACCGACGCCAAGCATCTCCTCGACCTCGGCGTGCCCGTTTTCGGGTTCTCGCCGCTGCGCCAGCCGCCCGAGGAAACGTACCTGGAGCGCTGGCACGGAGTCGACGAGCGCGTCTCCGTGGCCGGACTCCGCTGGGGCCTGCCGGTCCTCTACGATGCGGTTCGGAGGTTCTGCGGATGACGTTCGTGCACCGATCCTGGCGGTTGGCCCTCGTCGCCGGCCTGTTCGCGGCCGCGGCGTCCGTCGTGGTTCCCGCACTCGCCAGCAGCGCGGCCGTGAGCATCGTCGGCACGTCGTTCCAGCCGGCGACGATCACCGTCGCAGCCGGCGGCACCGTGACCTGGACGACCACGCAGTCGATCGGGCAGCAGCACTCGGTGACCTCGGGCAAGCCGGGCGACCCGGATTCGGGCAAGGTGTTCGACTCGGGCATCGGCCTGCAGGACAACGGGCAGTCGTTCCAGTTCACGTTCAACACGCCGGGCACGTATGACTACTACTGCCAGGTCCACCCGACGCAGATGACCGGGCAGATCGTCGTGACCGCAGCCGGAGGCTCCGCGCCGCCGGCGAGCGAGGCTCCGGCCGCGAGTGCCCCGCCCGCGGCGAGCGCGGGTGCGAGTGCCGGCGCGAGCCCGGGTGCGAGCGCCGGCGCGAGCCCGGCGGCCACCCAACCGCCGGTCTCGCCGGAGGCGAGCGAGCCAATTCCGCCCGAGAACAAGCTCATCGCCGCCGGGGTACTCGGCGTGGTCCTCGTCCTGCTGTTCCTGGCGAGCTGGTACTGGCGGCGCCTCAACCCGGCCTGATCAGGATCCGCCCTGGCGACAGCCGCGCCGTCTAGCGGCTTCCGGTCCCGCGAATGAGGCGCCCGCGGCGTGAGATCGCGTGCGTGGCCAGCGCCGCGACGCCCATCGCGACGAGCGCACGCTCCGGGGTCGGCATGGGCCTGACGGTGGTCAGGAACTGATCCGCGCGCGCTCGGTCGACGGCCCGCAGGATCGCCTGGCCGCGCAGGGTGAGCGAGATCGAGCGCTGGCGCCTGTCCTCTGGCTCCTCGCGCCGCTCGACCAGTCGGCGCCGGACCAGCCCGTCGACGAGGCGACTCGTGGCCGACGGCGATCGGCCCAGCGCCTCGGCCAGCTCGCCGATCGTGGTGGTGCTGCCCTCCGCGAGCACGTACAGCGCGGCAAGCTGGGTGAAGCCAAGACGCAGCTCGCTCAGCTGCGATGCGAACCCGACCACGAGCTCGCGCCACAGGGCCCGTCCCATGGCGACCCGTTCCGATATCTGGCGAACGTTCGGGATGCGCGGCCCGGAGGCGAGAATCGACGCGCCGAGGTCGGCCTCGAAGCGGCGGGCGATGGCGCGCACCGACGCGCCTCGGGCGGGTGGCTTCGGCATCTGCCCGAATCCTAGCTGCGAACGGGGGAAGTGTGCAGGCGCGCACACATTCCACGCTCGCATGAGCAAACGTCCGGCAACCTTTGGGACGCCCGCGGCGTTGGGCGCCGAGCTGCGGCACGCCCCGAGCCGCCCCGAGCGCCACCCCGCCCGCATCGAACCGCGCACAGGAGCCGATGACCAACTTCGCCTTCGTCTTCCCCGGCCAGGGGTCGCAGTCGGTCGGCATGGGCCGCGCGCTCGCCGCCGCGTCGCCGGCCGCAGCCGCAGTCTTCGAACGTGCCGACCAGGCCCTCGGCGAGTCGATCTCGAATCTCGCCTGGGAGGGCCCCGAGGACACCCTCAACCTGACCGAGAACGCCCAGCCGGCGCTCCTCGCCACCTCGATCGCGTACCTCGTGGCGGCCCATGAGCGCGCGTCGGCCCTGGGCAAGACGCTGCCCAACCCGCGCTTCTACGCCGGCCACTCGATGGGCCAGTACTCGGCGATGGTCGCCGCGAGCGCGCTCTCGCTCCCCGACGGCGTCCAGCTCGTGCGCGAGCGC
>Ga0070698_100004620_pt1 | contig 15128 bp, 9 predicted proteins | sample KBSK1502metaG_FD_65477 | JGI IMG/M metagenome (GOLD analysis project Ga0070698, IMG submission 65477) | Corn, switchgrass and miscanthus rhizosphere microbial communities from Kellogg Biological Station, Michigan, USA - KBS K1-50-2 metaG | ecosystem: Host-associated > Plants > Roots >...
ACAATTACTAGAGCGGGAATTGATGCCACAAACAACGGGGCCACTGCGTGTCGACCCCTGATCGATCGCGGATGCAACTTCAGCATCCGAGCTTTCCATTTTCCGTACCGCCAGTATTGACGAGCTAAAGCAAGCAAGGTTGGCCGTGCGAAATAATCACAATGCTCGGTGCGGTCGAGCAACACGGTTCCTCCCCTCTGCCGTACTCGATAATTGAAGTCGTAATCTTCGTTAGCAAGGAGATGCTCGTTGAAGCCGCCCAAAGTCTCCCACAGTTTCTTTCGAAAACAGGAAAATGCGACGGTATCTACCAATTCTTGCCCAGTCTGATCTTCCTTCAATCTATATTTCGCATCACCTATGCCAAATGGATGTGACACCGCGAGTGCGATCGCGCGCGCGGTTATGCTTTCGTTTGCCGGGCGAACTCGACATGGACTACCCACTACGCCGTTCACATTATCTCTTAACACATCAACGCAGCGGCGGATATACCCCGGTGAGGGAACAGCATGGGCGTCCATCCTCGCGATAATGTTTCCACCAGATGCATTCACACCGAGATTCAATGCCGTAGGAATTTTTCGTGCCGGATTGTCGACAACCGACACTCTCAAATGAGGATGCTGTTCTTGAAACTCCCTTATCACATCACGCGTGCGATCCGTGGAGCGACCATCCACGACGATGATCTCGTAGCAATGCGGCGGGAATTGATCCGCAAGTTGCTCCAACGCTTTCCCGATAAATCTTTCCTCGTTGAAACAGGGAATGACAACAGAAACCGCATCCTGTTCATTCAACGAAGATGTGTCTATAAGCGCCGATTCATTCACTGCGGTTTGAATGGACATGTCCAAGCTTACGCGGCCGGTTGTTCATTGCGTGCATAGAAAGTACGCCCGGAACCAGAATTCTTACTCACTGCATTCTCACAAATCTCGGCGAACCGCTTCGCGACGCCCGCCCAGCCAAACTTTTCCCGCACCACAGTTCCCGCCCGCTCTCCGATCTGCTTAGCTAAGTCAGGTTTGGTCAAAAGGTCGACTACTGCAGCCGCAAAGGCCTCAGGCGTGTCTCCGATACGCAATTCGCTTCCAGCGGAGACCGGCAAACCTTCCGCACCGACCGTCGTAGACACAATTGCCTTCTTCATGGACATTGCCTCGAAGATCTTTAACCGCGTGCCGCCACCGATTCGCAGCGGAACAATGTAGACAGCGGCCTTCTCCATAAAAGGCCTCACGTCTTCAACGCGGCCCGTAACTAAAACGGAGGGATCTCTACTGCTTAGTGCTACTAAACGTGCGTAGGGATTCCGGCCCACAACGGTTAGGCTGACGTCGGGGATTGAATGCCGAATCAAAGGAAGTATTCGCTCAATGAAATAACTTATGGCGTCTTCGTTTGGTAGCCAGTCCATCGATCCCGTGAAAACTAGATTGTGTGGATCAATGGGACTCGTACCCGAGTCGCGAAAGAACTCAGTGTCGACTCCCGTAGGAACATCGAAGACTCGTTCGACCGAGTATTCGTGCTTCATTTGATCTCGATCCTCGGCGGAAACGGCTACTACGACATCAAACGCTCTACATTGGTCGAGTTCAAAACTACGCATCTTTTGCCATTGAATTCGCAAGTAGTTCCTTTTTAGCGGATTCGTTTGGACCTCAAAATGGCGCTTCCAAATCATCGCCTCCACATTGTGTTGGAAGAGCAAGGTGGGACAAGGCAAATCCGACGGGACATTTATAGCCGGAGCCAGAAAATCACAGATCGCAATATTTACTTTTCCGTCCTGGGTCAGTCGACCAATTTCTCGTCGCATTTCGACGGACTCATATTTCTTGATTGCGTAAGGCAAACGGGAAGCGAGATTGGTTACTAATTCTGCGTAGAACCCTGGCGAGAACTTTTCCCTTTGCTTGTGCGAGACACAAACAAGCTCATGACAATATTCATTAGCTTGCGCCCGGGCCATTTCGTCGGCTGATCCCTCACATAAGGTTAAATACGTGACGTGATGATCTTTCTTCAGTTCCTTGAGCATGTTGTAAGTGCGGATCTTACCGCCCTTATCAACCGGATGAAGCAACTCAGTTTTTAACCACAGAATTCGCAAATGCAGTCTCTATTCGGAAGAGCAGCGGACTCGGTCAGGAACAATGCGCAAGCTCGAGTTTTGACACGATGGATACGTTGTTGGCCTCTCCATCAAAGAATTGACGTTGCCAAATCTCAAAATTAACCAGTGCCCACAATCGCTCGTCGTGATTCTCGCCACTTTGATGACGGTTCACGATGCCGCGTACGACCTCGGTATCAAAGACTCCTCGAGCCAAAGCGCGCTCGCTCAACACATACTCATCGATGACGGAACGGAACGCTCCGCGAAACCAGGCAGCTATTGGAACCGGGAAACCCATCTTTGAACGCGACAAGATGGCCTCAGGCAAAACGCCCTTCATGCTCTCGCGCAGGATGTACTTAGTGGTACCACCGTGGAGCTTTAACCTCTCCGGCAAACTGCATGTGAACTCAACCAGCTTGTGATCCAGAAACGGCACGCGGCTCTCGACTGAAGTCGCCATGCTCATCTGGTCCTGCTTCATCAATAGTTCGTGCAGATAAGTTTTGATGTCGGCGTAAAGCAGTCGGTCGAGCAAGGATTCTGCATCGGTTTGTTCAAGTGCTGCGCGTACTTTTGCATATGGATCGATGCCTCCGATCTGCTCAAGTGATTCGGACGAGAGTAGAAAGCCTTGCATTGCCAGTGGAAACACTGCGAAGTTGTCGAAGTAGATACTTTCGATATCTGGTCGCACGGTGAAAAAGCTTCGCAGGAGCTTCTGCCTAACCCGAGATGCGGGGAGTCCAGCAATGCCACTGCGGACTGCGCTCCTAACAATGGCCGGCGTGAAAGATCGGTAATATTTGCCAAGTGAAAGATTCAGAATGGTCTTGCGATAACGTCCATAACCCGCCAGTAGTTCGTCGCTTCCTTCACCCGTTAAAACAACCTTTACGTGTTGAGATGCAAGCAACGATACAAAATAGAGAGCAACGCTCGACGGATGCGCAAGCGGCTCGTCTTCATGCCAGATCAATTTAGGTAGTGTCTCGAAGAACTCCTCCGGTTTGACGACGATCTCGTGATGATTAGTCTTATAGGTTTGAGCAACCAAACGCGCATATTCGAGCTCATTAGCCTCTCTTTCGGCAAAGGCGACTGAAAACGTTTTGATCGGTTCATCAACCAGCTGGCTCATCACAGCGGCAATTGCCGACGAGTCAATTCCACCAGACAAAAACATTCCCAGCGGAACATCAGCCATCAAACGCAAGCGGACAGAAGTGCGAAAGAGATCGCTCCATTCAGCGATATAGTCTTGGTCGCTTCGTCCTTCGTTTTCTCGTTTTGAAAAGCTGACGTCCCAATACCTCTTGCTCTCAATCTTGCCGTCGCGCCAGGTGAGCGTGTGACCTGGCAAGAGTCGCTTCACACCACGATAGAGTGTCTCTTCCCCAGACGTTGCATGATTCGCGAGGTAATCAGGTAGGGCTGGAAAGTTGAGTTCGGGCTTAAGCGCATTTGCTTGAAACAACGCTTTTATTTCGGAGCCGAAATAGAGAGAACCGTCGTCGAGGTGAGCATAGTAAAGTGGCTTCACTCCAAGTCGGTCGCGCGCAATGAAAAGCTCTCGTCTCTTGCGATCCCAAATTGCGAATGCAAACATCCCTCGCAGGTAATTGACGCATTTGTCGCCATGCTCTTCATAGAGATGAAGAATGGTCTCCGTGTCGCAATGCGTTCGGTAAATATGGCCGCGTTCCTCCAGTTCAGACCGAAAATCACCGTGGTTGTAGATCTCACCGTTGTAGGTGATCTGTAAGGAGCCGTCTTCATTGGTCATCGGCTGATGACCGGCGGCGACGTCAACGATACTCAGGCGCCGATGACCTAACCCAACATGATCGTCAATAAAAATGCCGTCATCGTCCGGACCGCGATGAGTCAAGACATCACGCATCCGCTCGAGAACGTCTCGTTCGATCCGACGACCGGATTGACTAGATAAAGCTATGCCGTTAATCCCACACATTGTCCTAGCTTAAACTCGAAAAAAGTGATTCTAGATCGGTGATTGGTAAACCTATTTCTAATATGCCTTCATTCGTCTCGATCTTAAATCGATCACCAACACGTCGCGCGGTTAGATAACTAATCCTCTTAGTTGATCGCAAAAGCGTTCGACCCTCAAACTCGAGCGAATGACCATTGATCAATACTAATTCTTCAGGTTCATGGGAACGGTCGCTTTCAAACCTTGCCCAGGTCACGTCGAAATCTGATGCTAGGCGAGCTGTTTCAACCCACCCACGCACCGAATTGGAGGTCAAGTCCTGCAGAAGTAGTACGTCGTGTTTTCCTTCGGCATTGATCTCGAAAGCACGCCCGTTGAGAGCCTCGATTTCTCTGACCAGCTCTTTGGAGTCAGCACCCAGGGCCTCCGGCAGAAGAAATGTTACTAGCTCTTCCGAACCCTTGGCCAGAACTGAAAAAGCAAAGACTGGGGCCTCTTCTCTCTCTCCATAACAGTGCGAAACCGAACCCTCTTCCCTTACCCACTGGCCCCGTTCGGCAAATGCTGCTAACTGTAGAACAGCCGAGTCTCCATTTTCGCTAATAACTCGCACGCTATTTTCCTTGCTATGGAGCGGTTCTACCTGCGAATCAAAGTGAAAAAAAGCCCGGATGTAGTGATCACCCTGAGATTCCACGAGGTCGCGGAGAACCCAGTAGTTATTCTTCAAAAAGAGTATTGTTCGCGTATGTGTAGCCGGGTTCGATAGGCGAGTAAACCCGTTATGTGAACCCATCACATAGTCGAACCGCTCTTGACTTACCCAACTTGAACAGCCAGCTTGCGCGATAGTCCTCCAGGAAAACGGCCCGGCTGGCACCGATGACGGTTCTTCATCCACCGTCAATGTGTTGTGCGCGCTAGTACTTCGAAACCAATCGCGCATTTCTGCGGAGCCCGTATAGGTGAAGGTGCCTGGATCAATCAAGAAGGTGTGACCCATGGCTGTCAGCTCAAACGATAGTGCGTCCGCGTGAGCATGCCCACAGTTGTCCGTGCCATGCGCGCCACAATCAAAAAGTAGGTAGTTTGACTTTGGCGTCCAACCGTCGCGCATTATGTAGTACCCACCAGTCGTAAACGCAACAGATTGTTTTTGTGGTTCATGTGCTTCCAGTTTATCGAGTTGGGAAATCCACTCTGGCCCCAGCAGCCACAAAGTCTCTTCGCACGCACCACCTGACACAAACTTGTAATCACCTCGATGAAAAAGCGCAGCTCCAGTCGAAAGAGTCGCGCGAAAGTCATTTGCTTTACGACCATCCAAAGGAAGAAGCCGACCACCATCATCATCGCCGAACAGCGGAGTCGTACCGTCTGGTCTCGTGATGTACATTAAATGATCAAGAAGTAATTGAAGCTTCTCTTCGAGTTTGGCAGGGATGGGTTCGGCGTTCAACTTCAACAGTAACAAAAGGTGTAAATAGAAGTCCGCAGTGTAACGATGATAGTAGCTCGACTGCTCGAAGTAGACGCCGTCAGCCTGCACATGTCGATCAAGCTGATCAAGTAAAATCCGCAAACCCGCCCTTCGCCATCTGGACGATTCCTTGAACTCGGGCAACAGCGTCCCGATATAGAAGAGACCTAACGCTTCGCCCGTCAAATGCGTGTTGGGGCTGAAATAGGTTGAAAGATAAGTTTCTAAATGTCTCGCATTGAGATGAAGGAATTTGTAAATCAGCAAAAAGGTCTCTCGCGTCAGCGAGGGCGAAAGTTTGAAGAAGTGCAACGACCAAAGCCACGAGATTGATCGAAACGCTACTTCAAGACTACTCGCCCAGTTGATCCCGATCTTTGGTGGATTCCGATCCATCCAATCATTAATGTGCGCAACAAATGCTTCTGCATAACGCTCATCATTGGTTAACCAATACGCCTGACTGAGAGCAACGAAGTACTGATGCCGGTTGAGTTCCCAAACAATCTTCTTGTCACCGTAAGCTTCCGCATCCAGATAGTTCAAACGACTCCAGTGCACGGCAGGAGCGCGCTTGTGTGAGAGAGGCTCTAAATGCCAGTCGATTGGTGAACCGAAGCTGAGGTTGCGAAAAGCCAACAGATCAAAGTGGCGTTCGCAGATTCGATTGGCTCGGTCGACGATCCCTGGTTCCAAGTGTGGCCAGCGGCGTCGCAACTCGGCTACTAGACCTTCGGGATCATCAAACGAGGGGAAAAAAGCGGGACTGTTCCTTTGGCGGAAGTGATCGCGCAGCCCCAAACATGAACTCAATCCACCATTGAATTGGCGCGAGTCGAGCAGTTTCAGAAATGCGTGATCAGATGGGAGTTTTGCGGCCCGAGACCAACCTCTTCGTTCGGCAAAGGAAGCAACGGCCTGTGAGCCTCTCACTCGAAGCTCATCGAAACTGGTCCGGCGTAGTCTTTGGAGCTTGTTCGTCAACGGGTTAGGATTTTGCTCTCGGAGGTCGGTTGCGTTTTTGCCTCTGCATCGCCCTCAGCAAGGCTTTTTTCTTGCTGCAACTCATGATAGGTAGTCACCCACGCACCACGTACGGCGGTCCAGCTATACTTCAAACATTCACGCCTGCCTTCTTCAATCATTTGCATCGCCAGAGATCCGTCGTTCAGAAGACGCAGAGCTCTCTCAGCCATTTCCTTATAGTCGCTTCGACTTACAACCATACCGCTCTTGCCATCAGTCACCATATCGGGAATTCCACCTGGATCGGTAGTAACAATCGGCAGACCACAAGCAAACGCCTCGAGAATTGAAAGAGGCTGGTTATCAATCTCAGAACCATTCAAATAAACGTCGGCCGAATCGTATTGGCCCGCGATCGATTCTGGTTCAACCTGACCCTTGAAAGTTGTGTTTTGCAGATTGAGTTCGCGCGCAAGTGTTTGCAGTGTTTGGCGCTCGCTTCCATCGCCAACGATTGTGAGACGAGCTTCTGGAATGCTTGCTTGAATGATGCTGAATGCGCGTAGTACGCAATCGACGCCGTAATGGCTTTCAAGATTTCGATTAGATAGAAACAAAGGACGGAGTGGAACTCGAGCGCGGAAATGAAATCTATCGGTATCTATCAGGTTGTAGATCGCGTGCGCCTCGAGTCCAAAATCGGCGAAGACTCGCACAAGGTATTCGGAGGGGACTATTAGCGAATCGACGAGGCGCAGCGTGGGTATCGCGGTTCGCCGCCAACGCTGCAAGTGATCTTCAGCTTCACCACTGTGATAGTTAAGCAGAACCTTTCGGCCGTAGAGCTTGGCAATTAGGATTGCCGGAGTCGGCGCCAGAACGAAAGAGAAATACGACGCGGAAAAAACATGAATCACGTCGTATCTGTAAACGCGTAACAGTAGACTCAACACATACGCGAACGAAGTAAGAATGGTACGGAGATACTTGATCTTCTGAAGCTGATGAAACAGTCCAGGGAGACGAGGATTGATTGGCAGAAAGTCAACTTCTAACGAGGGTTCTTCAGCGAGCTTTTCCAACAAGCGCGCCGCCTGGACCGCCTGTCCGCCAAGGATGTCCAATGAGGGTCCAACGATTAATAGTCGGAGCCTTTCGTTTCGAAGGGGGTTATTAGTATTCATTCGAACTTAGGTTGACTAGTACCTGCCTTTTTCTGTGAGTAATCGGTCATAGAGACTTTCGGTGCGTAACAGCTGGGCCTCGCATGAAAACCCCTCACGAATCACTTGCTTCCCTGCCTCTCCCATCCTCCAAGCGCTTTCGGGGTCACGCAACAACGCGATTATTCGCATTGCCATCAGAGCGTCGTCCCCAGAAGGTACGAGGTGACCAGTTTCTCCTTCACTGATTACTTCGCTCGCTCCGCCGACGTTTGTCGCCACCACGGGTCGTCCCGCCGCCATGTATTCAAGTATAGAGTTCGAAAACCCTTCCGCTTTCGAACTCAAAACACAAACGTCCGAAACGCTAAGTAATTCGGCGACTCTCTCACAACGATCAAGGAAAAAAGTCGATTCTCTAATACCCAACTCCTCAGCGAGCGCCTTCAACGACTCTTCTAATTCGCCTTCGCCTGCAAGTAAGAATGCTGCGTCGGGAATAGCGTCCTTTACTGCGCGCGCGGACCTCAGAAACATCGGGTAGTCTTTAACCTCGTGGCGCATGTTGGCAAGGATCGTAACAAACCGGCGATCAGAACTCTTTTCAACAGTTAACCCTAGCATGGAAAAAGCTTCGTCTCGTGAGACGGTGGAGTTAAGACGCTCGATGTCCAAACCATTGTAGATCACGGTGACCTTTTCGGAAGGTGTACCTTCTGTAAGGAGTTTTTCTCGCACCGCGTTCGAGTTACCAACAACGTGGTGTGCCATCGAATAGCTGAGTCTCTGCACTTGCTTCTGAGCAGAGGTTCTCATTCCTTCAGTCTCCCTCATTGAAGCGATTCTTACGGGCACACGAGCGAGCGAGCCGGCGGCCATCCCAAAAACATTCGTGTAGAAGTCATGAGTGTGAATAATGTCGATTTGAGAGGTCCTAAGCCAGTCTATGAAACTCCGCAGTTGCTTGACTGCGTTTCGATCATAGAAGCTTGTAAGCGGGAAAGACGGAACCTCGCCTAGATTCAAATCATTTACGCTTGAACGCAAACTTCCTTCAGGGCTGAGACATGCGAGTCTGACTTCGAAACGACCGGATCCAGACAACAGACGGGTGAGTTGTAATGCCTGGCGTTCCGAGCCGCCCTGGTTGAAACTATCGATGAGTTGGAGAACAGCGGGCTTCAAATGCTCACACTCTGGAGGGGCTTCAGCTTGCTGACTCCTTAAGGTTGGAAGTTCCCGATACTCTCGCGTCATCCGATAACGACAGCCGCTACAGGCTCAGAGTAGTGGTTTGTCGCTGGCAGTCGCTTGGTGCCTCCGCCATCCAGGAACTGTCGATGCCAAAGCTCCAGCATCAGCAGGGCCCACAAACCCATCGAGTGATCACGGCGGCCCCGCTCGTGCTCATTCAACAAAACATCAAGATAGTCGGAGTTGATATAACCTCGCTGACGCGTTCGCGCATCGCTTAGCGTATCGCGAATGCGGGTGCGCAACTGCTGATTGATCCATTCTTGAATGGGCACGCCAAAACCCTGTTTAGGTCTGTGAAGTATATCGGTTGGAATCAGATCCTTTACCGCCTGCTTCAGGAGATGTTTTGTTTCCAGCCCGGCCAACTTAAGAGATGCTGGCACGCTTGTCACAAAGTCGATCAATTCATGATCAAGTAATGGAGCCCTCGCCTCCAGGGACACTGCCATGCTCATGCGATCAACCTTGGTGAGTATATCGCCAGGCAGGTACGTTTTGCTGTCAAGGTAAAGGAGCTGATCCAACGGTTCGTTGGTTTTAACTTTGTCAACGTGATCCCGGAATAGCGCGGCGACGTACCCGCTAGATCCAAGCTTCGCGGAAAAATCTGACGTGTAGAGCGACTTTCGATTGAGACTGGTGAAGATGGAAACACTATCGAGATAACGAGCAATTGGATCGAGCGACACATTGTGCAGAAAGTTTCGGCCCCACGCCGCATGTGGTAGTCGCTCGCTGAGTGGGCGCATGAAACCCTCACGCAAAGACTTTGGCAGATGCTCAAACCCGCCGCGTTTTCGTTCAACAACATAGCGGGTATAACCGGCAAAAAGTTCATCACCACCATCACCCGACAACACCACGGTCACGTAATCCCGAGCCAGTTTGGAAACCATGTAGGTCGGAATGGCTGAAGAATCGGCGAATGGCTCATCAAAGTGCCACACCAATTCATCCACGACCGCGCAAATGTCGGGTGTGACAAAGAACTCGTGATGGTCAGTGCCAAACTTCTCTGCAGTTAAGCGAGCGTATTTGAGTTCGTTATAGCTGTCTTCATGGAAACCGATCGAGAATGTCTGAACGGGTTGGCCCATATGTCTGGCCATAAGCCCGACGACAGTACTCGAATCAATGCCGCCCGAAAGAAACGCGCCGAGCGGTACGTCCGAGATCAAACGAAGTCGGACCGACTCGTCCAATAACTCGCGCAACTCCTCGAGGTAGTCGGCTTCACTGCGCTTTGGTCCCTCACGAAACTCAAAGTCCCAGTATTTCTGAACATTAACCCGCCTATTTGTGAAGGTTAGATAATGGCCGGGAGGCAGCTTGTGAATGTTGCGGAAAATGCTAAGAGGATCCGGGACGTAGCCGAGGGTGAAGTATGCATCAAGGGCTATAGGATCAAGCTCGCGTTCGACATCCGGATGTTCCAGGAGCGCTTTGAGTTCGGATCCAAATACAAATGTGCCTGACGGTGTGGTGGTGTAGTAGAGTGGCTTCTTTCCTGCGCGGTCGCGCGCGACGAAAAGGGTTCGTGCTTTCTCATCCCAAATCGCGAAGGCAAACATACCTCGCAATTCTTTCAGACATGGCGGGCCGAATTCTTCGTAAGCATGAACAATGGCTTCGGTGTCGGAATGAGTCTTGAAAGTGTGCCCACGTGCTTCGAGCTTGGGCTTTATCTCTTGAAAGTTGTAGATCTCACCGTTGAAGACAATAGTGACAAGTCCATCCTCTCCTGAGATCGGTTGGTGTCCACCCACGAGATCGATGATTGAAAGTCGCCGCATACCGAACGCGACACCTGGCTTCAGCATTAAGCCCTGATCATCAGGACCACGGTGCGTGATTACCCGGCACATGCGATTGAGTATCGCCGCTCGCTCCTCTACCGATCTAACCTCTCCCCAGAGATCAATGAATCCGGCTATTCCACACATTTGATTCTCAATTTCCTAAACCAGACACCTTGCCCTACTCTTGTACCGGCGCTCTTACGCCGCTTCTTTAGTCTCAATCCTATCATCATTACAAACCATACCAGCGAAGCGCACTCCTTCAAGAGCAGCGACGCATTACAGCGAATCCACGGTCTCGACTCTCGATTATTTCAGTTTCGAACCCAACCTCGCTCTCCCATTGTTTGATCAACTCGACCTCACCAGGTCGCCCGGCATCGTCAAGCAAAATGATCGAACCAAGTTGCAGTCGGCTGCCCATAATTGGCAGTAGGCCATAACGACCGCCCTTAGTCGTTCCAGGTGGTCCGTCACAAACTACCAGAGAGAATTCAGCAGGCATTTGCGCTAGCGCTGGATCGTACCATGCGAACTCTCCATACTCGACAAGTGGAGAAGAAGATAGGTGTACACCCGCGATCCCATTCCGCTCTAACGCTTGAGAGACTTGTTCTTTCCATTCAGGAGAATGCTCAAGTGACCACACTTCGACCTGACGACGAGCACACAAGCTCCCAAGCAGTATCGTAGTCGCGCCACTACCGCATTCGAGAACAGGTCCTTTTGTTAGAACTGAGAACTTCGCCACTGCTTCGAGATACTCCAGATTTGCCGCGTAACCCTCATTACCCCATCCATTTATCAGTTCTGCGAGTAGTTGGCGACTAGGTATCTCACCATCCCCAAGGTCACGAATCTTTCGGATTGCGCGACGAAGCTGGCGACGTAATAAAGTCCTTTTCACTGGCCGTTTAAGCCATCTGGGGAACCATTTCTTCACACTAACGCCAGTCATGATTTGAGTTTTGTTGAGTTAGGATTAGACGGATACCCGATGTTTTTGACCTACCAGAAGTAAAGCTGAGGTCTTCACATCATGCAACGCTCTTCGCCCAGAGGGTATGATCGCAAGCGTTAGAATGGTCGTCACTCCGGTGATGATGAAACATATTGAAATTGTCCAAAGTCCGCTGTTCACACCACTCCATCTTCGAAAGGCTAGCGCTGCCAGCAGCGCGCTTAATGAAGAGAGAACAAACGGGGCCATCGTCTTATAGAAATCAATTGTCCTTACCGGACCCTTGCGTCCCACAAACCAATACAACAAGGGATCTACAATACATATCCTGGCAACAGCGTAGGACGTTGCGACTCCTACCGCGCCCCAGGGTAAGCCAGCAACAATTGCGGCCATGATAATGGGTCCACTCATCAGCCCCCATTTCAACATATCATTCGCTCTTCCCTGACTAATAAGTAACCAGCCTGTCGTATTGGCGATTGGCTGGAAGAGACCCGTTATTCCGAGTAGTACAAATATTCGAATCGCTCCGACCCATTGTGAACCCAGAATAATGTGAATGATCCAATCAGAGGTCACAATCATCAGCACTACGCTCGGCATCGTCAAGAGCGCTATTTTTTCCAGCATTCGCAAATAGGCCCTGCGGTAATCCTCAGGTGACTCCTTCAATCTGCTTAAAGAAGGGAGTGCAACAGAGGTCACCGGTTCGTTTATCTGATCAATAGGCAGAGACATTAACTGATACGCTCGACTGTAAAGGCCCAGCTGCTGCGCGCCCCAAAAACGGCCGATCAAGAGATTATCGAGATTCCTGGAAAAATAGTTAATCGTGGTAAATCCGGTCAGGTTGCCGCCGAATCTAATCATCGAGCGGACACCCGTGTTTCTCTTCGGAAGGCTTGGAACCCAGCGACAAAGAGACGCCGTAAGGCAGGTGCTCGTGGTTACAACTGCAAGCTGGCTGGAGACTAACGCCCAATAACTGAAACCATGCCAGGCCATGTAGATCCCAACAACATAGCCCATGATCACCGACGTAACGCCGATGACTGCCAACGCAAAGTACCGCATCTGCCTTTTCAGTAGTGCTTCATGCTGGACAGCGAGTCCGTTAATGAGGAATCCGACAGAGGTGACCATGGTGATCAATGTTAGGCGGGGCTCTCTGTAAAACCACGCAACTAGAGGAGCTATTACTGCCGTAAACAGCGTAATACCCAAACTGAGCACGACATTGATCCAGAAGAGTGTACTGATCTGTTCGGAACTAATCTCGCTTTTCTGAATCGTGGCAGCAGAAAGGCCCAGATCCTTGTACATGGAGACAAAGCCAGTAACAAAGGCGACCATCCCAACTAATCCGTAGTCCTGCGGGGTTAACAAACGCGCCATCAATGAAGTCGCCGCAATAGTGATGAGGAACCTTAGACCTTGAGATGCGATTGCAATAACTCCGCCGCGCGCAGCTCGCCCTCCCAAATTGATTGTTAAGTGATCCGTACGAAAGTACTCTTCGCCTCGAGATGTAGGGGTCCGCTCAGCCATCAATAGCTTATTTGTAGTCTGTCCAACGCGGACTTTTCAGCGTGAAAGCATCCGTTAAGGAATGATCTGTCGGGATCAAGGGCAAAGCGTGCTCATTGGATGTTTAGTACGACGGGATTTCAGTGGCGCGACCCAAACTGCCACCGCCCAATTGAAACTCATGTCAAATTAGCATGAAATACGAGGCCCTATGCTCGCGTTTGGTCCACCTACTCTCTTTTCGGCGGACTCCGGACTCTCTATCAAGAAGCTAACACAGATCGCATAGCCAACCAGGTAATAGACGTACCAGAGATAAGCTACAGAAGCGAAGAAGCTGACCACCATGTACCCAGCCAAACTAGCTTGTAAGCCTACGGCGAGGTAAGGAAGCGCCCTCTTCTTCTTTTCTACCTCTCTGGGGTGCGGCAACCGTCGCATACGCTTGATAGCACCTATGAGAAATAGGATATACACCGCAACGGCAGGTAATCCGACTTCAGATGCCACTTGAGTGTATGCGTTGTGGGTTGCATGTTCGGTGTCAGAAAAGATGACGAAATTATCCATGCCGACGCCAAAGAACGGATGTCTCACAGCCAGAAATATGGAGCGCTTCAGTTCACCAGTGCGGGCCTGTGCGGATTCGTCACCGGTTGTCGTTAATCTCTGGCGATAAGTTCCCGGTGCTAAAATGAGAAAGAAAGTTATCAACACAACGCAGACCATGCCGACAAGAAACCGATTTCCCCTTCCTAATTTCAAGACTAGGGTGCCAAAGACAACAATCAAACCTAGGAATCCTGCACGGGAAAACGTAACTACTATTCCTGCCAGAACACAAAGGGCCGCAGCAAAATAGATCATTCTGGCAGGTAGAAACCGTGCTCCGAGACCCAAACCAATGATGATCGGCAAGAAAGTCACCAGGTGAATCGCAAGGTCGTTGGGATTATCAAACAGTCCACCGATGACGCCAGCGATCCGCTTACCACCGAGCGCAAGGTTGCCCGCGGCGTAATCGTTGACCCCGGCCACGCTCAAGATCATGCTAATTACCAGGATTAGAAGCAACAATGCCTTTAGTCTCTTCTCCGTCCTAACGACATTCACCATCACAACAAACATCACAACAACTTTTGCATACTCAACAAAAGCGTTCCAGGCTCGCAGCTTGTCCAATGCAAAGGGCACGGAAATCAGGCACAGGAGCAACAAAAGCAAAACCAGATTTATTTCGCGCGTGCGCACCGTAATCCTGTTTTCCAGACCCAATTGTGTGGGGATGAAAACCAGCAGCGTCGCAATAGCAGTGATCAGCGCTCCTCTTGATAGCCATCCAAGCCACGGTGAGAGCTCATAGGGGCGCACAAACACGAGCATCGTAAAAAGAAAAAGACCGATAAAACTCACGGCATGCCCGCTTCTTAGTGCAGGCTGGACCAGAACCACCGGGCGGGTTTCGAGTTGCTTAGGTTGACTATTTGTGAGAGTACTCTCATCCGAAAACAACTCACTTTGTCGGGCTTCAACGGGTCGCCAAGGCTCTACAAACTCGGGTTGCTGGGACACAGTTCTACGAATCCCAAGATCCTCATTCTCGGGTGTTTGGGCCCGTGGTGACTTACTCAGAGGCTCGTAATCAACGAAATCGGATTTGCCCGTCATAGTGAATCTGAAGTGTGAGCGGGAGTCGATCTACTGACAGATTTCAAACGACAAATTATCTTAAGTTGCTTTAAGCGAAAAGCAAAAGAGCTGCCACGCTTTGAAGCGCGCAGCCCCTAACGAAATCCAACACAGGCGACTGGGCGGTTGCCACCGTTTTACCACCAATGGGAACGCAACTTATACCGCTATCTCTTTCTCCTCCACCTCAAACACCAG
>Ga0070698_100004621_pt1 | contig 15125 bp, 13 predicted proteins | sample KBSK1502metaG_FD_65477 | JGI IMG/M metagenome (GOLD analysis project Ga0070698, IMG submission 65477) | Corn, switchgrass and miscanthus rhizosphere microbial communities from Kellogg Biological Station, Michigan, USA - KBS K1-50-2 metaG | ecosystem: Host-associated > Plants > Roots >...
ATGACAGGGTTGAGGGTATTGTTACCGAGTCAGTAAAGTTTGCTGAAGAAAGCCCCTGGCCTGATGATGATGAGGTACTCAAAGATGTTTACGTTGATAAAAATTATCCTTTTATAGTTGATTAACCCCTAAATCCCCTTGCCAAAGGCATCCCTTTGGGAAAAGGGGACTTGGGAAGCTTGCAAAATTTTATAAGACTTAAAATTTCTAAATTTCAAGATTAAATTAAATGGCAGAGAAGAAAAATGTGACGGGTGATGGTGATGAAATAATTGCGAAGGCGCAGGATTTCTGGACCCGGTATCAAAAACAAATAACGGCTGTACTTGCTGTAATTGTATTAGCTGTTGGCGGCTGGTACGGATATAAAAACTTTGTTCAAAAACCAAAGGCTGCAAAAGCTGTTGATGCAATGTTTAAAGCTGAAGAATATTATGCAATGGATAGTCTTCAAAAAGCTTTAAATGGGGATGGCATCAATTGGGGATTTGTAAGAGTGATCAAAGAATATGGCGGCACTGATGCAGGTAATCTTGCCCGCTTTTATGCAGGTGTCAGTTACCTGAGACTCGGCGATTTCAATAATGCCGTAAAGTATCTAAAAGAGTTTTCTACATCGCAAAAAATGGTGCAGGCAAGAGCATACAAACTTTTAGGAGATGCCTATTCAGAACTTGGAAAAAATGATGATGCTATCAGCCATTATAAAAAGGCGGCAGAACATTTTACTGAAGACCGCTATGCCGCTGCAGAGTCTTTATTTCTTGCCGCATCATTTGCTGAAAAAATTGGAAAAACCAACGAAGCAATTGCATTATACAAAGAAGTAATAGAAAAATATCCTAATACAGTTTCCGCTAATGAATCTGATAAATACCTTGCAAAGCTTGGCGTGTATAATTAAGATTTCAAGGTGCAGGATACAAGGCACAATTTATATGAACCTTGTTTCTTGAACCTTGTTCCTTGAACATTTTAAAAATGGCAGAAGTTACTAACAGTAAACTTTTAAATACAGGTGCAGGCATTCCTAAAAAGAATGCCTGTATTGTTTTGGTAAAAACAGAATGGAATGCAGCGATAGTTGATGAATTGGAAAAAGGATGCAGGGAGAAATTAGCGTCACTTAAAGTAAAAAAAATTATTACTGTAACAGTGCCGGGAGCTTTTGAAATTTCATTTGCAATAAAAAACTATTGGGAAAAAGCAGGCAAGAAGAAAAAGCCTGATGCATTTGTTGCCCTGGGTTGTGTTATCCGTGGCGATACCCCACATTTTGATTATGTATGCAAAGCTGTTACTGATGGAGTAGTTCAATTAAATCTTTTATTGCCTGTTCCCACTATTTTTGGAGTATTGACTGTAGATAATGAAGAACAGGCAAAAGAAAGAATAGGAGGAAAGCATGGGCATAAGGGGGAAGAGGCAGCGGTGACTGCAATTAAGATGATAAACCCCAATCCGCCTAAGGCGGAACTTAAGTAAAGATTCGTTAATTTGAAACTCACTATATCTTTATTCAACATCAAATCTAAGTTCCCTCTTTAGGGGGACAGGGGGCATGAACGTACAACTTTTCATACCATGTTTTGTTGACCAGCTTTATCCGCAGACAGGTTTTAACATGGTTAAAGTCCTGGAGAAAACAGGTTGTACAGTTACTTACAATACAAAGCAAACCTGTTGCGGGCAACCGGCATTCAATGCAGGCTTTTGGGATGAGGCCAGAACAATATGCATGAAGTTTGTAAAAGATTTTAGTGGCAGCGATTATATAGTTACACCAAGTGCAAGCTGTGCTGGGTTTGTAAGGAATTATTATTCTAAGCTGCTTGATAATTCTTCAGTGCATAATGAAGTAAAGGAATTAAGTAAAAGAGTTGTTGAGTTTTCAGAGTTCATGGTAAAAGTTTTAAAAGTAGAACATGTTGGAGCAGTATTGAATGGCAAGGCAACTTATCATGATAGCTGTGCAGGGCTAAGAGAATGTCGGATTAAAGAGGAACCCCGTAAACTTTTATCACATGTAAAAGGTTTGGAGCTGCATGAAATGCATGATGTAGAAACTTGTTGTGGATTTGGCGGAACTTTTGCGGTAAAGTTTGAACCTATTTCAATTGCTATGGGCGAGCAAAAAGTCGAGAATGCATTATTGACGAAAGCAAACTATCTTATCTCTACTGATCTTTCCTGTCTAATGCACCTCGATGGTTACATAAAAAACAAGGGATATAATTTACAAACCATGCATATTGCGGATGTGCTTGCGAGTGGGTGGTAGAAGCCCATCCCGCAGTCATTACAATTGAAAATTCTTTTAGACCGCCTTCCCAAAGGGAAGGAGTAAGATGTATTCATATTGAAGAGTACTCGAAAATGTTCGGTTATATTTGTTCCAACAAAAATTATAAAACTGAAATCATAAATCTAAAATCTAAGATCTATGTCGTACTGGCTTGTAAAATCAGAACCCGACAGCTACAGTTGGGAAAAATTTACAGAGGAAAAACAAACTGTCTGGAATGGCGTTCGCAACTATGCGGCCCGTGGTCACATGAAAGCTATGAAAAAAGGAGATGAGGTTTTCTTTTATCATAGCAATGAGGGCCTGGATATTGTAGGTATTGCAAAAGTTGTAAAAGAAGCATACCAGGACCCAACAACAGATGATGATCGTTGGGTGGCAGTGGATCTGAAAGCTCATAAAAAGTTGAAGAAACCTGTTTCGCTTGAAACAATAAAAAAGGATAAACGTCTTGCAAATATGGCGCTGGTGCGGATCGGCCGTCTTTCTGTACAACCAGTTACTGATAAAGAATATGATGTTATAATGGAGTTGGCAGGAGAAAAATGAACCAGGATTTTCAGGATTAATATGATTTTGAGTAAAGCAGATCTGAATGATCTGCTTTTTTGTTTCAATGAAAAGTTAATCTGTCAAATCAGTTATATCGCTTAATCGGTAGTTAGGGTTACCTTTTCATTAGTCGGGGTATCAATCTTCACATTCTTAATTTTTTAAAAAAAGTATAGCCATGAAAAAAATTATCCTGGCTGTCATACTTGTGGCAGCCGCAGGAGGTATCACTTATTATCTTCTGCAAAAGAAAAAGCAAAACATTACACAGCAGTTTAAACAAGAACAAATCATTGGAAAATGGAAACTGGATTCATTAAGCGCAACGAATGATTCTTCTCTTGTGATAATTGCATTAATCGGAACACTAGATTCAAACTTTTTGAAATATCATTATGATTTCAGGAAAGAGGGTATCGTTGTAAGATCTTTAGATGACAGCGTACAAAAAGATACGGCCCGTTATGAATGGACAAAAGAGAAGCAATTGCTCTGGAAAGAACAAGGCGATTCAACGGGCAATCCGGTCATTGTTACTACGCTTACTAAAGACAGTCTCGTTCTGAAAGCCAAAGACAGCACTACTTATTATTTTAAAAAAGCAAAATAATATGATGATGCAACACTTTAAGTTGTGGCATTATCATATCAAGTTTATGTAAATAAATATTTATCGCATCTACTAAAACTAAAAGCTACAGTCATGAAAAAATTAATTATTGCTGTTTCAGCACTATTAGTATTTATTTCCTGTGAAAGAAAAAATAGTCTAGCCGAGGATATCCGGAAATTGAGTATTGATCTTGAAAAAAACAAATCAACAACTCCTTCAGCAAATAGTAATGAGTTTGACAGAGTGCAAAAAGACAAAAAACAATCTCCTCAACAAAACGAACCGGACAAGGAAAATCAAGATCAAAAAACTCCAACACCCCAACAAGATTGGGATAAAAAAATCATTAAAAATGCAACGCTAAACCTGGAGGTAAAAGATTTTTCTGGTTATAATACATCTTTAAAAGGAAAAATAAAACAATTTGGAGGTTATGTGGCGCAGGAAGAACAAAACCAGTCTGAATATAAAATAGAAAACACGGTAACAATAAAAGTACCGGTTGACCAATTCGATGATGCAGTAAATAGTATTTCAGCGAATGTGAAAGAGTTAAAAGAAAAGAAGATCACATCGCAGGATGTAACAACGGAAGTGATCGATACGAGATCAAGAATGGAAACAAAGAAACAGGTTAGGTTGCGCTATTTAGACTTGCTTAAGCAGGCGAGAAACATGGAAGAAATATTAAATGTTCAGTTGGTGGTAAATGGTGTGCAGGAAGAAATTGAATCAGCAGCCGGAAGAATCGAATATCTTACTCATGCATCCTCATTCAGTACCATTACTCTCACCTTTTACCAGGTATTGAATGAAGCAGCGATTAGTAACGATAAACCTTCATTTGCAGGAAGAATTGGAAATGCTTTTAGATCCGGTTGGCAATGGATAGGAGAGCTGTCTGTTGCAATCGTTTCTATCTGGCCTTTGTTGCTTTTATTCTTTGCAGTGTTTGTTTTTTATAAAAGAACAAAGAAGCCAAAGATCAGGCAAGCATAAGATCGGAGGTGGTTCAAAAATAAAATGACCATCGATAAACTTCAGTTTCCGTTTATGGTCGTAGCAAATAAAATAGCACTTTCTGCGTTTTGAGGGATAAAGAATTTCACGTTAAACTTTTTGTAAACGTAGTGATGCCAGGATCATTCAAAGTGTTTAAAAGTTACATTAGACAGACGAGTGCGATTCCCCGAATCCTTATGAGATGCGTACCTGAGTTATTTATTCATCACCCCCAAAAATCTCTGTTATGAAAATCATTTATGGATTCGTGGCTGTAGTTATAACCCTGTCGATCGTTCTTTTTAGTTGTGATCATAGTCGTCACTCAATGCAATTGGCAAGCAGGAAAATGAATTGCCCAACTTTGAGAGTTCCTTTGAACTATGAATACATCCGGGCGACGAAACCAAAATATTTTAATACCGAAGAGTATGATAATGTTGTTGATAACAAATTCCTGGCGGTTACTCAAAATCCTCTCTCAACTTTTTCAATTGATGTAGACGAGGCTTCGTATAGTAATGTTCGTCGCATTTTAAACGAAGGCTCATTGCCCCCGGCCGGTGCTGTCCGTATTGAAGAAATGATAAATTATTTTGACTATGAATACAAAAAGCCACTGAATGATGATCCTTTTTCAGTTAATACGGAAATATCAACCTGCCCATGGAATGATCAACATCGCCTTGTGCATATAGGATTACAGGGAAAAGAAATACCTGTCGAAAATTTGCCTGCATCGAATTTTGTCTTCCTTGTTGACGTATCTGGTTCTATGGATGAGCCAAACAAACTGCCACTGGTACAGGCATCATTGAATATGCTCGTCGACAGGCTAAGAGAAAATGACAGAGTAGCAATAGTTGTGTATGCCGGAAGTGCCGGACTTGTATTGCCCTCAACAAATGGTACCCAAAAAGCAAAGATCAAAGATGCAGTTGATGCTTTACAAGCAGGCGGCTCAACAGCCGGTGGCGATGGAATTAAGCTGGCGTATAAAATTGCAAAAGAAAATTTTATTAAAGAAGGAAATAATCGTGTCATTCTTGCTACCGATGGTGATTTTAATGTAGGAGTTTCAAGTGATGATGAATTGGTCCGATTGATCGAACAGGAAAAAAAAGATGGTGTTTTTCTTTCAGTCCTTGGCTATGGCATGGGTAATTACAAGGACAGTAAAATGCAACAGCTTGCTGATAAAGGAAACGGTAATCATTCATATATCGATAATATCAACGAAGCAAGAAAAGTTTTGGTTACAGAGTTTGGAAGCACATTATTTACGATCGCAAAGGATGTAAAAATTCAAATTGAGTTTAATCCGTTAAAAGTGCAGGCTTATCGTTTGATCGGTTATGAAAATAGAATGTTGGCAGCAGAAGATTTTAACGATGATAAAAAAGATGCAGGAGAACTTGGTTCTGGTCATACGGTAACTGCCCTTTATGAAGTGATACCCGCAGGTGTGAAAGATAGTTTTATAAAATCAGTTGATCCATTGAAATACCAATTCAATAACGGTGAGATCGCTGATGAAAGTTCCCCTGAGATCATGACGATAAAACTTCGGTATAAAGAGCCGGCAGGAGAAGTAAGTAAACTTATTCAACACGCAGTGATCGACTCACATGTAACAATTGGAAGCACATCTGATAATTTTCGTTTCTCCGCAGCAGTTGCTGAATTTGGAATGTTACTAAGAAATTCAGAATACAAGCAGCAATCATCTTTTTCTCAAGTCGTTTCGTTAGCAAAAGGCGCCAGGGATAAAGATGTCAACGGATATAGGTCAGAGTTTGTGAGGCTTGTTGAATCTGCAAATTCTTTTGTAAAAAGATAGTTTGCTTTTCGGTTACCGATGCCACGGCTTCGAGCCGTGGCACCGGTATTCAGGGGTTACGTAAATTTGATGCATGAGCAAAAAGAAACTTGTTGTTCTTAGCGGTGCAGGCATCAGCGCCGAAAGCGGGTTAAAAACTTTTCGTGATAGTGACGGACTTTGGGAAGGGTATAATATTGAGGATGTAGCAACTCCCCGGGCATGGAGAAAGGATCCGCAACTCGTTTTGGATTTTTATAACTACAGAAGAAAAAATGTTTTGGATGCCCAACCGAATGCGGCGCACCATGGTTTGGCTGAGTTAGAAAAGAATTTTGATGTAACAATAATTACACAAAACATAGACGATCTGCATGAAAGAGCTGGCTCAACAAATGTTTTGCATTTGCATGGCGAGATATTTAAGATGCGAAGTGAAAGGGACATTGAACTTGTTTATGAAATAAAAGGAGATATCAAAATAGGAGATAGGGCAGAAGATGGTGAGCAGCTTCGTCCACACATTGTTTGGTTTGAAGAACCTGTTCCAAAGATCGGGGAAGCTATTCCTGTAGTACGACTAGCAGATATTTTTGTTGTGGTGGGTACATCATTGGTTGTATATCCCGCGGCAGGGCTTGTAAATTATGCACCATGGAATGTTCCAAAATATATTATTGATAAACGAATTCCTTATACTTCTGAGATCACTAATATAACTGCAATTGAGAAACCGGCCACTGAAGGAGTTGTTGAGTTGATAAAATTATTATTAGGAAGATGATAGTTGATAACTGATAGATGATAGTTGTTTAAAAACTGTTGCCATCTGATAACTATCATCTATCCACTATTATCTATCATTTGTTTCGCCTCCTTCTGGCCCGTAAAAAATAACCCAGGTCGCAAAATCATCAGAAAAATTTTCGAAATGATGTTCCATACCAGCAGGAACAAAAAGAATATCATTTTTTTTGCAAGATATCTTTTCACCATTGCGATAAAATGAGCTGTGACCTTTTATGATGACATAGATCTCATCTTGCTTATGGGGAGTCTGTGTATCTGCTTCCTGTGGAGCAAAATATTCAATTGTCATGGTGCCATATTTCATCATGACGGTAAATGGAAATTCACTTTGCTCAAGTAATTGCTTTAGCGCATCGTCAGCAGTAGCTTTGTATTTCATTTCAATTGCATTGTTTCTTCATGAAATTTTATATCATGTTCTTCCAATTCTTTCAGCACAGGTTCATAAATTTCTTTTTTAGTCGGAATATGTAAGCCAGTAAGTTTTATTGTTCCATTCAGGATAAGTTTTGCAGCAATACCCAATGGCAGGCCAACCGTTTTTGCCATTGCTGTATGTAAATTGTTTTTACCTTTCACAACCAAAGAACTGTTGACTGTGGACTGTTGACCATTGACCGTATACTCTATTTCATGAAGCATCACGATCATATCCTTATCTTCCGGATGTAATGCCAGTTTCTTTTCTAAAGCTAACTGCATCACATCTGCTGCACTGCAAAACCCTTTATTGATCATGGTCTCATCATCATCCATTCCAAGGTAGAAAAGTTGTTTAAGTGTAAGATTCGCTTCATGCATCTTGTGTGCTACGATCTCGGCAGCATCAGTTTTTATTTTATCAAGATCCATTTTTTGCAATTCACCTTCTTTTCCAACAACCATAAAATCTTTGTCGACATCGCCACCGCTATCTTCTGCTTCTTTTTCCGCTTCTACTAATTGCATCAGTTTTTCCAGCAGATCTTTTGTCTGGTCAAATCGTTCTGAAAGTTTTTTCTGCAGCCAGTCACCAAAACCATTTTTTTCCATGTGTTCTTTAAAAAAATCCATCAATGCCTTGCCTGTAGTATCATATTGCGGAGTTTCATCGGTTAGTTTCAGATCAATTACATTTTTCCACCCATACATAAAATCCGGATGACGGAGTGTGGTTCTTACAATTGTTTTTGCATCTTCCAATCCATAAAGAGGAGCATAGCTAAGAGAATCCCGATTGGGATACCAGCTTAAAAAACCGATCTCCGGTATTTCAACAATTCTATCAGTCGTAAAAAGTTCATCATACTGCAATCTTTTCTCTTCGCCATTCTCACGATAATGAGCTCCGCTTTTGCCAGCGAGTAGTATATTCCTCGGGTTCCAGCTTATTTTATAATGCCAGGGATTGTCATCACTTTCAGGAGCAACCAGGCCGCCGCAATGCGATTTAAAAGAAACAACTCTTCCTCCATCTGCATGTATCTTGTCAAAGATCTTCATTGCACTCATGTGATCAATGCCAGGATCGAGACCCATCTCGCAGAGGAATAATAATTTTCGGCTTTCGATCCCGGATCTTAGACTTTTGATCTCATCATCGATATAGGAGGCTGTCAACAAGTTTTTATTTAATTCAATACAACTTTTTGCAACTACATTATGAAGAGAAGGAGGGAGGAGCGAAATAACGATGCTGGATTCATTTATAAATTTTTTCCGGTCTTCATCATCATTAATATCAAATGAGATTGCTTTGCCAAAAGGAGAGATGCCAATCTTTGATTGTGCAAGATTAATGTCTGCATCGATAACAGTTAATTGCCAATCTTCTTTTTCTGCATTGGAAAGTAAATAATCGATCAGGACTGTGGCTGATTTACCGGCGCCGAACAATAAAATATTTTTCATGAGAAGGGAATCTTGCCGGCAAATTATAACAAATAATCAAACAATGTTCTTCGCTCAAGTGGGTAAAGCCTAAAACATCAGAGTCTTGTCATGCCGAGGAACGAGGCATCTCAATATTTGCGAGACTATGAGATGTCTCGCTTAAATTCTTTATATGTGAAAGTTAATTTTATGCGGCTCGACATGACAAGACACAATGGGAGCAAGACTATAACCCTGCCGTCTGCCTTTCATATTGCGATGATTCAATATCCAATACTCTATAGGACACTTTAACTCCACGCAAGTAATCGGGGACCTTTATTGTTTTTGAATCATTAGGACCAATTGAACTGAAAACGATCCTCTCTGTTTTTAATGGCTGCTCACTTGGTTTCAGGTATTGCAGTTCAACTATCACTTTATCTAATTCAAATTTTGATTCATTATCTACAGTAAGCTCAAGATTCAAGACACCGCCAAAAGCCCTTTGCTTATAGTTATTTGCTTTCACACTAACTAACCTGTGAATGTTAACCGGACGGGTTTTAGGTTTTACTTCTTCAGACTTTTGCTCATCTGTTGACTTTGGCATTACAGCTTTCTTTTCAGCAGTCTTATTTTCAACAGGGGTAAATTCATTTTCTTTGATCGGCTCATCATTCTTTTGAGTTGTATTGTTTATAGCTAAACTCTCATCAGGAGGATTTAATGTCTCCTTTTGTGTTTGAGCTTTTTTCTTTGATTGTTGTTCCTTCGTTTCCGTAGCCGCTGGTGGAATTGTTACCGGCGTATTTGATACGGTTGAGGTGTTAATAGCTCTTTTATCAGGTTTTACCACTGCGGTTTTTTGTGAAGTTTCTTCACCTGAAAAATTTTTGTAAGCAAATACTACAAGAAGACAAAAGAATATAGCGCCGCCAAATACCTGCACAAGTGAGGTATGGGTTGATGTCCATTTCGATCTTTTCTTACGGTTCAAATAGGTTTCAGTATATCTTTTTTTGATATCATCAAGCGACTCAGAATATTTCTCATTCAATGTTGGCTCTTCTTTAACTGAGACCGTTTGTTCTTTAAAAACCGGTACTTGTTTTGGTAAAACAATTTCCTGCTTTGGCAAAACCGGTTTTTCTTTTATTACCGGTTCTTCTTTTATAAGGATCGGTTTGCTTTCAACTTTCCTTTCTTCAATGATCTTGGGCTTTTCTTCAACAATTACAGGAGCTTTAACAACTGCCGGCTGAACTGCTCTTTTCACCACATGATTTTCGGGCATCGACACAAACACCTTTTTCCCGGTTGATACCGTTTTGTTCTCGATCGGCATACTATAAGTTTCTTCAGGCTGCTGTATTGGCTGACTGACTATTTTTTCCTGGGGTTTTTGTTCCTGCTTTTCTTCAGGCCTTTTGTAAAACCTGTCATAAGGCTGCTCTTCTGTAGCAGGGGAATAAGCCTTCAGACCATCAACTTCGCTGGGATATCTCCAGGCAGCACTTTTTCCTTCCACCCAAACAAGATCATAGGGTTTCAGGCCAACACTCACTAATTGTTGTAAACTGTAGGGTCCGCTTTGCTTGTTACTGCGGAGTAAAAGGTAAGTATCCATTGCCGTCCAAAAAGATTTATTGATTATCAAACGAAAAATCTGTGCCGGGCTGTGTAAAAGGGTTGTTATAAAAAAAATATTTTACAATAAGGAAAATCATCCACCTAAGTGGAAAAAATAGCCCCAAAAAACAACAGGTTTTATCAGGAATTGATAGCCCTTTACGGTACATTTGCCATCCCTGAAAAAACCCTCCAAATCCCGACTTGTCGGGACTTATGAGGCCTCTCAAAATCAGGTGCAAACTTTAAATCAAGAGAAGAATAATCAAGGCACAGAACCCCGAACGGAGCGTCGCAACAGCAGTTCAATCGGAGTTACAAAAGCCGGTAAAAAAAAATCATAAGAGCAACAAATGGACGATAGCTTACTGCCACAGGAAACGAACGAGAACGAAAGAATCATCCCGGTAAATATTGAGGAGCAGATGAAGACAGCCTACATCGACTATTCAATGTCGGTGATAGTGGGTCGTGCATTGCCTGATGTAAGAGACGGACTGAAGCCTGTGCATCGCCGCATTTTATATGCGATGAATGAATTGGGTTTGCATTATAACAGGCCGTTTAAAAAATCAGCTCGTATCGTGGGAGAGGTGCTGGGTAAATATCATCCGCATGGTGATACTGCTGTGTATGATTCAATGGTACGTATGGCGCAGGATTGGAATATGCGATATACGCTTATTGACAAACAAGGAAACTTTGGTACGCAGGATGGCGATGGCCCTGCGGCAATGCGTTATACTGAAGCAAGATTGCAGCGTCTTGCTGAGAACATGCTCAGCGATCTCGATAAGGATACGGTAAATTTTCAATTGAATTTTGATGATACTGAAAGAGAACCTACTGTTCTGCCTACCCGTATTCCCCAATTACTGATAAATGGTTCAAGTGGTATTGCTGTTGGTATGGCGACAAATATGCTGCCGCATAATTTAAGTGAATCAATCGATGGTTGTATTGCATACATCGACAACCGCAACATCACAATTGATGAATTGATGAGGCATGTAAAAGCTCCGGATTTTCCAACAGGTGGAATTATTTATGGAATGGAAGGAGTGAAAGCCGCTATGCATTTGGGAAGAGGGAGGGTAGTAGTTCGTGGAAAATTGCATGTTGATGCAAAGGCAAGTGGGAGAGAGCAGATAATTATAACCGAAGTTCCTTACCAGGTAAGCCGTGATGCTTTAACAGAAAGAATTGGTGAACTGGTAAATGAAAAATCACTTGAGGGAATTGCACATGTAAACAATGAATCGAATGAAAAAGAAGGAACAAGGATCGTAATTGATCTGAAACGTGATGCCATTGCCAATGTTATCATTAATCAACTTTATAAGTTCACAGAGTTACAAACTTCATACGGTATCAATAATGTAGCGTTGGTAAAAGGAAGACCAAGAACTTTAACGCTGAAAGATCTGATTGTCGAGTTTATTGAATTTCGTCATGAAGTAGTTGTACGCCGTGCAAAGTATGAATTGAATGAAGCAGAAAAGAAAGCTCATATTTTACAAGGCTATTTAATTGCACTTGATCATTTGGATGAAGTGATAGCCCTGATAAGAAATTCCGCAACCCCTGATATAGCAAAAGATAATTTGGTAAATGCAGGCTGGGGATTGGATGAGATACAGGCAAAAGCAATTCTTGAATTAAGATTACAGCGCCTGACCGGAATGGAAAGAGAAAAGATAAAAGAAGAGTTTGATGAATTGATGAAGCTGATCGGTGAATTAAAAGAGTTGCTTTCTAATGAAGGAATGAGATATGAATTGATCAGGAAAGAACTTTTGGAAGTTAAAGACAGGTTTGGTGATGCACGCAAAACTGAGATCACTTATTTAGATGATGAAGTAAAGATCAAAGATCTTATCAAAGAAGAAGATGTTGTAATTACAATTTCGCATTTAGGGTATATAAAAAGAACATCAGCTACTGAATATCGATCACAACGCAGAGGTGGCAGGGGAGTAATGGGTGGCAAAACAAGAGAAGAAGATTGGATAGAACATATTTTTGTTGCCTCCACACATCATACCATGCTTTTCTTTACCGAGCAGGGAAGATGTTACTGGCTGAATGTATATGAGATACCTGAAGGTGAAAAGACGGGTAAAGGAAGAGCTATTCAGAATTTAATTCAAATTCCATCAGATGACAAAGTAAGAGCTATTGTTGATGTGAAAGATCTGAAAGACGAAGCTTTTGTTAACTCACATAATATTGTTCTTTGTACTAAAAAAGGAATTATTAAGAAAACTGCATTGGAAGATTTCAGCCGTCCAAGGCAATCGGGTGTAAATGCAATTACAATTTTGGAAGGTGATGAATTGCTTGAAGCAAAGATGACCGATGGAAATTCCGAGATAATGATGGCGGTGAGAAACGGAAGGGCTATTCGTTTTTCTGAAACCAAAGCAAGACCAACCGGACGTGGTGCAATTGGCGTAGCGGGAATAGAAGTGGATGATGATGGTGATGAAGTTGTTGGTATGATTTGTGTAAATCCACAAGATGGTGAATCTAAAACTGTATTGGTGGTAAGTGAAAAAGGATTTGGAAAAAGGACAGCAGTTGACGAGTATCGTTTTACAAACCGCGGGGGCAGGGGAGTAAAGACGATCAATGTAACGCCAAAAACAGGTAAATTAGTAGGGATGCTTGAAGTAGCTCCAAAAGAAGACCTGGTTATTACTTGCAAAAGCGGTGTTACAATACGAATGAAAGTTTCAGATATCAGTGAACAGGGAAGAGCAACACAGGGTGTAAAACTGATACGGTTAGATGAGGGTGATGAGATAGCTGCGATCACTAAGATAGAAGACCAGGAAGTTGCTGAAAATGGTGATGCAAATAATAATGGAAATGGTGGGGAGATACCCGATAATAATGCAACCACAGAGTAATTAATTTCATCTGCAATAGGTTCTGATTTAATAAAAAACAAAAATGTAAATCATGCAAAGATTTCTCTTAAGTCTGCTTATTCTTATCGGAAGCAGCCGCTTGTTTGCCCAATCGATCGAGGATATTGAAGCACAAATTGCCAAAGGTGAATTTGATAAAGCCAAAGCTTCGGTGGATGCTTTTCTTGTTAAAGAAAAAAATGCAACTAAAGCCGACGGCTGGTGGTATAAGGGCATAATTTATAACGAGATCGCAAAAAGCGATAAATTTAAGAGCCTGGTTCCCGATGGCCGCATGGAGGCGTTCAATGCTTTTAAAAAATATTATGAAATAGATCCAAAAGCTATAAGAGCTACTCTTGAGCAGCATGTTAGATTGTTTGATATTTATAATGGATATTTTGACCAGGGAGTAGCCGATTTTGGCGCTCAGAGATTTGATAATTCATTCAGCAACTTCAAAAATGCATTGATGGTGGAGGGATATATTCAAGGCAAAGGCTATGAGTATAATGGGTTTAAGTTCCCCGCCTTCGATACTACTTTAGTTCAGAATATCGCATTAAGTGCTTACAGGGCTAAAAAGGATGATGATGCCGTTGTTTATTATAAAATGATTGCTGACCAGAAAATTGCCGGTAAGGATAATGTTGACATCTATCAATTGCTGGTTGAGTATTATGCAAAGAAAAATGATAAAGCAAATAAAGATAAATACCTGGCCTTAGGTCGTGAGCTTTTCCCTGCTGATGACCGCTGGTATCAAATTGAGCTTGACGAAGTAGATTCAAAAGATAAAAAAGCGTTGTTTGCAAAATACGAGGAGCTGATGCCTAAATATCCTGAGAAATATTTGATGTCATACAATTATGCTGTAGAGATGTTCAACTATACTTATGCAGGAGATACAAAGCCTGCGGACTATAGGGAATCACAAAAGAAAATTGAAACCATTTTGAAGACAACGATCGAAAGAAAAAAGGATTACCCGGAGGCAAATGTGTTAATGGCCCGTCATTTTTATAATGTTCTTTACGATGCCCAGGATGAGATACAGGCAGTAAAAGGAACTACAGCAGCAGATCAGAAAAAGAAAGCTGACCTGAGACCAAAAATGATCGCAGCTGCTGACCAGTTAATTGTGTATGCCCAGGCTGCATTTGATATATATAATGCAAAAGCTACATTGAAAGCAGGTGAGAAAGGAAACTTTAAGGTTGTAGCTGGATATCTTTCTACAGCTTACGAAATAAAGGGGGATAAGGTGAAGATGGAAGAATACCGAAAGAAAGCAGAAGGGATCTAAATAATTTAAAACCACCGGAAGGTGGTTTTTTTTAATTATACGCCTCACTGTGAACCTCGTATTTCTTCCCGAATGATTTCATAAAGCTGCGATTTAAAATCATTGCAACACCAGGACTGGATTTCTAAAAAATCTTCTGCATCACGAAGCCTGACAAGGATTTTACTCTCCATATCCGGATGAATCTTACAACTTACACTCATATACTTATTGTTTAGCTCATTGGCATGTTCATATACGGAGCTATTGCGTATTGAGATCATATCGGGGTTTACAGTATTTGTAATTGTTACTAGATCTGGGACAAATTTTATCATACAATG
>Ga0070698_100004623_pt1 | contig 15124 bp, 15 predicted proteins | sample KBSK1502metaG_FD_65477 | JGI IMG/M metagenome (GOLD analysis project Ga0070698, IMG submission 65477) | Corn, switchgrass and miscanthus rhizosphere microbial communities from Kellogg Biological Station, Michigan, USA - KBS K1-50-2 metaG | ecosystem: Host-associated > Plants > Roots >...
ATGGAATTTCGCACTCTGAAGCCCGTAGTCCTTCAGCTTGCCACTGACGATGAGCTGAGCCAGCAATCGAAGGCTGTCCTCAACTGAACCGGTGATGGCTCCTGCGTAAAGAATTACTGGGCAATTGAAATCCCGAGCTGCCCTTGCTGCTGCGGGATCATTCCGACCATTTCTTTCGGTGGCGGGTTTTTGGAGCTCCGATTCGACACCGTATTCCGATTTCAGCAGGAGCTGCATTTCAGAACTTATCGCATAGACGTGTGCAGCCCCGCGCAAGGCTCCGCGAACAGAAGGGCGGAAAACATGCTTCAACAGCCAGGACGGTCGTTTCGCATCGAACGTATCGTCGTGCATCATCACAATATAAGGTGTACGGGAGATCCATCCAGCTAGCGCCGCGGCAAGGAAAAATCTCCCGTGCGCTACAGTCAAAATGACCGCGTTGCCCCTATTTCGGATCACTTTCGTTGTAACCAGCGTGAGGACGGGAATCATTAGCCAATCGATCGCGTTTTTTATCCGACCGAGCCCCCAGCGCCCCCATCCCGTCGTGGTGGGAAATGCGACATGGGCACAAGCCAGCCTGCCTTCCTTAGGCGAAACGCGCAAGTAACGCGAACTTGTTAGCACTACGACGCGACCTGGCGGGTAATCTCGAAGGAGCCGGCTCGTCAGAATTGGACCGCCAGCTAAGTTTGAAGGGGGAAAGTCACAGATATAGATTAGGTTGACTGCTTCCTCAGACACTTCTTCTCGTGTAACCTGTCCTTGAATTCCCGAAGCCACCGATACTGTGCCCTGGCCCATTCCAACAATCCTTTGTTAGGAGACCCTGACGAGCTTAGGTCCAGGAACTGCAAACTGCTCAAGGATTTCATCAAGCGAAGTCTGGATGCTCCAACTTGGGTAATCTGCTTGGAAACGCCGCAGATCACTAATGTAGCAGATGTGGTCTCCCACGCGGTTTTCGCTCCTGTGCTCTGTCTTGAGCTCCCTGCCGAACAGTTCCCTCATCCGTGTAATAGCTTCGATGATCGAAATTGAATTCTTGCGCCCACCACCCAAATTATAGACAGCAGAGCAACGCGGGTTCTGGTAGAACGCGTAGAAAGCCGCGCAGACATCCTGCGAATGGATATTGTCGCGCACCTGCTTGCCCTTGTAGCCAAAAATGCGATAGGTCCTACCTTCCCGGAAACAACGTGCCATGTAGGCAAGAAACCCATGCAATTCAGCGCCCGAGTGATTCTGACCCGTCAGGCACCCACCTCGAAAGCACACGGTAGGCATATTGAAATATCTGCCATATTCTTGAACCAGTAGGTCTGCCGCCGCCTTGGAGGCTCCGAACAGGCTGTGCAAACTTTGGTCAATCCGGCACCCTTCGTTGATACCTTCCCAGTCTTCCGCACGGGCGTATTCCCAGCGGCTCGGCTGTTCGACTAACGGTAGCTCGTTCGGCGCGTCTCCGTACACCTTGTTCGTACTCATAAAAATGAAAGGCGACTCAGGACAGTGTCGACGCGTAGCCTCCAGCAGGTTCAGAGTGCCCGTCGCATTGATCTCGAAATCGTCGAACGGACGATCCTTTGCAAGATCGTGAGAAGGTTGTGCGGCGCAATGGATCAGCAAGTGCGGGCGTAGATCTTTGACCAGCGCGATGATGCGATCGCGATCGCGAATATCTAGGTCGTGGTGCTCAAAATTCGAGCAAGTATTGCGCAGACGCTGCAGGTTCCAGGTGGTATCGCCGTCGGGCCCGAAGAACTGCATGCGCATGTTGTTGTCGATACCCTGGACACGCCACCCAATTCGGTCAAAATAAGCGACGCACTCCGAGCCAATCAGGCCGGAGGCCCCTGTTACAAGTACGGATTTCATGATTCGTCTTCCCCCAGTGCTTAGGCAGCCCTCGTTTTGTACACCGGGTCAAGTAAAAAGCCCGCAAGAGGCGGACAATGAAAGAGCTTCAGCCTCGCCAAACGCGCCATAAGTCGTGTCCGCTCCACGTATCGGGTTTCGTCCAGCAAGATTCGTTCGTAAATGTCACGGCCGAGGTACGTTTTGTAAATTTCGCGCAACTCCTCCTGTCGTATGTGTTCCATCGTGCTGCCCTTACTCTCGGGGTGGATGCGAAAAGCTCCCATGAAGTAGGGCAGCAAATGGAATGTGTAGCCAGCGGCCATAAATTTCTGCCAGAGATCGAAATCGAGAGCGTAACGCCAGTTCGCGCCCAGTGGGCCTGCTTTCTCCCAAACTTCGCGACTCCAGAACACTGTCTCCTGGGCGATGTAGCAGATTCGCATCAAATCGTAGTTGCAGGGACGCGGGTGAACCCAGTGCGAGAGGACCCGGCTGTGAGTGTCAATCACTTCCCTGAAGCCGCAGGTGATCTTGATATCAGGGTTGCACATCTGCGCTAGGGCCACGCGTTCCAATGCCCGAGGTAACAGAAGGTCATCGGAATTAAGCCAACCCAGGATGTCTCCGCTAGACCGCGCCATCCCATTGTTAATGGCTGTCGGCTGCCCACTGTTCTTTTGAGTAGTCCAATAGTCTAAGCACGGCTCGTATTTCTTAATGGCTTCCACCGTATTATCCGTCGAGCCGTCGTTAATGACAATGTATTCCAAGTTGGGATAGCCCTGCATTAGCACCGAGCGCATGGTTTCTTCCAGGAATTGTCCCTGGTTATACGCCGGTGTAATGACAGTGATTCTCGGCCACAACTTTCCGTTCGGCATCGTGGCGTGCAATTTCCGAACATGGGTACTCCACGGCCAGCCTTTTTTACCCGCCGGGGGCGGAGGAAGTCTAAGCTCTTCAGTCCGTCCCCGCGGTAAAGAACTAGAAACACCAATGTGGGATAACAAAGATTCTCTCCTTGCACATGTGGACTATTGAGGCAGTGCCCCACGAGCGATCCTGCTGTAGTGCGCCCGAGCCATTTCCATCACGCTTCGAGGCAAAATTGGAGATGTTTTCACGTGGGCGCGTAGTGGACAATACACAAGGACGTACAACAGGCTCGACATAAAGTCTTTGTCTGCCAACCAGGCACTCCGCATTCCTAGCTGCCGCAAGGTTGCCCACGACAACCGTCGATCGCGCGCCAAGTACAGCCATTGTGCCAGTCGTTTCGGATCTTCTCTGAGCGAAGAATCGGTACGGAACATGGCATCAAGCATGTGGTCGGCTGATTCAAGATCGCCAAGCAGAATCAGCGCTTTCGCTTGCTGAAACTCGAGTAACGCTTTAAATCTTGGCAGATTGATCCGACCGCCAACAAAATCTGCCTTTTTGCGCACTGCTGCTAGACATTGCAAATAATATTTAAGCTCCCTTTCCTTGGGCATATTCACGCTCGAGTTGCTTCCGTGGATGCGATACTGCAACACTGGTCCGGGAAGAAAGACGGGAGGGTAACGCGCAGCCAAGCGAATCCAGTATTCCCAATCACTGCACACCAGCGTTTCGTCCCACTTGCCGACCAGCAGCATGCACTCTCTGCGAATCATAGTGGTTGGACTAGCAATGGGATTCGACCATGTGAGCCGCTCAATTAGATCGAGGCAAGATGACGCATCCTCACCCTGGTGGCCATCGAGCCGACGACTGTTACCATCGATAAAATCTGCGATGCCGTACAACCACCCCACGTCGGGATGGTTCTCCAAGAACGCGACTTGTCGCGCCAGTCGGTCCAAGTACGAAACATCGTCCGACGCGTGCGGGCACCAGTACTTCCCTCGCGACTTTTCGAATCCCAGGTTGACTGTCGCCGAGATCCCCAGATTCCGCCCTCCGGGATGGGTATATACACGCATGATCTCAGGATTTCGTTTGGCATAAGCCTGCAACACCTCCATGCTGTGGTCGGTCGAGCCATCATCTACGACTACGATCTCGAAATCACGGAAGGTCTGGCCCAATATTCCATCCAGCATCGCAGGCAAAAAACGCGCGTGATTATAAGACGCGACACAGACGCTGACAATCGGGATATTCATGGCGTTTCTTCGATCAAAAAGCCTGCAATGCCGCGCCCGTGGCTGGCTGCAGGCCTATCTGTTCGGCAGCTTGCTTTCCGAAGGAGTTTACGCACGCCGACACATGCGCCACTTGCTCCCCGCTGATCGAGGGAAACATGGGCAAAGAAAGTACTCGTTGCGCGACGCTCTCTGTCACGAACAAATCACAGTCGCGGTGAGGAAGATCACGAAACGCGATCTGCCGGTGGATGGGCAGCGGGTAGTGCGTCAGTGTCTCAATGGCATGCCCGCGCAAATGCTGCTGGAGGCGGTCGCGATCATCGCTTTGAATCACGAACAGATGGTAGTTGGGAACACAACCTACCTTCGTTCTTGGAGGGGAGAACCTTTGTTCCAGGGCAGATAAGTAGTATTCGGCGGCAATGCGGCGGCTTTCATTCCAGGTGTCCAGATTGGGTAACTTCGTCAGTAGGATCGCCGCCTGAAGCTCGTCAAGCCTGCTGTTGAAACCCATCGTCTCGTGATAGTACTTGCTGGACTGACCGTAATTGCGAAGAAATCGCAACTTCCTATCGAGTTCTGGGTCGCTGGTCACGACCGCTCCCGCGTCACCGCACGCCCCCAGGTTCTTTGCGGGATAAAAGCTAAAGCAAGCTAAATGCCCCATGCTGCCCGCCTTTTTGCCTTTATACAAAGCCCCGTGGGCCTGGGCGGCGTCCTCAACCACGTACAAATTGTGTTCCGCTGCGACCGCCAAGATGGGGTCCATATCCGCACATTGTCCATAGAGATGCACAGGCAGGATCGCTCGGGTTTTGGGCGTAACGGCGCGCGCAATCTGCGCCGGGTCGATCGTGTAACTCTCCGCCTCGATGTCTACAAATACCGGAGTCGCCCCCGTCCATATGATTGCGAGGGCAGTGGCAATAAAGCTGTGTGAAACTGTGATCACCTCGTCGCCAGGCCCAACTCCACACGCTCGCAAGGCCAGGTGAAGCGCTTCTGTGCCCGATCCCACCCCCACGCAATACTTGACACCACAATACGTTGCAAACTCGGCTTCAAATGCCTCCAGTTCGGTGCCAAGAATAAACCAGGACCGCCCCATCACCCTCTGGACGGCTTCATTGAGTTCGTGTGCCAGCGAATCGTTCTGTGCTTTGAGGTCGACAAACGGGACTGTCATCTTGTTCTGCATAGAAAAACCTCAACGCACCATTTCCGCGGCCACCTTCTTGCACTGGATGAAATCCGAATACTCCCGAATGTACTCGCTTTCCTCGTACGGTTGAGAGGCCAGCACAATGCAGATCGCACCCGACGAAAAGTTCTCCAGTTCCCTCCAGATCAAATTCGGAAGATATAGCCCATAGTAAGCTCGATCGAGGTGCACGCGTTTGCGCGTGAAACCGTCATCCAGCACGGCGTCGAACGAGCCCATAACCGAGACCAGTAACTGCTGCAGTTGCTTGTGCGCATGGCCGCCACGCGAAGCCCCGCCGGGTACATCGTAGAGGTAGTAGACTCGGGCAATCTCAAAGGGCACATGTTTTCCGCCCTCGATCGGCGTTATATTTCCTTCCGCCCGCTCGATTGTTGGTAAGTCCAGAAGCCGGCAGTCTTCGACCGTGGTCATTTACACCCTTCACGTCGCAAACGCGCAAATGTTTGGTAATCGCGGAGATAATCTCCTTCCGAGTATGGCAACGAGCCCAAAATAAGTGTAACGGAGTTGCTGGAAAAGTTCTCGATCTGGCGCCACACCATCGAGGGAACATACAATCCGAAGTAGGACCTGTTCAGTTGCACGACCTGCCGTTCCCTGCCATCGTCGACCACGACATCAAAGCTTCCCGAAGCAGCAATAATGAATTCTTCCAGCTTGTAGTAGGCGTGGCCGCCGCGCAAGGCACCACCGGGTACGTCGTAGATCCAGTAGGCACGTCGTATCACAAACGGGATGTGCCTTTCGCCTTCGACGAAGGAGAGATTGCCGCGGACGTCGGCGATCTTCGGCAACGTTATGATTTGGCAACCACCGACGATCTTAGGCGGATCGACATGGGTCGTGCCAACCATCACGGGTTTAGTCGCAGCCATGACTCTCATCGATTTTGTTAGAAGTCGGGTCAGCCAGAGCTTTTCATTATGAAATGCGTGAGTAGCGGAGTCAAATGCGCACTTCCATCGCAAAGATGTCAAAGTCGATTTTCGGCTCTACTTGTAATGCTCCAGGCCCGGGCTTCGCATTATTTGGTATCGTTATATAGCTTTGAACTCGCATCCGGAAGCAATTTATAAAAGCGTTCGCCGCGTCCCCCCAGAACGGTCGGCTATAATCTGGTGTCTGTAGAGACGATGGACTTGCTGAACGCAATCGACGACGAGGTCAGAGCACCATCCCCGAAACGCGCCGATCTTTTGCGCCTCATTGAGCCACCGGGCCTGTCTCGCGTACATTTACAGGTCCATCGCAATTACACGTTCGAGTTGATCGGGAGTGTCTTGCCGCCATTCTTATGGTTTGCCGGCCTGAAACCGCTTATTACCTACGGCGCATATGACGATAGCATCAGCTTTACGCGGGTCGATCCTGCTGCAGTGCAGCTGATCTCGCTGGACTTCGAGAGATATGGTGAACAGGCTTATTCGGTAGACTTCAACGGCTGGTTCGCGAGCCGGCTGGAGAATCTGCGGGACAAGACTGAAGGGCCAATCGTAGTCTCTGATTGGCCATCAGAAGTACCCGATGCCCGGCGGTTCAATCTTGCGCTGGAAAGGACCGCCGATCGCCTGCCTTCGGTCTTCGTTTGGGAGATTTCTAAGATCTTCCAGAACATGCCTGCGGAGTTTTTCGACGAGCGGGCCGCCCGTGCAAAGGGCACACGCCTGAGCGATAGCGCCTGTATCGAACTAGCGCGCAGTCTGGGCCTTGTTCGGCTACCTAGCGCTTTACATGCACGCATTAAAGCCGTTGTCGTAGATTTGGATAACACCCTTTACGACGGCGTGCTCGGAGAAGACGGCGTAGAAGGAATACGTATCACCGCCCAGCACGCGGCCATCTTCAAGGAGCTGCTCCGCTTACGGGAAGAGGGGGTTTTTCTAGCAATTCTCTCCAAAAATGACGAGCGCGATTTTGCTGAGCTCTGCCTCAGGCGAACGGATTTCCTTCTTAGGCCCGAGCACTTTTCCGCCAGCAGCATCGGATGGCAGACGAAACCGGAAGGTCTGACTCGCATCGCCGATCAGCTGCACATCGCCGCTGACTCGATCCTGGTCGTCGATGACAATCCGGGCGAAATTGAGCAGATCCGTGCCGTTCATGTGAACACACATCTACTATATTCTCGTAGTCCAGCGCAAACTCTTTTCTGGATACGACACTATCCGGCCCTCAACGGCTACCGCCTCAATTCAGCTACGCAGCTTCGCATGAGCGATTTGGATGCCTCCCGCCAACGAGATCTATTGCGAGCTTCTATTAATGGTACAGGCTACTTACATGAAATGCGGATCGAACTTACCTATGCGCTAAATCCGATGGGTTCCCGCGGACGCCTTGCCGAGCTTTCACAAAAAACCAATCAGTTCAATACCGGATTACGGCGCTTTTCAGAATTGCAAGTAGCGCGCCGGCTGGAAGCACCGCATCACTGTACGATATCCGTCAGTATGCGCGACAGATTCTGCGAGAGTGGCATTATTGGTGCAATCTTTGCAGAGCTGGATGGCAATCGCCTCGTTATCGACGAAGTTTGTATCAGTTGTCGCGCACTGGGGCGGAACGTCGAGAGTCCAATGATCGCGCTGGCTCTCGCTCCGGTCATTGATCGGTACGGTTTGCGCGATGTCACTTTTAGGTTTCGCGAGGGACCACGCAATCTGCCCGCGCGCATGTGGTTGACGAGCTTTACAGGAGTGCAAGATATCGCAAAGGAGGATGCTGTCACTGTGGCGTGGGAAGCGATTCCTCAATGCAACAAACACTTGACAGCACCGATTGCCAGTAAATGGGAGCTCATAACGGGGTGACTCGATCTCAAATTCGTACGGCTGTCGCGGAGTTACTTAGCATCAGTGTAGGACGTCGGATTGCGCTCACCGAATCGGTTACGCGCGACTCCGAGCCAACTTGGGACTCGCTCAAGCACGTCGAGCTGATCTTTATGCTTGAGGAACATTTTGGCGTCCAATTCAGCGAGGAAGAAATGGTGGCGTTGCGCAGCTCTGACGAGATCGTGCACGCGATTGAGGAAAAGAGTGCGGCATAGTATAAGCCTTGCCTGTGTGCGCTACCGCTTGCGTCCCGTCAAACCACAAGATGCTCCTTTCATTGTGGCACTGCGGACGGATCCGCTGCTGAACCGTTTCATCCACGAGATTTCTCCCCGAGTTGAGGATCAGGTCGCATGGCTCGATCGTTATTTCCTTCGACCGGACGACTACTATTTCATTGTCGAGAATGTTGATTCCGCCGAAGCCCAGGGTACGATAGGGTTGTACAAGCCGGATTCAGAGTCAAGTTGCACCGAATGGGGACGCTGGATCCTGAAGCGAGGATCCATGGCGGCGCTAGAAAGCGCCTGGCTTATCTACGAAGTCGCTTTTTCAAGATTGCGGCTCGCAAGCCTGTGCAGCCGGACTCTGGCTGAAAACCTCGGAGTTGTTTCGTTCCACGACAGCTTTGGCGCCCGCCGAGTGGCCGTACTAGAACAACATTTTATTGTACGGGGTGAGCCTAGGTCTGCGATCGAACATCGCATTACGGCTGCCGAATGGCCTATGCTCCGCGCGAAGCACTACTCCACCGTTTCCCGGCTGACGAGTCATGCAAAGCGATAGGCTCTTGTTCCACCACATCGGCGTCGCTTGCGCCCCCGACGCGCTGGCCCATGGCGCAGAGCGCGAGGAACTGGACTTACTCGGTTATTATCCCGAAGGAGAAGAGTGGGCCGATGATCGGCTCGGTATGCGAGGCCAGTTTGTGGTCGCGGGGGAAGCCGGAGCGCCACGCTTGGAGTTGGTAGCCCCGTATGGCAGTCAGAGTCCTATAACGTCCTGGCTCAAACGGGGGATCAAGCTTTACCACCTCGCCTTTTTGGTGACCGACTTATCCGCCGAACTCAAGCGTATGCGAGAACATCGAGCCAAATTGATGCTACCACCCACGCCGGCCGTCGCTTTCGGCGGCCGTCACGTCGCCTTCGTGATGTTGCCCAATCTCCTCCTGGTTGAACTGATCGAGAAGGACTAAGTGCCCCGCGTCGCCACCACGTAGATCTCTCCCGCTATATCCGGATAGCGTTCACCCAGCGCCATGAAGGCCTCCAACATCCCCGGCGTCCACGACGCCTCTATCTGCGCGTTCGAAAGCGGCTTCATCCAGTAGCCCCCGAAGATATCAACATGCAGGCCAGCTCTTTGGAAATCGGCCCGCAGCGATTCCGGGTCATAAACGCGACGATGTCCGTGGTGCTGGTCCATGTCGTTCAGTTCGTGCTCCTCATTCAACAAGCCCATAATGACTGCGGCTTGCCGATGGAGACTGCGGGCATTCGGCACGGCGGCGAGGATCACCCCGTCGTCCACAAGCCACTGCCGAGCGCGAGCTAAAATCGTCGTGGGCTCATCTACGTGCTCCAGAACGTGTGCCAATACGATAGTATCGAATCTTTCAGGAGTGGAAAACTCCTCAAACAGAGAACAATGAACTTTAGCTTTGGGATATCTGTTTCGCAACGAGCGAACGAACGCCTCTGCTCCCTCAACCAATGTGAGCTCAGAGAAGTGTTCATAGAGATGTTCAGTCATCACGCCTTCCGCTGGCCCCAACTCCAAGCAACGACCGCCACGGAAGTGGCGACAGAAGATTCTGAATGAATAAGCTACAGTTGCCGCATTAGCTCCTTTGGCGTACCAACTGTCGGAGGCAATGGTGTCAAGCCGCTGTCGTTCGGAAGGGATCGAATGCATACAAGGAGGTACGAGTGGCCGACGAAGATAGTCGCCTAATCGCATCATTATATTTCATTATATACACGAAGGAAAATTGATGTATCGCATCCGACGCTGTTGATTTCATGGACTCGCGGCCAGGCATCCACAATCGGACCGCGTGTGGGCAGGCTGCTGTAGCGGGACAGCGGAGTTATCTAGGATTAACCAGTGAACATTTTTCCTCGAAGGAATGTTGCCACGATAGTATTGGTCGGACAATGCCCGGTGCAACTCCCATGTTCGCACCCCTCCCAGTCGAAGTGTTCTCTACTTCAAAGGAGACAATGTCATCTATGCAAAACAGGACATACCGCTGATCGTTGCCGAATAGCACGCTTAAGGAGTAGCGCCCGGCATTGAGCAAATGCGCTGGTATTCTGCCTGTTAAATGATAGGACCCATGGCGGGAATCACCATCTGAACTAATAATGTGACCGGATTCAAAGATAAGAACGCCGTCGCTATTGCTTAGGTAAGTCGTACAGTCCAGATTGATATCTGGCCGCAGGTTATCAAAACCGATTTCAATCAAGGCGCCCGTATCAATGGTAATCGTCGCTTCGCCTTCCGGAGGGATTATTCGTACGTAAGAGATCCGGAGGTTTTGATTGCCCGGGGCAGTGGCTGGATCCCGCCATTCTTTAGCGCTCGCACCTGATGCAGTCCCTAACAAATAATCGTCAGCCACCTCCGCGACCGAGCCAGAGGCAGCGACGGCACCATCTTTCATCAAAATCGCTTTGCGGCACAAGGCCTTCACCGCCGCCATATTGTGACTCACGAAAACGATGGTCCGACCTTCTCGCGAGACTTGTCCCATTTTTCCGAGACATTTTTTCTGAAAAGACGCATCTCCCACCGCCAGCACTTCATCGACCAATAAAATCTCCGGTTCCAGATGCGCCGCTACGGAGAACGCCAACCGCATGTGCATTCCAGTGGAATACCGCTTAACCGGGGTGTCTATAAACTTTTCGAGTTCAGCAAAGGCCACGATCTCGTCGAACTTACGTGCGATCTCGGCTTTTCTCATGCCCAAGATGGCGCCATTTAGAGAGATGTTATCGCGCCCAGTCAATTCAGGATGGAAGCCGGTACCGACCTCCAGGAGAGAGCCGACGCGCCCCCAAATGTCGGCAGAGCCGCGAGTAGGCTCGGTGATGCGTGACAGGATCTTCAGCAGGGTGCTCTTCCCTGCCCCATTGCGGCCGATGATGCCGAGCACGTCTCCGCGCTTGATCTCGAAAGAGACGTCTTTGAGCGCCCAGAAGTCGACTCTCTCGCTACGGTTCGAGGAATGCCGCGCACCGGAGTGCAGGCGGCGAAGGGACGAAGAGAACGCCTTCGTGATGACATCACGGAGCGTCCTGTAAGCCTCGCGCTCGCCGATCCGGTATCGCTTTGCGAGTGCCTCGCAACGAATGGCTACATCAGTCATGGGTTCAGTTAAACCAGATCCGCGAAAGTCTTTTCCATGCGCCGAAAGTAATACAGCCCTCCGACAAGGACGAAAGCGACGACCATCACCGAGACACACAGCATCATGCCGGGTGCTTGCGCCTTGCCCAACAGAGCCCAACGGAAACCTTCGATGACTCCAGCCATGGGGTTGAGGCCGTAAAAGGGCCGCCACCGCGCCGGAACCAGTGTGCTTGAGTAGGCGACAGGAGAGGCAATCAACCAAAACTGCACGATAAAACTCAAAGTGTGACGCACATCGCGGTACTGCACGTTGAGCGCGGAGAGCCACAAACCGACTCCAAGGGCAGTCGCCATCGTAAAAATCACAAAAAAGGGCAAGGTCAAAACCGCCCAGGTGGGCCTCACCCCATACCAAGTCATCATGCCGATGACCAAGGCAAAGGAGATGGCAAAGTCGACCAAGCCAGCGAGGATGCTGGCGAGTGGGACGACTAGCCTGGGAAAATAGATCTTCGTGATGAGGCGCTCGTTAGCGACAATGCTGTTGCTGGATTCCGTAAGCGCATATGCGAATAATTGCCAGGGCAGAAGGGCCGTGTAGCTGAATAAGGGATAGGGGATCCCATCGGACGGGACCTTTGCGAGTCGGCCAAAGAAGAGCGTAAACACCAGCATGGTGAACAGCGGCTGAATGACCGCCCATGCAGCCCCTAAGGCCGTCTGTTGGTAACGAACCTTGATGTCGCGCCAAGCCAGAAAGAACAGCAGTTCGCGGTAGTGCCAAAGATCCTTGAGACCCAGCGAGATCCAGCCTTTGCTCGGTTCAATCCTTGTGTGAGGCGCAGACCGTTCCATGGAACGAGCCGGCATCGCGCGCGAGGGAGTTGCCTCTAAGGTCATGTCAGCCATATAGGACTTTTCGGGCAAAACTCTGCAGAGTCATTGGTCGCCAGGGTGGAGGGTGTTGGCTGCAGTGCGCGGCAAATCTGCAAGAGCATCACTAGAACAGATTACCGACCTCGTTGGAAAAAATATATAGGTGTTGTTTCAAAGTGTCAAAACGCGCACGAAGATTCCTGATGCCACCGAATAGAATTCGCGGGGCTGGGTCCCCTAGAACTGGCCGTTCCCCCTCGGGATGTGCATCTCTCCAGGCAACAGGCGCATAGGGTGATCAGGTTTTCTTCTGAATCGCCACCGGACTGACTGCGAAACTGTTTGTGGTGGACTTCCAGGTTTGACATCGCACCACAGGATTGACACCTCCAGCCATCGCGGCGCAGCACTTGGTGGCGCAGATTCTCGTATGCAATGGAATCGAGCCGCAATCGTGTGTCTTTTGGCCTTATCCCGTTCATGCCGCCTCCTCGCGAAATTTCTTGAGGAAAGCCTGTTTGTGGTCTGGTGGCAGAAATTTAAAGAATCTCGTGATCGAGAACAGCAGCGTCTCCGGATCTCGGTTGTCCGGATTGGCTCCGGCGAGGAAATCAGCGCAGATCATTTCCAAGCAGTAGCCCCGGGATCGGTCGCTGCCCAGGATCAGAGCTGCCGTTTCGATGGCGCGCTCAATGACCGGGATCTGGCTGCAAGTGCGCTTAAAAGGCAACCTCAGGGGTGTGATGGGCCCCAGCATCAATGGGGCCGGCTGCATGACGACCACAGATTGGCTGCGGCCAACCTCGACTGATAAAACTGGCATATTTGTCCCGCCGAGAATTGAGATCCATTCTTGGACTCCCACCACGCAGCTACTCGCACGTATGCGGGAGGGTGAGAGCTTCCCGGCACCTGTCGGTGGGATGTCAACGTTCATGCTGACACCGGAATCGTGGACTCGTTTCCTGCGGGATCGGAGCAGCCGAAAGCGCTGTCCGGCGGTGAGGAATGAGGGCCGACTGAAAAACGACGCAATATGCCCCTTTGTTTTCAGTCTGCCGGTGTACAGAGAGTTCGAAAGAAGTGACGTCGTGAGCTTCTACCCAAGTTTGCGCGCGCGAATCTATGCCGTAGTTCCGGGACGCGCACGACTGCAGCGGGCATGTTTCTTACCCCGGTGAAGAACACAACGATCTTTGCGAAAAGTTGTACGGTGAAAATTGGAGAGAAGATGCTAAAATTCGCCTATTCTTAGACAACGTTCGTTCGCAAAGCGCGATAATGCCACGGGCGAGATTTCTGAGGTTTAATTGATGGAATTGCAGTCAGGGCGCAACAATTCAGGCGAGGCGGAAGCGCTAGAACCGATCGACCTTCCAGTCTTTGGAAAAAGTCACCACGTTCCCTACCCCTATCTTGCTGAACAAGAAAGTCCTCTGCTGCACTACTGGCGGATTCTAAAGAAGCGCCGATGGACCGTAGCGGCCACTCTAGTCATCATTTTTGCCCTTTCCGTAATTACTACACTCAACACGACCCGACTGTACCAGGCAACGTCGAAAGTTGCGATTTTTCCGGAAAGTCAGAATGTTTTGGGATTCAAGGATTTCGGGAATAGTCCCCTCGACTATCAATACGACGTAATTCTTGAAACCCAAGCCGCGATTCTTCGTAGCGATGCTCTTGCCATGAAGGTGATCGAAGCCATGCACCTCGATGAGAATCCGACATTTGCGGGTGCAACAGGCGCGCATGCTGAAAACTCCGTTCGAGTTTCGAGCATGCAACCTGATGCGGCGAGAGCAGCTGGTTTGCTAGGCGCATTTCGCGGTGGACTAAGCGTCCAATTGATTCCGAACTCCCGGCTTGTACAAATTAGCTATACGCATCCAGACCCTCGCTTGGCGACCGAAATCGCCAACGCGTTGGTAAGAACATTCGTCGAGGAAAACTTCAGGACAAAATACGAATCCGTCACCCAGACCTCCGTGTGGCTTTCGACGGAGCTGGCAGATCTGCAGATGAAAGTCCAGACGTCCGAAGAGAAACTTGTTCGCTACCAGAAGGACCACAGCATTCTCGGAGTAGACGAGAAGCAGAACATTGTAACCGCCAAACTAGATGAACTGAACAAAGAGCTAACTGGAGCGCAGACGGATCGGATTCAGAAACAATCCAATTACAGGCTCGCCGAGGCTGGAGACCCTGCCGCATTCACCAAAACGTCCCGCGAAGGGGCGAGCACTATGCTGGAAAGGTTACGTGAAAAGGAGGCCGAGCTCAATACCCAATACGCACAAGCTACAACCCAATTCGGTCCGGGGTATCCCAAGGTTGCCGAACTGAACAATCAGCTCAAACAGGTTCGTACGGAAATCACAAACGCACAAACACGAATGCAGAATGAGATCCACGACGAGTATTTGGCCGCAGTTCAGCGGGAGAATTTGCTAACGACCGCATTCGAACAGCAAAAGCGGGAGGCTAACCGACTCAACGAAAGCGCGATCGAGTACTCGGTCCTTAAGCGCGATGCGGAAGCGAACCGACAGCTATACCAGGATCTTCTGCAACGGCTCAAGGAGGCGGGTGTCAGCGCAGGCCTGAGATCGAGCAATATTCGCGTCGTAGACGTCGCACGGACTCCGACCTATCCCATCAAACCTAACGTACCCCGGAACATCGAGATAGGCCTTCTGCTCGGCCTTGCCTGCGGTATTGGACTCGCATTTGTGCTGGAGAGTCTGGACACCAGCATCAGGAATATGGAACAGGTTAGCGCGATTTCGACGCTGCCGGCGCTTGGGACAATACCGCTACAGCTTTCAAAGAAC
>Ga0070698_100004624_pt1 | contig 15122 bp, 16 predicted proteins | sample KBSK1502metaG_FD_65477 | JGI IMG/M metagenome (GOLD analysis project Ga0070698, IMG submission 65477) | Corn, switchgrass and miscanthus rhizosphere microbial communities from Kellogg Biological Station, Michigan, USA - KBS K1-50-2 metaG | ecosystem: Host-associated > Plants > Roots >...
CAATGCCAACCCCTTGTCGGCAGCCGCCGCCGTGACGGTGCTGTCGCTGGTGCGCGAAGAGGATCTGGCCGAGAAGGCCAACCGCACCGCCGCCGAGCTGCGCATGGCATTGCGCCAGGTGCTCATCGAGGAAAGCGTGCCGTGGGGCATCTACGGCGATTCCTCGACCTTCCTGATCTATCCCAACCCGACCGGTGAAAGGGTCGATCCCGCGACCTTCGATCCCTTGAAGCTGGGCTTCGCCAAATTGAAGGGCGCACGCTCGGGCCCGCTCACCGGCAAGATCCGCATGGGCCTGATGAGCCACGGCGTCGACGTCATGGGCGCGCCCGGCGGCTTCGTGTCGGCGACGCATGGCGGGGCCGAGATCGAAAAGACCGTCCACGCGTTGCGCCAGACCGTGCGAGCGCTCAAGGCTGAACGGGAAGTGAAGGCGGCGTGAGCATCTTCTCCTCTCCCGTCATACGGGGAGGAGAAGAGGACTCTAGCGCTTGCCCTTGCCGATATGCGCGATGGCCTCGATCTCGACCAGGATCTCGGGCGCGGCGAGCGCGCTCACCTCGACAAGGGTGGAAGCCGGGAAATCGCCGGTGAAGAACTCGCGGCGCGCCGCCCATACCTTGACGTTGTTCTTGATGTCGGTGACGTAGATCGTGACCTTGACCACGTCGGCCATGGTTCCGCCCGCCGCCTCGACCATGCCCTTGATCTTGCCGAAGATCTGCTTGGCCTGTTCGTACTCGTCCATGGCGGCGAGCACCTTCGGATCGGTGCCGCGGGCCGTCATGCCGGACACGTAGGCGATCCCGTCGGAGACCAGGCAGTTCGACCAGCGCTCAGGCGGCGGCTCGGGCGCGGCGGGCGATGTCACGCGGCGGATGGTCATGGTCGTCTCCTCATTCGGGTTTGGCGCCGGACGCTTTCACGACGGGCGTCCATTTGTCGATCTCGGCCTGGACGAAGCGGCCGATCTCGGCGGGAGTCATGGTGCTTGCCTCGGCGCCGATCTCTTCCCAGCGCTTGACGACGGCGGGCTCCCTCAGCACGGCCTGCATCTCGCTCGCCAGACGGTCGACAATGGGCGCCGGGGTCTTGGCGGGCACGGAGATGCCGAACCGGGAGTAGGAGATCAGGTCGGGATAGCCCTGCTCCTTCATCGTGGGAACGTCGGGAAAAGCCGGGTTGCGCTGCTCGCCGCTGACGGCCAGGGCGCGGACTTTGCCGGCCTTGATGTGGGGTGCCGCCGATGGCAGCGAATCGAACATCGACGGCACGTTGCCCGTGATGACGTCGATCATCGCCGGTCCGGCGCCGCGATAGGGCACGTGAACGAGGGCCGCACCGATCACTTGCTCGAGCCGCGCGCCCAGCAGGTGATTGCTCGAGCCCGCACCTGCAGTGGCGTAGGCGAGCTTGCCGGGGTTGGCCCTGGCGTACTCGACATAGTCCTTGAACGTCTTGGCCGCGAGATTGGGATTCACCACCAGCACGCTGGGATTGCGCGAGGCGAGTGAGACATGGACGAAGTCCGCCATGGGGTCGAAGTCGCCGCCGCCATAGAGCGTGGGAGAGATCGACAGGCCGGAGATCGTCGACATCAGCAGCGTGTAGCCGTCGGGCGGCGCCTTGGCGACCAGGGCGGTGCCCACCATCGCCCCTTTGCCCGGCTTGTTGTCGACGATGATGTTCTGGCCGAGCCGCTGGCCGAGATATTCGGCCACCATGCGGGCGATGACATCCGTCGTGCCGCCCGGCGCATAAGGCACGACGAGCCGGATGGGCTTGGCAGGCCAGGCCTGTGCGCGTGCCGGCAGAGCGGCGGCGAGCGCTGCAGCAACGAAAATGCGGCGAGGGAACATGCGCCGAGTATACTCGCGGCATGAGCGATCCCAAGACGCTGTTCGCCGCCCTGTTTGAACCCCGGCGCATCGCCCTGATCGGCGCCTCGGCCGACGAGAAGAAGACGACCTCGCGGCCGCAGCGCTTCCTGCGCAAGCACGGTTTTTTGGGCGAGATCCTGCCGGTGAATCCGTCGCGCAGCGAAATCCTGGGCGAGAGGGCTTACAAGGATCTCAACGCCATCGCGGGCGACATCGATCACGCCTACATCCTGTTGAACGGCAAGGATGCCGTCGCAGCATTGGCGGCGTGTGGCAGGCGTGGCGTCAAGGTGGCGTCGATCCTGGCCGGCGGCTTCGCCGATGCGGGCGCGGCGGGCGCTTCGCTGCAGGACGATCTGGCGCGCATCGTCCGCGAGACCGGCGTCCGCCTGGTCGGGCCCAACAGCATCGGCACGGTGAGCACCGATCCGCCGATGGCGCTCACCGCCAATGCCGCCTTCGCCGTCGACAAGCTGCATAGGGGAAGCTGGGCGGTGGTCAGCCAGAGCGGCAGTCTCATCGGCGCGCTGCTCTCACGAGCGGATGCGCGCGGCATCGGCTTCTCGCGGCTGATCTCGGTCGGCAATGAGGTCGATCTGGCGGTCGGCGAGATTGCCGATCTGATGGTCGATGATCCCAAGACAAACGCCATCCTGCTGTTCATGGAGACCCTGCACGACGGCGAGCGACTGGCGCACGCGGCACGGCGCGCCCACGCCGCCGGCAAGCCGGTGATCGCCTACAAGCTCGGCCGTTCCGAAATCGGCCAGGAGCTGGCGAAATCGCACACTGGCGCCATCGCCGGCTCTGACGCCACCTTCGATGCCTTCTGCCGCCGCCACGGCATCGCGCGGGTGTCGATGTTCGAATCGCTGATCGATGTGCCAGCCCTGCTCGTCGACCGGCCACCCGCCCGCGGCAAGAGGGTCGCCGTCGCCACCACGACGGGCGGCGGCGCGGCCATGGTAGTCGACAACATGGCGATGGCCGGCCTCGACATCGCGGATCCCCCGCAGGCGCTGGTCGACTGGCTAAAATCGCTCGGCATCGCCGCGGGGGACGGCAAGCTGGTCGATCTCACCCTGGCCGGCGCCAAGCCCGAGATCGTAGCGGGCACGATCGAGCGGCTGCTGGCCGACGACGGCAACGATGCCGCGATCTTCGTGGTCGGCTCCTCGGCGCAGTTCAATCCCGAGCTCGCGGTCGAGCCGCTGCTCAAGTTCGCCAAATCAGCCAAGCCTTTCGCGGTGTCGTTGACGCCCACGGCCGAGAAGTCGCTGGCGCTGCTGACGGCGGCCGGCGTGCCGGCCTTCCGCCATCCCGAATCCTGTGCCGAGGCCATGGCGATCTGCCTGCTGCGGCCCTCGCCGCAACCCGTGCCTGTTCTTGTCGAACCGACACGCGCTGCGCTCGACGCATTGGAGGCGGGCCGCGTCTCGGGCTTCGACGAGCGCCGCGCCGCCGATTTCTTTCGCGCCCTCGGCGTGCCGGTGGCCAAGTCGCTGGCCATCCCGGATGCCAAGCGCATCGTTGCCGCCGTCGCCGAGATCGGCGGGCCGGTGGCGCTGAAAATCCTGTCGGCCGACATCGCCCACAAGACCGAGGCGGGCGGCGTGGCGCTCGGCCTGACCGACGGCCAGGCGGCGGCGGTGGCGGCGCGCGAGATCGAGAAACGCGTGAAGGCCCACCGGCCCGACGCGAAGCTCGAAGGTTTCCTGGTGCAGAAGATGGAGCGCGGCCTGGCCGAGGTGATCGTGGGCTTCCGCCGCGATCCGCTGGTTGGCCCCACGATCACCGTGGGCCTGGGCGGCGTGCTGGCCGAGATCTACAAGGACGCGGCGACGCGGCTTGCGCCGGTCGACGAGGTCGAAGCGCGGGAGATGATCGGGGAAGTCAAAGGGCTCGCCACCATTCGCGGTTATCGCAACCTGCCGCTCGGAGATGTCGGTGCGCTCGCGCGCGCCATCGCGGCCTTCTCGACCTTGGCGCACAAGGCCTTTGCAGACGTGTCGGAAGCAGAGATCAATCCGCTGCTGGTGAAGCGCGAGGGCGAGGGCGTGGTCGCCGTTGACGGCCTGGTGCTGCTGAAGCCTTAGGCCACGCGCGTCTGCGCGGCCTCGAAGAGCTGACGGAAATCGTCGAGCACGAAGTAGGTGTCCTGCAGCTTGTCGATCTGATAGGGCCGGCGCATGACGCTGGCCGCCTCGAAGGGAAGGCGCTCAACGCCGTCACCCGCGATCGCGTGCTTCACTTCGGTGGCGGATGAGAGAATCCCCGCACCGTAGATCTTGAGTCCCCCGGGCGTGCGGATCAGCCCGAACTCCACCGTATACCAGTAGAGCCTCGCCAGAAGGTCGATCTTGGCGCCGGCCTCCAGCGCGCGCTGGCCGTACATCTGCATGTAGTCGGCGAACACCGGATTGCTGAGCAGCGGCACGTGGCCGAAGAAATCGTGGAACAGGTCGGGCTCGACCAGATAGTCGAGCTCGGCGCGGGTGCGAATCCACACCGTCACCGGAAATCGCCGATGCGCCAGGTGATCGTAAAACACCGCATCGGGGATCAGGCCCGGCACGCCGACGACCCGCCAGCTCGTGAGCTTCTCCAGGCGCGCGTTCACGGCGTCGAAGTCGGGAATGGAATCGCCGATGCCCAGCGTCTCGAGGCCCTGCACGAACTCTTCGCAGGCGTGCTTCCTGGCAAGTGCGCTCTGGCGTTCGACCAGCAGGCGCCACACAGCCTGGTCCTCGTCCGAGTAGTCGTCGGCGCGCTGCGGCACCGTCCAGTCGGACGCCATGCTTTCGTAGTTGCCGCGAAGGTTTTCAAGAGGGGCGAGGTTCATGCCCCGAATATGGGGACGAGGGGCGTAGGGAATCCCGGCGAAGTTGGGCTGTCGGATGGCCCGGGAAGGGGATAACATCTACGAAGTTGATACAATTTAGGGATAATCCCTATGATCGAGCTTGATGACATCGACAGACGCATCGTCGCCACCCTGCAGGCCGAGGGCCGCCTGCCGATCGTCGACCTCGCTGATCGCGTCGGCCTGTCGCCCACGCCCTGCCAGCGCCGGGTGAAGCGCCTGGAAGAAGAAGGCGTGATCACCCGCTACGCCGCTCTAGTCTCGCCACCAGCCATGGGGCTCGGCCTGCAGGCGCTGGTGCAGGTGACGCTCGATGATCACTCGGAGAAAGTCGTCGAAGCGTTCGAGGCCGAGATCCGCGCTCGGCCCGAGGTCGTGGCCTGCTATGCCGTGACCGGCGACATGGATTTCCTGCTGCATGTGCTGGCGCCCGATCTCGCGAGCTTCAGCGATTTTGCGCTGAAGGCGCTGCTGCGCATGCCGGGCGTTCGCGGCACGCGCTCGTCCTTCATCATGCAGGCGGTGAAGACCGATCTCGCCTGGGCGCCGATCCCTCAGGCGACGGCGAAAGCGCGCCGCTAGACACCATACTCGGGCGCTTCCAGCGGCGGCACGGTCTCGGGCTGTGCCGGCGGCGGCACGTCGAAGGCCTTTTTGCGCAGCAGGTCTTCCATGATGGCGATGCCCTTCTGATAATCGCCTTTCTGGCAATCCAGCTCTGCGCCGATGCGCGTGTGATTGCGCCGGCCGTCTGAATTGGTGCTGCGCCCGACGCCGTAGCGATCGTAGAACGCGACGAGCTGGGCGCAGCGCGCCGCCGGGCTGACGGTGGCCTGCGCCAGTTGGGCCGCCACGAGAAGGGCAACGATCTCCATTCGTCCCTAGACCGGACTACGGTCAGCAAGCAGGCGCAAGTAAAGCGGCCGGTCGATGTTGCCGCCGCTCAGGATCAGGCCGACCGTCCTGCCTTTCATGCGCCCGCGCTCCTGCAGCAGGGCGGCGAGAGACGCGGCACCGGCGCCCTCGGTGAGCTGGTGCGCATCCTCGTAGTAGGCCCGCATGGCGACGGCGATTTCTGCGTCGCTCACCTGCACGATGCGATCGGCGCCCTTGAGGATGACCGCGAGCGCCTCGGCGTCGGGACCGCGCACGGCCATGCCGTCGGCCATGGTGTTGGCGCTGTTGGTGGCTAAAACCTTGCCGGCGGCAAAGGACAGGGCATAGGCCGGCGCTTCGGTCGACACGACGCCCACCACCTTGGTCCCAGGGCTGAGCGCATCGCGCATGGCGATCACGCCGCAGATGCCGGAGCCCAACCCGATCGGCACGTAGACCGTGTCGAGCGCCGGGACGCCGCGAAACAGTTCCAGCGCATAGGTCGCCACGCCCCGCACCAGGTCGCGATGGAAGGACGGCACCATGACCAGGCCGCGTTCATCGGCCAGACGCAGTGCTGTGTCGCGCGCGGCATCGAAATCGTGGCCCGCTTCCACCAACTCCGCGCCGAAAGCGCGCATGGCTGCATTCTTCTCCACCGAATTGCCCTGCGGCACGACGATGGTGGCGGCGATCCCCGCCCTGGCTGCGGCCAGCGCGATGCTCTGGCCGTGATTGCCGCGCGTGGCGCTGATCACGCCTTTTATGCCGGCGTGCTGTTTCTTCAGCCTGTTCATATAGACCAGCCCGCCGCGCACCTTGAAGGCGCCGATCGGCGTGTGGTTCTCGTGCTTCACCCAGGTCTCGCAGCCCGTGCGCCTGGCGAGCAGCGGCCATGCATATTGCGGCGTGGGCGGCATGGCGGCGTAGACGATGTTGGCCGCTTCCTCGACATCCTGCAGAGACAACATCGTACTACTTTGGGCTAAGATGCCTTCAGTTCCAACCGGAGTGCTCAATGCCAGTTCTGCCTCGTGCGCTTGAAATCCAGGGCGAGATTGCCGCCATCCGCCGCGACATCCATGCCCACCCTGAACTGGCCTACGAGGAAAACCGGACCTCCGACATCGTGGCCGCCAAGCTCGCCGAATGGGGACTTGAAGTGACGCGGGGATTGGGCAGGACCGGCCTGGTCGGCACCTTGCGCAAAGGCAATTCGTTGAAGTCGGTTGGATTGCGCGCCGACATGGACTGCCTGCCGATGGATGAGACCAACGATTTCGCGCACCGCTCGCAAAATCCCGGTCGCATGCATGCCTGTGGCCATGACGGCCACACTGCCATGCTGCTGGGCGCGGCCAAGGTGCTGAGCGAGACGCGTGACTTCGAAGGCGCGGTGCACTTCATTTTCCAACCGGCCGAGGAAGGCGGCGGCGGGGCGCGCGAGATGATCGCCGACGGGCTGTTCGACAAGTTTCCGTGCGACGCGGTCTTCGCCATCCATAACAAGCCCGGCGTGCCGCTGGGCCACATCGTCACCAGGGGCGGTCCGCTGCTGGCCGCGGCCGATCGCTGGGACATCCGCATCTCCGGCAAGGGCGGTCATGCCGCTCATCCGCACCTTACCGTCGATCCCATGGTGGCGGGCGCCAACATCGTGCTGGCGCTGCAGACCATCGTCGCCCGCAACATCGACCCGATCGATTCCACCGTCGTGACGGTCGGTTTCTTCAAGGCAGGCTCGGCCTACAACGTCATTCCGGGCGAAGTGCATATCGGCGGCACCACCCGCACCACGACGCCGCAGAACCGCGCCCTGGTGAAGCGCCGCATCGAGGAGATCTGCCGCGGCGCCGAGCAGATGCACGGGGTGAAGATCGAGATCGAACACAAGCCGGGCTATCCGCCGACGGTCAACAACGTCGAGCGCGCGCGCTTTGCCATCGATGTCGCCGCCGGCGTGTGCGGCGAGCATGCGGTGGCCGACAATGTCCGCCCCAGCATGGGCGCGGAGGATTTCTCCTACATGCTGGAGCGTGTGCCGGGCGCCATGGTGTGGCTGGGCAATGGCGGCGGCGCCGATGCCGTCAGCCTGCACAACTCACGCTACGACTTCAACGACATGGCGATTCCGTTCGGCGTCAGCTTCTTCGTGCGCACCGTCGAGCGCTTCCTCGGCGACCAGCGGACCTGAACAGGGGACGGTCGGCCGGGATGGAGTTCTTTCGCGTCTACGGACGGGTGATCGGGCTCTTGCGGGCCGAGCGCAAGCTTGCGATCACGCTCGCCCTCGCCAACGTGGCGGTGGCCGCCCTGCAGTTCTACGAGCCCGTGCTGTTCGGCAAGGTCGTCGATTTGCTGAGCTCGGCCAAGGACAAGTCCGTCGACGAGCTGTGGCACGGCGCCCGCGAGCTCCTCATCCTGTGGGCCGTGGTCGGCCTGGGCGGCATTGTCGCCAACATCGTGGTCTCCCTGCAGGCCGACCGCATGGCCCATCGTCGCCGCCTGGGGGCGATGGCGAACTTCTTCGAGCACGTGCTGGTGCTGCCCTTCTCGTTCCACAGCAGCCAGCACTCCGGACGGCTGATCAAGGTCATGCTGACCGGCGTCGATCATCTGTTCGGCATCTGGCTGTCGTTCTTCCGCGAGAATCTCGCGACCTTCGTCGCGTTGTTCATCATGCTGCCGCTCAGCCTGCTGATGAACTGGCGGCTTGGCGTGCTGCTGGTCGTCCTGATCCTGTTCTTCGCGGCCGCCAACATCTTTGTGGTGAGTCGCACGGACCGGCTGCAGCACGAGGTCGAGGACCTGCACAGCGAGCTGGCCAGCCGCGCCGGGGATGCGCTGGGCAACATCAATCTCATCCAGAGCTTCGTGCGGCTGACTGCCGAGACCGGCGAGATGCATCGCATCATTGGCCAGACATTGGCCGCACAGTTCCCGGTGCTGAACTGGTGGGCGCTGTTGTCGGTCATGACGCGGGCGGCCTCGACCATCACCGTGATCCTGATCTTCGTGCTCGGCACCTGGCTCTATACGCAAGGCAAGGCGAGCGTCGGCGAAATCGTGAGCTTCATGGGCTTCGCCACCATGCTGATCGGCCGCATGGACCAGGCCTCGGGTTTCGTCAGCCGCGTCTTCTTCCAGATGCCGGCGCTGGCGGATTTCTTCCGTGTCCTCGATTCGCAATCCGCCGTGCCGGACAATCCGCACGGCAAGGATATCGGCCGCGCCAGGGGCGACGTCGAGTTCGACGACGTCAACTTCTCCTATGACGGCAGACGCCCGGCGCTGGTGCATTTCTCGCTGAAGGTGCCGGCCGGAACGAAGGTGGCGCTCGTCGGCCCGACAGGGGCCGGCAAGAGCACGGCACTGTCGCTGCTGCACCGCATGTGGGATGCCCAGTCCGGCGTCATCCGTATCGACGGCATCGACCATCGCGAGATCAAGCTGGAATCGCTGCGCCGCAATATCGGCGTGGTGTTCCAGGACAGCACCATGTTCTACCGCTCGATCGCCGACAACCTGCGCATCGGCAAGCCCGACGCCACGCAGGCCGAACTCGAGGAGGCGGCCGGTCTCGCCGAAGCGCACGATTTCATCATGCGCCAGCCGCAGGGCTACGAGACGATGGTGGGCGAGCGCGGCACGACGCTGTCGGGCGGCGAGCGCCAGCGGCTGGCGATCGCCCGCGCGCTCCTGAAAAATCCGCCGATCCTGATCCTCGACGAGGCGACCAGTGCGCTCGATTCGGTCACCGAGGCGCGCATCCAGAAGGCGCTCAAGACGCTGATGCAGGGTCGCACCACCTTCGTCATCGCCCATCGGCTGTCGACCATTCGCGACGTCGACCTTGTCGTGGTCTTCGAGCACGGCCGGATCGCCGAGCAGGGCAGCTACCGGGAGCTCATGAGCCGCGGCGGCGCCTTCGCCCGTCTCGTCGCCACCCAGCAGGCTGGCATAGAATCTGCCTGAATATCCCCCTTGGCGGAGGGAGGCTGTCCGCCTAAGAGTGGCCGACGGGGAACTCACGCGGGGGCAGGAAAGACATGAACAAATTCGCCAAGTGGCTGGGCAGTGCGGCGGCAGCGGCGGTTGCGCTGGCCAGCCTGCCCGCCAACGCGCAGACCGCGATCAAAGTCACCCTCGACTGGGTGTTCCAGGGTCCGACCGCGCCGTTCCTGGTGGCGCTGGAGAAGGGCTACTACAAGGCCGAAGGCCTCGACGTCACCATGGATCCCGGCCAGGGCTCGGCTGGGGCGGTGCAGCGCGTGGCGACCGGCGCCTACCAGATCGGCTTCGCCGACGTGAACTCGACCATCGAGTACAACGCCAAGAATCCCGGCAAGGAAGTGCTCTGCGTCTTCATGGCCTACGATTTCGCGCCGTTCGGCGTCTATGCCCTGAAGAAGAGCGGCATCAAGGGGCCGAAGGGTCTCGAGGGCAAGAAGCTCGGCGCGCCGGTGTTCGACGCCTCCTTTCGCCTGTTTCCCGCCTTCGCCAAGTTGAACGGCATCACCAAGTGGGAGCACGTCAACCTGACGCCGCAGCTCAGGGAGCAGAGCCTGGTGCAGGGCACCGTCGACTTCATCTCCGGCCACTATTTTTCCTCGATGCTCGACTTGAAGGCGCGCGGCGTGAAGTTCGATGACATCGTGGCCATGCGCTATGTCGACTTCGGCATGGACGTCTACGGCAACGGCATCGTCGTCTCGCCCGAGATGGCCAAGGACGAGAAGGCGGTGAAGGGTTTCATCGCCGCCACGCTCAAGGGCTGGAAGGACGTGATCGCCGACAACAAGCTCGGCATCGCCGCGGCCAAGAAGCGCGATCCGCTGATCGACGAGGCGCTCGAGACCGAGCGCCTGCAGATCTCGCTGCAGACCAACATCCTGACACCCTATGTAAAGGCCAACGGCATGGGCGACGTCGATCCGGCGCGTTTCGCGCGCTCGGTCAAGCTGGTGTCAGACGCCTTCGGCCTGCCGGCGGCACCGGCCCCGGACAAGGTGTTCACCAACAAGTACCTGCCGCCCAAGGCCGACAGGATGGTCGCCAAGTAGGAATGCCCTTCGTCGATCTGAAGGGCGTCAGCCTCACTTACAGACTCGGCAAGGAAACGACCCTTGCCTTGGCCGATGCCACATTCGGCATCGACAAGGGCGAGTTCATCGCCGTGGTCGGTCCGTCGGGCTGCGGCAAGTCGACGATCATGAAACTGGTCACCGGCCTGTTGCCCGCGTCGAGCGGCGAGGTGCGGGTGGCGGGCGAGAAGGTGACCGGGCCGGTCAAGGGCGTCGGCATGGCGTTCCAGAACCCGACCCTGATGCCGTGGCGCACCACCATGGACAACATCCTGCTGCCCATGGAGGTCGTCGAACCGCACAAGCGCCGCTTCCGCAGCCATCGTGCAGAATACGAGGAACGCGCGATGAAGCTCTTGGCGACCGTGGGCCTGGCCGACTTCGCGCGGAAATTCCCGTGGCAGCTCTCGGGCGGCATGCAGCAGCGCTCCAACCTCTGCCGCGCCCTGATCCACGAGCCGGAACTCCTGATGCTCGACGAGCCGTTCGGCGCCCTCGATGCCTTCACGCGCGAGGAGCTGTGGGGCGTCATGCAGGCGCTGTGGCTCGACAAGCGCTTCACCGGCGCGCTGGTGACGCACGATCTGCGCGAGGCGGTCTATCTCGCCGACAGGGTCTATGTCATGAGCCGCCGGCCCGGTCGCATCGTGCTCAGCAAGAAGATCGACATCCCGCGGCCGCGCACGCTTGCGACCACGTTCGAGCCGCATTTCGTCGAGATCGTCCACGAGCTGCGCGACCGCATCTCGCAGGAGCATGCGCCGTGAGTGATTTCAGGCGCGAGGCGCTGCGCATCGCCATGCCGTGGCTGGCCACGGCCGTGCTGCTGATCATCTGGGAGATCGCCTGCATCGTCTTCGAGGTGCCGGAGATCATCCTGCCCAAGCCGACGAGGATCTTCACGGTGTTCGTGGCCCGCTTCGACATCCTGATGGCGTACTGCTGGGACACGTTGTGGACGACCGTGATCGGTTTCCTGCTGGCGATCGCCGGTGGCCTGTTGCTCGGCCTGGCGATCGGTGCCTCGCCCTTTGTCTACTCGGGCCTCTATCCCTTGCTGATCGCCTTCAACGCCATTCCGAAGGTGGCGCTCGTGCCGATCCTGATGATCTGGGTCGGCGTCGGTTCGCTGCCGGCCGTCATCACCGCCTTCGTCATCAGCTTCTTCCCCATCGTGGTCAACGTCGCCACCGGCCTCGCCACCATCGAGCCCGAGATGCGCGACGTGCTGCGCAGCCTGGGTGCCACGCGCACCGAGATCCTGACCAAGGTCGGCATCCCGCGCGCCATGCCCTATCTCTTCGCCAGCCTCAAGGTGGCGATCACGCTCGCCTTCATCGGCTCGGTAATCTCCGAGACGGTGGGTGGCAACAACGGCATCGGCTTCCTGATGCTGTCGGCCAGCGCGCGCAACGACGCGCCCACCACCTTCGCCGGCCTGTTCGCCATCGCCATCATGGGCGTGCTGATGTACGCGATCTGCGCCCTGGTCGAGAAGCGCATGACCCGCTGGGCGTTCCGTGGCGAGATCGTGGGTTAGTGAAGTATCGGAACGTTGCGCCACTTCAGCCTTGGCGTGTCGTCATCGTGAGCTTGCGACGTTCGTAAACGTCCAGAATCTTCCGACGGACTTCGTCGAAGATCTCGACGGGCAGACTTCCGTAGGTGAAGCGGCCTTCTGCGGCAGCGACTGGCCGGATATCGGGTCCGGGCCAGCGAAAGCGATTTACTTCGCTGACAACGACCCACGACGCTGACTGATCGAGCCCGAGGTGACGTTTGACGCCTGCGGGCAAGCGGACGGCAAGACTTGAATTATCCGGTGGGCGGTGCGTGATCGGCACGACCATGACGTAGACTTCGCCACGTGCCTTTCGAACAGCAGCCACGATGGCGCAAGGCCGATCTTTGATACCGGATTCCCGCCGTCGCTCCTTTTCATGACGCCACAGATAAGCATAGCGTACGACCATGCCCGGCGTCGGGCGCGGCAATGCCATCCACGACTCCTGAGCTATCGATCCTTGAGGTCCGCCAGCTTGTATCGCCTTGACTTGGGGATGCGGGCCTTGCGGATAGCGGCAATTTCCTGGGCTCCCAAATCCTCCACCGCAAGGACTTGCCGGTCGAGTCGCCGCAGACGTTCGTATTCCTCGGCAGCCAGAATCACCACGGAAGGTCGTCCGTGATGAGTGACGGTCAATGGTCGCCGGAGGGCCGCGTCACGGTAGTAGCCGAATCTCTTTTGAACGGTGGCTGCGGTGGCACGCCGATTGGCCATCCAATCTCTCCGTGAGAAGAGCCCAATTTACGTAAATTACGGAATTCGCACAAGCCTGGCGCAGACGGAGCCTTAGAGCACCGCTTCGGCGACGACGCGCAGCGAGTCGACGGTCACGCCGCTCAGCAGCATCGAGCCGACCTCGTTCGCCCTGCCGGCTTCTTTCCAGGCTTTTAGGCGATCCTTGATGCGTTCCGGGCTGCCGACCAGCGAGGTTTCGTCCACCAGGGCGTCGGGAACCGCAGCGATCGCCTCGGCGCGCCGGCCGGAGAGATAGGCATCCTGGATTTTCGCGGCGGCCTCCTCGTAGCCGAGGTGCCTGGTGAAATCGTTGTAGAAATTCTTGGTTCGCGCACCCATGCCGCCGATGTAGAGCGCGAGCTCGGGCTTCAGCGCATCGCGGCAGGCCTGCAGATCGGCACCCATCGAGATGCGGACATAAGGCGCGATGTCGAACTGGGCGAGGCTCCTGCCGGCCGGCCCGCGGGCAATGCCCGCCAGCACGGGCTCGGTCACGGTCTTCGTCTTCTCCGGCGACATGAAGATCGGCAGCACGCCGTCGGCCACCTCGCCCGCCGTCCTGAGCCCGATCGGCGTGATCGAGGCGGCGTAGATCGGCATGTGCGGATCGCCGTGCAGGATGCTTTTGAGCGGCTTGCCGAGGCCGGTCGCCCCGGCTCCCTTGTAGGGGATCTGGTAGAGCTCGCCGTCATGTTGAAGCGGTGCCTCGCGCTTCAGGATCTTGCGCAGGATCTCGATATATTCGCGGGTGCGCGCCATCGGCTTGCCGAACGGCACGCCATGCCAGCCTTCGACAACCTGCGGCCCGGAGGCGCCGATGCCCAGCAGGAACCGGTTGTTCGACAGCGCTTGCAGGGTGAGCGCCGTCATCGCCGTGCAGGCCGGGGTGCGCGCCTGCATCTGCATGATACCGGTTCCGGCCTTGATGCGGGTCGTGCGGGCAAGGATCCAGGCCGTCGGCGTCACCGCGTCGGTTCCGTAGGCCTCGCCGCTCCACACCGAGTCGTAGCCCAGGCGTTCGGCCTCGAGCACCTGTTCCATCGCGAGGCTGTTGGGCGCGCCGGAATAGCGCAAAAGCATGCCGAGCCGCATGGTCATGTCCTCCGAAGCGGGGCCAGGAGCGGAAGCGCCTCGGACGCAAAACGTTCGATCTGCCGGTCGCGCTCCTCATAGGGGCCGACGAAATCGAGAATGACGTGGCGGGCACCCGCCTCGTAGAAGCGGCGGATGCTCTCGACGATCCGCTCGGGCGGGCCGAGCGCACAGTAGCGCTGGGCGGCCTTACGGAAATCCATGGCGTAGCGCGTGCTGAGCGAGATCGTCGCGGCATCGAGCGCCTTTTCGTAGGTGTCGTCGATGCGCGTGAACAGCAGATGCGAGGTCGCGAAGCCGCGCTCGAAGACGCGGCCCGCCTCCTTCGCCGCCGCCGCGATCTTGCCCAGACCGTCGCGAAACATCTCGGGCGTGACGACATAGGACATCCAGCCGTCGGTCATGCGTCCGATGCGCCGCAGCGCGGCGTCAGTCCGGCCACCACACCAGATCGGCGGGCCGCCGGCCTGGCGGGGCGGCGGCTGCATCGTCACTCCCTCGAACTTGAAAAAGCGGCCATCGTGCGAGGCCGGCTCGCCGGTCCACAGCTTGCGTATCACCGTCAGGCTCTCGCTGAGGCGTGCCCCGCGCTCGCCGAGCGGCACGCCGCAGGCCTCGTACTCCTTGGGGAATTCGCCGCCGACTCCGACGCCGAAGACGAACCGGCCCTCGGTCAGGTGGTCGAGGGTCGACACCTGCTTGGCCACCGGCGTGGGATGGCGCAGCGGCAGCAGGTAAACCGCCGTGCCGAGCTGTAGGCGGCGGCTTGCCACGGCTGCCTGGGCAAGCTGCAGGAGGGGATCGAGGATGGCGAGAGCAAACGAGATGTGATCGCCTACCCAGAGTGAGTCGTAGCCGCTGCGGTCGACCAGCTCGACCAGCGTGCACATCTCGTCGATCGTCGGCAGCCACGGACCGACCGCCGGTTCCGTACGCCGGTGGATGGTCTGCACGCCCAGGCGCAAACCGTCGTCCAGTGGCAGGTCCATGGGTTTATCCTCCCGCCTTGAAACCGCGGAAACCGT
>Ga0070698_100004625_pt1 | contig 15121 bp, 18 predicted proteins | sample KBSK1502metaG_FD_65477 | JGI IMG/M metagenome (GOLD analysis project Ga0070698, IMG submission 65477) | Corn, switchgrass and miscanthus rhizosphere microbial communities from Kellogg Biological Station, Michigan, USA - KBS K1-50-2 metaG | ecosystem: Host-associated > Plants > Roots >...
GGTCGCGAGCGCTGTTTTTTCCTCAAGCTCGAGCAGGACAAGTGGGTCGCGACCGATCCCGTGCTGCGCGACCCGTCACTGATCTACGGCCGCAAATGAAGCCGGGCCTGTACGAGACGCTGGAGCGGATTGCTGCCGTGATCAACGAGCGCAAGGGAGGCGATCCGGAAAAGTCTTACGTCGCGCGCCTGCTTGCCGAGAGCGAGGACGCGGTATTGAGGAAAGTCGGGGAGGAAGCGCTCGAAGTCGTCCTTGCCGCCAAATCCGGTGAACGCCTCGAGCTCGTGCGCGAAACAGCCGACCTGTGGTTTCATTGCCTGATCCTGCTTGCGCGGCAGGGTCTTGGCCCCGCAGACGTCCTCGCCGAGCTCCACCGACGCGAAGGGATATCGGGAATCGACGAGAAGGCCGCTCGCCGTCGAAGCCAAAAGGAGCGCGACAAGTGAGCGATCCCAACTGCATCTTCTGCAAGATCGCCCGCGGCGAGATCCCGTCGAAGAAAGCCTATGAAGACGAGGACATTTTCGCGTTCCACGACATTCGCCCCCAGGCGCCGGTCCATCTCCTCGTGATTCCGAAGGAGCATGTCGCGACGCTGTACGACGCAGGAATGGCGCAGCACCGCTCGCTCGGCAAGATGCTCGCGCTCGCCGGCGAGCTCGCCCGCAAGGAGGGCGCGGCCGACGGCTTCCGGATCATCCTGAACACCGGTCGGGTCGGACATCAGGAGGTGTATCATGTACATATGCACATCCTCGGCGGGCCCGAGCCATTGGGCTCGATGCTGTCGAGGAGGAAATAGCGAGAGACAGGAGGCTCTATGGGTTCGTTCAGCATCTGGCACTGGCTGATCGTCCTGGTGATCGTGATGTTGATCTTCGGTACGAAGAAGCTGCGCAACATCGGCGCGGATCTGGGCGGCGCGGTGCGCGGATTCAAGGACGGCATGCGCGAGGGCGGCGAAAAGGCGGCCGAAGGCGCGGCGCCGCAGGTCACCGGCAAGACCGTCGAGGGCGAGATCAAGAGCAAGACCGAGACCCGGGCCTGAAGCGGTCCCGCGTTTCGATGAACGGGCGCCTGCGGGCGCCCTTTGCGTCTCTGGAGCGGCATGTTTGATATCGGCTTTTCCGAGCTGCTGGTGATCGGCGTGGTCGCGTTGATCGTGATCGGGCCGGAACGGCTGCCGCGCGTCGCGCGCACGATCGGCCACCTGATGGGGCGCATGCAGCGCTACGTGGCCGACGTCAAGGCAGACATCGATCGCGAGGTCGAGCTCGAAGAGCTGCGCAAGATGCGCGACTCGGTGCAGCAGGCGGCGACGAACATCGAGACTTCGGTGCAGTCGGAGCTGACGAAAACTGAGACCGAGTTGAATCAGGCCATCGACCCGACTTTGGGCGCTGCCGTTTCGCCGGCGCAAGAAGCCGCGCCGGCGATCGAGGAAAAGAAGACCGTTTCGCCGGCGCATGAAGCCGCGCCGGCGATCGAGGAAAAGAAGGAAGTCGGGGCGGTAGCGGCGATCGAAGAGAAGCGATGAGCACCCAAGACACATTCATCTCTCACCTGATCGAGCTGCGCGATCGGCTGTTGCGGGCGATCGTCGCGGTACTCGTGCTGTTCGTCATCCTGTTCTTCTGGCCCGGTTCCGGAGCGATCTACGACTTCCTTGCGCAACCGCTGATGCGGGCGCTTCCGGAGGGTTCGAAGATGATCGCCACGGGCGTGATCACGCCGTTCATGGTGCCGATGAAAGTCACGGCGCTGGTGGGGTTCCTGATTGCGCTGCCCTACGTGCTCTACCAAGCCTGGGCGTTCATCGCGCCCGGACTGTACGAGCACGAGAAGAAGCTTGCGCTGCCGATGATCGTCGCCGGCTCCGCGCTCTTTCTGATCGGCGTCGCGTTCTGCTACTACTTCGTCTTCGGCACGGTCTTCCGCTTCATCAATGACTTTGCGCCGAAGTCGATCACGCCGGCGCCCGACATCGAGGCGTACTTCAGCTTCGTGATCACGATGTTCCTCGCGTTCGGCGTGACGTTCGAGATCCCGATCGTGCTGATCATCCTGGTGCGTGCGGGCGTGGTGACCGTGGAGAAGCTGCGGGACGCCAGGCCGTACTTCATCGTCGGCGCGTTCGTCGTCGCGGCGATCGTCACGCCACCCGATGTCCTGTCGCAGCTGATGCTCGCGGTGCCGATGTGCCTGCTCTACGAGGCCGGTCTTTTCTTTGCGCGCTTCGTCAAGAAGCGCGAAGGCGCTTCGGACTACAAGCCGCTGAACGAGAACGAGATGGAGCGGGAGTTGGATCGGGCGGACCGCTGAGCCGCCGCTCATTCCTGCTCGCCGCGCCGGCACTGCTGTTTGCAGCGGGCGTGCGGGCGCAGCCGGCCAAGCGCGTGTACCGGATCGCAATCCTGGACGACGCCACTGAAAGCACCCGCGCCGAGTACTGGAAACTGTTCCGCAATCGCCTTCGGGAGTTGGGCCTAGTCGAAGGCAAGGACGTGGTCTACGAAGTGCGCTATGCGCGCGGCGACTCGGAGCGACTGCCGGCGCTTGCGGCGGAACTGGTGGCGCTCAAGCCCGATATCCTTGTTACCACTGCCACACCGGCGACGAGCGCCCTGATCAAAGCGACGTCGACAATCCCCATCGTCTTCACCAATTCCGGCGATCCGGTCCGCATGAAGCTCGTCGCAAGCCTGGCGCGTCCTGGCGGCAATGCGACAGGAATCTCGATCATGACTGAGCAGATGGGAGGAAAGCAGGTCGAATTGGTGCGTGAACTGTCTCCTGCCGCGATTCGCCTTGCCTATCTGGGCGACGCGTCGAACAAGTCGTCGTTGTCGGTCTTCCGCCAGATCGAAGTGGATACGCGCGCCATGAACGTGGCAATCCGGATGCTCGACGGACGCAAGCGGATCGAACTCGAACGATCCTTCGAGACGATCAAGCGAGAGCGCGTGCAGGGTCTCATCATCGGCACAACCGGAGTACTCCTGGAACACCGCGATCAGATCGTGCAGTTTGCGGCGCGGGAGAAACTTCCGGTCGTGTACGGGCGGCGCGAGTACGTGGACGCGGGCGGACTGGTCTCCTACGGGGTGGACCTCCAGTTCGGCTTCTCGCGCGGCGCAGATTACGTGCATCGGATCATGAACGGTGCCAAGCCGGCGGATCTGCCCGTGGAACACTCGGCCAATCCGCGAATGGTGCTCAACCTGAAAACGGCCCGCACCCTTGGCATCACGGTGCCGCAATCACTGCGTCTACGCGCCGACGAGGTGATCGAGTGAGATCCCCGACCTCCTAAATCCATCAAGCGCGCCGAGGGCGCGTCACTGCAAGCACTATCAGGTTAGGTAGACTTCGTTCGGTGATGATCCGGATCGCGACGCTGCAAGGCTGGACGTTTATCGTTGGTCTGTTGCTTGGTTGCGCCGTCTCGGCTGCGCACGCACAGACATCCGGCAAGACGTGGCGGATCGGCGTGTTGATGCCCGAGCGTCCAGGCGCGTTCGAGGAAATCGTAGGAGGCCTCCGGGACCTGCAATACGTCGAAGGCCGAAATACGGTCTTTGAGGTTCGACGCGCCAGGCACGTCGAGCAGTTCCCTGCCCTTGCGGCAGAGCTGGTTCGCTTCCATCCGGATGTCATCGTGGCTGTGTCCGGAACAGCCGCGTTAGCCCTGAGGACGATAACCAAGACGATACCGATCGTAATGGCGACAAGCGGCGATGCGGTGAGCCAAGGCCTCGTCGCGAGTCTTGCCCGACCTGGCGGCAACGTAACCGGGTTCACGGTTATTTCGCCGGATCTCGTTGCGAAGCGCCTGCAGATCCTGAAAGAAGCCGTGCCTCGTGCCAGCCGCATCGGCGTCCTCGGGTGTCCGCGAGAAGGCGAGGCAGTCAACACTCGGCAGTGGGCGGAAGTGCAGCTGGCAGCGAAAGCGATGCAGCTTCAACTGGTGCCAATCTTCATTCGTCGGATCGAAGAGCTGACCGCTTCGTTTGCGAGGGCAGCCAAGCAGGGGATCGACGCGGTCGTGGTCTTTGATTGCCAAGTCTTCAACAATACACCTCAACCCGTTGCCGCATTATTGAACGACGCCCGCGTTCCGGCCATCTACGCAGGACCTAGGTTCGTGCAAGCCGGCGGGCTGATGTCGTACGGTGCGAATAGCATCGAGCTCTACCGGCGTTCCGCCACATTCGTGGACAAGATTCTCAAAGGCGCGAAGCCCGCGGACCTTCCGGTCGAGCAGCCAACGAGATTCGAGTTGACCATCAACCGGAAAACTGCGCAGAACCTGGGCGTTCAGATCCCGCCGGCGCTGCAAGTACGGACGGACCTGATGATCGAATGATTCTGCGGTCAGAGCCCGGTCAGTGTTGCGAGCGGCCGAGCTGGAAGACGATGGTGCACGGTTCTCCGGATTCGTACGGACGTGCACCCAGAGGGCAGCGCGGGTTGCGGTAGCCGCCCTTTTCGAGCGTAACGTCTGCCGCGAGATCCTTCCACAGGCCGCACCAGGTCGGCCGGAATTCCCAGTGCACGTACCCGGCGCGCGCGGCTGCTCCGACCAGCTCCTCGGCGTCGGGCACATCGGCAACGAAAACCCGCTCGCCATCGATTGCCTGCGGCGATACGCCGAAAGACGTCTGCATTTCCGTATACGCGCGTGCCGGGCTGCGCGCTCTCTCGCACCCCGGTGCCTCGATGCGGCGCAGATCCCACGCGCCGAGTTCCCACGACGCTTCCAGCACGTCCGCCTCGAGGGCTTCGAACTGGTCCCAGCGAATGTTGATTTGCAATGCAGAGCTCGGCACGGACTGGTAGAGCAGCGCAGCGCGGTCGGAAGGGGCCGCGTTCTCGACGAACGCGTGCCAGTGCAAGCTGACCACCGCCGGCGTATTCGGAAACGGCAAGGCGGCAATCGTCACGCCGGTGAGCGGCAGGCGGTTGGCGACCAGCTGGTCTTCGATGACCTCGAGAATCGATCGCATCGCAGCGTCCCGGTGACCGACGGTGCGCGATTTCTATCATGTCCCTCCGCAAGCCGGTTGCTAGCAGAGCGGCCGGGTGAGTGATGGCTCAGAGGTCGAGCTTGTAGCGCTCGACCATTTGGTCCTGAGTCTCGGGGAGGGTCTGAATCCCGGTCTGCTCGTTCAGCATCTGCCCCATGGTGGGGAGCACTGTGCGCTCGACGCGGCTTGCGGGGTCCCAGAGTTTCGAGCGCATCAGCGCCTTCGCGCAATGAAGGTACACGTGCTCGACTTTGACCTCGATGACGAGCTTGGGCGTGCGCTTTTCGTTCCTGAAATTCAGCAGCACGCCGGCCTCGTCGAGCAGCCGGGCCTTGCCGTTGACCCTGAGCGTTTCGTCGACCCCCGGAATCAGAAAAAGCAGCCCGATCCGGCCGGTATCGAGAATGTTCTGCAGCGTGTCCAGGCGATTGTTTCCGGGGGCATCCGGGATCAGCAGCGTAGCGCTGTCCGGCGCCTTTACGAAGCCGGGTTCGCCGCCGCGCGGCGAGGCATCGTAGTGTCCCGCCTCGTTGCCGCTCGCGAGAATCACGAAAGGCGATAGCTCGACGAAGCGCAGGCAGTGCCGGTCCAGGTGGTCGATCTGCTTCTTGAGCGCTCGCTCTTTCGCTGCCGGATACAGAGTCCGCAGCGCATCCAGGTTGTCGATCATCGCGGAATCATACCTGCGCCCAGCGAGGCTGGAGAAGACGAAGCTACCTGCCGTTCAGGAACCGTTCGACGAGACCGAGTTGCTCCGGAACGTTGAGCGCCGGTGCATGCCCGCACCCGGGGATCGTGACGACGACCGCGCGCGGGCCGCGCTTGCGCATTTCCTCGGCGACGTCCGCAAGCAGCAGGTCGGACGTTTCGCCGCGCAGGCACAGCGTGGGCACGTCGATCGCGTCCCATTCCTCCCACTGGTCGTAGTCGTCCGGATGGCACTCGAACTGCAGCACCATTTTCGGGTCGTAGTGCGGCGTGACTTTGCCCTCCGCAGTCCGGCGCGCAGAGGTTTCGGTGAGGCGCCGCCACTGCTCGTCCGAGAGCCATCCATACGGCTTGTATATTGTGCGGAAGTACGCTTCCAGCTCGCTCAGGCGGTCGAACTGCGCCGGGTTACCGGCGTAGCTGCGGATTCTCTGCACCGCGGACTCGCCGAGCTTCGGTCCGATGTCGTTCAGCACGAGGCGCCGGATCCGGCCCTTGAGCGGTCCGGCCGCGAGGTGGATGCCGAGCGCTCCGCCCATCGACGTACCGAGCCAATGGAACCTGGATACGTCGAGCTGGTCGACGAGCGACACGGCAAGCCGGCCGTAGAAGTCCAGGCAGTATTCCTTTTCGGCTTGCGGGCTCCATTGCGACAGTCCTCGGCCGATCGTATCGGGACAGATCACGCGGTAGCGCGGGGCGAGGTGTGCCGCGATCTCGTCCATGTCGCGGCCGGTCCGCGCAAGGCCGTGCCACGCGATCACGGTTTCGGCGTTCGCCGTGCCCCACTCGGTGAAGTGGATCTCGCGGTCCTGGACGGTGATGTAGTGGGAGCTCGGTTGCATTGCGTTACCGATTCTGCCCTCCAGCCGCCATGAGCCGGAGTTTGCCGACGATTCCGTACGGGAAATAGTAGACCGACAGTATGAAGAGGACGCCAAGCCACAAGAGCCATCGGTCCGGGTGCAGCAGGTCCGGAAGGAACGGCACGCCCTTTGTTGCGTCGCTCGCCAGTTTCATGAGGTCCTGCAGATAGTTCTGCGCGATCACGAACAACGTGGCGCCGATCGCCGCGCCGTACATCGTGCCCATGCCGCCGATGACGACCATCAGCAGGATGTCGATCATGATGTTGAAAGAGAGTGTCGTGTCCGGGCCGGTATAGCGCAGCCATATCGCGTACAGCACGCCGGCGAGCGTCGCCCCGAGCGCCCCGATGCAGTTCGCCGCCGTGCGGTAGGTGACCGTGCGATAGCCGAGCGCTTCCGAGCGAAATTCGTTCTCCCGGATCGAAAGCAGCACGCGGCCGAACGGCGAGTTCACGATCCGCAGCAGCGCCAGGAAGAACAGCAGCGCGAGCACGAGGATCACGTAATAGCAGGCGACGCGCGAATGCAGGAATTCGGGCAGCTTGTACGTGATTCCGTCTTCGCCACCCGTGAGCCACGAAAGCTGCGAGGCGAGGATCTGGAAGAACGAAGCGACCGCAAGCGTGATCATCGCGAAGAAGATCGCGCGCACCCGCAGGCTGAGCAGGCCGATCGCAAACGCGAGCACGGCCGACGCCGTCAGCGCGAGCGCGATACCGAGCGCCAGGCTTCCCCATCCCACGCCGAGCTTCGCCATCGCGATGCCGACGCCGTAGCCGCCGATGCCGAAGAACATCGTGTGCGCGAACGAGACGATGCCGGTATAGCCGAGCAGCAGGTCGTAGCTCGCGACGAGCAGGACGAACACCGCGACCTTCGCCGCGACGTTGAGCGAGCGCGTCCCTGGGAAAACGAACGGCGCGAACGCGAGGCCCGCAAGGATCACGATCAATACCGCCGCGAGTGCGCGGCTGCGCGGTGCGTCGCCTGAAAGGAGCGCGGTCAGCATTCGCTCACGCCTTGCCGATCGGGAACAGCCCGCGCGGGCGCCACAGCAGTACGAGCACCATCAGCAGGATGTTCGAGCCGAGCGCGAGCTTGGGCGCGAGATACCCCGTGTAGTTCGCCACCAGTCCGACGAGCAGCGCACCGACGAAGCAGCCGCCGACCGACCCGAGCCCGCCGATGATGAGCACGATGAAGAGGACGACCATCATCTGCATGCCGATCTGGGCATTGACCGATTCCTGGTACAGCGCCCACATCACTCCGCCGAGGCCGGCGAGAGCGCTGCCCGCGACGAATACGCCGATGAAGAGCCGGCGAATCCGGTAGCCGAGCGACTCCACCATCTCCGGGTTCTCGACGCCGGCGCGGATCAGCAGCCCGAGGCGCGTACGGTTCAGGATCAGCCACATCGCCCCGAACACCACGAGGCCGACGAGCACTGCGAGCACGCGGTAGCGCTCGATCGCTGCGTCGGCGACGATGAACGAGCCGGCCATCGTCGCGGGTTTCGGCAGCGGAATGATGTCGGGACCCCAGACGACATGGATCAGCTGCTCGACGACGATCAGTCCGCCCATCGTCACGAGGATCTGCTTCAGGTGATCGCCGTACACGGGGCGGATCACCACGCGCTCGAAGAACCAGCCGAGCAGTCCGGCGAGCGCCATTGCGGCAAGGACGGCCGGGACGATCGCCGAGAGGTTCGCCGCGAGGCTGTCGGCCTGCATCGAAGCCTTCATCGCGAGCACCACCGAAGTCGCGGCATACGCCCCGACCGAGATGAATACGCCGTGCGCGAAGTTCATCACGTCCATCAGGCCGAAGACCAGCGTCAGGCCCGCGGCCATCATGAAGATCATCATCCCCATCGCGAGCCCCGCGACCGTCAGCGTCACCCACGTCGGCACGCTCGGGATCAAAGGCAGCGCAGCGAGCGCGATCGCCGGGATCAGCGCGAGCGGAATCCAGTCGACGCGCTCCACCGGAAGCGCCCCGGCCGGCGCGTCCGCGACTGGTTTCACGGCAGCGCTCACTGGTGCGATTCCAGGGAGAGGCCGAGCAGTTTCGTCTGCAGCTGCTCGTCGGCGGCGAGATCCGCCATGCGGCCGGCGTGCACGATCCTGCCCGAATCCATCACCGCGACCGTGTCGCCGAGCGAGCGCGCGAAATGGAAGTTCTGCTCGACGACGAGCAGGCTCGTCTGGGTGCGCTTCAGCTCGCGGAAGGCTTCGATCATGTTGGCGATGATGGCCGGCGCAAGCCCCTTGGTCGGCTCGTCCACGAGCAGCAGCTTGCGTGGCTCTACGATCGCGCGCGCGATCGCGAGCATCTGCTTCTGGCCACCCGAGAGGTTACCCGCCAGCGTGTTCCAGAATCTCTGCATCGCCGGAAAGAGCTTGAAGATCCACTCCAGGCGCGCGGCGTCCGGTGGTCCGCTGCGCGCTGCGAGCAGCAGGTTCTCGCGCACGGTCAGGCCGGCAAAGATTCCCATGTTCTCGGGTACGTACGCGACCCCGAGCTGCGCCAACTCCGGCGTCGGGCGGCGCGTGATCTCGGCGCCGTCGTAGCGGATCGTGCCGGCGGACGCTTTCCACAATCCCATGATCGTGCGCAAGGTCGTGGTCTTGCCGGCGCCGTTCCGCCCGAGCAGCATCGTCAGCCCGGCGCGCGGGACCTCGAAATCCACGCCCTGCAGGATGTGGTATTGCCCTATGTTCGTGTGGACTCCCGCGAGCGAAAGAAGCGTCTCAGGCATGCAGGGCCTCCTTTGCGATGCCGAGGTACGCCTCCTGCACGATCGGCGAAGCGATGACGGTTTCCGGCTCGCCGTCCGCGACCAGCTCCCCCTGGTGCAGCACGATGATCCGGTCCGCAAGCGAACGCACCACGTCCATCTTGTGCTCCACGAGCAGCACCGTCTTGTCGCGTTCCGCCTTGATCTGCTGGATCAGTTCGAGCACGACCGGCACCTCGTCCACGCTCATTCCCGCGGTGGGCTCGTCGAACATGAATACGGCGGGCTCCAGCGCGAGCAGGATCGCGACCTCGAGTTTTCTCTGGTCGCCGTGGGGCAGCGTGGACGCCACGGTGTCGCGCTTTTCGGCCAGCGCGACGCGATGCAGAAAGTGCTCGGCTCTCTCGACCAGCTCCGTATGACTGCGCCACATCGAGAAGATGTCCTTGCCGACGCCTGCGTGCGCCTGTACTGCGAGCCGCACGTTCTCGAGCACGCTCAGGCGCGGAAACAGATTGGTCAGCTGGAACGCCCGTCCGATACCGCGCCGGGTGCGGGCCGGTGCGCCGAGTCCGCTGATATCCTCGCCGAACAGCGACACGCGTCCGGCGCTCGCGCGGAGCTGACCCGAGATCAGGTTGAAGTAGGTCGTCTTGCCGGCGCCATTCGGCCCGACAATTGCGGTCAGCGTGCCGGGGCGGAAAGCGCAGGAGACGCCGTTCACCGCGACGTGCCCGCCGAAGCGGATCGTCAGGTCGTGCGTCTCCAGGACCGGGTGCTCTGCCTCGGCCACGGCGCCCTCTGCTGAGCTCGTCGACCTTGCCGGCTAGCGCTTGACGCGAACCGGGACTTTCATCTCCTCGGGCTTGATCTCGCGCACGAGCTCCGGGATGGCCCACGCGACGTTCGGGTCCACCTTGATCTTGAAGTGGTACATCGATTGCATCGCCTGGTGGTCCTCCTTGCGGAACGTCATGCGGCCCTTCGGCGTCTCGAAAGACATCCCCTCCATCGCGGCGATCAGTTTCTCGGTGTCGGTCGAGCCCGCCTTTTTAATCGCCTCCACGATCGCGATCCCTGCGGACATGCCGCCCGCGGTGAAGAAATCGGGCGGAGACTTGAAGCGCGCCTGGTGTTCCTTCACCAGCCACTGGTTGACGGCGTTCTTCGGGTGCTCGTAGAAGTAGTAGGTCGCACCTTCCATGCCCGGAAGCGCCTTGTACGAAGCGAGCGCGGGAAGGATGTTGCCTCCCGTCGCAATCTCGATGCCGAAGCGGCCCGGGTTCAACTCGGCGAGCTTGAACGGATTGCCGCCGCCGCCGGCCCAGATGATGAAGATGACCTTGCGGCCCTTCTTATCCTTGAGCGCGTTGAAGAGTCGCTCGCCTGGGGCGGTGAAGTCGCTGGTCGTGACCGGCGCATACTCCTCGTGGACGATTTCGGCACCGGACCCCGCAAGCGCTTCCTTGAATGCCTTCACGCCGTCGCGGCCAAATGCGTAGTCCTGCGCAAGCGTCGCGATCACCGTGTCTTTCTTGCCGAGCGCGACCGCGTTCGAGATCGCATCCTGCGTCGAAGAGCGTCCGGTGCGGAAGATGTAGCGGTTCCACTTGTCGCCGGTGATTGCGTCCGCGACCGCGGGTTCGACGAGCAGGATCTTCTTGTATTCCTCGGCGACGGGAAGCATCGCGAGCGCGACCCCGGAGCCTGTCGGCCCGACCGCGAGGTCGACCTTGTCGTCGCCGAACGCCGCGGCGAGCTGCGCCTTGCCGACGTCGGGCTTGAACTGGCTGTCCTTCTCGATGACGACGATCTTGCGGCCGAGGACTTCCATCTTGCCGCCCGTCGCGTACTCGATGCCCATCATGAGGCCGGCCTGTGTCTGCTTGGCGTAAGCCTCGAGCACGCCGGTCTTGTCATAGACGTGGGCAATTTTGATTTCCTTGGCCTGCGCGAAAGCTGCGTTGCTCGCTGCTGCCACGGCGGCAGCCAGGAACAATCGAGCGAAGCGGTTCATTTCCCCTCCTGAGTAGATAAACGCTTGAAGCCTATAGGCACAGTGCGTGCCACAAACATAATTAAATGATTGCTAAAGAATTTTATAAATGTAAGCAGTTACTCACATTATGATTATGTACGAGAGTAAGACACATCAACACGAAACAGTGTACGAATACCAGACAACTGCCTGCTAGGCGGACAACCGCTTGAGTGCGGCAAGCCTCTCGTAGAGCGTCGCCCGCGAGATCCCGAGAAGCTTCGCGGCCGACGCCTTGTTGCCGCGGGTCGCGGCCAGCGCAGACTCGATCGAATTGCGCTCGATCTCGGCAATCAGTTGGGGCAGCGGGCGAAGGGTCCGCGGTACAGCGTCTTCGGCGGGCTGCCCTGCGGCAGCGGTGGGCAGAATTGCGGCGAAGTCCTCGCCGCTGAGGCGCTGGCTGTCGGTAAGCATTGCCGCCTGCTCGAGCAGGTTGCGCAACTCGCGCACGTTGCCCGGCCAAGAATAAGAAGCAAGCGCGGCGAGGGCCGAGGGCGCGAGCTCGCGCTGCGGCATGCCGGTACGCACCGCGATGCCTTCGAGGAGGCTCTCGGCGAGCGCCTCGAGATCGGAGAGCCGGTCACGCAGCGTCGGCAGCCGGATCGGCAGCACGTTGAGCCGGTAGTACAGGTCCTCGCGGAAGCGCCCTTCCGACGCGAGCTTGCGCAGATCGCGGCTGGTGGCGGCGATGACGCGCACGTCCACCTTGATGACCTGGTTCGAGCCCAGCGGCTCGAACTCCTGCTCCTGCAGGGCGCGCAGCAGCTTTGCCTGCAACGCGAGCGGCATGTCGCCGATCTCGTCGAGAAAGAGCGTCCCGCCGTCGGCGAGCCGGAACTTCCCGTCGCGGCCCTTGCGATCGGCGCCGGTGTACGCGCCCGGCGCCACGCCGAAGAATTCCGCCTCGAGCAGCGTCTCGGGCACCGCAGCGAGGTTCACGCTGATGAAGGGGCGCTGCGCGCGCACCGAGCCGGCGTGAATCGCATGCGCGAGCAGTTCCTTCCCCGTGCCTGTTTCGCCGAGCAGCAGCACGGTGGCACCGCTTTGCGCTGCGCGGCGCGCCTGGCGCTTGACTTCCAGCACTGCGGGGCTCGAGCCGATGAAACTGGCCAGCGTGTACTTGGTGCGCCGTTGCGCGGCGAGCGCCTTGCGTGCTTCGTCGAGGTCGCGCTGCAGCGTCGCGAATTTCGCGATCAGCGGCTGCAGCGTCGTTTCGGGGTGATCGAAGAGCACCATGCCGAGCGCGCCGATCACTTGCCCTGCGTCGTCGCGCAACGGAATGCGCGACACGACGAACGTGCCCGCCTTGTTGCTCAGCAGGTCGACGAGGATCGGCTTGCCGCTTTCGATCACGTGGCGCATGAGCGTGTTCGGCACTACCTCCTCGACCGGGCGGCCGACGAACTCTTCGACCCGCTCGAATCCGAGCGCGGGGAGGAATTTCTTGTACGCCTCGTTGATCCAGACCACGCGACCGTCGCGATCGACGAGCATCATGCCCTGCGCCATGTCCGAGAACAGCTCGAACATCGAGCGCGCGGCGAGCCTGACGATCGCTTCGCCATCCAGCGGCAGCCCGGCTCGCGCCGGCGCGGTCATTCCGAGCGCACCTGCGGTTTCGGACGCTTGCCGACGGCCACCGTCAGCTCGAGGTCCTGGCCCTGGCGCTTGAGCGCGAGCTTGGCGTTCGAGCCGGGAGGAAGCGCAGAGACGGTGTTCAGCACGCTTTGCGCCTGGTGGACGGGCTTGCCTTCGACCGACAGCAGCACGTCACCCGGCTTGACGCCTGCCTTGTCGGCGGGGCCGTTGCGCAGCACGCCGCTGATCAGCGCGCCCGTAGTGCCGCTCAGCTTGAACGACGCTGCGGTCGCCGCGGTGACATCCTGCATCTCGACGCCGATCCAGCCGCGCGCGACGGTGCCGGTGCGCACGATCTGCTCGAGGACCGTCTTTGCGGTGGAAGCCGGAATCGCGAAGCCGATGCCGATCGAGCCGCCCGATTGCGACACGATCGCGGTGTTGATGCCGACGAGATTGCCGCGCACGTCGATGAGCGCACCGCCGGAATTGCCCTGGTTGATCGCCGCGTCCGTCTGGATGAAATTCTCGAACACGTTGATCCCCAGGCCGGAACGGTCCACGGCGGAGACGATTCCGGCGGTCACCGTTTGTCCGACGCCGAGAGGATTGCCGATCGCCAGCGCGATGTCGCCGACGCGCAGCGTCTCCGATGTCCCGAACGAGATCGCGGGGAGCTTGTCGGCCTTTACTCGCAGCACCGCCAGGTCGGTCTCCGGGTCTGCGCCGACGACCTGGGCGAGCAGGCGGCTGCCATCCGTGAGCGCCACTTCGATCTCGTCGGCAGCCTCTACGACGTGGTTGTTCGTGAGGATGTATCCGCTCGCGCTGACGATGACGCCGGAACCCAGTCCGGTTGCGCGCTCGGCGCCAAAGAAGCGCCGGAACAGCGGATCGTTGAACGGCGCCTGGCGCACTTCCTTTGCGGTGAATACGCTCACCACCGAAGGCGCTGCGCGTTTGACCGCGTCATAGTACGAATCGAGGCGCACGCCACCGCTCCCGGCCTGCGGCTGCGGCGTGACTTGCTGCACCACCGTAACCGGCGGCGCGTTGCTCAACGCCGCACGCTGCGGTAGCCACTCCGGCCGAAACGTGGCAACGACGAACAACGCCGCGACGCAGATCGTCACGGCCTGCGAAAACAAGAGCCAGAGGCGCAGCATCGGATTGGTCAATCTACCATACGCGATGCTTCGGCCCGAGCCGCTGCGTTCCTGTATTCTCGCGCAAATTCAGATAGTTGCAGCCCAAAACGTGGACATTCGCAACGCGTCCCGGTAGAATCGCGCGCTTTCGCCACGAGCGATCGAGCCAGGACCCCTTCCATGAGCGCAAGCGACCCAATCGATCGCACACGACGCAATCTCCTCGTCGCCACCTCTCTGGCGGGCGGCGCGGCGAGCGTGGGCGCCGCGGTTCCGTTTGTCGTCAGCATGTGGCCCTCCGAGCGTGCGAAGGCTGCGGGCGCGCCGGTCGAAGTGGATATCTCGCGCATGGAGCCGGGCGACCTCAAGGTTGTCGAATGGCGCGGCAAGCCGGTGTGGGTCGTGCGGCGCACGAAGGAGATGATCGATTCGCTGAAGGCCGTCGCAGGCAAGCTCACCGATCCGGGCTCACGCGCCTCGGCGCAACCGGACTACGCGAAGAACGAGCAGCGCGCGCGCAAGCCCGAATTCATGGTGATGGAAGGCGTCTGCACGCACCTCGGCTGCTCGCCGCAAATGAAAACGGCGACGGCAAAAGGGGAGATGGGCGCCGATTGGACCGGCGGCTTCTACTGCCCGTGCCACGGTTCGAAGTTCGATTACGCCGGCCGTGTGTTCAAGGGCGCGCCTGCACCGCTCAATCTCCCGGTGCCGCCGCACGTCTACGTATCCGACACCACGATTCTGATCGGCGACGACAAGAAGGGGGCGTAGTCCATGGCGGGTCGGCTGATGGCGTTGTGGGACTGGTTCGACTCGAGGATGCCCTCGGTCGGCGAGGAGTGGCGCAAGCACGCGGCCGAGTATTACGCGCCGAAAAATTTCAACTTCTGGTATTACTTCGGCTCGCTAGCGATGCTGGTGCTGGCGATCCAGATCATCACCGGGATCTTCCTCACGATGCACTACAAGCCGGACGCCAACCTCGCGTTCGGCTCGGTGGAATACAT
>Ga0070698_100004626_pt1 | contig 15119 bp, 10 predicted proteins | sample KBSK1502metaG_FD_65477 | JGI IMG/M metagenome (GOLD analysis project Ga0070698, IMG submission 65477) | Corn, switchgrass and miscanthus rhizosphere microbial communities from Kellogg Biological Station, Michigan, USA - KBS K1-50-2 metaG | ecosystem: Host-associated > Plants > Roots >...
CGAAGATCGGTGCCCCACCAACCGTACTCTGTCCAGATGTCACCTGGAGTAGTGTTTCCGCCCACGTTGAGGCCAATCGCCATGCGATCCGTCCACAGCTGGGCTCCGGCGTAGTTCAGGCGGATCTTTACCTGGGAGCCGTCGACATCGACCCTCGGTATCACTACCAACACGTCCCGCTTTTCGACCAGCGAGCTGGGTGCATCGGCGGCGTCGCGCAGCGTGAGCGACTTGACAAACACCGGCGATCCCCCCCCAGTTGTCAAGTCGACCTGGGCCGGAACGTGTATTGATTCCGTCGCGTAGCGCGACAATCCGGCCGCGAGCGGCACCGCGCGTGCCTGTCCGTCGATAGCCAGTTGGATCGTGCGCGGCTCCAGCGTCGCCAGCTCGAAAATGAGCTGGCGGGACGCGACCTCGGATCCGCCGGTCGACGGCAGCCCGTCGAGGGCGATGCTCTCGGGTGTGAGTGCCATGCTCAGGGGTCGATCCTGCGCGAACGTGATTTCACCACCCAGGCCTCGGAAGAAGGCGACTACGTCTCCGCGCCGGTATACCTTTACGTCTGCATTCGACCAGATGACATCCTCCGGCTCGTACCCCGCATCGGTCGGGTCCTCACGCGCCCCCAGCACCCCATACTCTGGCACGGTACCGCCCGACGGCGGGTTCTTGAGGTAACTCTCGAGCGTATCGATCTCGCCGTACAGCGGATGGTCGCGCAGGAAGAAAGCGATGGCACTGGCCACCTCGGCCCGCAACGGAGGAGTGCTACTCACCCACACTGATGCACCACGCGGAATGACCTGGGCAAGTTGACGGAGTTCGAGCGCCGATGCTGGAAGCACACTGCCCGTGAACACGCCTGGGGTCTGGTCGAAGTACCAGGCTGTCGTCAGCGCGGAGTTCAGCAGCAGCAAGCCACTGAACAGCCCCGCGCCCGCGACGGCGAGCAGTTGCCCGCGTGCGCGCATAAGACCGTCGGTGTGCCTCGCGGCGCTCCATACAGACTTCAGGCCCAGCACGATCAGCGGCACTTCGACCAGCGCGCCGAACGTCATCGTCTTGAAGTAGGCGTACGGATACGGGTTGATGAAGCGAAAGTAGGCTAGCGCCGCGCCGTAGCTGATGATCAGGCTGGCGAGCGCGGCTCGCGGCCCGCGAGGCAACCGCACCAGAGCGTATGCGCCGAGCAGCGCGCCCGTCGTAAGCATCGCCATCTCGATCGCCATCAAACCTCCGCCCAACACCTGGCCAAATACAAGACGCACGTCCTTGGGCGCCGGATAGACCCAGTAGGACAAGCCCGCCAGCAATCCCAGGTCGACGTACGACGTCTGGCCCCATCCCTGGGAAGGCGTCGTAAGCTGCAGGATCGTTGCAGCGATGCGCTCATATCCAGGCAGAGCCATCACAACCGATCCGATGATGCCGGTCAGCAGCAGGACGTACCGGCGCCGCCGGGCGTGCCCGGTAGTGGCGAACCCCTCCGTCGCATTGCGCGCCGCATCATCATTGATTGAGTGGTCGACGCCGTTGCGGTTCGCGGCGGTTGATTCAATCGGCCGGACGCCAGTCGGAGCCTGGGTGACATACTCGAGCAACCGCCATACAGCGGGGGTGTCCAACTCAACATCCGGCTCGCCCGGAGTTGCCACGGTATCGAAGGTGAACTCGACAGTGTCCAGGCCGCTCAGCAGAAGGCCGAGCGCGGGCAGGCCGCGCTCGGCAGCCACACTAAGCGAGTGGATACCGCCACCACAGAAAGTGATCTGCGTCGGCGATCCGCCGACGGAGAGGTGCATACGGCCGGTCGTGTGCACGCTGGCGAGAAACCGTGCCAGCGGCACAAAGTCCGCGCGACTGCACGTCCCGCGTAGCTCCGGATCCGGGTCTTCGGGAAGATGCCGCAAGCGCGCAAACCGAGGGTGGACAATTTGCGGCGCCGCGCATGGACTCACAACGGTCGTTCGCACGGCGCGCTGATCCTCGGTGGCGTACTCGAGGAACCGCCATATGGTGGGGCGATCCAGCTCAATATCCCGTTCACCGAGGGTTGCCAGTACGTCGAAGGTGAAGTCGCCAGTGTTCAGGCCGCTCAACAGCAGGCCGAGCGCGGGCAGGCCGCGCTCATCGGCTACGCTGACGGAGTGGATGCCGCCATCACAGAAAGTGATCTGCGTCGGCGATCCGCCGACGGAGAGGCACATATGGCCGGTCTTGTGCACGCCGGCGAGAAACCGGGCCAGGGGTGCGAAGTCTGCACGCCGCAATGTCCCCCGCAGCTCAGTGTTGGGGGGGCAGCCCGAGTGGACGGTGGCACCATCATGCCGGCTGACCGTCTGGCTGAGTTTGAGTGCCGCTGTCTGCCACAAGCGCGTTGCGACCGCTGGGACAACCGGTCGCAACGCAGAGCGCGGACCAATGCAGGCGTAAACGAGCACTGGTGGAAGGTAGAATGGGAATGCCGCCCAATAAGTGAGCGGGATATTCGTGAGCATCAGCCCGGCAAATGCGACACTTCGCGGGCTCAACTCGTCTATCGCCAGGAAGGTCGACGTGAAGACAAGCGGTAGCAAGGCCAGGATCGCGGTATGGTTCCCGAGCCCGATGAACGCAATCGACAGGAGCAATCCGTGAAGTCCGAGCGCAGCGCTGGCTGCCAGCGCCAGTGCGTTCGAGAACCCAGCGCTCCTGCGCAGGAAGACGAACGCGGCGGGCGCCACGAGCGCATGCATTAGGCTGAAGACGGGGGTCTGCGTCTCGATGGGCGAATGATCGGTCAGCAGGCTGGCCATCGCATGCAGATACGACAGGCCCCAACCGTTGGACAGTGTCACCGGCCCGACCACCAGCCGCGCCAGAGGATTGGCTGGGCTGTTGGCCAGGACCGAATGGACCGGGTAGTCGATAATGTACGCGGCTGTCGCGTCGTAGATGTCGATCAGGTCGTAGTTCTTGCCGATCGCGGTGAGCTCACCGATAGCCTCGAGCGGCGCGACTCCGATCACGAAGGCGGCCAGGGTGACGAGCAGTAACACGAGCCCACTACGCGGTGGGACGGACGAGATCGGCCGTCCGAAGACGAACCCGAGCCCGTTCGCGATGGCTGCGAGTCCGAAGAGCACTTGAATCGTACGCGCGCCGCTGAGCAGGTCAACGTTCAGGGCGTGACAGACGACACTCGCGAACGTATAGCCGACGAATGGTGTCCAGAGCAGGCCCTCGCGTGAGAACGCGGCGGGCAGGAGGAGACGGGTGAGCCCGTAGCCGAGGAACGTTAGCCCAGCGAGCGTTGCGCCGCCGATCAAGAGTGCTGTCGCGAGAAGGGCCACCGCAAGATCCGCCGTGGCCGATCATAACCCAGCGCCATTGCCCGGGCGAATGGGCGTGGCCTGTGTTTCCGTTGACTTGCAGCCGCGCCCGCCACCCATCTCGTGGTGCGTCAGTTCGGTTGCGCACCGGCGGCGCGACGGGGTTCGGGCGCGGTACACTGAGCGTGAGATGCGCACTCGCTGGTGGGCATGGGCTGGACTAATTGTGGTCTGTGGGGCCACCCTGGCTGCGGCGCGGATCGTGGTGCAGGAGTCTGGTAGCGGATCGGACGCGGCGCTGGCCACCGTTCAGAGCGCCAGCGTACAGACCGTACATCAAGGAACCGTCGACGTCGCGAGTGGTAGCGAGGAGCTCGAACAGCGCTCCGCCGAGCGATTTCAAACGTTCTTCGCGCAGCAGGCTCAGCGGCAGGGGACGGACAGTCAGGCGGCCGGCGGCCTATTCGAGGTTGTTGCAGGGGAGCCTGACAAGCGGTAAGCGCCGGGTGGCCCATGGCGATCGTCAGTCCGCTGCACGCGGCTCAAGCAGAATCAGACTTGGTATAGTGGCCCATCTCCGGGCTCCAGTGGGCTGGCCGCGTCTCCGGCAACCACGGATCGCGGTACTCAGGGCGTGTCGTTTTCCAGCCGATTGGTTTCGTCACACGGGCACAAATGAGTAGCGGGTGGCCCGGGTCAACGTAGTCCAGTTCATGCCGGGTGAGCTCTTCGGCTGGTAGGTTCAGCTGGTAGGCGATACGCGCGAAGAGATTTCCATACAGCGTGAGCTCGTAGTCGGCCTGGGCCAAGCCAATCCTGTGCAGCATGTTCTCGACCTGAATGGGCGTAAACCACCAGAACACGAAGAGCGGAGCTCCCGTGTGCATATCCAGGCCGCGCGGAAAATAGTAATCGACACACGCGAAGTTGATGAGCAGAACGCCGCCCGGTTTTAGAATGCGAACGGAATGATACAGTGCTGCCTCCACGTCGAAAATGACGTGCATCGTGAACTGGTTGACGAAGCAGTCGTACGTGTCCGAAGGGATGTGGTCCGCCCGGCTCAAGTCCGCCACAACGGTGATCTCCGGGCCGTGCGCCGTGAGGTCAAGCGCGTCGGCGCGCTCAACGGTCCGGCTGCCGTATTCCTGCAAAGTTGCGACCGTGCCGATCTCCAACGCACGTCCGCGTATGTGGTCCTGATGAGCTCGTAAGAAGGCGGTCCAGTAAGCGCGGACGATCGGCGTGCCACGCGGGCGACCCTTATTCAGCGGGTGAAGCCGCCGGAACTGCATGCACCGCACGTGGCGCACTACAGGCAGGCTGGGTAGCTGGGCGATGCGGTTTGCGATTGAGCGGTACACACGCGTGAGTGGTGCTTGCAAAACGCTTGGTAGGCGATCGTGTATGGTGCGTCGGAAGTGCGTCATCCCGTTCGGACTGGACTCTTGATCCGTCTGGCGAGCCGCCGAGCGTGGCTAAGGCCGCGCTCGAGCAAGGGATGCCGACTTCGCCAGAGCTCATCCCGGACTGCCTGGTCGACCGCCGCATGAACAAGCCGCTGCTCTGAAAGATAGGCAGCCAGCCAGGTCAGGAATTGGAGGCGGGCGGCGTGGGCTTGCCCGGTGCGGGTGGCAACCGCGCACGCGGAATCGGGGTGCTGGCGGTACAGGTACAAACATTCCGCCGAGGCGACTACGGGGAGGCTGAGGCAGATCTTCGCGCAGAACGCTTGGTCCTCATACAGACCTCGAAATGCGTCCTGGAATCCGTGCACCCGTTCGACAACTTCCCGACGCACGAGAATGCTGCAGGTGCAAGGTGAGGCGCCCTCATTCCTGAGAAAATGCGTCAGCAGCGTCGGCGGTTGCACGAGCGTGTCAGGCGTGATGCCGAGAGGATGGACGAAGTCACGGGACTGGTCCTCCACTCGACCGGTCCAGCTGTACCACCAGCGGGTGGGTCCGTACACCATGGCCGCCTCTGGCCAGGCTTCGAGCAGCGCCATCTGGTGGAACAGCTTGTCGGGCAGCCAGACGTCGTCGGAATCCAAAAAGGCCAGGTACAAGCCGCGAGCATGGCGGATGCCCAGGTTGCGCGAGGCGCTCATCCCGCGGTTGACGTGGGCGGGATGTGTCAGGTACCGCACGCGCTGGGGGTGCTCCCGGGCCCAGCGCTGGGCGCATGCGGCACTTCCGTCTGTCGAGCCATCGTCGACCAGCAACAATTCCCAGGCCGAATAGGTTTGACCAAAGACACTGGCGATGGCTTCGTCCAGAAAGTGCTCGGCATCCAGGAAAATCATCACTACCGATATGCCTGGCGCCTGGCTCACCGCACAACCCCCGCGAGCCGCCGTGATTGCACGACAACATTGCCGCTTATTCGACCGAGAAGGTGCTGCGCACTTCGCCACAGCCAATATTGCGTTGTGTGCGTCCACCGCCAGCGCTCATACCACAGTGCCCACCAGACAGCCGGGTCTCTATGGTTATGCGCGGGTAAGTACGAGGCGAGCCATTCCAGGAAAAACAGACGCGCGGCGCGCGACTGCCCTGTCTTGAGCGCAACGGCGACACACGAATCGGGGTGCTGCCGATAACGATACCAGCAGCGGCCGGAGGCGAACACCGGGAATTCGAGGCAAATCTTCGCACAGAAGGCCTGGTCCTCGTACTCACCTCGAAAAGCGTTTTCGAATCCTCCCACCCGCTCCACCGTCGCGCGCCGCACCAGGAACCCGGACGGGACCGCCGCCTTGTTCCGCAGAAAACGTGGCAGCAATGCGGGCGGGTGGACCAGCGTCTCGGCGGGCACGCCCAGGTGCTCGACGAAGTCGCGTTCCTGATCTTCGGGCCGGTGCGTCCAGCTGTACCACCATTGGATAGGCCCATACACCATCGCCGCCGCCGTCCAGGTTTGCAGCAGCGCCACCTGCTCGGCAAGCGTGTTCGGAAACCAGACGTCGTCGGCGTCCAGAAAAGACAGGTAAGCGCCACGCGAGTGGCGGATGCCGAGGTTGCGGGACGCGCTCATGCCACGGTTAGTGTGGTTCGGGTGGGCGAGGTAAGCCACTCGCCCAGCGTGCTCCTCGGCCCAGCGAATGGCGAGACGCGAGCTGCCGTCCGTTGAGCCGTCGTCGACCAGTACGAGGTCCCAATTCGAGTACGTCTGGGCGAAGACACTCTCCACAGCTTGGTCCAGGAATGATGCGGCGTCGCGAAAGATGATGACGACCGACACCAGTGACTCCTCACTCATCCAGGCTCCGCTGCCGTCATTTCGTCGCCGGCTGGTTGTTTGCGAAGAATCATGACAGCGCCCTGGCCGGAGGGCAGCCATCGGTCGTAGGCGAAGCGCTGCATTTCGGTGTAGCCATTGAGCGGCCCGAAGGCGACGACGTACTGGTCGCCCCGCACCCACCACCAGCTTACACCCGCTCGCTCCCGATAATTGGGATCGTAATCGTACCAACCATTGAACTCAAATCCGCCATCTACCTCCATGGAAGATGCGCCTACGTCATCCATCAAGTAGTTCAGCGCCTGCCACCGCGCCCGATTCCATGCGAAGTAGTCGTGCGTGGCCGCGACGCTGAACAGGCCATAACCCGCCACCAACCCCAGGCACACGTGGCTCATCCATCGGTATCCCACCGGCTGGCGGCGTGCCGCCGCCACAACGCACACCATGCCAAGTGGGACCATCCAGATCAGGTACCGATCAAGGAACCCCGTGACGGTGGCCAGGCCGAAATACAGACCACCGGCGGACGTTGCGAGGATGATGGGGACCGTCTCCCGACGCACGGCCATTGTCGCCCGGCGCCAGACGAGACTCCGCACAGTTTCGAACGCCAGAAATGCGAGTAGAATTGCCCCGACAACACCCCCTGCCGTGACCGCGAGCCAGAAGAGTTGCGGCGCTCTGGGCAGATGCGGGAGAGCGAGGACATACGTGTCGCGCAACAATGGCGGGCCAACACCCACGTCGTACAGGACATTTCCCGACAGGGGCATCAGCTCGCCATTGGCCAGCAGCCAGCCTGTACCGACAAGAAACACCGCCAGGCCACTCCCCGCCCCCAGGAGCCTCCGCCTGGTGGGGGCGTGCCTCCAGTGACTTGCGGCCACGATGACGGACAGCGGCAGAAGGAAAACACCCAGGTATACGAGTTCGATGCCTGTCCGCTTGAGCAGCTCCGCGGCGAGAGCAAACACATTCAGCGGGCTTGATTCGAGAATCGGATCATACGGCCGGTTGTACAAACGAGGCAGCCCGGTTGTGAATCGTAGGAGTAGTTGGTAGGCACCCAGGACACCCAGGGCCGACAGCGTCGGGAGCGAACCAAAGATGAGCGTCTTGGTGCGAAAGCCACGTCCAGCCGCGTACGCCAAGCAAAAGGCGATTGGAATCGCAAGTGCGAGCTGGCGGATCATCAGCGCGAGCAAGGCGAGTACGAATCCGACCCCGAGAGACAACCGCGCGCCGGTCCGCAGCCCGTGCGTGAGGTAACAGAGCGAAGCCACTGAAAGCGCGATGAACGGGACGTCGGTCATGAAGCTCATCGAAAGCGCAAAGTACAGCGGATTGACACCCAACAGGAGGACGGCAAGGAGCATGAGCCCCCTCGGCGCGCTCAGCGCCCGAAGCAGCACGTAGGTCGCGATGAGCCCTGCCAGGCCCAGCAGCCAGACGGATACGCGCAGCGCCATGAACGAGAACCCAAATGGAAGACAGAATATTGCCCCCCAGAGAACCTGGGCAAGAAGCGGCATTGCTGTAAAACCAGTGAGTTCCAGGCGGCCCTGACTGAGCAGGGTCTGTACCGAACGGCTATAGGACCAATCGTCGTTGAGGGGGAACTCGCCGGTCGGATTGGCGAGCAGCGCCAACCCGAGCCACGCGATGGTGATGACACCGAGGTCCGGCTGGATTGGCGAGACAAGCGTCCGACGCACGTGACTCAAGGGGTAGTCAGGAGCTGTTGGTCAATCAGGTCCAGGATACGGCGGTCAACCGTTGAATCGAACTTTCTGGCGAACAGCTTCGACGAGCTGGCCAGGGTTGGCAGATCTACTTCGGTTAAGATGGCGGGCCTTCCGTCGTTCCAGTTGCTCCAATGGACATGTCTCAGGTCGTCGTTGACGACTCGGTTGTGCAGGGGCGAGTTCATGATGAGTGTCTGGAAGAACAGCTCGTCTGGAACGTCCGTATATTTGAAGAACCGCACAAAATCTTGATGGTCAGACAAAAACCTAGCGATGTATTCGGCACATTCCCGCGTAATACACCAGTAAGAAGAGCCACCAAAAACAGCCACATTTGACGGAGACGAGCGTCTAGGGAACCGAATTCTCGCAGGTGGAAAGCGAAAATGGCGACCAAACATGCGCAGGTGCCAGAAACGAACGCGGTCCATTCCACCGTCATCCCAGTCGCGGTGCGGGAGCCGACAATACTCCAGGAATGACGAACCCAGGTGTGTGCCGAGAAACCTGGAGATGTAACCGGTAGACTTGATTGGATAGTCCTGACCTGTAAGCAGCACCAGGTAATCGAACGGGATGTCGAGCCGAAGGACGGTCCGAATACCCTCGAGTGTGGCGGCCACATGGCCGAATCCACCCCAGTAGCAGGTATGCTGCGCGAGGAAATGGGTGTTGGACAGGTCTCCAATGTTCGCGCGGATCTCACGTAGCACGCTCGCGTCCGCCTTCTTGTCGATGTGCACAAAGAACGAGCTCGAATCCGTGTATAACCTGCGCACCAGACGGCTTACCTGGTCCGGCAGTTTGTAGGCTGAGATGATGTAGGCGATCCTGACAGCTGGCGGGGCTGGCTGCACAGTCACGGTGCTACGTCGGGTTTGGCCGCCCTGACACCGATGATGAGCGGATAATCAGGATCACCATGGTCGAGGGCAGTTGTACCGATCTCATGACTGGCCAGACCGTGCAGGAACGCAACAGCCGCGAGCACGTTCCCGTACACCTCGATCTGGACGCTCACGGGGAAGACTTCTGCGAACAGACGCTGCGCGGAGAGTGTGGTGAAGCTCCAGAACTGGCCCCAGCGCTCCATATCGTAGCGACTGATCTGGGTGATGCCGGGGACGGTGGCCAGCACGACTCCGCCGGGACGCAGGATGCGCTGAACAGTCGCCAGGGCACGGCGGACGTCGTAGATAAACTGGAGTGTCTGAGTCAGGATCACGCAGTCGAAGCTGGCGGAGGCGATGTTCGACGCGTCAGTGAGATCCGCCACAATCGTGGCTTGCCCATCCGCACCGGTTACATGCAGGACCTCGGTAGCCGTGACGCGATTGCCTCCAAACCGACGGGCGTAGGTGTCATCGGCAATTTCCAGCACACGCCCTCGAATATCGTCGGCATGCATCGCGAGGAACCGCTCGATGTAGTAGCGGTCCACGGGTAACCCGCGAGCGAAGCCGAAGTCCTGGCCGACGGGTGTAAGCCGGCGCAGGTGGCCCAGGTTCACCCATCCGGGCGGCGGGCGATACTGCCGGCTGGTCAGACGAGCCAACACCCATTGACGGATGGGCGCCGGAACCGCGCGACGGCCGATCCGCCAAAATGGCACGCTCGTGAGGGACATGCGCGCTTGTCCTGCCCGTGCCCGGAGCCGGTGTAGGGACGGATGGCGGCAACGCCAGATTTCGTCCTCAAGCGCCTGATGGATCGCAGTATGCCCGATTCCGGTCTGGGCAAGATATGCCGCCAGCCAGTTCAGGAAGGTGAGTCGAGCGGAGTAGCCTTTGCCTGCGCGATCGGCGCTGGAGACTGAGGAGTCCAGGTGCTGCCGATACCTCGCCCAGCATGCCTCGGATGCGATGACGGGCGCTTGGAGGCAGATCTTGCTGTAGAACGCCTGGTCCTCATATAGCCCGGTGAATGCTTCTTCGAACCCATTTACGCGGTCGATGATCGAGCGCCGGACCAGGATGCTCGAAGGCGAAGGGATGGCAGCGTCCTGTCGCAGAAAAAAACGGATGACCAGCTCGGGAGGCTGGAGGAGCCGTCCGGGCGGAACGCCAAGGGGATGGACGAAGTCGCGCGCCTGGTCTTCGGGCCGTCCGGTCCAGCTAAACCACCACTGGGAGAGGCCGTAGATCATGGCCGCCTGCGGCTGGGATTCGAGCATGGCGACTTGCTCGACTAACTTGGCCGGCAACCACACATCGTCGGCATCCAGAAAAGCAACGTAGACGCCTTGGGAGTGGCGGACACCCAGGTTTCGGGACGCGCTCATACCACGGTTGACGCGGTCCAGATGGGCGAGGTAGCGCACTCGCCCGGGGTGTTGCTTGACCCAGCGCATCGCCAGCCTGGAGCTGCTGTCCGTGGAGCCATCATCGACCAGCAAGAGCTCCCAATTCGAATAGGTCTGCGCAAACACACTCCCGACTGCTTCGTCCAGGAAAAGCTCGGCGTCGCGGAAGATGGTTACCACAGACACCAGTGGGGCGTGCTGCACCGTCATCCGGTTTATGGCTGACGAGCCAGAAAGCGGGATCGCATCAGGATAGAAAGCGCACCCCGCACAGAGTTCAGCCGCTTGAACGCATGCAACTCCTTCTCTAATGAGGTCCCGTGGAGCTGGATCTGGGCCTGGAGGAGCGCTCGCGCGTAGTCATAGAGCTCCAGGTCGAGCTGGTTGTAGGCCGCGATCACCCGCAGTGTTTCCTCAGGGATGCGCTCTCTCGTCGGACGTTGCCGGGTGACATTGTCCCGGGTGTAGAACGGTGCGCTGCGCCAACCGAAGGCGCGCTTCATCAGGAGCACTGAGCGATCAAAATCCTCGGTCAGTCCGGTCATCGCGAAGTCGTTGCGCAGATGCTGCGTTGCGAGGGCGAAGAGTTGCCGGCCGCGAGCATCCGAAGCCACCGGTTCACATTCTCCGGCCAGCAGCCGCGTCTGATCGTTGTTCGGTTCTTCGGCGCCGCACGTCACCACGAATTCGCCCAGGGTCAAGCTTCGTGAAGTCTCATACAAGTAATGGGTGGGGCTGCGCCGGACAAAGTAGTAATGCGAGATGACCCGCTCGATCGGGTCACGCAGAACGGTGATGTAGCGTGACGGCTTCGAAAGGAAGCGGTGCGCGCCATAATGAAAGTGACCCATGATCACGCGCACGTGTTCCAGTCGGCTGGTAGGTATAGCCGCGAGCTCCTCGCCCGAGACGGAGTCGTATGCGCGGAGGAGCGCCGCTTTACCGTACTGGCGCTCGAGGATGTGCGCCAGGGTGGTCCCCGCAGTCTTGGGGACGTGAAGGAAGATGAGGATGGCGGACGTGCTACTTCTCCGATTACCGGGCAGGATGCCTGAGATCGAATAGCCAGTATTCAGGCCGTTGCGCGATCAAGGAGAAGTTGTGCGTGAGGAACTGCTTCAAGTCCGGCTGATCATCCAGCTCGCTCAGGTCCAGAATGATGAAGAACTCGGGAGCGTCCTTAGCGAACCAGCTCTGGAAACGCTCTTCCGCGCTGAGGTGATGAGCGCCCGCCAATCCCTCCCACTCCAGGTCTGACGCGATCGGCCAGGCCGCCCCCGACAACTGGCCATGGTACTCAAGGGGTACGCCGTAATCGGCTGCGAGATAGAGGGTGTGGGTGCTGTGGTTTACCTGCGCGCCGATCTCCTCGGCGATGGCCACTTCGCGCGTCAGGTCCGCCTGCGCGAGGCGCATCTCCGCCCGCACGATGGCAAGGGCGATGGCAAGTCCGAGAACGCCCCACACAGCCATGCGCACCACGCGTTGTGGACGCGCCTGGTAAATCCATTTGAGAACCAGTTCCGCCAGTGGCGCCATCCCAAGGGCGACGATCGGGATCAACTGCAACTGGTAGTAGTCATGCGTGGCGAGGTTGTAGTTGACTACAAGGCAAAAGAGCGCATAGCCGACCCAGAATCCGAGCATCAGCGCCCTCGGTGTACGCTGCTTGATTAGTGCTGTCCCAATCAGCGCTGCCACTACCACAGGAAAACTCACAACGGCGCCCACATATCCGAGCCAGTGCTCCCAGAAGAAACTTGACAGCACCAGTTGAGGCAGCAGCGTCTTCTCAGCTTCTTTCACCAGAAATGTGCCGCTCAAGATTCCGTAGCTATACACAGCCAGCGTTGGCAGGATCGTTGCCAGCACGAACGCGACTGTTGCCCGTGACCACGCGGTTGCGCGAACGCCGGACTGCGCGACTGACAGCGCAACAAACACGCTCAGCACTGGAAACAAGACGATCGGCTTGGTCAGGAGAGCCATCGCCGACAGGCACGTCAGAAGCCCGAAGCGTGCCAGGGTGGGTCGCTCTCGCCAGCGCAGCATGGCGAGAACCGACCCGAGGAGCAACATGACCATCAGCGGGTCGGGCTGGAAGCTTCTGCTGGCGAGCACGCCAAAGGGCAGAAAGAGGTAGAAGGTGGTCGATAAGGTGGCGGCGTATGTGTCAGCGAGGCGCGTCGCGATGCGATACAGGAACACACCACCCAGCAGCCAGAAGAGCGAGGAGACGACCTTCGGGAGCCAGAGGGTCTCACCCCCCATCAGGCGATAACCAAGCGCCGCCACGTGCTCGAGTATGGGAGGCTCGAGGAGCCCTTGCCGTTCGGCACTGATTGCCGCAACTTCCCGCTGCCAGATCGGTATGGAGCCTACGGCCTCAAAGTAGTACTCTCGAGCGAGAAGCAGCGACCGATATTGCCGCGTGGCCTGGAAATTCAGGGGTGGATCCTGCACTTGATACAGGCGGATGCCGAAGGCGGCAACGAAGAGACCGACGAGCACCACGAGCCGCATCGGCAGCACCAGTTGGTTCGCCCGAGCGAGCATCGATTGCGCGGCAACCTGGGTAGACACGACAGCTCAGATCTCGTCTTCGAGCTGCCACCTGTGCGGCACCAAACACATGGCCCATTCACGCGTAAGCCTGCCCGCGGGCAGCGATTCGTCTGCTTCCACTTCAAAGGATGCGGCGTTCGGTAGGTAATCCGCTCGAACGTTTCCCTTGAGCACTTCGGCATGCACGATGCAGCGGCCCGGTGTCAGGTTAATTGGTTCTGTGATGCACGTTACGTGACCCTCGGCCGGCAGCACCGACGGGAGGCCGGTGCCCATCTCGTTGTGCAGGACGAACAGGCCGATATCCATCTGATCGACAATCGAGACGACGAATTGTGGGTGACGGACTGGCGTTGGACTGCGATAGCCGACCACGAGTTTGAGACTGCTTCCGGACTGGATCACACCCGAGTTGCTGTCGGCGTTTTCGATCCGCAGCGACGTCAACCTGACACTACCGTCGCCTGACCGGTCGAGACGCTCGTCGAGCGTGATGGTCTCGTTGGCGACCTGGGATGCGAGATACCGCTGCACGATGGCCGGCGGCGAGCCCTGATCCACGAGCTCGCCCGCGTTCAGCCAGAGGGCTCGGGTGCACAAAGCCAGGACCGTCGGCATGCTGTGGCTGACGAAGATGACGGTTCGTCCTTCGTGAGCTACGTGACCCATTTTGCCCAGGCACTTCTTCTGGAAAGCGGCATCTCCGACGGCGAGCACTTCGTCGACGACGAGAATGTCCGGCTCGAAATGGGCGGCAATCGAGAAGGCCAATCGCATTTGCATGCCGCTCGAGTACCGCTTCACGGGCGTGTCCAGGAATGGTCCGATCTCGGCAAACGCAATGATGGCGTCGAAGTTGCGCACGATCTCGGCGCGCGCCATGCCAAGAATCGCGCCATTCACGTAAATGTTCTCTCGTCCGGTCAGCTCAGGGTGAAAGCCCGTGCCCACCTCTAGCAGGGAGCCTATACGACCGCGCAGTTCGGCTCGGCCCTGGGTTGGGCGCGTGACACGCGACAGCAGCTTGAGGAGTGTACTCTTGCCGGCGCCATTACGCCCGATGATGCCGAGTACTTCACCCCGGGCGACTTCGAATGAAACATCCCGCAGGGCCCAGAACTCGTTTCTGCCGTTGCGAAGGCGCACAGCGCGCAGCGAGCGGAGCGGCGCCTGCGCGACGGCGACCATTGCGTCTCGTAGCGTGGTGTATGTCTCCCGCTGTCCCCCAATTCGGTAGCGCTTGCCCAGGTGCGCGACGCGGATCGCGACGTCGCTCATCGCTTACACCACATCCGCGAACTCGTCCTCAGTCCGGTGAAAATACAGGAGCCCGCCAGCGAAGATCACCACGGCCGAGGCTACCGAGACCAGTTCGAGCCGCGGTGAAAACTCGGGCGTGCCCAGCAGCGCCCACCGAAAGCCCTCGACCACGCCGACCATCGGATTCAACGCGTACACCGGCCGCCACTGCTCTGGCAAAATGCTGCTCGGATAGGCGACCGGGGTCAGAAAAAGCCAGAACTGCATCAAGAACGGAATCACGTGGGCGACGTCACGATAGTTCACGTTGAGCGCAGACAGCCACAGCCCAAGCCCGAGCGTCGTCACCACGAGCAGCAGGACCACGAGCGGCAGACTCAACACCGTAACGCCCGGAACGATGCCGTAGAAGAGCATCATGCCCAACAGAATGAGGGAGGCGATACCCAGGTCGACAGCCATGCCCATCACTGCGCTGATCGGTACGACCAGTCGTGGAAAGTAGACCTTTGAAATCAGGTGCGAATCCGTCACCAGGCTGGCGGCGGAGCGGCTGACGGCAGTCGCGAAGAAGGTCCAGGGCACCAGCGCGATGTATGAGAAGACCGGATAGGGCACACCATCCGAAGGCACACCAATCAGGTGCCCGAAGATTATCGAAAAGGCGGCCATTGCCAGCAATGGCTG
>Ga0070698_100004627_pt1 | contig 15119 bp, 10 predicted proteins | sample KBSK1502metaG_FD_65477 | JGI IMG/M metagenome (GOLD analysis project Ga0070698, IMG submission 65477) | Corn, switchgrass and miscanthus rhizosphere microbial communities from Kellogg Biological Station, Michigan, USA - KBS K1-50-2 metaG | ecosystem: Host-associated > Plants > Roots >...
CGGAAGGCCGTGACGTGGTTGATAAAACCCGCGAGCGGTTGGTTGAGCTGGTGGCAGAATCCGATGACGCTCTGATGGAGAAATACTTCGACCAGGGCACGCTGGATGATTCAGATGTGCTGCCAAATATTGGTAAGGCTATCGCCAACAGCAAGCTCTGTCCGGTCTTCGCAGTCTCCACCACTACACTCGTCGGTCTCAGCACTCTGCTCGATCACATTGTCGAGTTTGCTCCAAACCCGGCTGCTCACGAAGCGGAACACGGCAAGAACGATAAGGGCGAAACGGAGTCGCGAAAGTATGCCAGCAGTGAACCATTCTCAGCTTATTGCTTCCGCACCATCGCCGATCCCTTCGCTGGCCGTATCAACGTCATAAAGGTCATCAGCGGCAAAGTTGCTAACGATGCAACTGTTTACAATTCTTCACGCGGAGCTTCGGAACGTTTGGGTGCGTTGCATTCGATACAAGGGAAACAACTCGACAAAGTTCCCGAAGCGAATGCCGGCGACATCATTGCCTGCGTAAAGTTGAAGGAGACGCAAACGGGCGACACCCTTTGCGATAAAGCCCACCTGGTTATCTACGATCCGGTCCAGTATCCCGAGGCGGCCATCGCGTTTGCGATTGAACCCAAATCACGCCAGGATGAAGAAAAGATCAGCGTGGCCATTCACAAGATTCTCGAAGAGGACCCGGCTCTGCATTTCACCCGCGATGCGCAAACCAAGGAGTTTCTACTTTCCGGCTCGGGTCAACTTCACGTTGAAACCATTGTCGACAAACTGAAGAAGCGCTACAGCGTTGAAGTAATGCTGCATCCGCCTAAAGTGCCATACAAGGAAACAATCACGGCCCGCGCAGAGGTACAGGGCCGTCACAAAAAGCAGACGGGCGGTCGCGGTCAGTTTGGGGACTGCAAGGTCATTTTCGAACCGATGCCACGCGGCGGCGGCTTTGTTTTCGAGGATAAGATCTTCGGCGGCGCGGTGCCGCAACAGTTTCGTCCGGCCATCGAGAAAGGCATCATTGAAGCAGCAGCGTCAGGCGCGATCGCCGGCTATCCTCTGGTGGACTTCAAGGTGCAATTGATCGACGGTTCGTATCACAACGTCGATTCTGATGAACATTCATTTCGAGCGGCTGGTCGCAAGGCGTTTCGTGCGGCGATGGAAAAGGTCAAGCCATCGATACTCGAGCCGATCATGGATGTTGAAATTAGTGCCCCGCAGGAAAACAGCGGCGACATCATGGGCGATCTGAACTCTCGTCGCGGGCGCGTTCAGGGTATGGAAACAAGCGGCAAGAACCAGGTGATCAAGGCGCAGGTGCCGATGTCTGAAATGTTGAATTACCAATCAACGCTGAACTCGATCACCGCCGCGCGCGGATCATTCCACATGCAGTTTTCACACTATGATCCGGTTCCCGGAAATCTGGCGCAAAAGGTCATCGAACAATCGAGGGCTGAAGGAAGAATCCGCGGCGGCGAAGACGACGAGTAGGTTACTCCAAAACTTAAAAACCAAATGGGCCACGAGAATATGACTCGTGGCCCATTGTTTTTCGGAGAACCGGCGGACGGTACACTAGTCAATTGGTTTGAAGCGCCAAAGGCGCGAAATATTAACTAGTGGTTCGCCGGTCAGCGATTGAAATAGTACTGGTTCGCATTACGCGCCTTCAGCGCTTTTTCTAATCAGCACATCAGTTCCTGGGGCGTTGCCCCAGGCTGTTACAGTTCGCGCCCTTGGCGCTTTCAAACAATCCATCACCGAATGTTGAGTCAATGTCGCTGACTCGGTTCTGTATTTGTTTTACTGCGCTACGAAGGCATAAACCAATACTCCATTCACCTTCACCGCCTGCCCACCTACCTTGGTTGGTGTAAACCGCGCCTGCCGGGCGGCTGTAACCGCCGCTGCCTGCAACAACGGATGTCCCGACACGCTGCGGGCCGAGATAACGTTTCCCTCTTCATCGATAGTGATTTCAACAGTCACGTTACCTGACGCCTTAGCGGCCCTCGCGATGGCCGGATACCCCGGAGGCGGAAGAGTAATCGCCTTTCCATTCAAGACGCCGCCGGAAATCCCCTCGGTCGGTCCGTTTGTCCCAACACCTGGAGAGCCCCAGGGACCTTGCACCGTGTAATCGGCCGGCACCTCAAACAGTTCACGCGCCGGCTCGGAGCGATTGATGTTTGTCAGCCGGTAGGTAGTCTCTCCAAAACGAGGATCAGAATGCTTCGTCATCACCACCACTTGCAACTCCGGAGAGTACCAACGCTCAAAAACGATCTCGATCGGACGCTCGTTGCCAATCTCGCCGGCGGGAATCTCGACAGTCTTGCGCGTGCCTTCCGCTTCAACGCCCTCGATTGCCTGTTTCCCCAAAGATTCATTCGTGGCGTTGTCTTCTCGCGTGCCCTGCCACTGAAACACCATGCCGGCTTCACCTGCCGGTGGCGGAGTCACTGAGCGTTCAAAGACCCTCACCGATCCTTCAGCAGGCATACCCGGCGGTGGACCGCCAACTCCCATTCCTGGCGGTGGAGCGGTGCGCTCGAAGACTATCGGCGCGGACATTCCCGGCTGCGGTCCACCGGTGCGCACGCCTGCGCCCGGGGCTCCGCCGGTGGCAATTCCAATCCCACCTGCCACGCCTTCGGGAGAACGCAGCTTAAAGTCGAACCGCATCGGCGGCATTTTGTGCGCTACCTTTGAACGCGTGTCCAGTGCGTAGTTCACGCCGGCAACCGGGTCGTTAATGAAAACTGTTTGCGGAGGTTCGCCGGCAGGTGCAAAGGGACCCATCACTCTCAAGGTTTGTTCGCGTCTAGTGCGTCCTTCACTGTCCCGATAAACGGTAGCTGTAGACTTATTGATTATGCGGTTGCCATCGCTCAGGGTTTGCGTTGTTTCAGTCACAGCCTGCGCGGAATATGGAGCGCCCTTCACCACTTTGCCGTCAGAGTTCATTTCTGACGCTACAAAGATGAAGTTGTCTCCTGGCGGCGGAGTGCGGGGATCATCGGGCCCCGGCATACGCTCGCGTTGAATCATCTGACGTTCCGGCGCCGGCTGTTTCTGCGCGTAGATCGAAACCGTGCTCACCACTAATATGCTGAGCAGCAAGCTTGCAAATATTTTCCATCGTCTGGTCATAGTCTTTTCCTTTTTCAGTAGCGCAAACTGTTAGTTTGCGGTTTGGAGCTGAATGCGAGAGACAATTCCTCACTGTACAAAACGGATCGCGCGGGCCATGCCGTCAGCGCTAAAAAACACGTCCGCCTTAACCTTCTCGTCGTAACGGTTGACGTTCATCGGCAGGCCGAAGGCGACGAGCGCTGACCGTGGCAATTCAACGCGCACGAGTTGACCCCCGTCCTGAAGGGTCGTGGCACTCGCATAACCAACCGGCATGAAGTCAGTAGTAATTTCGGCTGCGGAGTCGGAAGTAATACTCGAGGCCGTTTCTTTGGTCGTATCCTTATTTGAAACATCAGCAATAGACTGAACTGGAACGATTCCTGGGTTCACGTTCCTGCGGCTGTTTCTTCTTGGAACCCGTCGGCTTCCCCATCTTGAACTTTTATTCGGCAACGGCGCCGGGTGCGGAGCGGGAACTTCCGACGTCTTTACAATAGCGATCTCGCTGGGTGGCAGATTCTTAGTACCTGGTGAATTTGGCAGCCCTTGCACGGTCGGGGATACGGATCGTGAACGGATGGCTGCTACAGCAATCACAACCAAAACCATCGCAGCGACCGCAAGGGCGCCTGCCACCACGCCTGCGACTTTCGCCCGATAATGCCTTGAAGTAACTCCCATAGGCCGGATCCTCGCGGCCTGCCGGCTGCGTAACGCGGTCAGCACTGCATTCCCCAGAGGTGGCAACTGCGCGGAGTTCGTCTCCGCTGCCAGAGCGCGCAACTTAAAGCTCAACGAGCGCTGATTTTCCAGCCGCCGAGCACAAGCTTCGCATTCCTCACGGTGAGCGAGGGCCTGAGCGAAGAGATTTGCCTCAATCATTTGTTCGCGAACCAGGTCGTCTACATTGCTTTCAAAATCTTCACAGTTCATGCGAAACACCTCGCCGATTTGACGTCGACCGCTTCCTCTTCCTCTACCGGACGCATCTTTTCAATAAGCAGCGCGCGGGCGCGATGCAACCGAGAGCGGACAGTCCCGACTGCACAACCCAAAACCTCTGCGGCCTCCAGATAACTCATTTCCTGCAAGTCGCAAAGCACGACCACTTCACGATAGCGTTCCGGCAACGCCAACACCGCTTTCCTTACGGACTCGATCGTCTCGGTACGTGACAGATCGTCAAGCGGGTTCTCGGTCGTTCGCGAGACATTCTGTCCCGTATCGCTTTGCGAGTCTTCTTCCATCGAAACGTAAAAGCGTTCGCGCCGGAGGCGTCGCAGCACATGATTGCGGGCCACGCCCATAAGAAACGCGTTTACCGATCCTCGTTTTGCGTCGAACGTGTGCCCTTCGCGAATCAAAACCATAAAAACTTCCTGGGTGACATCGTCGGCAAGCGCCTGCGACCCGCACATCTGCAGTGCAAAGCGAAAGATGTCGCGCGCGCGCCGTTGATATAGCGCCGCCAGCGCTTTTTCATCTCCAGCCAACATGGACTGAAGTAATTCGCTGTCAGAAGGGTCTGGTTTTGCTGACATTTGCGGCAACAGACTTACCCAAAACTGTCTTAAGTATCAGCTTCTCTCTGTTAATTCGCCCGAGCAGACAATAAGGTTCCAAAATGATCCTGACATTGGCTGAGACAAGCTGTTTGATGCAAAAATCTGGGCTTCGGCACACAAAATCAGAACTGGGAGCGACAGCGACCAGCCAAGGAGTCATCCCAAACCTTCAAAACTGAACAACGCAATGACCGTGCAAATTTTGATCAGTTGACCCTTCGGTTGGTCGCTGTCGCTCCCAGTTCTGATTTGTCTGGCAACCCTTGGGTGATTGGTCATGACTGACTTACTACACCACCAAGTCCTCCGGAAATTTCCTCTTGTAATCCGGCGAGCGCCGGCGCAGATCGAGCCAATCCGAAAAGAGTTCAGGAGACTGCAGCCAGACGGTTAGCCACTCGGAAATCTCTTTCAACTGCTCTCGGACGTGACGGTCCAGGATCTTGCTGCGTGCCTGCAGCAACGAATCCTTGCGGGCAGCTGCCACGATGTCGCGCAATTCGTTGAGACCCGTCGCGCCATCGTCGACCTGAAGCTGCAGTCGCTTCTCTTCGAGTTTTACAACCGACCCGAAGGCTGCCGACAAGTCAGAGAAATCGAGTCCCTGGCGAAACTCCCATCTCTTCAGAATCCGTTCACGCCAATTCACGTCGCACTGAAAGATCTCGGGATGTCGCAGAACGGCGCCTTCGTCGGCAACTGTGCGAGCGATCGACGCCGGGCTCGTCAAGGCGCCGGCGCCAAACTTCTCAGTCAGAGCTTGCTGTATTTGCTCCAGCTCTGGTGCGCCGACGGATTCACAGTCGAGGTATTCCCAAACCTCGATAATCAGATCCCGCTTGTTACGGGCACTCCAACTTCTTGCAGTCATTTGGACTTTCCCGAAGGCTGCGATTACAACTTGCGCGACCTTTGCTGTACACTCGATTCTTCAAGGTCTGACCGGTAAATCAAGGAATAAGCTAAATGGTTTTTCGCCGCGTAGTCCCAATATCCTCAGTATTCCTTACTATTATCACCGTCACCATCACTCTTGCCCAACAGCAGGCCCGCAGAGTTGCAAAGATCGAAGTGGAGGGTCTCGAACGTTTGTCAGCTGACGAAGTTATTGCGACAAGCGGAATGAAAACCGGCGGACCACTCTCTGTTGCTGAACTTGACGCTGCCGGGCAAAGGCTCGTTGATAGCGGACTGTTTACCGCGGTCGCTTACCGTACAACAAGCAAAGGCAATCAGGTAACTGTAATTTTCCAGGTCAAAGAACGTCGTGGCGGTCAGTCACCGGTAGTCTTCGACAATTTCGTCTGGTTCACAGACGATGAGCTAAATGCGGCGATCAAGCGACAAGTGCCTTCGTACGCCGGCACCGCATCAGACGCCGGCAACATGTCTGAAAACATCAAACATGCTTTAGAGAATCTTCTGAAGGAACATCACATCAGCGGCAGTGTTGATTATGGGGCGGAGCAAGCAGGATTGAACAGCGACAAGCAAGAACATGTTTTCAGTGTTTCGGGAGTGCCGATACCGATTTGCAGTTTGCATTTTCCAGGAGCGAACAATGTTCCGGAGGAAAAGCTGGTAATCCGTTCGAGACAGCTCACTGATGACAACTACTCGCTAAAATCAGCTATAGCCTACTCGACTTTTGCTCTTCTTCCCATTTACCGCGAAGCGGGCCAGCTTCGCGCAAGGTTCGCTAAACCGGTAGCAAAATTGGACCCGTCGGAGAAATGCCACGGCGGAGTGGAATTAACTATCCCGGTCGAAGAAGGGCCAATTTACTTGTGGGAAAAGACCGAGTGGACGGGGAACGAAAGCTTATCGGCAAACGACCTCGACGCCGCGCTAGGCATGAAGAACGGCGACGTTGCGAACGGCGTCAAGATCGACAAGGGTCTGATTGAAGTAAGGAGAAGGTATGGTCATACAGGCCATCTGGATGCCAGAGTAGATGCTGAGCCGGAGCTGAATGATTCAACTAAGCGCTTGAGTTACAGAATAGCGGTGAAAGAAGGGCCGCAGTACAAGATGGGAAAACTAACCATCAAAGGCCTCGACGAAGAGGATGCAAACTCTCTCGAACAGAGATGGAAACTCCGCAATGGCGAAGTCTTTGATACGAGCTATACAGATCGGTTTTTTAGAATAGACGCTCGTGACCAAATGGCAAAAATTATGGCGGCCAGGCAAGCGCAGCGCAAAGGTCCGCCCGAGATCAAATTCACGCCTAACCAGTTAAATCTGAATGCCGACGTCGTCATTGAGTTCAAGAATTGAGCGGTAATTAAGATGAGCAAAGTACCTGAGCCGGATGATGCACCTCAGAAACTCGAAAAGGCTCGGGTGCTCCTGGCGCGGGCCCGCCAGGTCTTCGCAGGCAAATCGTTTCAGCCCCACACCTTTTTTCGCAACGGTCATGCGCAAACCATAGCCGCCTATGCCTGGCCCCGAAGATTCCGTTTCGCTTCCGAAAGCGACGAGGAGCGATTGTTTGAGGTGGAGCCCGGCGTCAGGGTTCTGTCTCATTGTCGCTGGCAAAGTGAACGGGACAAGCATCCGACCATCGTCGTCTGGCATGGTATCGAAGGTTCGACCGGTTCCAACTACATGCAGGCAATGGCGGAGAAAGGCTTTCATGCCGGCTTCAATATCATCAGGGTAAACTTTCGCAACTGCGGGGGCACTGAACATCTCACCAATACCATATATCACGGCGGTCTAAGTGCGGATCTGGCTGCGGTTGTTAAGGAACTACACAACAAAGATCACATCTCAAGAATGTTTCTGGTGGGTTTTTCACTGGGCGGAAATCTCGTACTTAAACTCGCGGGAGAGTATGGCGATAATCCACCGTCCGGAGTCCTGGGAGTTTGCGCCGTGTCGCCATCAGTGGATTTGAATGCCAGTGCAGATATGATTCTGAAGCGCTCAAACTGGATCTATCATCGCGACTTCGTGCGCCGGCTGAAGCAACGAATTCGTACTAACCACCGACTATATCCCGAACGTTACGATATTAGTGGACTAGATGAGGTTCACACGCTCAGGGAATTTGACGATCGCTATACGGCAGTAGCCCACGGCTTCGCTGATGCTGCTGATTACTACAACCGTTCCAGCTCGCTAAGGGTCGTTGATCGCATCCGTATTCCCACACTGATCATCCACGCGGGAGACGATCCGTTCATCCCGTTTGCACCGCTGCAAAACCCGCTCGTATCCGAGAACCCTTACATACTCCTGCTCGGGCCGCAGCACGGTGGACACGTGGCGTTCATTTCCGCGCGCCGTGAAGTTGACAACGATCGCTTCTGGGCGGAGAACCGTGCGGTTGAATTCTGTAAACTGGCGAATGAGGATCAATATGCCCAACCTGCGGAGCAGGTTCTGTGAACTCCCTCCTATTTCTCATCCAGCGGTCGCATTTGTCGCGAAAGTTTGACGTATCGCACCCAGGGTTGGCTCGATAGCTTATCGATCGCACCGGGCGACAGAGAAGCTGTGAACAAGTCTCTCCCAGCGATGTCGCCCCTATGACCGAGCTTTTTTAGAAACGACTCTTCTTCCGGCCCGGGCGCTTTCGTCGTGTGGATGAAAACGGAAAGCGGTTTCTCGTCTGCATCAGCCGGCGTTTCGCCTAGTTGGGCAATAAGATCAGCATCTAGTTTGTTGTAGTCCATCAGGGCCTTTTCTCCCGCGGTTCAGAAAACAATATTGGCTGAATTATAGGCGTTGAGCGTCAACCAAACCAAAACCCCATTTCGGACTGAAAGTGCCCACGGCCTTATTCGGGATTTTCGCAGCCGCGCGGAGTAGAGTCCTGACGGCCGCCGGATCGAGCTGCGGATTGCGTTGAAGCAGAAGCGCAACCATGCCGGCAATGAAAGGGGTGGCCATGCTCGTGCCTGCGTCAACGAAATGCAGACCGTCCAGCATGCTGCTTCGCTGAGGCGAGGAGTCTCTTGAAAGAGCTGAGACGATCATCGCACCGGGCGCGGCAACATCCGGCTTGTCCACCTTGTTACGCAAAGGACCCTCGCTGCTGAAGTCGGAAATGTCGCCAACCATCAGTGCTACCGTCCTGGTAATTCCGTCGATGTCTCTCCATTGTTTTTTCGTAGTGAAGGCCGCGCAAGTGATGGCGCCGATGGCGCAACCGGGCGATCCGATCTTCATGGAGTCCTGTTTGCTCGACCCGGTAAACACGACCTCCGTGCCGTTCTGATCGTCTATGGCCCAAACGTCCACTATCGCCTTGCTCGCTGATGTGTTTCGCAGGATCAACTGCCACGTCCCGCCGGCAGCCTTTGCTCCAGGCAGCAACCCACTTGCTTGCACCACAAAATGTAGATCTCCATTGGCAGGATCGGGCCGCGGGGTGGTAACGCGCACACGCGCGTCCGCAAGGTTGTAACTACGAGTTGCCGACCCTGACGTGATTACACGCTGAGGCGTGGTGACGAAGCCGCCGGGTGTGCGGACGGAGATTTCCAACCTGGCCGCGCCCGAATACCAGCCGTTGAGAAATCCATCGCGGATTGAGTCATTGGGAATCTTAAAGCGCATCGTTCCTTCGTTGTTCGCTGCCAGCGTGGTTTGTCCGTGGATGTTGTCATTGCCTTCGTTACCAGCTGCGCAGCAGACGATGCGCCCTGGTCCTGACTCGCTGGTGATGATCTGCGCCATTGGGTCGGTACCATCATGCGCATCCCAGTGGCCACCGAGACTGAGATTGATGACTGCCGGCTGATGGAGATCTCGCGCTACGCGAAAGATGTAACGCACGCCGTCTGCAATGTGCGCATCCTGAAAATCCGTCTTGACGAAAACGATACGCGCGCCCGGTGCCACGCCTCCGAAGGTCGAATCATTTCCCGTAGCCATGCCGGCGACGTGTGTTCCGTGTCCGTGAGTATCCCGCGAAGCAGTGAGATTGGCGCCGGTCAGTTCGAGACCATAGCCGCCCTCGGCCACTCCCGGTCCGCTCAGCGTTTGATCCCAGATACGCAGGATGCGTCCGGTGAACGCTGGATGCCGTGGATCAATCCCGGTATCAACTATTCCGATAACGACGCCCTGGCCGTTCAGATGGTTGGTGTTGCGAAATTGCGGTATATGCACGCGTCCCGCTGCCACATCCATGCGAGTGCGCCGGTAACGCGAAGAGATAATCCGCTTTACGCGTTTGTCATCTGAAAGGGCATCAAGGCTTTCGAGGGGCAAAAACCCCGTGCGCATCCTGCCTTTCGGTTGATTGATTATGATTCCCTGGTCCGCGAGGTCATCGAAGTTAGCGTTCTTATCACACTCTATGAAGACTACCGTACGTTCCGGCTTCGGAGTTCCGAGTGACGGAACAACACCCATTGTCATTGCATGTCGCAGCAAACCCGGTGCACCCTCCTGCTCGAAGTCCGCCAACGCCGTCAACAATCCCGGGGATAGTTTTTGCGCTTTCATGGTTTCTCCTTAATTTCGATGGTGGTGTGTTAAGGCTGAACCGGCTAGTTGCTATGAGGCAGCTTGTGGGAGTCAGCCGTCCGATTTCGTAAAAAGTAAGGCGGCGAGACGATATGACGGGAGGATTGGAAAGTCAATCAGTTTTGATTTCGATCTCTCAGCGCTACTGCTCGATCTTCTTGATCAGCCTCATGGCGTGGTTGCGGGCGATGAGCGGCAAATGTTCGTCGGTAGAGATGTCGTTGAGGAGTGGTACTAGTTGCTGCGGATCTGATAAGCCGTTTCGCTTCATTTGCATTTCAAATTCATCCATCAGTTTCGGAGTAGCCAGCGGCTGCGTCTCGCGCGCTACGGAAATATCGAAGATAAGCACAGCCTGATCAGCGACGCGGCGGTACTCGTTGGCCAACAGCGATACAGTTTTGTTATTGGTCCAGTTAAATTCGGCAGTTCGGTTGAGCTTGTCGCGCACCATCTTCAAGTGCATCGTGCCAAGGTGAGGAAACTGTTTGTCAGCTTGATAATTCTCGGTTGACTCCAGGAAGCGGAGTTCAGTCCAGGCGCCCAGCACACGTCCCAGCGCGCCCATTGAAAGATTGATCGGCTCCTCGATGGGCGTCTCCTCGCCCTTGCGCTCGAAAGTAATCTTGCCCACGCCGTTGGCATCGTGCTCGATAATGATGTGGCGAATCGTAAATTCCGACTGGGTGAATTCGTAGAAATAGCGTGTAGTGTCGGGTGGTTTCTTGTTTTCTTCCCGTCTTTGGGCCGGAGGCCTCGCGGGTGGGGACGGCGCGGATTCTGGCTTGCGCTCGTTCGTCTTGGTCTGCGCCGAAAGACTTGCGGGCTCAGCAAGGAAGACTGTGCCCAAAACCATCAACCCGGCGAAAAGAAACTGCAAAACTTTGAAGGTTGGTTTGGCCATGTTTTGCGACATTCTAAGCGAAACTTTGATTAGAAGAAAATGGCACAGCCAAAGGAAGTCAGAACCCGACGAGTCGGGGTTCTGAATCATTCGACCACAACATAGTCAAAAGGCGAGCTATGACAGCTCGCCCTAAAAAACTCCGGCTTCGCGTTTAGCGCTTACTCAAACCTAACAGAAACCAACTTCGAAACGCCGACTTCCTGCATAGTGACGCCATAGAGAGCGCGCGCCATCTCCATCGTTCGCTTGTTATGAGTGATAACAATGAACTGCGTATTAGCTGACATCTGCGCGACCTTGTCCGTAAATCGTCCCACGTTTGCTTCGTCAAGCGGCGCATCCACTTCGTCGAGCAAACAGAACGGTGAAGGTCGGTAATGGAAAATGCCCAGCACCAGCGCGAGCGCGGCCATAGCCTTTTCGCCACCGGAGAGCAGAAGCACATTTTGCAGTCTCTTGCCGGGTGGTTGTGCGATCACATCGATACCGGCTTCGAGCACATCGTCACCTTCGATCAAACTCATCTCGCCCTTGCCGCCGCCAAAGAGCTCCTGGAACAGTTCGCTAAAGTTCTTGTTAATCTGTTCGAAGGCATGACGGAATCTTTCGCGTGAGCGCCGTTTGATTTCGCGGAGGGCTTCCTCAGTTGAAGAAATGCTATCGACGATATCCTGGCGCTGCGTAGACAGGAACAACAGACGAGCTTCGTTTTCCGACAACTCTTCGAGCGCCATCATATTGACGCCGCCAAAGCTTTCAATTCGCGCGCGCAACTCTTCTACCCGCGCCTGCGCTGTTTCCAGATCAAACTCGTCGTCGACCGGTTGTTCTCGCGCCAAATCTTCGAGCGATTGATTCAATTCGGCAGCACAGTTTTCGCGCACGAAGGTTAGCCGGGCCTGCGCCTCCGCGCGTTGCACTTCGATTCCGGCACGGGCGTCGCGGACTTCCGCCGCATGTTTATTCAGGTCGGAGAGTTGAGTGGCCAGAAGGTCGGCGCGTTGGCGTGCCGCCTCAAGCAGGCTGGTTATCGCGGCAATCTCCTGCTCTTCCTTCTCTTTTTCCGCGGCGACCGTACTTGCCTGGTATTCCAGGTCCGCTATTGACGCGCACAACGTAGCCAGGCGCTCGGTCATTTCCACCAACTCTAAACGATGACGTTCAACGCGGCCGGCCAGGTCTGCAAATTCGGCTTCCATGCGACGGAGTTCGGCAGCGGTGCCGCGTCGTCGTTCAGTCGCCGCGGCCGCTGCTGCACGCTGTCCGCCCAATCCTTCGCTCTCAGCTTCCGCGGCCCGCCGCGCTTCGGCAAGCAAAGCAGTGGCAGCTGTTACCGTCTCGGTTGCGGCAAGACGAGCGGCCTCAGATTCCTGGGCATCAATAATCGCGCTCGCCCGGCGCCGCTCCACCTCAGTGCGTTCCTGCTCGACTCGAGCGATTTCGTCAGCAACGACTCGCATGTGACGTTCCGCACGCTCTATCTCATGGGCCAGTCCGGTTGCCGTTAATTCTCGGGCCATTGCCTCTCGCTCTTCGCGGCCGAGGGCTTCGTTCAAAATCAATACAGCGTCTTCGAGACCGACGAGACTCTGTCGCGCATTCCGGGCCAACTCTTCAGCAGAGTTTGACTCCACGCTCAGAACTTCCGCGCGCGCCTCAAGCTCCCTTAACTCTCTTTTGAAAGTCAGCAACCCGGCGCCTTCTTCAAGCGCGCGAGCGTCGCCGGCGCTTAAGAACTGACCGCTCGCAACCCAATCGCCGTTCAGTGTTACGACAACTTCGCCAGTCCGCAGCGACCTGGTCATCGCGTCATCGAGGTTTGCAGCCAAACGGGCGTTCATCTTCTCGGGCAGAGTCCGATTGAGAACGGACAAGAGCTCCCGCGGTGCTCCCAGCAGATCGGCTATCTTCAGATCATCCGCGATTGCTTCGGTGGCAAAAGAAATCGAGAGTGCCGGTCGCTCTTCGACACCACACGCCAGGGCGTTTACTTGAGTACTCGACTCTTCGCTGCCGCCATGGAGTCCTGCGACCAGAAAACTGGCGCGGCCGCCGTTGTTTTCTCGCAGCCATTGCGCGGCTCTTGCTGCATCATCGGGCGTAGGCACAACGATCGACTGCAATGAAGAACCAAACACGCCTTCCACGGCGCGCTCCCACTTGGCGTCGACATTGAGTGCATCAGCGAGCGTACCGATGAAATGGAAATCACGAGGCGCACTATCTTCCGAAAACATCAACTGCACGGCCGAAGAGTAGTATGCACGGCGATCATCAAGCTCTTTAAGACTTTCGAGACGATGGCGCGTTCGCGAGTATTCATCCCGCACGCGAGTCATCTCCGCCTCGGTGTCGCTGACTGCTTCGTGACCCTGAACAACGGCATCGACAGCCCGCTCACGTTCGGCGTTCAGCGTAGCGATGTGTTCTCGGGCGGCATCGATCTCAGCGGTGAAGGCGTCGGCTTCAGCCTTGCGTTCGGAATATTGGGCTGCAGCCCGTTCGCCCTCGCGCGCCAGACCCTCGGCCTGAACCCCCAAACGTTCAAGCGTGCCCTCGAGCTGTCGGGCAATTTCGCGCAATCGCTCAGCTATGGCGGTGTGCCTCAACAAATCCGCGCGCGCACTCTCGATTTCGGCTTCAGCTTGCGAGGCTGTAGCTAGCTTCTCCGCATACGACTCTTCCGCTGATCTGAGAGTGGCCGCACTTTGATCGGCCTCAATTCGCAGCCTGGCATCGTCTTCCTGAAGTCGTTTGCATTCAGCTTCAACCAGAACCAAGCGCGCAGACAGAGCTGCGATCTCAGAGCCCACTTCATTCTTTCGCTTCTCGAGGGAAACCACCTGCTCTTCCTGATAGGCCCGCTCCCTGGTCTGACGGTCACGACGTAACACCGCCTCGGCGGCGGCGGCACGCGCAGCTGCGAGGTCGTCTTCCGTCTTGCGGGCTTCCTGAGTTGCACTACGAGCCGCCTCTTCCTGTCTCTCCAGATCTTCCGCGACATTGCGCTCCAAGACGCTGGCTTCGAGCAGCTTTGCCTGAGTCTCATCGAGAAGCCTGGTGAGCTTGCGATCCTCGGCAACGAAGACGTGGCGCAGTAGTTCACGCAACTCTTCGCGAATGACGCCATAGCGCCGGGCCTTCGCTGCCTGTCGTCGCAAACTGTTCACCTGGCGATCTATTTCAGAAATGATGTCGGAGATGCGAGATAGATTTGAGCGTGCCGATTCCAATCGTGCTTCCGCCGCCCGCTGGCGCACGCGAAACTTCGTGATGCCCGCCGCCTCTTCGATAATCGTGCGGCGATCCATTGGCTTGGCGGAAAGAATCTGACCGATGCGGCCTTGCTCGATGATGGCGTAGTGTCCGCCCGCCAGACCGGTGCCGGAGAAGAGATCCTGAATGTCGCGGAGCCGACAAGAACGATTGTTCAGAAGGTATTCGCTTTCGCCCGAGCGGTAGAGGCGACGTGTAACCGAAACAGATTCGCCTGGCGCAAACTCCAGCGCCAGGTTCCGACGACGCCAGTGTCTCTTGTGTTGGGACTTTGCCAGGGTGGCAGTCGCAGGTCCTTCCGCTGGGCTCACTTCGCCTGAGACAAGCTCGGCCGCCGGCATGTCCTGAGCGCTTGCCTGGATTGCTACTTCGGGCGAATCAGCTGGGACTACCGCGTCAATGTCTATGACCTGGTCGTCCAGGAGTTCGAGAGTGGAGTCGATATCTTCAATATCAGGCTCGTGCTCGATAGCTTCGTCCCGGACCATGTGCATGACGACTTCGGCCATGCCACTTGGGGGTCGGTTCCGCGAGCCTTGAAAGATGACGTCCTGCATGGCCCCGCCGCGCAAGTGCTTCACTCGCTGCTCGCCCAGGACCCACGCTATGGCGTCCGCAACATTACTCTTGCCACAGCCGTTGGGCCCGACAATGGCGGTAATTCCGTCACCTGTGAAGAGTATTTCGGTGTAGTCCGCGAAGGATTTGAAACCGGTAATCTCGAGGCGTTTCAGT
>Ga0070698_100004628_pt1 | contig 15118 bp, 17 predicted proteins | sample KBSK1502metaG_FD_65477 | JGI IMG/M metagenome (GOLD analysis project Ga0070698, IMG submission 65477) | Corn, switchgrass and miscanthus rhizosphere microbial communities from Kellogg Biological Station, Michigan, USA - KBS K1-50-2 metaG | ecosystem: Host-associated > Plants > Roots >...
AGGTGTTTTAAAGTTTAGATTACGTCTGCCTATTGACATGCAAATTGTATTTCAATGAAATTCCTATTTTTTTTGGTTGTGTATATAACCTTTCTTATTAAAAATGGAAGCCCAAATAGTGAAGAACTCTATTGGAGTAAAACAAGACGACTAAACTGGTCTGACTTTCAAGGCAAAATTCCTGATAGTACTGTTTTATCAGCTGCAACTTCTGTTAGATTAAAATTGAAATATGAAATAAATAAAAAATTAATTTCTGTGCAACTCGTTTGCTTTTTAGCAAAAAAGGAATCCTGGTACAAGGATACCTCAAATTATTTATTGAATCATGAACAAACACACTTTGATATCGGTGAGTTAGTAATTCGAATGATGCGAAAGCAGATTGACAGTTTATCTAACACAAAAGCAAAGTTTAGCATAAAAGAAATTGAAACCATGTATGATTCCTATTTTAATAAATTGAAAGAAATGCAAGATTTGTATGATAATGAAACTAATCATTCCAGAAACTTCGATGCGGAAATCAGATGGGAAAACTCGGTATACGAAGAACTAGAAAAGCTAAAAGAATTTGAAAACTCGTATAAGGATTACTTTATACGAAAAGTAAAGAAATGATTTGCAGTTTATGAGTCAAAACCTTATTTACACTCCCCCTTTATCTTCTCATCAATCACTTTCTTGATCTCCAAATGAGCATTAGCTCTTTCTTCTCCCAAGAAATTTTTTACAAAAAGTATATAAGCATAGCCACGGCAGAAATCGATCATTGGCCATGTACCAAATAATCCCGGGCTGGCAAGAGCGGTAGCAATGCTTGGCTCATTTGCTTTTGGTGCAGTTTGTTCGATCACCCAGCTTCCCAAAGCATAATTAAAACCTTCAGCAGCTTTTGGTGCATATTTTATCATGCCAGAAGTTGTTTGCACTTTCATCATTTCATCTACTGATTCTTCACGTAGTATTTGTTTGCCATTATATTTTCCTTTATTCATCAACATCACTAAAAACCTCATATAGTCATCAGCTGTAGATTTAGCACCACCTGAAGGATTATAAAGACTTCCATCCAATGTGGTGAAAGTTGTTTGACGCATGCCTAAGGGAATAAATAATTTTTGCTTGATCAATAAATCAAATTTTCTTTTGCTTACCACTTCAAGCACTCTTGCTGCTATATTCAACCCGATATTGCCATACCAGAAATCAGTACCTGCATTAGCCCTTATTTCCCTTGCTGCAAATGAATTAATCTCTTCATCTAACGATGGAAACTTTGAGCTTTGTAAAAATCTTTTAAAAAATTTATTGTCATCTTCAATACCCGTCATGTGAGAAAGACAATGGCGAATGGTGAGGTATTTCTTCATGTATTTTTCAAATTCGGGTATATATTTCATCACGGGATCATCCAAAGAGATCTTTCCTTCATCAACGAATTGCATTACTAAGGCGGCAGTTAGCCATTTGCTACAGCTTGCAATAGGAGCCATCGTTTTGCTTTTATATTCACCTACTTCTTTTTTATAGACAAGAGTATCATCCTTTTTCCATATCAACACCACATAATCCTTCCCGATAAGATCTTGCTTCTCTTCCAGTATTTTATCCAATTCACCTAAACCATATTTGGGCTGTAATTGCTCCTGTTTTTTCTGGGCCTTTGAGGTCTGAAAGATTAGCAGTGAAACAATAAAAAGGCTGAATTTGAGACAGTAAAACTTGATTTTTAATGACATAGTTTCTGAATTTGGCTCTTGGATTGCTGTTTGAGTGAAAGGACGATAGACGACAGACAATAGACCATAGCAGGAAATATTGAGTGCAAACTGTGGTCTGTGGTCAATGGTCTGTCGTCCATAAAATTCACAATATGAACTTAGGAAATTTTACCATAAAAGCCGCTGAAGCTGTCCAGGCTGCCCAGCAATTAGCTTTTAATTCACAGAATCCGAATATCGAGACGGAGCATATTCTAAAGGCGTTGCTCGAACAGGAAGATTCACCAGTGGATTATTTGATTAAGAAAAATAATGTTACTATCAATCTTGTTGAAAGCAAATTGGATGAGCTTATTTCAAAATTGCCAAAAACAACAACAGGTGATCCTGCACAATCGGTAAGTCGTGATGCGAATAATGTGATCCTTCGAGCCGGTGCTGTAGTCAAACAATTCAACGATGAGTTTGTAACCCCTGAACATTTGTTGTTAGCAATTGTACAGGGAAATGATGCAGCTGCTAAGCTTTTAAAAAACTCAGGTCTTACAGAAAAAGGATTGATAGCAGCAATTAAAGATCTTAGAAAAGGAGAAACGGTTACATCCCAAACTCAAAACCAGGAGTTCAATGCGCTTAATAAGTATGCAAAGAATTTAAATGAATTGGCAAGACAAGGTAAGCTTGATCCTGTTATCGGTCGTGATGAAGAAATAAGAAGAACCCTCCATATCCTTTCGCGACGAACAAAGAACAATCCGATCCTTGTTGGAGAACCTGGTGTAGGTAAAACGGCGATCGCTGAAGGCATTGCTCATAGAATTATAAATGGTGATGTTCCTGAAAATTTAAAATCAAAGATCATTTATGGGCTGGATATGGGATTGCTGATCGCCGGTGCAAAATATAAAGGTGAATTTGAAGAAAGATTGAAAGCTGTAGTGAAAGAAGTTGGCGATAGTAATGGAGAGATCATTTTATTTATTGATGAAATTCATACTCTTGTTGGTGCTGGCGGCGGCGAAGGAGCAATGGATGCAGCAAATATTTTAAAACCAGCATTAGCAAAAGGTGACCTGAGAGCAATTGGCGCGACTACATTGAATGAGTATCAAAAATTCTTTGAAAAAGATAAAGCACTTGAAAGACGTTTTCAAAGAGTATTAATTGATGAACCTTCAGTAGAAGATGCGATCTCTATCTTACGTGGTTTAAAGGATCGCTATGAAACGCATCACCATGTTCGTATTAAAGATGAAGCGATCATTGCGGCCGTAGAATTATCGCATCGATATATCACTGATCGTTTTTTACCTGATAAAGCAATTGACCTGATCGATGAAAGTGCGGCAAAACTTCGTCTTGAAATGAATTCAATGCCAGAGGAGCTCGATACATTGGAAAGACAGATCCGCCAGCTTGAGATCGAACGGGAAGCTATTAAAAGAGAGAATGATGATAGTAAACTAAAACAATTAAATACTGAGATTGCTAATCTTACAGTTGAAAGAGATACGCTAAAAGCAAAATGGAGAGAGGAAAAGGAGTTAGTCGAGAAAGTTCAAAATGCAAAAGCTGAAATAGAGAATTTAAAAACATTGGCTGAAAGAGCCGAGAGAGAAGGTGATTATGGCAAGGTAGCGGAGATCAGGTATGGAAAAATAAAAGAGCAGGAAAAATTAATTGACGATCTAAGCAAGCAGCTTGAAGCAAGCGGTGAAAAGCGTTTACTAAAAGAAGAAGTAGATGCAGAGGATATTGCAGAGAGTGTTGCTAAATCAACCGGGATACCTGTAACCAAGATGTTGCAAAGTGATAAAGAAAAATTATTGCAGCTTGAAGAACATTTGCACGAAAGAGTTGTTGGGCAAGATGAAGCGATCACTGCGGTGGCCGATGCAATAAGAAGAAGCCGTGCAGGTTTACAGGATCCTAAAAAACCAATTGGTTCTTTTATATTTCTTGGTACAACAGGTGTTGGTAAAACAGAATTAGCAAAAGCCCTCGCTGAATATTTGTTTGATGACGAAAGTATGATGACAAGAATTGATATGAGTGAGTACCAGGAGAAGCATACTGTATCACGATTAGTTGGTGCACCTCCGGGTTATGTTGGTTATGATGAAGGAGGTCAGTTGACAGAAGCAGTTAGAAGAAAGCCGTACAGTGTTGTTTTGCTCGATGAGATTGAAAAAGCAAACCCTGATGTTTGGAATGTATTGCTGCAGGTTTTAGATGATGGAAGATTGACTGATAATAAAGGTCGTGTAGTGAATTTTAAAAACACGATCATCATTATGACAAGTAATATTGGCAGCACCATTATCCAGGCTGCATTTGAAAATGTAACAGAAAAGAATGTTGAAGATGTAACAGAAAGGGCAAAGATCGAAGTGATGGCTTTGTTACGGCAAACAATACGACCTGAATTTTTGAATAGGGTTGATGAGATCATAATGTTTAAACCATTGTTGAAAAAAGAGATAATGGGAATTGTAAAAATTCAGCTGGAAAACCTGAAAAAATTAGTGGGCAATAGTGGGATACAGCTTAATTTCAGCGATTATTTATTAGAATTTTTAAGTGAGCAAGGCTTTGATCCTCAATTCGGTGCAAGGCCATTAAAACGTTTAATACAAAAGGAAATTGTGAATACGCTTAGTAAACGTATATTGGCCGGCGATATAGATAAATCAAGACCAGTTTTGGTGGATGTTTTTGATAATACCGTAGTTTTTCGAAACGACGAAAACGGCCAACTTTCATCAAAACCTAAAGGAAAAAAAACAATACCATAAAAGCACCGGCAGTGACCGGGCAAGGAGTAAAGAATTATGCCATTACAAAAAGAAATAGTTATTATTATTAAGCCTACGGAAATGTTTGTGGGGAACGAAAAAGCATCTGTAACCCTGATGGAATGGGGAGAGTATGAAAGCGAAGAATGTGCAAAAGCAAACGAAGTGGTAAAACAAATATTGGAAAAATATGGAGATAAGATAAGATTTCAATTCCGCCATTTTCCACTTACAAAAATTCACCAGCGTAGTTTAAAAGCAAGTGAATCAGCAGTAGCTGCCGGGCAAACCGGTAAGTTTTGGGAAATGCATAATATCTTATTCCAAAACAGGAGAAATCTTGGGACTACAAGTCTGAAACTTTATAGTCGTGAAGCAGGTATCAGTGATAAGAACTTTCTTGATAATCTTGTGAACGGAACTTATGGCTGGCAGGTGCAGGATGATATTAAAGAAGGACTTGAAAGAGGTGTTAAAGAACCACCTGTATTCTTTGTCAATGATGAAATGGTTACATTAAAGCCAACATTTGAAAATTTAAGTAAGGCAATTGATAATGCCTTAAAGAAATCAAAGAAAAAACCTGCTGCAAAGAAAAGAGCATAAAAAAAAGTCCTGCTGAATAGCGGGACTTTTCTTTTAATCAGTTTATCATTTTACCAACGGCTGTTGCTATTGGAAAATGAACGACGATTGTTGTTGTTGCTTCTCTCTTCACGAGGTTTTGCAACAGTTACTTTGATAGCACGGCCATCAACAGTAGCGCCATCTAATTCAGCAATAGCTTTTTGAGCAGCTGCGTCATCAGGCATTTCAACAAAACCGAAACCACGGCTACGACCGGTTTCTTTGTCGTTAATAACTTTAGCTGAAGATACTTCTCCGTAATCAGCAAAATAACTTTTCAAGTCTTCATCGTGTACGTTGAAGCTTAAATTTGAAACATAAATGTTCATGTACTTTTAAAATTTAAATTAATAATGATCTGAGGCACGAGTACTGGAAAGAAAGACTAACTATTTAGCAGATTAACGCTTAGCAGAAAAAATCATTGACTTACCAAAAACTAGAACTCAAATTTGAAGCACGAAGATAACAATTAACTTGTTAAAAAGGGCTTTTATTTTCAGACGATAAAATGGATAATGTGCATTATAATACCCTAAATTTTCAATCTGAATTAAAAATAAATCCGTAGCTTTTTGCCATAAACATAAACATAAACCAAAACAAAATTTATGAAACGAATTTCCATCCTTGCAGCTATGTTTACAGCTGCTATTCTATTGACACAATGTACTGATGAAAAAAAATCAGATGCTAACGATGTAAAACCAACAGTTGCGAATTATGGGAGCTTTGAAAGCCAGGTAAAATGGGGTGAATCCCTTGTTAAAAATGGTGGTTGTAATGATTGCCATACACCCAAAAAAATGGGAGCCAACGGGCCAGAGAATGATATGAGCCTGATGCTTTCAGGACACCCTGAGAAAGTGCCTCCTGCCGACTTTGATGCAAAGGAAGCTGCTAAAAAAGGTCTCATAGTTACCCAAACATTTACAGCCTGGACAGGGCCTTGGGGAACAACTTATGCGGCAAACCTTACTCCAGACTCTACAGGCATCGGCAACTGGAAAGAGGAACAATTTTTAAAAGCATTAAAAGAGAAAAAATGGATGGGGCTTGATGGCACAAGGCCACTTATGCCTCCTATGTCGATGATGCCGGCAAGCGAGATGAGTGATGATGAGCTGAAAGCAATTTTTGCTTACCTCAAAACAATACCGGCCGTTAAAAATATAATTCCGCAGGCAGTCTTGTTACCTCCTCCAGCTAAATAAATTTCGGTCGAAGAATATTTCAACCCTGTACTTGCTGCAGGGTTTTTTATTTCACGGCGCTTTGATCTACATCCCAGTTATCTGTCCGGAAAGGACAAAGGGGTAATCCCTCTTTGCTGAACACATTACCAATAATAGTATTTCCAAAACCATATCTTACCTGTGCAGGAGCTGGAGCTTTATCGCTCCAAACAATTATTTTATCTTTTTCAATTTTTGCCTCTGCATCATACCATTGTTCAGTCTTCATATCAAAAATTGAAAACCCGGTTATTGCTTCATTTTCTTTAAAGCCTTTTGGAACATTATCAAAGCTTAATGTGATCTTCTCTTTATTTGTTGTTTTGCTTTTATACATCGGGCTTTTATAGGCAATATTTTTTTGTTTATATGTTTCGGCTAAGGCCCAATTGGCAAGCCTCGATCCAACATCACGTTTATTTTTTGGGTGAATATCATTGACATTATCCACGAGGTCCGTTACTACAACCATGCCTGTATTTGGCAAACTCATTGATTTGGTTTGTGCTTCTTGTACTAATGCGCCAACATTATTGAATCCATATTTAAAGGGAGCAATTTGAACATAGTAAAATGGAAAATCTTTTTTCCACACTTCACGCCATGATTTTATCATTGTTGTAAACAGCTTATGATAAGTATCGTGATTGGTTATGTTACTTTCGCCCTGGTACCATATTGCACCTGCAATATTGAATTTAGTTACAGGATCGATCATCGCATTATAACAAAGGCCATCATGATTTGGCCACCAGCGAAAACTTTGTAAACGGGCCGCTGATAAACGCAATTCTTCATCATCATCAAATATCTTTTCAGGGGTCCATACTTCAGCAGGAGTACCTCCCCAGCTTGCATTGATCAAACCAACAGGGACTTTCAGGTCGCCGCTTATTTTTTTACCAAAGAAATAACCGACAGCGCTAAAAGATTTTAAAGAATTTGAATCACAAACTTTCCATTCAGCCTGCACGTCATCCTGCGGATGGTTTGCAGTTGTTTTAGGGATATGAAAAAAGCGAATATTGGTATTATAGCATGTGGGCAATTCATCTTTTATATCTTTTAATCCATTCCAATAATTCCATTCCATATTTGATTGCCCTGAACAGATCCAAACCTCACCGATCATAACATCATTTAATACTATTGTATTACTCCCTTTAAGAGTTATTGAATAAGGACCGCCCGCAACAGGAGTTTTTACTTTTATTTTCCAGTTAGCGCGGTTGTTCACTGTAGCAGTATCTGTCCTGTTATCCCAGCTTGTGGTTACTAATATTTTTTCAGCAGGATTTCCCCAGCCCCACAAGCTTGCAGAATCATTTTGTTGCAATACCATTCCTGATGAAATAATTGCAGGTAACCTTAGCTGAGCTTCTGTATATGAAGAAAAGAACAAAAGAGTAATTACCAACAGCAATATGTTTCTCATCTTAGTCCGGTTTTGTGGATATTAAATGTAAGGATTTTATCAGTGGCATGAACACTCCTTCCGTTTGTATTGGACTAAAACGGTTGCTAAATCTAAGTAATAGCTTGGCTCAATTCAGGCAAGGTGAAGCGGCATCTCTTGAGGGGATGAATAATGCCAGGTAAATCAGATCTGCAATCATTTTGGTTGTTTATTTTTTAAGGATCAACTTTACATCTTTATCATTATTGATAACAGCGATCAACTGGCTCATTTGAGCAATATGATCGTTATCGTCTTTCTCTTGTTCGTTTGTATCGGTTTTTGAATTAAAGACTTCTAATTCTTTCAAATATTTTTCTGATTCGGCTTTTCCCAAAGTCACCAGGCTTCCGGTTCCTTCAAAATAATAGTGAGTAGCAATAAATCTTTTAACATGGAGTCTTGTTTCTTTTGGTAAAAAATTTTGAAGTTTCCAAAAGTTTCTGCTACCAGATTTTTTGATAGCATTTAATACAGGAGCAGGTCCACTATTATAAGAAGCAACTACTAATAACCAGTCTCCGAAAATATCATACAGCTCATTAAGATATTTTGCGGCTGCAGCACTGCTTTTCCACAGGTGTTGTCTTTCATCATATGCGGATGTGATCTTTAACCCAAATCTTTTTGCAGTAGCCGGCATGAATTGCCATACACCAACAGCGCCTACACCTGATCTTGCATTGGCTTTAAGTTTAGATTCTACAATAGCCATGTATTTTAACTCAACTGGAATATTATACTGTGTAAAAACTTTATCTATTGTTTTTAAATAATTGCTTTTGTTAATCCTGATCTGTTCAAATAGTTTATCATTGTCATCAGCATAATCGGCTACAAAAATCCCCATTGAAGGATGCAAAGGAATTTGGGGAGTTAAAGCAAAAACATTTACAGGAGCATCTGCTTCATTAGTATCATGAATAAAAGAAGGATTATATCCAGCATTTAATCTGAGTACGGAGAAGAATATGATCGTCAAGATCGATACGGTCTTAATTTTTCTGTTCAACATCGTTTTAAATTTTTAAGTAAAACAATGCCGACCCGAGGTGTTGGATTTGTGATTCAGGTTTTACACAGGAGTATCAGAATAAATAACTAAAAAATATTTCCGGGGGTACGGTTGTTGTTAGGGCTTTTCATTTCCGGAATTGTAGTTTACCATAGGAGATTAATAGTACGGATCAAAAATAGAAACCACACTTCGGATCGCATAGCATATACCATTAGTAAATACACTGTGAAAAAACTAATGCTATGATTTTCATTAATGTATTTATACTGCTTTTATTTAAATCGAATTTTTACGCAATTAAAAAAACGCTCAATTTCACTTTCTCTCAAGAAACCCGGTAAAAACAATAATGATGCCCGTTTTCTACACACAATTGTTCAGCTTTTTTTATGTGCTCACACTTCTGCAACTTTGATAGAATAAACCGTTAATAATGAGTCAATCAAAGAAGGCGGCGATCAACTTTATTTTTATAACACTTTTAATTGATGTGATGGGCTGGGGACTCATTATTCCTGTAATGCCTGATCTCATATCTAAGCTGAAGAATATTCCTGTTAATGAAGCAAGCCCTTATGGAGCATGGCTATTATCAGCTTATGCCATTACTCAGTTTGTATGTGCCCCTGTGATCGGCAACCTGAGTGACAAATATGGAAGAAGACCTGTTTTACTTTGTTCATTAATTGGTTTTGGGATCGATTATCTTTTTCTTGCATTAGCTCCTACATACGGTTGGTTATTTGTTGGAAGGATCATTGCAGGCTTAACCGGTGCAAGTTTTACAACAGCTTCGGCTTACATAGCAGATATAAGCACACAAGAAACAAGAGCGAAAAATTTTGGAATGATCGGAGCTGCATTTGGACTTGGATTTATAATTGGCCCTGCGCTTGGAGGTTTATTAGCTGGCCTGGGAGTAAGAGCTCCTTTCTATGCAGCAGCTATTTTATGTTTATTAAATACTTTATATGGATATTTTGTTTTACCTGAATCATTAAGTAAAGAGCATCGCAGGGAATTTCATTGGAAAAGGGCAAATCCATTTGGATCACTTTTGTTATTCAAGCGATATCCAACAATTGGAAAATTGGCTATCTCATTTTTTCTTATTTATATGGCTGCACAATCTGTACAGGGGAATTGGAATTTCTTTACCATCTATCGTTTTCACTGGAGTGAAAAAATGGTGGGTATTTCACTTGCTGTTGTTGGTTTATTGGTAGGGCTTGTGCAGGCAGGCTTAACAAGAGTCGTCAATCCTAAACTTGGTAATGAACGAAGTATTTATCTTGGATTAATATTATACACTCTCGGACTTGTATTATTTGCTTTTGCGACACAAAGCTGGATGATGTTTGCCTTTCTTATTCCTTATTGTCTTGGCGGCGTTGCCGGTCCATCTTTGCAATCAGTTCTTGCAGGTCATGTACCACCGAATGAACAAGGAGAATTGCAAGGTGCTCTTACAAGTCTAATGAGCCTCACAACAATTTTAGGACCTCCGCTAATGAATAATCTTTTCAAATTTTTTACAACAAACAAAGCTCCTGTTTATTTTCCCGGTGCTGCTTTTCTGTTAGGAGCGGTTTTTATGACAGGTAGCGCTTTAGTAGCATGGTTAACTTTAAGAAGTGAAAAACATGTTATTGCACAATCTTGAAAAAATTTAAATAAGATGTGTCTTTATATAGTTATCTAACGATAATTCCCCGCCGCCTTCAAAAAGGAAAAAGACAAGTAGAACGAGTATTAATAGTGAATAAATAAGTTCAGAGCCGGATGTAAAAATGCCGGTTGATGCATTAATAATCACAGCCCCGATAAGAATTGGAATTTGTATCAACGCAGATACTCTTGTAAACAATCCAATGGTAATTAAAAAGCCGCATAATAAATGTATCCATGTAACTACTAAAGCAACCCAGTCAGGTAAAAAGCTAAAACTGCTTCCTGCCAGAAATGCTTTGAATGATACCATATCACTTATAAAGGAAATGCCTTTTGAGGTGAGGGCAATACCAAGAGCAGCACGAAGTAATAATAATAACCGGGGATGTGTGGTGCTCCATCTATCAAGCTGGTGTAAAATAGTCATAATAAAATATTTTAAAGGAGCTAGTAAATTCCTATATAAGTTACACCATAACTATGCCGGAATCCAAATATATTTTCTCACTATTGTTGCAACATCCTGTATACTACAACAAAACTTAAGACAATAAGTAACAGAATTATGACAATAGTAATATAAAGCCAGGGCTGATCCTTAATGCGAAATTTTTCTCTTCTTTGTTTTTTCTTTTCTAATTTTTTATGAAGATCACGGTTGAGCTGTTCTACAAGTAAAGAAATATCTTTTTTGTTTTTTATTTCCTGAAGGCCTTCCATTGCATCATCACCGAACTCAGAAGCAAGCATTTTTTTCTCTACCTCGTGCTTCTGTTCTTCAGATAACCGGCCTTCCAGGTACTTTAAAAGAGTTTCCTGGTCAACTTCGGTAGAAAGATGCGATAATATATCTTTTAATCTGTCAGGCATTTAAACAATTATTACGATTTCATTTTCTTTTCAATCAAAAGCCTCATATTCCTTTTTCCATTTTGTATATGGCTTTTTACCTGCATCATACTGTATCCTGTTTGATCAGCTATTTGCTGATAACTTTTCTTTTCCATGTAAAACAAAGTTACACATAGTTGCTGGTCAGCATTAAGTTCTTTCAACGCTTCGTCCATATACTCGTATGTCTTTTCATTCAATAACAAACTTTCCTTATCGGTTTCGATTGTTTCAGCCGGAATACTATCTCTTACTTCTATCGTATTTTTTCCCGGCTTATCTCTTAGTTGCATCAGGCAATGATTCTTTGCCACCATGTATACCCAGCTTTTGAAATATTCAACCTTATATTTTTGAAGTTCTGTGATGGCTTTAAGAAAGATCTGCTGCACACTATCTCTTGCCTGTTCTTCATTCTTCAAATATTTCATGCAAACACCCAATAATAACAGGGTATAACGTTCCAGTAAAATACCCAGCCATTGGTTATCACGATCTGCATAAAATCGCTCAAGCAATTCCTGGTCGGTGATATGTTTGTGCAGTTTTGGGTTCACGGGTTGAAAATAGCTAATTTCATTTTCTATGATGCGGGAAGTTAGAAATTTCACAATAAGTTTTAGAACTCACCGGGTAACAAAATATATGTTGCAGTGTTCTCTTTTAGTTTAAAGCGAATGGTTATTGTAAAAGTATATTGATGAGTTTCTAATCGGCCCCAGGCAATTGTAACAGGAGCAATTGAAAATGGAGAAATAAAATAATTATAGATTTCCCCTGCGTCTTCATAGGCTTCATGAGTATTAGTTGAAAAACGATTTGCCTGGCTATTATGAAATCGCCTGAATTCTTTTTCAACTGCTTTACGGTTTACAACACTTGTATCTGTCACTCCCATTATTTGTAAATTAATGATGGTATCATGTGTTTTAAGTGAATCGACATGTATTATTTCTTCCTCAGCAACTACAACTCTTAATTCCTTTGGTATATAACGAAAGGGATTAAAATTTTTATAAGTACCGGTCAAAAAGAAAAAAGTGCTATCCGTGCGGCGATTTAATGTCTCTAAGCCAAACCATGGATCTTGCTGCAGTGATGTCACGAAACTGCTAAACTTCATATCAAAAGGGTGTATGCGGAAATAAGTTTTTGAAACGAATTCTATCGGGCTTTGTGAATAAGAAATACCGGCAATTAATATGAAAACAGAAACCAATATTTGTTTCATTAGAAAATTCCTTTTACCCATTTTATGAATGCAGTATCCCAGCCCAGCATTTTAATTGCTGTATAAAAAAGAATGATCGCAAATATTTTTTTAAGTGTGCCTGTTGGCAATGAAATGGCAAGCTTGCTTCCAAAATAAGCTCCCGCAACAAAACCAACTGCCAAAAATCCAATAACCCGCAGGTCCATTGGTGTTCCCATTTTCTTGCATTGATGATAATAATACAGGGATGCTATTATTACTACCGGTAGCGTAAGCACTCCCAATGATGTGCCCTGCGCCTGGTGTTGGTTGTAGTTCATAAAAAATACCAGGGCGGGAACCATGATGATCCCTCCGCCCACACCCACCAGGCCGCTAAGCATGCCGGCGGCGATACCAATTATAATAATGGTTAAAATAATTTGTACAGTCATTTTTTGTTGTAAAGTATTTTGATTGAAAGATTGCATTCGTTTAATTAGTCGGCAGTTTTGGTCTTGAAGGTTTGTTTATAAAAAGCTATCGCATCATCAATCACTTTCATTGCAGTTTCTTTATCCTGGAAATTATCGATCACCACTTTTTTATTCTCCAATACTTTGTATTGTTCAAAATAATTTCGAAGCTCGGCAATAAAATGAGGCGGCAGTTCTTTCACCGTTTTAATATGATTAACAGATGGATCTTGAGCAGCAACTGCAATGATCTTATCATCTACCTGTCCCTGGTCAACCATTTGCATGTTGCCGATTACATTAGCCTCCACCAGACAAAGTGATTGAATAGATTGTGAGCAAAAAACAAGAATATCCAATGGATCTCCATCCTGTCCGAGTGTTTGAGGAATAAAACCATAATTTATGGGGTAGTGGAATGAAGAATAAATAACACGGTCCAGTTTCAAAAGACCGGTCTCCTTATCTACTTCATATTTAGCACGACTGCCCTGGGGTATCTCGATCACTGCATTTACTGCTAAAGGTGCATTCTTGCCATAATGTGCACCATGCCATGGATGATAAACCGTAAGCATAAAAAAATCATTTTGCTATGCGAATACCAATAAATGTTGCCAGCAATCCACCGATGACACTGGCGGTTAAATAAATAACGAACAATGCGGTTTTATTCTCTTTTAATAAACCGATACCTTCCAATGTAAATGCTGAAAAAGTTGTGAACCCGCCACAAAAGCCTGTCATTAATAATAATTTTATTTCTTCATTCCATGTAAATGAGCGGCTGACGATGCCCCATAAAATGCCAATAAGAAAACAACCTGAAATATTGACAACCAAAGTACCAGTTGGAAATGCGGCGACGCTTTGCGAAGTAAAAATCTTTTGAACAGCATAGCGAAGCATGCTGCCAGCGCCACCACCCAATCCAACTATCAGGAAATTTTTGATCATTGTGGAATTGAATCTTTTGGTTGAAATGTAAAATTGAGATCGATCAGCCACTGATTGTTTGCTTTTATTACTTTCAAAGAGTCAGGCTTGTCTTTATATGAATTTGAATAGTGAATGATCGTAACGGAATCATTTAAGGGATGTGTTTCTTTTAAAAAACGGATACTTGCCTTTTTATAAGCTTTTTTGTCTTCAGCACTCATCCTGTTGTTATAGCTCCATTCATAGAGATAGATTATTTGCTGGTTGGTGGAATCGTTAACAAGAAGGGTTTTTGCTTTTTTGTAATCGCCATCAAGAGCAGCACGGATAAATTTGCCGGCAGCATCCATCCCGTTTTCTGGTTTGATCTCTTCTTCTTTTGATGAGTTATTGCAAGCAGCTAAAAACAAAATCAACAATGGGATGAGTTGGACCAGTTTTTTCATTGCTGCAATGTACTAAAAACTCCGAAGCATCAAATTAGTTGACATACTATAAAAATGATCCCCCTCCAAAAATGAAAGGGGAGATATAGGTTAAAAGGCTGACTAAAAATTTTATTATTGATTCTCTCTTTTTTCTTCTTCTTTTCTTTCTTTATCGTAAGCTCTCAATATTTGTTTTACGAGGCGGTGACGGACCACATCATCTTCGTCAAGCTCAATGTGAGCGATACCATCAATGTTTTTCAAAATGCGGGAAGCTTTTTGCAAACCACTTCTCTGATTTCTTGGCAGGTCAACCTGTGTAATATCACCAGTAATGATCGCTTTTGCATTAGCGCCGATACGAGTCAAAAACATTTTTAACTGGAGATCAGTTGAGTTCTGCGCCTCATCCAAAATAATAAATGCATTATCAAGTGTACGGCCACGCATATATGCAAGCGGAGCTATCTCGATAGTTCTTGTGCTCATATAGTAACCGAGTTTATCGGCAGGTATCATATCATCCAGCGCATCATATAAAGGACGCAGATATGGATCGATCTTTTCTTTCAGATCACCGGGAAGAAAACCAAGGTTTTCACCAGCTTCAACAGCAGGACGTGTAAGAATGATCTTCTTCACCGCTTTATTTTTCAATGCCCGTAC
>Ga0070698_100004629_pt1 | contig 15116 bp, 14 predicted proteins | sample KBSK1502metaG_FD_65477 | JGI IMG/M metagenome (GOLD analysis project Ga0070698, IMG submission 65477) | Corn, switchgrass and miscanthus rhizosphere microbial communities from Kellogg Biological Station, Michigan, USA - KBS K1-50-2 metaG | ecosystem: Host-associated > Plants > Roots >...
TGCCCTGCCGTGAGAAGTGCAATCATGCTCAGCACGATTGGCATCCACACATGCTTGAGCATTTCGCGCCTGTTTGCGAATCGAGCCAGCCCGATCAACGCCACGATTAGCAAGATCATGCTGAACAAAAGAAATGTATTCTTCGTTCCAATGGCGGGTATAGTGACCAAAGTTGGTAGGAACGTTCCGATGAATGAGCCCAATGTAGAAATGGCATAGATCTGCCCGGACACTTGCCCTGCATGCGCTGTATCCTGTACACTAAGCCGAATTGCAAATGGGGAAATGGTTCCAAGCAATGTGATCGGGATGATAAACAGGATGAGGACAGCAACGAAAGACGCGCCCAATATGCCAACTTGCAACACATCGAATGCGCTCGCCGCGGACCTGAGGACGGGCCCCGCGATATATGGGATGAGTCCCAGCGTGAACGCGCCCCATGCAAGTACTCGATACATCGCGCCAGGCGTTGGGTTTGCGTCCGCCCACTTGCCGCCCAGGAAGTATCCCAGCGTGAGATAGATGAGGATAAGCCCAATAATGGTGGCCCAGACAATGTTACTGGTGCCAAACACGTTGCCAATGAGTCGTCCGGCGGCAAGTTCTGCCGCGAGCGTAGTCATGCCGGAGATGAAGACAGTGAAGAGGAGGTAGCGTTTCATTGTTGCGGAGGATTGATTATACCGTTAGAGGCTGCTCAAGCGGCGTCCCCGCCGCCGAGGACGGCGGCTTGAGCTATAGGACTGGAATGATATACTTTTGTGGAACAAAGGAGATCTATGTATATTCCAAAACTCTATCGCGAAGAAGATAAAGCGAAAATTCTGGAATTCATCCGCCAAAATGATTTTGCGATACTGGTGACTTATGACGGTGAGAAACCAGTGGCAAGTCATTTGCTGATGGAAATAGTTGAAGAGGGTGAAACGCTTTTCATCAATGGGCATATGTCGAGGGCAAATTCGCAGTGGAAAACTTTTGAGAAGAATCCGGAGGTACTGGTCATTTTTCATGGAGCACATACATACATTTCGCCGACCTGGTACAACCACGTCAACGTGCCTACATGGAATTATCAGAGCGTTCACGTGTACGGAACGCCGCGGCTGATCACAGACTATGATGAAGCCTATTCCATCCTCAGGCGGCTGGTTGAGCGTTATGAGACGAACGGTCATTACAAAATGGAATCACTCCCTCAGGAGTTTGTGGAAAAAGAAATAAAGGGAATCATGGCGTTTCAAATTGAAGTAACGCGCATCGAAGCAAATTACAAGCTCAGCCAGAACCGCAAAGATGAAGATCACGCCAACATCATCATAAAGTTGGAAGAACGCACGGATGATCTTTCGCATGCGGTGGCAGAAGCAATGAGGCAACAGCGTCCCTGAAATGTAATTCTTAGAACGCTCCCTGCGCCGTCCTCGGCGCAGGATTTCGCTCAAGATACGCCGCCGAGGACGGCGGCTTGAGCGTGGTGATTATGTGGTAAAATTTTGCCCGCCATGATTGAACCTGAAGAGACACCCGAACTTGACCAACCACAGATGACCGACTTTTCACAGGCAGATGCGCAAACGATCCAGGCGCAACTGGTGCGGATGCGTCAGTCCAGTGCGGGAGAGGTGGCTGCGGATGAAGTGTCGATGCAGCAGAGCGCGGCTGGCAGAATGTCTGCGGACAAAGTGACTCTACAGCAAAGTGCGGCAGGCTTTATCAAGGCAGATCATGTTAGTTTGAATCAAGCCTCGGCTGGGCTGGTGAACACCGGGGAGTTCCTCTCGCAGGAAAGTTCAACGGGATTCGTTCGGGCTGAGAAAGCATCCATTAGCGGGTACACAGGCGCGGTCGTCGCGGGAAGCGCAGATATCCAACATGGGCTGGTTGGTCTGGTTGCCGGGCGCGATGTCTATTTGGATGAAGCACGCACAGTCTTCCTCCTGGCCCGCACTGTGAATGGGAACGTGACAACTCTGATAGACAGGCGCTCGGCTTTGACCGCAGGATTGGTGGGTGGCCTGTTCGCAGGTTTAATGTTATTACTCGGGCGTATGCTGTTCAGGCGAAAATAATTTTATTGTTAAATGTAGTAGCGACTTCAGTCGCTTTAGAATGTAAGACATAAGTCGTCACTACAAAATTCTATTCAACGAGCGAAGGTAATTCATCGGATGATGAGTGAGAGGCGCTCAAGGAGTAACGATGGAGAAAGTAGTTTTAAAAGCCACCAAGCGTGAGGTGATCGGCAAACAAGTGAGAGCCATGCGCCGCGCGGGGCAACTGCCAGCAGTGATCTATGGCAGGCATAACGAACCAATTATCATCACGTTGGATGCTCACACCGCCGCGCTGACATTGGGAAAGTTGTCGTCTTCAAGCCTGGTGACGATCGATGTGGATGGCACGCAATATGCGTCGCTCGTCCGTGAGAAGCAGCGTGATTTCATCAAGAACCACCTCCTGCATGTGGACTTTTTGGCGGTCTCGTTGGACGAGAAGCTGCGCGCAACTGTAACGATTCATTTCGTTGGTGTATCTCTGGCTGTGAAGGATTTCGGTGCAGTGATGGTTCACAACCTTGAACAACTTGAAGTGGAAGCTTTGCCGGGTGATCTGCCTGAACGCATTGATGTGGATATTTCTGTGCTCTCGCGTATCGGTGACGGTATCCGCGTTCGGGATGTGGTCGTACCAGATAGCATCCGCGTGTTGGATAACCCCGATACGATGGTTGCAGTAGCTACCGCTCCGAAGGTGGAAGAGGAAGAAGCTGTCGTGGCGGGTGCAGAAGTTGTTGCATCCACCGAAGGCGAACCAGAACTGTCTGTGGATCGTGGCAAGAAGGAAGACGACGAAGAGTAGTAATTCACCTTTACATAAAAACTCCCCGAGCAATCGGGGAGTTTTTGATTCGCCCTCACCCTGCCCTCTCCCAAATGGAGAGGGGTCACAAACCCAGCACATTCAAAAAATCGACGGTCATGCGCGCAGTGGCACCCCATAACAACTCACCGTCATATGGATGAAAAGCGATGACGCTGCGCTTCGTGCCTGGAATTTCGAACTGCCAACGATTAGATTCGTTCGCCAGCCACCCAAGCGGAATCGTGAATACGCGCGCCACTTCATGTTCACCCACGCGAAATACAATCGGCCACTTCACCACTCCAACAACCGGCGTCACCCTGAAATATGAAATGGTAATAAGGTTCGTCAGCCTTCCAAGTACTTTTATGTCATTGGCTTGAAGGCCGATCTCCTCGTCTGCTTCGCGCAGGGCGGTTTGTTCAGGTGTGGTTTCACCTTCGTCACATGCGCCGCCGGGGAATGAGACTTGTCCTTTGTGCGATTCAACTGTATCTGTGCGCCGCGTGAATAGCAAATGCCACTCGGCATCCTGCCATACCAGCGGCACGAGCACCGCCGCGCATTTGAGTCGCGTCTCGTCGTTGAGCCCAAGCTCTGCGTAGCCGTCTGAGGAGTCGCCAGCAGATTGGATGGCTGCATTTAATCGTTGAGAAATATCGTTTTCGGTAAGTTGCATTTTCAAACACAAAGGCTTGCATTGAGCCGGTCAAAATGATACTACGTACACGAAGGAATAAATCTTTAAGGCAAAAGGCTATTCCCTTTGCATCCTTTGTCCGGCTCTCATCATTCAAATTTCTCAGTGCAGCGAGCGGGATTGAGATCTTCGTGTTTAATTATTTTTACCTGACCGGGCTTCCACAATATCCACATTCGGCGGTGATGTCGTCCAGCCACTCCACTTCGTCTGGTCGCATGGCCGCGCCACAACTGGGACAATGCGTGGGCAGCGTCGGTTTTTGTATTGGCGCTTCTTTTGTTTCAAACACGGGCATGGAGGGCAAATTTATTTTCAGCAATATCTCGATATCCACGGCTTCCGATTTCAGTCCGCGGTCATTTAATTCGGTCACCAGGCGCAGGCCTGCATTTTGCAGGCGCTGATATTGTTTTCGTTCGGCAAGCACCTCAAGGGCGCGTTTGAGAGATGGCATTCCCAGGGCAGCTTGGCCTGCAAGGAGGCGGGCGCGGCCTGCCTGCAAAAGAAAGAGTGGCGCACGCGGTCCTCCGCGCGCATCAACACCTTCGGCAATACGTTCGAAAAGTTGAGCAGCGCGTCCGTATTCGCCTTTGTCGAACGCAAGATTTGCCTCCTGCAGAATTGGAGGAATGTTGGGTGCAAATGCTTTTCGCTTATCGCGACGGAACATGCGGCGCATTAGATTCTTTCATCCTTATTATCCAGGCCAGCCTCTGCGGCTAACTCTACTCCGCGCGGGTCTTTGCTGGGTTCTATCTTTCTTGCAAAAACAAGAAAACCCGTGTGCGCAACCATTCGATCTGTGGGGCGCAGGCGCGAAGGTTCAGGTTGATAGTAGCGCAGCAATATCTCGCAGACTTCAAGGAATGCAAATTTATTTCGGCTTAAAGCGTAGAGAGTTTTTTCCACCTGGTTGAACGTGGGGATTAGGCAACACAGAAATCCACCGGGCTTGAGGGCGGAGCGTACCTGTGCGGCAAAGTCATATGGATTTGGCACATCGAGGAAGAACGCGTCCGCGTCCGTTTCGTCGAAGCCTTGTTGGATGTCGCGCAGTTTGAAGTCCACGCGGGAATCGAGACCGAATCGGTTCAAGTTTTTGCGCGCCAGATTCTGCACATCCGGCTTAATTTCATAGGAGACAACGCATCCATCGGGCCCCACAGCATGGGCGAGTGCGGTTGTCATTGAGCCTGAGCCTGTGCCGGCCTCCATCACTTTTTGACCGTACCCCACGCCCATGGTCACAAGAATAAAGCCGATATCTTTCGGATACAGGATCTGCGTTGTGCGCGGCAGGTCGATCAGCAGATCGGCGAGGGATGGTTGGAGTAAAAAGAACGGCGCGCCCGTGTGACTGAAAACCTGCGTGCCCCATTGTTTGCCGATCAGGTCGTCGTGTTGAAGGATGCCGCGGTGCGTTTCAAATTTTGAACCAGCTTGAAGTGGGATAATGAAATGTTTGTGACGCAGCCCCACAAGTTGGGCAAGGTCGCCAGCGCGCGCAATCGATGAAGTGGGATGTAAGGGCATGCGATTATCTTACCATGATAACTTTCACGCTATACACCTGGGTTATCTTTTATGCATTGCTATTCCTCTGGCATTGTCCCAGTCGCCGCGGGTGGCGACTTGAGAGTGGATGCTGCGGCTGTCATTTTATGGTTGGAGATGATCAGCATTCCGAATATTACGATCGCGAGAATTCCCATTCCAATGCCAATGGGTTGTTGCAGAGTCATCAAAGGTCCGGGCTGATCGAGAAAATCCACCAAGCTGGAAAATGTATAAGTGATTGCTAATGCATTCCAAAATCCGTGGAGTGCGACGGCAAGAATATAGGTTCCGATCAAACGGAAGTAATGGCGTTCACGCCAGGCAAGAACGATGGCTGCGCCCATCAACGCAGACGTTGTAATATGCAATACTCCAGTGCCAATGCGTGAGAGAAGCAGGCCCGCCCACTCGCTGGTTTGTCCGCTTACTCCGAAGGTCTCAGACAGTGCAAAGCCCGCTCCGCTCAGCGCGCCGAGAGCAAAGCCCTGTGCGGGAGATTCCAATTTGCCCGCAAAAATCCAGACACCAATGGGTTTGAAGATTTCCTCGATGGCTGGAATGATCAAGGCAAAATATGATAAAGCGCTGACTATCACGATGGGCCGCGTTAGGTAGGGAGCGATCATAGAAAACGCCGCTTCAGAATTTGGATCGAGCAGCAGCATCTGTTGCGAAAGCCTTTGAACCTCAGCGGACAACTCTGGCTGCGAAAGGATATAGAGAATTGCGCCGATAAGGCCGATGATAATTACAAGAGCTTCGAGAGTGATCAATATCAACGGGCCCAGAGTCATTCCGAGACCCAGCACGGTCCATGTTTGCCAACGCGTCCCCAATGGAAGTTTTTGGATGCCCAATCCTAGCAACAGCCATAGCGGAAGCGCAACTGCAGGGATGGTTAACACAGGCAGCAACCACCAATTTACAGATCCATTGCCGCTGATCTGACTCCCGATCACTACTGCAATACCTGTTGCAATGAGACAAATGGCGATCTGCGCGCCTGATAATGAGAGGATCGAATGCTGTTCAATAGAGGGCTTATTGAGGAATTTCTGGATGGAGATGAAAGTGGCGATCAACAGAATAAGCCCCTCGAAACCAAACGCAAGAAAAAATATAGTTTGACTGGCTTCAACGTTTTTGCCAGCAAGCACCGAACCGAGCGCAGTCGCTCCCATGATTAATCCGATGCTGAAGAAGAATAACGCACCAAGCAGGAATAATAGTGAACTGAGTAATGAAGGAAGATGCGTCCGCGATGAGTTCATTATTTTTCGTCAATCGTGATGCTTATCAATTTATCTCCGGGCGGTGTTTCTGTTCCAGGCTGTGCATCGCGCGGTGTAAGCGATTCAACGATCTCCATTCCGCTTAACACTTGCCCGAAGATCGTATATTGCCCATCATATTGCGCGGTGTTCCCATAGGTGATAAAGAATTGACTGCCGCTTGTGTCAGGCCCCGAGTTGACCATTGCAACCATTCCGGATGTGGTGAACTTCAAAGATGGGTCGATCTCAGTGATCAGGTAGTAACCTGGGTTACCCTTGCCTGTTCCGCTTGGGTCGCCGGTCTGCGCGAAAAGATCGGGGATGACGCGATGGAAAGTAATATCGTCATACCAGCCATTGCGCGCCAGAAACATAAATGAATTCACAGTGATGGGCGCTTTATCTGCGAATAACTGAATGATCACATCGCCTTTCTTTGTGTGAAGTGTGGCGATGTATTGTGTGTTCTGTTGAACCGTCACGGGCGGGCAGGCTTTGAATTGACGCTTGCCTAGCAGGATCAACTGAACGATATCGTTAATACTATTGTAATCGCGTGGCCCGCCGTAGATCTGTCCGTTGATCAGGATAAGTGGTGTGCCGGGTAGACCCATCGTCTGACCGTCTTCCCAGGCCTTTTGGATATGTGCGACGATATCTTTGCGCGTCATGTCAGCCTTGAACTGGTCCACGTTCAGTTCCAACGCCGACGCCTGCGCGCTGATCCATTGTTCGAAATCCGCCACGGGCAGGTTTACCCAGTTTTCCTGTTGCGTGTACAGCAGATCGTGCATCTCCCAAAATTTATTCTGTTTTGCCGAGGCTTCAGCGGCTTGTGCGGCGAGAGCGGCTTTGTCGTTGATTTTGACCAGTGGGAAAATGCGGCTCACAACGCGGACATCATTTGGACGTTCTTCCAGGAGTCGATTTGTCACCTCTTCAAAAAGCCCGCTCCGCAAGTCTTGATAGTCGCTGTAAGCCATGATGGTTACGGTTGGATCCTGCGCGCCACGCACATGGTCTGTTTTGCTTTCGGCAGGGAAAATGGATGGCGAATCTGGTCCCGGTGTCGGTTCAGCCAGGAGTGTTGTACAGGCTGGCGGCGTCGGAATAATAATGTTTGGAGTAGCAGATGCCACGTTTGTAGGCAGCGCAGCAGATGGGGCGCAGGCAGTGATGATGATGGAAATAAAACAAAGAGGAAATAAGAAGGAAGAGAATTTCGGCATGTTTGATTCAATTTACAGTTTGAAACATCCTCATTTGATGGCTTCTTGAAGTTGCTCAAAGGAGGTCATCCAGGCTATTGTGTTGATGAAATCTTCGAGTGAGTCGCTTTGTTCGCGCAGGGCGCGCACGGCGGGGCCGACGGGGTCTTCGCCCGCCGCGCCGCCAGGGACATCTGCATAGGCTCCATGAAAGGCGAAGTAGGCCTGATTGAGTTTGCGAAGCAGGTATCCATTGTCCCAGAAGAGCTGTCTGCGAGTTTCCATATAGGCCTCTGCCTCCTTGATCTTGCCTTGTGCCAGCATTTCATCTGCTGTGACGCGCGTCTCATGCATCTCGGCCCGGAAGTCGAAGGGCGGCGGGTCGTCGAATCCGTTGGAGGGGAGAAACGTTTTATCTAACGAGATCAGGCTGCGGCTTGGAGAAGAAGTGAGCATTTCGGGATAATATTTTTGTAGGACATAATTGCCAACTTCACTTCCCGCAATGGAGGCGGTAGTCTCATTCATCGTCCGCAGTTCTGGAGTTGTGCTGTAATTGAGTCCAAGTGGACGAACATTCAGATAGTTATGAGTCCATTCGTGGGCGATCGTTTCGAGCATCCAGCGCAGATCGGTGGTTTCCGTCACCATGGTGGGATAAACTCCCACGCCGCCGATCCCGACGACCAGCGTGGAGACATCCAGTGATTGCGCGACCTCATCTTCGAGCTTGATCTGTTCGTCGAGCGTGAGAGTGGGGAGCACGGAGACATTCGCGATCTGGTGGATATGATCGCGCGGGGCAACGATCAGAGCCAGTGGCGTGGATGAGACGTGATAGAGGGTGGGAGGTAGCGGCTGACCAGCAGTTGTGAGGCCCAGCTGGGCAAGGGCCTCACTGAGCTGGCTTTGCAAGGCTGATTCTGCGAACGGTGCGAGAGAGTTTTGCTTTGCGATCAGTTCATCGCGTTTCATACGCAGGAAGGCGCTGGTTGATTCTTTGTCTGTGACGGCGGGGTCTGCAAAGATCTGCTCGATACTACCCTCGGTTTGAATGAGTTGTTGTGTAACGCGCAGATATTCGAACACCAGTTGTTTGTTCGTGCCGCGTTCGAACAGAAAAGGTGCATTGAGCGCACTTTGTTCGATCTTTAACCAGGTGGCGCCCCAGACCCAGTTTGGATAGTCAAATTCAATGTCGCGGGTGAAGAAGCGGACACGGTCAGATTCGCCGGTTAATCTGGGTGCATCGCCACCGGCGGCGATGATGATGGCGAGGGTGAGTGCCAGGAAGTCTATTATCCGTGCGAGGCGGTATAGCAGTTGCATGGGAATCATTATAATCAGAAACAAGAACTGGGAGCTTTGTTCTCTCAGTTCTCATTAATCAATGCCATGAATTTAATTTTGTACGATTTGGAGCACGGTCTATTTAAATCTATCTGGGAATTGCTTGATAATCCCTTCGCTGAGCATGTCCGCAATTGCAATAGCCTGATCATGTGCTTTATCAGAAGCGGCGATATCTGCTGCATAGTCACCGTTCCAGCGCGCTATCGCTATCTCCAGGGTTAGATCAAGATACTCTCTCAGGATTGCTTTTGTCTCTTTGAGCGGCCAGTGATCTGGATTCGCCTCATGCAGGAATTCGGCCACCTGGTCTGCATTGGCGTACCAATGTGCAACAGTCTCTTCAAAGGCCGCAGCGTCAGCGTTCTTTGCCGCGTGAAGCATTTCATCTGTAATTTGAACATGCTCTTCCAGAAGCGCTACAAATTGCTCACCAGCTTCATCGCCGTAAAATGGCTCGAGCGCCTCGCCAATGTTGTGTTGATTTTCCAATAGGTGATTCCTTGTAGGGTTGCGATATTCCAGGTCGTCCAGTGTGCTGATAATAAACAGATGCGTCCAGTTGCCATGATTTTCCCAAAGCCTGTGCATCCTGTTGCGATAGGCCTGCTGATCCATTTTTGGCTGATCTGCAGCAGGTTGTTGAGAGGAATTGCCAGCGAGTAAGGCAGGCAAAAGTAGAAATAAAATAATAATTAATAAAATATATTTCCTACTCTTGCGACTCATATTTCCTCTTGTTGAATTCGCGATGCATCGAAACGGTTCTAAAAACTGACATTTCCCAGTATTTTGTTTTGGTCGTGCTGATCATGACATCCAAGTACTTTCTTAACAATTAATTATATTCCAGCCTCAAATATCGTCAATACGGGTTATCCCTGAATTTAAGAAGCTTTCAGATGACTTGAATGGGATTTTCCTGGATCTAAAAGGCACCCACCGAGCAACTAACCTTACCGTAACTGCGTATTAGAGTTGTATAGCTCTCCCTCAAAAATTCACTACCAATTCATATTTGTGCGGTAGAATTTTGCAGTTATCAAGACAAACCCCCCTAGTGAGGATACGATGCGTGAGTTTTTTAGGAAAAACCGAAGAGGTTTGGTGATCTTGCTGATTGTCGCTGTGGCGGCATCAGCATTTATATATGTACGCAGTACGCGCGTGGATACTACCAGTCAATACCAGACTGCGACAATTGAGCGCGGCAACCTGACAGCCACCATTGGTGCCACAGGCACGGTGCGTGCCAGACAGACGGCTGTGCTCATCTGGCAGGCGGCGGGCACAGTGGATAAGGTCAATGTAAATCTCGGCGCGGATGTCAGTGCAAATGATGTGCTGGCGTCCTTGGCGAAAACGTCCTTGCCTCAGAGTGTGATCATGGCTGAGGCAGATCTTGTGGACGCGCAAAACGCGCTGGACGATCTGCTCACTTCCGATACGGCGCGCGCAGAAGCGGTCATTGCTTTGCGAGATGCCCAGGAAGCTTATGATAAAGCTGCAAACTGGCGCAAGGAATTGAACGGCAGGATCCATATCAAAAAGATCGTCTACAAAAAAATTGGCAACCGCAGCATTCCCATTCTCAAGGAATATCGTGGATATGCGGATGCTGGGACGATCGCCATAGCGGATGAAGACCTGTCTCTCGCGCAGGCAAAGTTGGATGACGCCCAGCGTGAATTTGACCGTTTGAATGAAGGGAACTCGGTGGAGATCGCGGCCGCCCAAGCGCGCGTCGACGCGGCTCAAGCGACCCTCAACCTGGCGCGCGTGATCGCGCCTTTTTCCGGTACTGTGACCGAAGCCCATTCGCTGGCTGGCGATCAGGTTGCCGCGGGAGCCACTGCTTTTCGTTTGGATGATCTTTCCGGTCTCTTTGTGGACGTGGAAGTTTCAGAAGTGGATATCAATAGCGTCTCCGTTGGGCAACCCGTCTCGCTTTCGTTTGATGCCATCCTGGACAGGGATTATCATGGCGAGGTGGTTGAGGTAGCGACGGCTGGCAACAATGTGAGCGGCGTGGTGAACTTTACCGTCACCGTGGAATTGACAGATGCTGACGAACTGGTGAAGCCGGGCATGACCGCGGCAGTTAACATCACCGTCAACGAAACGCAGGATGTCCTGCTCGTGCCGAATCGCGCCGTTCGTTTGTCTGATGGTGCGCGTGTTGTGTATCTATTGGTGAATGAGCAGCCGGTCAAAACGGAGATAAGCCTGGGTTCCTCATCTGATACGATGAGCGCGGTTTCCAGCGGCGAGGTAAAAGATGGCGATATAGTGATCCTGAATCCGCCAGTGGAGTTCGGTCCTGGTGGCGGCGGACCGGGCGGCGGTGGGTTTGGGGATTAGAACAATGTCTACTGACAACGTAATTGAAGCACGTGATATTCGCAAGGTCTACCTAATGGGGTTGGTAGAAGTTGAGGCTTTGCGCGGCGTTTCATTTGATATCAAACGCGGCGAAGTAGTTGCCATCATGGGGCCATCAGGCTCTGGCAAGTCCACTTTGATGAATACGCTGGGCTGTTTGGACAGACCCAGCTCAGGTGAATATTTTCTGGATGGCGAGACTGTTGCCTCGCTGAATGATGACCAGCTTGCCAGCATTCGCAATCGCAAAGTCGGTTTTGTCTTTCAGAGTTTCAACCTGCTTTCGCGTCAGACCGCCATCACTAACGTGGAATTGCCATTGCGTTATTCCGGCTCCACAGAGGGGCGCCGCGAGCGCGCTATTGAGGCACTCAAGGCAGTGGGACTCGGCGACCGTATGACTCACCGTCCCACCGAATTATCTGGTGGACAACAACAACGCGTCGCCATTGCGCGCGCCATTGTCAACAGACCTGCCATGATCATGGCAGATGAACCCACGGGCAACCTGGACTCGAAGGTGGGCAAGGAGATCATGAACCTTTTGCTAAACCTGAACAGGGACAGCGGTACGACCCTGATCATTGTTACGCATGATCCCGTCATCGCTGAACAGACACAACGTGTTATCCGGTTGCGGGATGGTTTGCTGGAGAGCGCATCATGAATCTTGCCCAGGCTTTTCTCGAAGCGCTTGAGAGCGTAAATGGGAATAAACTCCGCTCAGGTCTGACCGTTCTTGGAATTGTCATCGGTGTTGCGGCAGTCATCGCCATGCTGGCGGTGGGACGCGGCGCCGAAGAATCCATCACTGGTTCCATCAGCGGTATCGGAACGAATTTGCTCTTTGTGTTTCGCGGCGGGCAGGATGAATCTGTTCGCAATACGCGCCCCATCACACTCACCGATGCGGATGCGATAGACGATCCATTTTCTGCGCCCTCGGTGGAGGCGGTCGCTCCGATTTTGCAGGCTAACCGCGAGATTTCCTATGGAGGAGAACGCACAACGGTCGAAGTGAACGGTGTCACTCCTTCCTATTTCCCGGTGCGAAATTATGAATTGACCGAAGGGGAATTCATCACAGAAGAGCATCTACTCGGGCGCGCCTCTGTTGTACTGCTTGGCCCCGAAGCGGCGGACACACTCTTTGGCCGTCACGACGGCATTACTGGCGAAACAGTCCGCATTGAAGGACAGCCCTTCCGCATTTTAGGCGTGCTCGCGACGAAAGGCGGCGGCGCATTCGGCAGTGAAGATAATCGCGCCATCATTCCATTCAGTACCGCCCAGGCTCGCCTTATCCGCCGCAACACGCGTGACCAGGTGGATCTCCTGCTGGTTCAGGCCGTCAGCGGAGATGCAGTGCTCATGGCAACTGAGGAAATTTCCACCATCCTGCGCCAACGGCACCGCACGCCCGTGGGTGCGGATGATTTCACCGTATTCACTCAGCAGGATCTGCTCAGTACTTTCCAATCCATTACTGGCATCCTCACTGTTTTTCTAGGCGGCATTGCCGGTATCTCTCTTCTGGTGGGCGGCATTGGTATTATGAACATCATGCTTGTCTCAGTGACGGAGCGCACGCGCGAGATCGGTTTGCGTAAAGCGCTTGGTGCGCGCCGGCGCGATATCTTGATTCAGTTCCTCACCGAGTCTTCGTTGCTGAGTCTGATTGGCGGCATTATCGGCATTATGTTTGGCTGGTTGATCTCGTTTGCTGTAGGTCAAATTGCCGTGGCAAGTGGGACAGCCTTCACGCCCGTTGTAGGTTTTGATGCGGTTGCCCTCGCAACGATCTTTTCCGCGGCTGTGGGCCTCTTCTTCGGCATTTACCCCGCCAACCGAGCCGCCAGTTTGGAACCGGTTGAAGCTTTGCGTTATGAATAATTTTGTAGAGACACGGCGCCGCCGTGTCTCTACCGTGTTAAAATAATCTCATGACTGAATTCAAAATTCTCATTACTGATGGACTGGACGAAAGCGGACAGTCCATTTTGCGCGCCTCAGCCGATGTGGATGATCGCAAGGATATCTCAGCGGATGATTTGCTGAAAGCCATCCCTGAATATGACGCTCTCATCGTTCGCGGTCGGACGAAAGTAACTGCTTCCGTTATAGAGGCCGCTTCTAGGCTGAAAGTGATCGGCCGCGCGGGTGTGGGTGTGGATAACATCGATCTGGAGGCGGCGAAAAAATATAACATCACTGTCGTCAATGCCCCCATGTCCACTTCGTTGGCCGTTGCAGAATTAACTTTTGGCCTCTTACTGGCCATGGCGCGCGAGATCCCACGCGCGGATGCAGGCATGAAGCAGGGTCAATGGCTCAAGAAGGACCTCGAGGGTGTTGAGTTGAACGGCAAGACCCTTGGCCTGATCGGCTTTGGCAGAATCGGTGTGGAAGTTGGCAAACGTGCTTCTGCGTTTGGCATGAACGTCATCGCTTATGATCCGCTCATCTCAGAAGATGACATTAAACAACGCGGCGCGGAACCCGTCTCAATTCAGGATCTCTACGCCTGGTCTGATTTTATTTCCCTGCATTTGCCGCTCAATGTTCAAACGCGTGATCTGATCGGGCCACTTGCATTCTCTCAAATGAAGGATGGTGTGCGAATTATGTGTGCGGCGCGCGGTGGTATTATTGATGAATCTGCTTTGCTGAATGCATTGAATAGCGGCAAGGTGGCAGGTGCGGCGCTGGATGTCTTCGGGCAGGAGCCGCCTGGTTTAACGGAGACCATTTCACATCCACGCGTGATCGCAACTCCACACATCGGCGCGCAGACCGCTGAAGCACAATCCCGCGCTTCGGAGGATATCGCCAACGAAGTGATATCCGCTTTAAATAATAAGCCCTTACGCTGGAAGGTTAATTAAATTTCCAATCAGGAAAATTTTAGCAGACGCACATCTTGCATGTGTGACGTTGTCTATTAATTGATCGCATGAAACGAAACTTTATTCTTCTCGCCTCCCTCCTTGGACTTTTGGCTGCCTGCGCCCCCGCGACATCTTCTCCCATCCCCACACCTTATCCACCTGAATACCTGCCGACCGTCATCGCTTTGACAGTTGAAGCGGCAGGCATTTCAGGCACTGGGACGTCTATTGCATTAACACCAACCAGTGAGCCAACCAATACACCTCGACCCACGCTTTCTCCCACGCCGCGCCCGACATTTACTGCAACGACGATTCCCGGGCATGAGCCAGCGGCGATACAGATCCAGTTGCCGGGGCCCATGTCGAGGGTGATCTCACCGATCACGCTGCGCATGAACATCATCTCTGGCGATAGTGAAAGAGTGCAGATTGATCTATACGGGGAGGATGGTCGCCTTCTCTCGCGAACGGTGAAGAAGGTACGCACGTCGAACGATGGGGTGCTGCAAACGATCAAGATCCCATTCGAGATCCGCGCAGCCGCTGAGGTGGGGCGCATCACCATCAGCACACAGGATAAATCCGGCAGACTGCAAGCGTTGAATTCTGTGCGCGTCCTGATGCTATCCAGCGGAAGCAATGAGATCAACCCGCCGGGGAATCCGTCTGAACCTGTGGGGGTGTTCAGCCCTCTTTCAGAGGAATCAGTTTCCGGCGGAGTCTTGAGCGTGAGAGGCGATATCTGGCCGTTCAATCTTCAGCCAGTCATCCTTGAACTGGTGGGGCCGGATGGCAAATCCATTGGTCTGCGCATTTTGACCGTTGAACAAATTGATCCCCAATTGTTTGAAACAACGATCCCCTACAAGGTAACTGGGCCCAC
>Ga0070698_100004630_pt1 | contig 15115 bp, 13 predicted proteins | sample KBSK1502metaG_FD_65477 | JGI IMG/M metagenome (GOLD analysis project Ga0070698, IMG submission 65477) | Corn, switchgrass and miscanthus rhizosphere microbial communities from Kellogg Biological Station, Michigan, USA - KBS K1-50-2 metaG | ecosystem: Host-associated > Plants > Roots >...
GGCCCCGGACGTGGACTCGCTCTACGACGCGTTCAAGCACCGGCGCGCCGACCGGCCGTCGCTGCCGCTGCTGCCGCCCGTCGAGGCCCGCGCATACGACCACGAGGTCCGCGGCCGGGTCCTCGACCTGCTGGAGCGCACCCCTGAGGAGGGCCTGTTCCCTGCCGGGATGGTGGTGCAACACGAGGACATGCACGACGAGACCATGCTCGCGACGCTGCAGCTGCGGCAGGGGCCGCCGGTGCTCATCGCGCGTCGAGAGTTGCCCCGGGGGCGCGCGATCGCCTATGAGCGCGTGTTCGTCGCCGGCGGGCCGTTCGTGCTCGGCGTGGACGCGGCGCGGGAGCCGTTCTCGCTCGACAACGAGCGGCCCGCGCACACCGTGGACGTGGCGCCGTTCTGGATCGGCCGGGTGCCGGTGAGCAACCGGCAGTGGAGCGAGTTCATCGCCGACGGCGGCTACCGCCGGCCCGACCTGTGGTCGCCCCGAGGCTGGGAGCACCGGGTGGAGGCCGGGCTGGAGCGGCCGAAGTACTGGACCGCCGAGGGCGCCCGGCGGCGGTTCGGCGTCGAGGAGGACGTGCCGCCCGACGAGCCGGTTCAGCACGTCGGTTACTTCGAGGCCGAGGCGTTCGCGCGCTGGGCCGGCGCCCGGCTGCCCACCGAGGTCGAGTGGGAGAAGGCCTGCGCCTGGGATCCCTTCGCCCGGGCCCGGCGCGCCTGGCCGTGGGGCTCGTCGCCGCCCGCCGCGGACCTGGCCAACCTGGGCGGGCACGGGCTGCGCCCGGCCCCGGTCGGGGCGTACCCGGCGGGCGCGTCGGCCTACGGCGCCGAGCAGATGATCGGCGACGTGTGGGAGTGGACCTCGTCGGACTTCACCCCGTGGCCGGGCTTCGTCCCGATGATCTACCGCAGGTACAGCGAGCCGTTCTTCGGCGGCGACTACAAGGTGCTGCGCGGCGGATCGTGGGCGGTGGCCCCGACCGCCATCCGGCCGTCGTTCCGCAACTGGGATCACCCGGTCCGGCGGCAGATCTTCACCGGCGTCCGGCTGGCGTGGGACGAGGGGGACGCCTGAGTGTGCCGCCACCTCGCCTGGCTGGGCGCGCCGCGCTCGCTCGGCGACCTGCTGCTGGAGCCATCCCACGGCCTGCTGGTCCAGTCGTACGCGCCGCGCCGGCAGCGGCACGGCCGCATGAACGCGGACGGGTGGGGCGTCGGGTTCTACGCGGTGACCCGGCCCGAGCCCGCGCGCTGGCGGTCGAACCGGCCGCTGTGGGGTGACGCGTCGTTCGCGTCGGTGGCGCCGGTGGTCTCCTCGCGCTGCGTGCTCGCGGCCGTGCGCTCGGCCACGGCGGGGATGCCCGCCGACGAGACGGCGGCCGCGCCGTTCGGCTCGGGCCGGTGGCTGCTGTCGCACAACGGCATCGTCGACCGCGGCGTGCTCGGCCCGCATCCCAACGCGGAGTCGGCCTGCGACTCGGCGCTGCTCGCGGCGCACCTGTTCGAGTTCGGCCCGGAACGAGTGGGCGAGTTCGTCGCGGGGCTCGCCCGGCGCGACCCGGGCGCCCGGCTGAACCTCCTGCTCACCGACGGCCAGCGGGTCCTGGCCACGCGGTGGGGCGACACCCTGAGCGTTCTTCGCTCCGACGACGGCGTGGTCGTCGCGAGCGAGCCCTACGACGACGACCCGCGGTGGGCCGACGTCGCCGAGCACCACCTTGTCGAGGTCACGGCCGACGCCGTGACCACCACTCCTATCGGGAGCTAACTGATGCCTGCGGAGAATCGCGTCCGGTTCCATCCCCCGGGGTACATCGAGGCGCTGCGCGCCGACGTGCGCTCCGGCCTGACCGCGGCCGCGAAGACCCTGCCGCCCAAGTACTTCTACGACGCGCGCGGCAGCGAGCTGTTCGACGAGATCACCCGGCTGCCGGAGTACTACCTGACCCGGGCCGAGACCGCGATCCTGCGGCGGCACGCCGCGGACATCGCCGGGCTGTCGGGCTGCGAGTCGCTGGTCGAGCTCGGCAGCGGCACCTCGGCCAAGACCAGGCTGCTGCTGCGCGCGCTGCTCGACGGCGGCACCCTGCGCGAGTTCATGCCGTTCGACGTGGACCCGGCGGTGCTCACCGAGGCCAGCGAGGCGCTCGGCGCCGAGTACCCGGGCCTGCGGGTCGAGCCGTTTCTCGGCGACTTCGAGCGCGACCTCGGCGCGCTGCCGCCCGGTCCCGCTCAGCAGCGCGGGCGCCGGATGATCGCGTTCCTCGGCTCCACGGTCGGCAACCTCGAGCCGGAGCCGCGGGCCGCGTTCCTCGCCCAGGTCGCCGCCGCGCTCCGGCCCGGTGACACGTTCCTGCTCGGGACCGACCTAGTCAAGGACCCGCAGCGGCTGCTGCGGGCCTACGACGACGCGGCCGGCGTCACGGCGGAGTTCAACCGCAACATCCTGGTGGTCGTGAACCGGGAGCTGGACGCCGACTTCGCGATCGAGGAGTTCGAGCACGTCGCCCTCTGGGACGCGGCGCAGGAGTGGATCGAGATGCGGCTGCGCCCGGCGCGCGAGCAGCGGGTCACGATCGGCGACCTGGGCCTGGCCGTGTCGTTCGCGGCCGGGGAGGAACTGCGCACCGAGATCTCGGCCAAGTTCCGCCGCGAGCGGATCGAGGCCGAGCTCGCCGCGGCCGGGCTGCGGACGCTGCGGTTCTGGACCGACCCCGAGGGCGATTTCGGCCTGACCCTCGCCCAGTCCCCCGATTAAGCGGGCCACGCGCGCTGCCTGCCGCTGCTGCCCGCTGCCCGACCGCCTGGCGTCCGCCGCCAGCTACGACGACGCCGGGGCCCCGGACTCATCGGCCCGGCCGTCGCCCTGATCCTCGAGGCCGTCGCGGTCGGCCCACTCCAGCAGGGTGTCGAGCCGGTAGGCGTGGTCGTCGATGCCCGCGTGCAGGTCGCCGAGCCGGGCGAAGCGCCCGGGCACGGTGGCGATCGTGCAGTCGCGCGGGTCGACGTCCTCGATCTCGTCCCAGGTGACCGGGGTGGACACGGTCGCCTCGGGCACGCCGCGGACCGAGTAGGCGCTGGCGATCGTGTGGTCGCGGGCGTTCTGGTTGTAGTCGACGAACAGCATGGCGGGGTCGCGGTCCTTGCGCCACCAGGTGGTGGTCACCTCGCCCGGCGCGCGCCGCTCCACCTCCCGGGCGAACGCGTGCGCGGCCCGCCGGACCTCGCCGAAGCCCCAGCGCGGCTCGATCCGCACGTAGATGTGCAGCCCGCGGCCGCCGGAGGTCTTCGGCCAGCCCACGGCGCCCAGCTCGTCGAGGATCTCGCGGGAGACGCCGGCCACCCGGCGCACCACGTCGAACCCGCACTGCGGCATGGGGTCCAGGTCGATGCGCCACTCGTCCGGCCGCTCGGTGTCGGCGCGGCGCGAGTTCCACGGGTGGAACTCCACCGTGGACATCTGGACCGCCCACACCACGCTGGCCAGCTCGGTCACGCACAGCTCGTCCGCGTGCCGGCCGTAACGAGGGAAGCTCACCCGGACCGTCTCCAGCCAGGGGGGCGCCCCGTGCGGAACCCGCTTCTGGTGGACCTTCCCCCCCTCCTTCTCCCCCTCGACCACCCCCGATGGGAAGCGGTGCATCATGCACGGCCGCTCCCGCAGCGCGCGCACGATCCCGTCGCCGACCGACATGTAGTAGCGGGCCAGGTCGAGCTTGGTCTCGCCGCGAGCCGCGAAGTACACCCGGTCCGGGTTGGTGATCCGTACCGTCCGGCCGGAGACCTCGAGCTCGACTGGTTCTGTGGCCATGCAACGAAACTAGTCGGGGCCCAGGATGGCCTGCAGGGCGGACATGCCGCGGGCGATGTGGCTGCTCACCGCCTGGCTGCTGATTCCCATCACCGAGGCGATCCGGGCCTGCGGCATGTCCGCGTAATACCTGAGCACCAGCGCCTCGCGCTGCGGGGCCGGAAGCGAGCGCAGCGCCGCCACGAGACCAGGACCGGGGGGCGCCGGGGCCTGCCGAGAGCGCGACCGGCGGACCACGGTCCCCTGGAGGTAGCGCAGGGCCCGGTCGCTGTCGCGCAGGTGCCGCCACGCGCCGTGCATGGCGACGAACGCGTCCCGGACTATCTCCTCCGCGATCGCCTCGTCGGCCGCCAGGAGCGCGGCCAGCCGGGTCAGCGGAAGGTAGTGGGAGTCATAGAGCACGGCGACGGCCGCATCGGCGTCCCTCGCCGGTCCCTCGGCCGGCAGCAAAGGGTCTCACCCCCTGATGACCACCGCGAGGCAGGTGCCTCCAGTCGGTTCAGAGCCGGCCCAGGACTCACCAGATACATTTCATGCCATGTCCCGACGCAAACCTCAGAAATAACCGGCTTTCAGTACGTGATCATGAAAACGTCCTGATCATGCCGGTCAGGTCACTAGTATGAGGTTCCGGATCAAGGATCCGGGAGGTTTTAGCCAGCGCTGATGGGCCATTTGCGCCCCCGTGACTAAAGTCAGGGTCCCCGGCACAGAGGTCGGTCTGTGCTGTGTCGGCGCGGTGCCCGCCGGGCGGCCGCCCGGGTTAAACCTGACCACCGAGGCACGAGGAGCCGCATGCCCAGCGTGACCGGAGCGAGTTCCGCATCGTCCGCCGCCAGCCCGGCGCGATCAGCCGCGGACATGACCCGCGTCCTGGTGCGCCTGGCCGTCGCGGGCATCGCAGGCTCGATCCTGATCATGATCGTTGTGTCGCTGGCCCACGACAGCTGGATGTACCCGCCGATGGCGAGGTCGGGTGCGGCACCGCCCTGGGACCTGCGGTCGCTGCACGTGTCCGCCGGGGTGGCGACCGTCGCGCTCTGGGTGGCCGTCCTGGCCGGCGCGGGCGGCGTGGTCGCCGGCCTGCTGGCCGTGCAGCGCGGGGCGAGGCCGGGCGTCCGCGCGCTGCTCATCGCCGCCGCGCTCGCGGTGGCCGCGCTGACCGTGCTGCCGCCGGCCGGGTCCACGGACGTGTTCGACTACGCGGCCTACGGGCGGATCATGGCGCTCGGCCACAGCCCGTACCTGGTGACCCCGCACAGCCTGCGCGTGGCCCACAACGCGTTCGCCCGGTCGGTTCCCTTCACCTGGGAGCATGTCGTGAGCGTCTACGGGCCGCTCGCGACGGTCGAGCAGTTCCTGGCCGCCAAGCTCGGCGGCCTGTCCGCGGCACGGGTCGTGTTCTGGCTGAAGCTGTGGAACGCGATCGCGTTCGGCGCCGTGGCGTTCGTCGCCGACCGGTTGCTGCGCTCCGACCCGGCCCGGCGCCTGCGGGCCCACCTGCTCTGGACGATCAACCCGCTGCTGCTCTGGGACATCATCGCGGCCGGGCACCTCGACGTGCTCGCCGCCGCGGCCGGCCTGCTCGGGCTGCTGGCCCTCGGCAGGCAGCCGGACGGCGCCCGCCCCGGCCTGGCGCGCGTCCTGGCCGCCGGCGCGCTGATCGGGATCGCGGCGGACATAAAGATCAACTACGCCCTGTTCGGCCTGGGCCTGGCCTGGGCGCTGCGCCGGTCGCCGGGCAGGCTGGCCGCCGCGGGGGCGGCGGCGATCGCGACGGGAGCGCCCGGCTACCTCGGGTTCGGGCTGCCCGCCGTCCGGGCCCTGGCCGACCGCCGCAGCCAGGTCAGCGCGGACACCTTCTACCGGTTCCTCAGCTTCGATCCCCACTGGCGGTCGCACGTCACGCCGGTCGCGGCGGTCCTGGTCGTGGCCGTGGCGCTGCTGGCCCTGCGGCGCATGCCCGCGGGGGCAGCGGCCCGGCCGGCGATCCGGCCGGCTCTGGCGCTGTCGGCCGCCTGGCTGTTCCTCTGGCCCTACCAGTTCCCCTGGTACGACGTGATGATCATCTGCCTGCTCGTGTTCTACCCGGCCTCCCGGCTCGACTGGCTGGTGCTGGGCAGGCTCGCGGCGGCCACCATCGCGACGATCCCGGGGAACCCCCCGACGATCATCGTGGCCGGGACGAGCCACGTGGTGATTCTTTTCCACAACGCGTTCGTGTACGCGCTGGTGCCCCTCGCCCTGCTCGCCGCCGCGGCCGGGCTCGTCGCGCTCTGCCTGTCCGGCCGCTGGAACCTGCGCGACCCCGGCCGCCCGCCGCCCGGGACCGCGGGGGAAGGCGTCGCGCCCGTCCCTGCCGCTACGGCGTGATCGCGATGTCCACGGGCGAGAGACCCACCCTGATCGGCCGGCCGGGCCTGTTCGTGGCGGTGTTGACCGGGGTCACCGTGCCCGAGTCACCGTTGACGACGTAGAGGGTCCTCCCGTCCGGTGTGATCGCCAGGGAGTCCGGGAAGCGCCCGACCCTGATGGGCCGGCCCGCCCGGTTCGTGGCGGTACTGATCGGAGTAACGGTGTCGCGGCCGCCCATCACGTAGACGGTCCTGCCGTCCGGGGTGATCGCGATGGTGGCGTGGCCGGGGTCGGCTGTCACAGCCACCTTGATGGGTCGTCCGGCCCGGTTGGTCGCGGTGTTGATCGGGATGACGGTCTGCGAGCCGGTGTTTCCGACGTAAGCGGTCTTCCCGTTCGGGGTGATCGCGATCATGTCCGGCTGCCGCCCGGCCTTGATCGGCCGTTCGGCCCTGTTGGTAGCGGTGTTGATCGGCGTGACCGTGCCGGGTCCCGAGGTCACCACGTAGAGGGTCCTGCCGTTCGGCGTGATCGCCATGGCAGTGCCGTCGCCGTTGATCCTGATCGGCCGCCCGGCCTTGTTGGTGGCGGTGCTGATGGGGGTCACGGCGCGGGCAGGTATGCCGCCGTCGGGCAAAACGTAGGCGGTCTTGCCATTCGGGGTGATCACGACTGTTCTGGCACAGCACGGAACCGGGATCGGCCGGCCGGGCCTGTTGGCGGCGGTGCTGACCGGGATCACGACGCTATAGTCGGTCAGGTAGAGGGTCTTCCCGTTCGGGGTGATCGCCATGTCCGACGCCAGATCTGTGGTGATCGGCGCACCGGGCTTGCTGGTGGCGGTGCTGAACGGCGTCAGCGTGCCGGGCGCGCCGTTGGCGAGAACATAGCCGGTCCTGCCGTCCGGCCTGATCCTGATCAGGAAGAGGTCGAGACGGTCGTCGCCCGCGGGCAGGATCCGGATCGTCCGGCCGGGCCTGTTGGTGGCGGTGTTGATCGGGGTCACCGTGCCATCGCCGCTGTTGACGACGTAGGCGGTGACCACCCGGGCCGCCGGGGCCGGCCCGGCCGCCGCGCCGACGATGCCGATCGCGGCCAGGCCCAGCGCCGTCCCCGCCGCGATGATCCCTACTGTCCGCCTGACAGGGCTGCGCATCGCACGATCCTTCCCCTTGCGACGAACCGTCGTTATTACGACGCTTCACCGTGATCGGGGGTTTGCGCCCGCGCCCGCCGCGCGAGCGGGAACATGAAACGGACGTAGGGAGCGGCGGGTGGCCTGGCAGACGGTGACCGAGGAGGGGCATGCCGCGGCGGGCCGCGGGGCCCGCGAGCGGCTCCGAGCGGCGTGGTGCCGTCCCGCCGTCCGCCACCTGGCGATCCTCGCCGGCTACCTGGTCGCGGGGATCGCTGTGACCTGGCCCCGGGCCGCCTACCTGGTCCAGGGCCACCTGCCCAGCTACCTCGACGTCACCAGCTATGTCTGGGACCTGTGGTGGGTCGCTCACCAGGTCACGCACCTGGGCAACCCGTACCTGACGCACAACATGGCCGCGCCCGCCGGGGTCCAGCTCGGCTTCGACACCCTGATACCGCTGCTCGGCGTCGTCATGACCCCGGTGACGCTGGCGTTCGGCCCGTCGGCCTCGCTCAGCCTGCTGACGATCGTGGTTCCCGGCCTGGCCTGCTACGCGATGTACCGGGCGGCCCGGCTGTGGCTGCGCTCGCAGGCCGGGGCGCTCGCCGCCGGGGCGTTCTTCGGCCTGTCCTCGATGCTGGACTGGCAGGACTGGTATCACCTCCAGATCTCGGCGGGCGTCGTGCTGCTGCCCGTGACCCTGGAGGCAGCGGTCCGGCTGCGCCGCTCTGCCCGGCCCCGGCAGGCTGTGGTCCTGGGGCTGGTGCTCGGCGCGGCGGTGCTGGTCAACCAGGAGGCGGCGGTCATGGCCCTGATCCTGGCCGCCCTGGTGCTGGTGCCCTGGCTGATGCGCGCGCCCGCGCTGGCCCCGGCCCGGCTGCTGCCGCTGGCCCTGGGCGCCGTGGTCGCGGCCGTGGTGGCGAGCCCGCAGCTGATCGCGATGGCCCAGCAGCTCGCCGCCGGCGGCGCCGCGGTCAGCCCGCACCTGCTCGCGCTGAGCGACTCCCGTTACGGAAGCGGGCTGTCGGGCCTGTTCGCCCTCTCGCCCCGGGCCGCCAGCTTCGGCCTGCCCGCCTCGTCCGCTTACGGCCCGACCGGCGAGGGCATGCCGGGCTTCGGCGTGCTGCTGACCGTGCTGGCCGCGGGGGGCCTGGCGGCGGGCTGGCGGCGCCGCAGCGCCTGGGCGCTGGCCGGCCTGTGGCTCGGCTGCGCGGCCCTGGCGCTCGGCGTCGCGCTGTATGTCGGCTGGCACGCCTACCTGCCGCTGCGGTCGACGTTCGACGGCGTGCCGGTATCGCCGGTCATGCCCTACACCTGGCTGATCCGGATTCCCGGGCTGGCGGCGTTCCGCGACGCGGCCCGGCTGGCCCTGCTGGGCCTGGTCGGCGCCGCCCTGCTGGCCGGGAACGCGGTCGACTGGCTCGGCCGCCACGCCCGGCCGCTGATCGTCGCGGTCGCCGCGCTCGGCGTCCTGGAGGCCGGCTGGTCGGGAAGCCCCGGCCCCGGCGCCATGCCCACCACGCTGGCGGCCCTCGACCGCCCGATCGCGGCCGACCGCTCCGGCTCGATCGTGCTCGACCTCCCGTTCGGCCTGCGCGGCGGCCTGCCGCTCTACGGCAGCCGGCTCGCCACCGCGCCGCTGCTCATCGCCACCGCCGACGGCCACCCGCGCGCGATCTCCTACACCGCGTGGGTGCCGGCGCCGACGATCGCCAGGATCGCCGGCCACCCGTTCTTCGCGCAGCTCGTGCGCGTCCAGGACGGCGTGCCGCTCGCTCCCGGGCGCAGCCCGTCGGGCCGCCAGGTCTCGGCCGCGGACCTGGCGGCCGCGCGGGGCGACCTGACCCGTCTCGACATCGGCTGGGCGCTGGTCTGGCCGGCGGCCAGCCCGGCCGTGATCCCCTACCTGACCGCCACCGGCTTCCGCCTCGGTTACCGCGCCGACGGGGTGACGGTGTACCGGCTGGTCCGCTGAGCCCGCCCGGGAGGGCGGAGGCTGCGCGGGCTATTCCACTTTCGCGGACGGGCGCGCACAGTACTGCCTAGGAGGTGAGCGGCGTGGGCGACGCGATCGTGGGGGTGGTGGCGAACCCGCTGTCCGGCCGCGACATCCGGCGCCTGGTCACGCACGCCTCGGTGTTCCCGACGGCCGAGAAGGCGAGCATGATCCAGCGCATGCTCACGGCGTTCGGCGCGGTCGGGGTGCACCGCGTGCTGCTCAGCACCGACCTCGGCGGGATCTCGGCCGCGGTGTTCCGGGCGCTCGGGCGGCGCGGCGCGCACGGGGCCGACGCCCGGTGGCCCGAGGTCGAGTTCCTCGACGGTCAGCCGATCCGGCAGACCGCGCAGGACACGGTGGACGCGGTCCGGCGCATGGTCGCCGCGGGCGCGCGGGTGATCGTCTGCCTCGGCGGGGACGGCACCGCGCGGGTCACCGCGTCCGCGGCCGGCGAGGTGCCGATGCTGGCCCTGTCGACCGGGACCAACAACGTGTTCCCCGCGGTCCGGGAGGCGACCACCGCGGGCCTGGCGGCGGGCCTGGTCGCCACCGGCGCGGTCCCCGCCGACCGGGCCACGGCCCGCGCCAAGCTGCTCGAGGTATGGGTGGGCGACCGGGCCGAGACCGCGCTGGTGGACGTCGCGGCCTGCACCGAGCGCCACGTCGGAACCCGGGCGCTCTGGGAGCCGGCCACGCTGACCCAGCTGTTCTGCGCGTTCGCGGAACCGGACGCGATCGGCCTGTCCAGCATCCTGGGCCAGCTCTCGCCGGTCGGCCGCCGCGACCCGCATGGGGTCACCGCTCGCCTGGTGCCCGGCGCGCCGCGGCAGGTCCTCGCACCGATCGCGCCGGGGCTGGTCGTGCCCGTCGGGGTGAGCGAGATCGCCCAGATGCGGCCCGGGGCAGTCCATGAGGTCGACGCCAGCGCCGGCGTTATCGCCGTGGACGGGGAGCGCGAGCTGACATTCGAGCCGGGCGAGCGGCCGCTCGTCCGGCTGCGCGCCGACGGGCCGCGCTGCGTCGACGTGCAGGCGGTGCTGGCCGCGAGCGCCGGCCTCGGCTTGTTGCTGCGCGAACACGGAGGAGGAAGCACATGACCGACACGATCGAGCGGCGGGCGCTGAGCCGGGAGCAGCTGCTGAGCGCCTACCGGATGATGCGCGCGATCCGCGAGTTCGAGGAGCGCGTGCACCGGGAGTTCGCCACCGGCGAGATCCCCGGGTTCGTCCACCTGTACGCGGGCGAGGAGGCGTCGGCGGTCGGCGTCTGCCTCGACCTCGGCGAGCGGGACACCATCGCCAGCACCCACCGCGGCCACGGCCACTGCATCGCCAAGGGGGTCGACGTCGGGGAGATGATGGCCGAGATCTACGGCCGCAGGACCGGCAGCTGCCACGGCAAGGGCGGCTCGATGCACATCGCCGACCTGTCCAAGGGCATGCTCGGCGCCAACGGCATCGTTGGCGGCGGGCCGCCGCTGATCTGCGGGACGGCGCTGGCCGCCAAGATCAGGGGCACGGGCGGCGTCAGCGTCGCGTTCTTCGGCGACGGCGGCAGCAACCAGGGGACCACGCTCGAGTCCATGAACCTGGCCTGCGTGTGGAACCTGCCCGCCGTCTTCATCGCCGAGAACAACGGCTACGCCGAGACCACCGCAAGCGCCTGGTCGGTGGCCGCCGACAACATCGCCGACCGCGCGGCCGGGTTCGGCATGCCCGGCGTGATCGTCGACGGCTTCGACTTCTTCGCCGTGCACGAGGCGGCGAGCGAGGCGATCGCCCGCGCCCGCGGCGGCGGCGGCCCGACGCTCATCGAGATGAAGTTCACCCGCTACTACGGCCACTTCGAGGGCGACCAGCAGACCTACCGGGCCGACGAGGTCGAGCGGGCCCGGGCGGAGCTCGACTGCCTCAGGCGGTTCGCCGCCCGGGTGACCGAGACCGGCGAGCTGGCCCGCGCCGACCTCGACGCAGTGGACGCGGACGTCGCCACCATGATCGACAAGGCGGTGGACGACGCGAAGGCCGCGCCGCTGCCCGGCGAGGCCGACCTGCTCACCGACGTCTACGTCCGTTACTGATCTAAAGGGGTGTTCATGGCACGCAGCATCACCTACCGTGAGGCCCTCAACGAGGCGCTGACCCAGGAAATGGCCCGCGACGAGAGCGTGATCGTCATGGGCGAGGACAACGCCGGGGGCGCCGGCGCGCCGGGCGAGGACGACGCCTGGGGCGGCGTGCTCGGCGTGACCAAGGGTCTGTACCACAGGTTCCCCGGCCGGGTGCTCGACACGCCGATCTCCGAGTCCGCGTTCATCGGCGCCGCGATCGGCGCGGCCACGGCCGGGCTGCGCCCGGTGGCCGAGCTGATGTTCGTGGACTTCATGGGCGTCTGCTTCGACCAGATCTACAACCAGGCGGCGAAGTTCCGGTACATGTTCGGGGGCAAGGCGGTCACGCCCGTGGTCATCCGCACCATGTACGGGGCCGGGCTACGGGCCGCCGCGCAGCACTCGCAGTGCCTCTACCCACTGTTCACGCACATCCCGGGCCTCAAGGTCGTCCTCCCGGCGACGCCGTACGACGCGAAGGGCCTGCTGACGCAGGCGATCAGGGACAACGACCCGGTGATGTTCTTCGAGCACAAGGCGCTCTACGACCTGGCCGGGCCGGTGCCGGAGGAGAGCTACGCGCTGCCGTTCGGCGAGGCGAACGTGGTGCGCGAGGGCGGCGACGTCACGATCGTCACGCTGGGCCGGATGGTGCACACCTCGCTCGAGGCGGCCGAGCGGCTCGCCGCCGACGGCGTGCAGTGCGAGGTCGTCGACCTGCGCACAACAAGCCCGCTCGACGAGGACACCGTGCTGGAGAGCGCCGAGGCCACCGGGCGCGTGGTCGTGGTGGACGAGGCGCACCCGCGGTGCTCGATAGCCACCGACATCTCGGCGCTCGTCGCCCAGAAGGCGTTCGGCGCGCTGCAGGCCCCCGTCGAGATGGTGACGGCGCCGCACACGCCGGTGCCGTTCTCGGGCCCGCTCGAGGACCTGTATATACCCGACGCGCAGCGGATCGTGAACGCGGTGAAGACCGTGACCGGGTGGACCCGGTGACCGACGAGCGGATCGTGCCGGTGGCGATGCCGAAGTGGGGCCTGTCGATGCGGGCCGGCAAGATCACCGGGTGGGTCGTGGCGGAGGGAGACGAGGTCAGCGTCGGCGACGAGCTCGCGGACATCGAGACCGACAAGATCGCGGGAACGCTGGAGGCGGCCCAGGCCGGGACCGTGCGGCGGATCGTCGCCCGGGTCGGCGAGGACGTGCCGGTCAGCGGCACGATCGCGCTCATAGCGCCCGCCGGGGTGAGCGACGACGCCCTCGACGCCGCCGCGGCCGAGGCGCGCGCGGGGATCGACGCGGGCGTGCCCGACGAGGCCGCGGGCGGGCCCGCGGTCGAGACCGCCGACGTGGGCGGGCGGAAGATCCGCTACGCCGGGGCCGGCCAGGACGGCGAGGTGGTGCTGCTCGTCCACGGCTACGGCGGGGACCGCAACTCCTGGCTGTTCCTGCAGGAGCCGCTGGCCGCCCGGCACCGGGTGTACGCGCTCGACCTGCCCGGGCACGGCACGTCGGCCAAGGACGTGGGCGACGGCTCGGTCGGCGTGCTGGCCGACGCGGTCCTCGGGGTTCTCGACAGTATCGGCGCCGAGCGTGCCCACCTGGTCGGCCACTCGCTGGGCGGGGCGGTCGCGGTCGCGGCCGCAGCCCGGGACCCGCGCCGGATCGGCTCGCTCACGCTGATCGCGCCGTCCGGCTTCGGCCCGGAGATCAACGCCGGCTACCTGCGCGGCTTCGCCGACGCGCAGACGCGGCGCGAGCTCAAGCCGGTCGTCGGCCAGCTGTTCGCCGACGAGAGCCTGGTGACCCGCCAGGTGGTCGACGACCTGCTCGCGTACAAGCGGCTGGACGGGGTCGACGAGGCGCTGCACACCCTGCTGGGCGCGCTGCTCCTGCCGGACAGCGACGCGCAGCGAACGGACGCGGCCACGGCCGTCGCGGCGCTCGGCGGCACGGTCCCGGTCACGGTGGTCTGGGGCCGCGACGATCGCGTGATCCCGGCCGCGCAGGCCGAGGCGGTGGCCGGCGCCATCCGCGTCCTGGTCGCCGGCGCCGGGCACATGCCGCACATGGAGCGCCCGGCCGCGGTGCAGGCCGCGATCGAGGCGGCGATCGCCCGGGCGTGCTGAGCGTGCTCAGCCGTTCCGAAGCTGGGCGACCAGGGCATCCGCCTGGTCGATGGTCAGGGAACGGGCCAGGTTCGGCATGGGCAGCACGCGGCTGCCGCCGGCCAGGAAGATCACCTTGTCGGTCAGGCAGGCGCGCAGGTCGGGATGCCGCTCGGCGATCGCGATCTGCGTCTGCAGGACGTCCTGCTGCCTGGCGGCCATGGCCGGGAGCACCCGCTCGGTCATCGCGGCCTGCACCTTGCGGCCGATCTTCCGGCCGATGAACTTCGCCGCGGCCCCGGCGGCGATCCCCATGGCCGCCCCGGCGATATCGTCGCCGAGATCTCCGAGCCCGAGGTCGATGCCGTCCGAGGTGTCGCGGGTGCGCGAGCGGATGCCGCGCCAGCCGCCGGGCGGGCCGGGACGCGGCTGCTGCGCGTATCCGGGCTGCGGTCCGCCCGGCTGGGGCGCGCCCGGCTGGGGCTGGCCGCCGAACCCGCCGCCCTGGGGCTGCCCGGTGTTCCCGGGCTGGGGCGCGCCGGGCTGGGGCTGGCCGCCGAACCCGCCGCCCTGGGGCTGCCCGGTGTTCCCGGGCTGGGGCGCGCCCGGCTGGGGCTGGCCGGCGTACCCGGGCTGGGGCGGGCCGGCGTACCCGGGCTGGCCCAATTGGCTCCTGGCCATGTCGGCCAGTTCCCCGATCGAATGCACGGCGGCGGCGCTGCCGCATTGCGGGCACACCGCTCCTACCTGGCCATGGCTCACCGCACCATTGTGCGCTCCCGGCATGCTCGCTGGGAAGATATGCCGAAGTCAGCCTTTCAGCACGGCGAGGATCTGGCGTGCGTCGTTGCGCATGCCGAGCGCGTTGGGGTGGATCGTAAAGGCGTTCTGCGCGTCGACGACGCCCTCGATCCAGCGGGTGCCGGGCACCTGGCAGGCGTCGTGGCCGACGCTGGACCGGTAGGTATCAACGTAGCTGGCGTCGTTGGCCGCGGCCTGCCTGGCCAGCATCCGGTTGAGGGCCTTTTCCTCGCCGTTGAGCCACGGAATGTCGCCGGCGGCCAGCGGGTCGTTGACCCCGGGCGCGCAGTCGGAGGCCGACGCGGGCAGGATGTCGGGGTAGCCGATCAGCAGCACCCGCGCCCGGGGGGCGCGCTGGTGAATGCCCCGCAGCACCGCGGCGATCTTCGGCGGCGCCGGCCGGAAGCACCGCGGCGAGTACTACGGCGATCGCGGCCGCCGTGGCGGCCGAGCGCACCGGGCGGCGCAGGGATATGCGGGACATGGGCCCCTCAAACGCTCGCAATGGCACGGTGTGAAGGACGGTAACGGCATTCCCTGGCGCGTATAAGATTCACGGGATAAGAAACTCTGGACTCAGGATTGTCATTATCTGACAACATCCACACGGTGCCGACCGCGACGCCCAGCGCTGGCGGCGGACTGCCGGAGAACCAGCGTCACAAGCCCACGTGCGCGTGGGTGAAATCCAGCGGCAGGCGCCGCACGACGAACGTGCCGAGCAACACCGACGTCGGGGCCGTCACCACGACGATCGCGTACCGGCCCACGCCGCCGGGCCCGGGCA
>Ga0070698_100004632_pt1 | contig 15113 bp, 19 predicted proteins | sample KBSK1502metaG_FD_65477 | JGI IMG/M metagenome (GOLD analysis project Ga0070698, IMG submission 65477) | Corn, switchgrass and miscanthus rhizosphere microbial communities from Kellogg Biological Station, Michigan, USA - KBS K1-50-2 metaG | ecosystem: Host-associated > Plants > Roots >...
CGACAAACAACAACAGCCGCTTTGAGCGGCTCACATCCCCAAGCCTCCGGTTTTACCGGAGGTCGTTGACACATTGCCGGCACCTTCTTCTATCTGTGCTCAGTCTAGGATGGCTGTTCTCGTTTCCTGTTGCATTGGGAATTGCGCACAGCGATGACAGAGCTCGACGTCGAGATCGTCTTGCAGCGAGCTCGAGAAAGATATCCGGGTACTTTCCCGCGGATTATTACCGACAACGGGCCGCAGTTTATTGCCAAGGACTTCAAGGAGTTTATCCGCCTGGCAGGGCTGACCCATGTCAAAACCTCCCCTTACTACCCGCAAAGCAAACGGGAAAATCGAGCGATGGCACCAGAGCCTCAAAATCGATTTTCTCAGGCCAGGCTGTCCGCTCTCCCAGCAGGATGGCACTCGACTTATCGAGCGTTTCGTTACCCATTACAACACCGTGCGGCTGCACTCGGCCATCGGCTATGTTACCCCGGCTGATCGGCTCGCCAGCCGCCACCTCGAGATCTTCGTCGAGCGAGATCGCAAACTCGAACTCGCTCGCCAAAACCGAAAAACTAAACGACAATCCCTAACCAAATACCATTGCTTCGACTAGCTAACGACACGGCGCCAATTTTCCATTTCACGCTGAACCAAGACAGTTATTGCTCAAGGCAGCTCACGAAGCTCCGTACCGGCAGTCAAAACCAGCCAGTAAAGGTCGAAATTAAGGGGTTCAACAACCTGCCACTTTTCGGACCAGAAAACAGCTCCAAGGGACTGCCCCGGATACAGGACCAATGGGCATGTCGAACGTCCTCAAAGTGGGCCCTCAGGAAACGATCTGCACGTAACACGGCCGCGGCTGGTCCCGGCGACGTATCGCCCGCGAGTTCGGGATCGATCCAGAGCCCGTCGGCCGTTATTTGCTGGTAAGAAAACCAGCCATTTCGACCAGCGGCTCCGAAGAGACTGGGGTCGCAGTGACCGAGACTTCGAGGGGAGGCAAATCTTGCCTGTCTCCTAGGTAAATCCGGGGCAGAAACAAGGAGGGAGCAGGCAGATTAAGCGTTAGACGAGGAAAGCACATGGTAGCAACTATCTAGTTGTGAGCATGTTACAAAAGCAATCCCGAAACCATTACAACATGTTGGCACAGAACGTGCTTCACTGCATTTCAATGAATTTAGCCCAATCGGACTATATCAAGATCGAGTGAATCTCCCGAACTCTACAAAAAGTTCTAGAAGGGTGATTTAAAGGACCCCTCGCATCTTGCGACGCTAATTCAGAGGGACGTCGCGGAGCGATCTTCGGCCATCGCTCATGGGCGCTGACTGGTTGGCGCTCAATCAAAGAGTCGCTGCGGATCCAAGGAACGGGCCGACCAATCTATAACATTTATTCTATGAGTAATAATAAGTCTTACTTGGTCGACATTTTGAATCGCAAGCAGAAGGCGCAGTTGCAGGCTTTGATCTGTTTGTGGACCGGCGCCGTCGCAATTTTCTTTCTTTGGTGGTTTCAGCCTTCGCACGTGGCGGACCCCTGGTGTTTTGCTTTCAACAGCTTCGTTCTCGGGTGGGCGATCATGATGCCGGCTTATTACTTTTATTTTCTGCGCAGAATCAAGAAACCCAATCCTGAACTACCAATTCCAGCTAGTTACCGCCCTGGTCTATTTCAACACCCGGGACTCCGCTTCCTGGGCTCAGTGGGGCGTGCCCGGTGGACTTAATGAAATTCCTAATTGGACAATCAGTCCAATCGTCTTTCAAAAATAATCTTCGCGAAATGTTTACTTTATGAAAACAATGGAAAAGAAATACTTAGTCGATCTGCAAACCCCCCGGCAAAAGCGCCAGTTGCACGGGCTCCTGTGGATATGGGCAGCCAGTGCGGTGCTCTTTTACGTGTGGTGGTTTAATCCGGTGCATGTCAGTGGCTTTTGGAGGTTTTTCTTTAATACCTTGGTTATTAGCTGGCCGATCCTGATGCCCGCTTATGCCTTTCACTTCGTCCGGCGCATGAAGAAACCGAATCCCGCCCTCGGCATCCCGGAGGAGTGGAGAGTAGCCTATATCGTTACCAAGGCTCCCTCCGAGCCTTGGGACGTAGCCCGCCGTTCCCTAGAGGGCATGCTAGCGGATAACGAAATCCCGCATGACACCTGGATCGCTGACGAAGATCCCTCCGAGGAAACCCTCGCTTGGTGCCGGGACCACGGCGTGAAGGTCTCCTGCCGCAAAGGGGTAAAGGAGTATCACAATCTTACCTTTCCCCGCCGCACCCGCTGTAAAGAAGGCAATTTAGCCTACTTTTACGATCACTGGGGCTATCGGGATTACGATTTCGTCGCCCAAATGGATGCCGACCATATGCCCCTTCCCGGCTATCTAAAGGCCATCCTCCTTGGCTTTCACGATCCGAAGATCGGTTACGTCTCCGCTCCCTCTATCTGCGAATACAATGCCAAGGATAGCTGGGTGGCCCGGGGCCGCCTCTATACGGAAGCGGTTATGCACGGGGCCATGCAAGCCGGAGCGCACGGGGATTTCGTCTCTATGTGCATCGGTTCCCACTTTGCGGTGCGGACGAAAGCCTTACAAGAAATCGGCGGTCTCGGACCGGAATTAGCCGAGGACCATTCTACCACTTTCCTCTTTAACGCCCATGGCTGGCGGGGAGTGCATTCTATCGATGCCCTAGCTAGCGGTTTCGGCCCGGCCACGTTTAAAGACGGCATGGTCCAAGAGTTACAGTGGACCCGTAGCCTAGCCATTATCTTCCTCACGCTTACCCCCAAGCATATCCATAAGTTTCCTTGGAGACTGGGCGTCCAATTCCTGTTTGCCCAATTTTGGTATTTCCTCTTCTCCTTCTCCATGCTAGGGGCCTTCTTTATCCCGCCTATAGCTATCTTAACCGGGCAATCCTTTAGCAACGTCAGCCTGTCCGTTTTCCTTATTGCTTCCCTTATTCCGACAGCGATCAGCGTCGGAGTCTGTGCCTGGTTAAAGCGGCACGGCTTGCTCCGCCCGGCTGACGCCCCGGTGTTAAGCTGGGAATCGGTGCTTTTCCCGATCATGCGCTGGCCATTAGTCACCTGGGGCGTGTTAAAGGCCTTCCAATTGCTTTGGATAGAGCGGAAACAAGTATGGAAAGTTACGCCCAAGAACAAGGGAGGCGAGGCGGATCTACCCCTGAAGTTGTTTATCCCCTACGGGATATTGATTAGCTTCTCCTTAGCCGTGACCTTCTTTACCCGGCCTACCGCCTCCACTTTTTGGTATTCGCTTTTCAACAAAATGAATGCCTTTACTTACCTATTACTAATTTTTGTAGTCATCTATTTAAACAAAAAAGAGAAACAACAAACCCAAACAGCAAACAACAAATAAAACATGACACATGTATTATTAATCGCGGCTTTTGCCGCGCTATCCGGCGGAGCGCTGCAAGCGCAAACTACCGATCTTAATTTGACTCCTGCCCAGTTGGCCACCCGTTATGGCAAGCCGGTAAAGGTCGAAAGGGCCTGGTACGGAGCAGGAACTTCTTATAGTTTCCAACCCAACAAGTACTCCTTCATCTATGCCACAACGGAACCGACCGGTGGCCGGGTAGAGGATATCGTTTATCTTCGCTTTAATCCGGATTGGACAACTCGTCCTTATACCCCCGCCGAATTAAAGAGCATCTTTAAGAGCAATTTGGATTACCACCGTACCTGGACGGGAGAACGTTGCCCGGGGTACTCCTCCTTTTGGGACGGAACCTATAACCTTAAAAAACTCGGCAAAGAAGGCAATGAGGGACTCTTTATCGAATACACGATCACGGAAGATCGGGCGGTGGTAGGAAATTTGCGCAAGCTAGAGGGCAAAAAGGATGTCAAGGGAAATACCTTAGTCGGAGCACAAGTCCGCACTAAGGCCCAATTCCTCGTCGAACAAGGTGCCATTGTCACCGCCCCTAAGGTGTCATCTAACGTGGCACCCATCGCCAAGTTGGTTTCCCACTAAACCCGATATGACGGTGATACAAATAACCGATGTCGCCGACTAATTTCGATAACCGTTTTTTTAGCCCCTCGTGATTCACGGCTGGATAAAAAACGTGCGCTCGAATCGCAAGTTAAAAAATTAGAGAAGAGGTTAGAAGAACAAGTCCAAAGGTTCTCCACTTTGCTACAAAACAAGGTATAACCTCCACTCTATAGTCCGAAAATTAAAGGCCGGGAGCGATTCCGGCCTTTTTTTATGTCGCCCAAACTTCGATTTTTAGGTAGTTAGGTGGGCGGGCGCCTCGCCAGCAACGCTGGTAAAAGCACTAGGTTCATCGCCGCAGCGTACCCGAAAAATTCGACGCCCTTGTCTCTGCACAGCGCCTCCAGCCATCGCCCAGAATTGCTCAACCCCGGCCACCCTGGCCAAACCCGTCGCAGACTGAGCGGTGAGGCACTGTCAAAAAACGATTGAGCCAGTAGAGTCCGCTGCGTGGGAAACCGCATAGAAGACCGAACTGTGCATTCTTGGGATGCTACGCTTTTACCGAAAGACGCAAGAGGACTTTTGCTAGTTCAAGGACCAACAGTTAAACCCGACAGTCCTGGTCATTTAGTCAACCGGCTCGCCGAAACCTTCGTTTGTAGTGGGCTCGATCAAACTGCGAGTAGCGATTGATCGATCAGCGGACGCACTCGATATTGGTTTATGTCCCAGTCTCTCGGTGGCTCCGTTCTGGAATTCGACACCTACTGCGCCGTGGTTCGTAGCGATACTAAAGAGGTCGTCGCAACGGGCATTACACCGATGGCAGCGGTAGTGGAAGCTCGGATTAAACTCGGTCTGGCGCTGAACCAAGAGGTGTTGGCTAAGCACGTAATCCGGCTCATCTCCAAGGATGAATTCTTGGCCCGAAATCAAATCACTTAGAGTGGCGCCGCTCCTCAAAGCGGTGGTAAAAACCACCCCGGAAGAGATTCAGCTTTTCCTCAAGTGACGGCCGAACCAGCGGGCTAATCCTGCTTCTTGGATTTCGCCGGCAGCGGCTTCACGGCTGGTTCGCCTTCGGGGGCTTGGAATCGGGCTTGGCCAGGACACGCTTCGAGCCTATTTCGCCCGTCAATGAGTTACGCCAAACGTCTGCAAGCCCACAAAGAACGGCAGGCGGTCAAACGTGAGATCCAGGAGCAAGCCGAGTAGCGGCGGTTCGGACAACGATTACGGCACTTGAAACTCTCAAAACGCCTATTTCTAAGTCCTGGTGTCTATTACGAATCATGAGAATGCCGTTTATATCGCGGTTGTCCGTTATGGAAGCGAATCCCAAGACCGAAGCACGATTTGCCCATGAGCATAACGTCCAGCGCAAGACCTTCATCTCGTTGCCATTTACCGGAGGAATTTCTGCTTTTGCAGTCATCCTGCCGCAGCCCTTTCCTTGGTGATGTTGCCCACCGGCTTGAGCGATCGCAGCAGACACCTCAGAAAGGCTTATGCCAGCTTCGTGTTCGTTTGCGCTGGAAACGATAGGACCCCATTTAGCAGGTCTCCACTCCCACGGCGGAACCGAACTCGGTCAAACCGCATCCTGCGCCATCCTGGAGCGTTCCTTTTCGCCCTTTCTCCAATCCCAGGGCGGCACCGGGAAAGGATCACTCCACAGACCGAACTTCTGCTCCCGGGCTACAGCTTGAGCTTGCTGGTAGCTCGCCTGGATGTCCGGCGAGGCTTCTGGCAAGTTACCGCTCATACACCCAACAAAGCCCTTGTTTGAGCAGTTCAAAGCCAGCGTCTTGATTATCAACAAGCACTCGGGCAACCAACCGCCCGTAGCGATCGATCGTGTGAGGCCGGAGTTTGACATCTTTGCCAAACAGCAGCTCGCTCATGGCCTGTTTCGCTCGCTGACCGAACGCCTGGCCTTTCTCTGGCGCATCGATAAAAGCGATACGGACCCTGATCTGTTGTTTGCCGAGTATGCGCACGTTGATCGTGTCGCCGTCGACAATGCCTGTTATGCGCCCGTGGATAGACACGTGCTCCAGGCCAAAAGTGTATGTGGCGGGCTGGGGCTCATCTTGGCCAACAACGCCAAGAGCGCCGGAGAGAACAATCAGGGCGATGAGTCTAGTAAGCATGGGAGATTTGCAAGTAGTCTTTGATCACAGGCTTTCACTGGCAAAGAAAAGGCGGACGACTACTCGGTCACCGACCTGCAGATCGGGCCAATGCCAACGATTGGCGGGGATCTCTGACCATTCGGTCGGCTCCTGAATAGCCTCTACTGTTTCGCCGGGCGAAAGCTTGCCCACAATTTCAGTCGATCGAACACCCAACGCGTGAAGCCAGGCTAACGGACAGTTCCCAGATAGAATCAGTTCGATAGGTGTCACGATTTGGACCGTTGCTTCAATGTCATACATGGCAGAAGAGTTTCTGTTCCCTGCCGGGGGTCGGCACTACAACTCCATTTTCGTGGGATGGATGTCATCGAGGCTGTGTATATCGCTTTCGTGCACGATTCAAGGATTTAGCACGTCCCAATATGGCGTACAATTCTCCTTTACCTCTCGGATCAAGTAAGTGGATATTGCTCCCAGTGTGCCGAAGGAGAACAAATCGTCAATCACGCGGAATGATTCGGGTTCCAATAAGAAACCGCAACACTTTCGGTTGACCCCGGATACGATTCGCAAACTCGAGGCCGCAGCGCGCCAGGAGGGGTTAAGCAAAACCGTCGTAGTCGAGTTGGCTTTGAAAGCGCACTTCAAGAGACTCGGAGTCTAATATGGCCGGGTACCTTACAGCCGCAGCCGTATCTCGGGATTCATTCGATGCGGCAATGGCGGACTTGTCCTCGCTCTCTGCTGTCAAGGCCGTTTAAGAGGTGATCTATGCATAAGCCAAAACGGCTTATTTCGCCGCTTTGCGCGAGGAGATGCCCGAATTGATAAACATTGCGACAGGCAGACAACCGAGGCCTCTCCAGCTGGACTAGCTTTTGGCTCAGCTAAGAGCTTCGAGGCCGCTTGCCGACTCAGGGATGCTGCTGAGCGGATCTGCTTTGGTAAATTCCGGCGCCAAGAGGAAATTTTCCGCCTTGAAGGCTAGTTCCCGGTACCCGTCGAATTTTATTTCGTAGAGCCAATCACCTTCGGGAAGCTTCTCGACCGGGAGCGCCCGCATCGGTTCGATGAAAGAGAAGGTTCTTTGAGTGCGTTCCTTCAATTCGAATGAGTAGGGCAGGGGTCAAGGGCGTCTCGCTGCAACCACACTGAATAGGCCTCACGGTTCAGGTTTTTCAGTTAGTTCCAATCATTCCGCGAAAACTTGTTCCGGGAAGTGTTACGTGATGAAGCTATTTTGGCGGATTAACTTTTGTAAGTGCTTGATTTTTCAACTATTTTGCCGACGGAGGGGGTCGAACCCACACACTGTTGCCAGTACTGGATTTTGAGTCCAGCGCGTCTGCCAATTCCGCCACGTCGGCATCTGTGGAAGGAGGCAATAAGTAGCGCGCGCTGCGAAAAACGCAAGTATTCTAAGTTCACAGCAACCAAAGAAACCGGAAGGGACGCCCGGTTTACATTGCGCCTCGTTTGTCTTACCACCGGCGATCGATTCTGCCGCGGTGGCACCGACGCTGACAGCTGATCGCATTTGGAATGTCCACCCTTAAACCACAGCGTTCCACTGCGACCTCCGCCTGATGCCGATTTCCTTTTCCTACCTGCGTTTGGCGTAGAGGTTCGAGGCGAGGATTTGGTCGCGGCCGCGCTGCTCCGCGTTCCTCAGCAACCTCCATGTGATGCCTCGATTTGCCGGACGGCCCACAAAGCGTGTTCTGCGATCAAAGGGTCCGGTTCTTGCGCCAGGCGTCGCAGAATCGGCAAATCCTCCTCAGTCCCAACGTTGCCCAGTGCAACGCAAACGTTCCGCAAAAAGCGCGGTCGTTTAATTCGCTTGATTGGAGAATGCCGAAACAGCGCGCGGAACTCGACTTCGCTCAGCGATGCGAGTTCCCGCAGCGGGAGCCTTTCAACTTGCTCGGGTAGACGGAACCTGAGCTCGTTGCTTTGCAGGGCGAATCGGTTCCAAGGACAAGCTTCCAGGCAATCGTCGCAACCGTAGACTCGATCGCCGATGGCTTTGCGAAACTCGAGCGGTATCGGCCCTTTGTTCTCGATCGTCAAGTACGAGATACAACGCCGGGCGTCCAGTCGATAGGGTTCGGTAATCGCTCGTGTGGGGCAAGCGTCGATGCATCGCGTACACTTTCCACATCGATTCTTTGCAGGGGGGTCTGGCTCAATTTCCAAAGTGGTCAAAATGATGCCAATGAAAAACCATGTGCCAAGGCGCTGATTGAGAGACATCGTGCTTTTGCCTTGCCAAGCGAGTCCGCTTGCCGCCGCAAAGTCGCGTTCCAGGATCGGACCGGTGTCTACGTAGCACTTCTGTTTCCCTCCCAAATCGTGCAGAAACAGGTCGATCGGCCGCATTGCTGCGAGCATCAAATCATGATAATCCGAGCCCCACGCATATCGTGCGATCCTGCCGGGATACACCCGGGGAGAAGGTCCTTGATAGTAGTTTCTGGCCAGGAGTAGAAGAGTTTTTGCATCGGGAAGCACACGCGAAGGGTCTGAACGCCGAACAGGGTCGCGTGCGAGCCAGATCATGTCGCCATGCGCACCAGATTGTAGCCAGGAATAGTATTCAGCGAAGTGAGGAGCGGGACCCGCGCGCGCGAATCGGCACATGTCGAATCCGCATCGCTTGGCAAAATCTCTAATACTGGTCTTCATGGCGTTTGGTCGCCCAGACACGAAGCGCCACAAGAATTCGATTTGCAACTTCCTGATGAGTAAAACTTGATGTTTCCACAATGATATCAGCGGCCTCGCGATAAAGCGGATACCGAACTTGCATTAAGTCTCGGATCGTCGAACGCGGATCAACTGTCTGAAGCAGGGGGCGATTGCGGTTTCGTGATACTCGTTCCCAGATCACCTCTTCGTCTGCTGTCAGCCAGACGACCGGCCCGATAGAACGCAATATCAAACGGTTTTGAGGCTGCAGGACAATTCCTCCACCGGTGGCAATCACGAAGTGCTGAGCGCCACGCAGCCTGAGCAAAACCTGATGCTCTGCGTCTCGGAACGCCGATTCGCCGTGAACCGCAAAAATCTCACCGATCGATTTTCCGTACCTTTGACGGATCACCGAATCGGTATCGAGAAAACGAAGTTCGCAACGGCGAGCGATCTCCCTACCGACCGATGATTTTCCGGAACCCATAAATCCGACAAGGACCAGGTTACGGACAGACGCAGGGAGATGCATAACCGTTACAGCTTCGTCACAACGAGCTGCAACGGGCAATGTTTAATTTAGTGCTTAAACCCTGACAACGTTTCGCGCCTTCGCTCCTTTTTCGTCCTGATACAATTCGTATTCAACTGTCTCGCCTTCGTTCAGGGTCTTAAATCCGTCTGCTTGAATGACGGAAAAGTGAACGAAGATGTCCGAAGAAACTTCTGGGTCAACAATGAACCCAAAGCCTTTTTTCTCGTTAAACCACTTGACTGTGCCTTTAGCCATACGCTAACTGAACGAGCCGGCGCGCTAAGGGTGCTAAAACTCATTTCCAACAATTGAGCTTCGGCCCAAAGCAAGCGCGTGGCTCGAAAAGGCTGCCAGGATATCGAAGTCACACGAAAAACGTCAAGAAGATAGCAACACATTTATTTCCAGCAGGATACGCCTTGCGTTCGAGTTCCCATGTCGCTCTGTTTTCGGTATGCTTGATGTAGTGCGAATTGCAATCGTGATGGGAAGTAATTCCGACTGGGCAACGATGCGCCATGCCGCGGCGTTGTTGCGAGACTTCCAAATCGAGCCTGAGTGTAGAATTGTATCCGCACATCGAACGCCCGATCTCCTCGCCGATTTTGCCAAGCGAGCCGAAGAACGAGGATTGCGGGTAATAATCGCCGGAGCCGGCGGTTCAGCGCATTTGCCGGGAATGTTAGCGGCCTACACCCACCTGCCAGTGCTCGGCGTTCCAGTGGAAAGTAAGATTCTAAGAGGTGTCGATTCCTTGCTCTCAATCGTTCAGATGCCTGCCGGCATTCCGGTGCCGACATTTGCAATTGGTGAGGCGGGCGCTAAGAATGCCGCTCTATCGGCAGTCAGCATTCTGGCCCTTGAAGACGCCAGCCTGCGAGAAAAACTTATCCAGTTTCGCCGGAATCAGAGCGAAAAGGTTCTAAAGATGCAACTGGACTAGCGAGGCCGCGCCTTAGACCGGCGAGATGTAAAGGATCTCAAGGTTGTTGGAATGCAGACGGCGATTCTTGATGCCCAAGCAGATTTGGCCGGATCGGTTAGCGCCGCGGTTAAAGTGCTCCGGCTGAATTCCCTCGTGGCAATACCGACCGAGACTGTTTATGGGCTCGCGGGCGACGCCTTGGCTTCAGAAGCAGTCGCCAGGATTTTTGAGGCGAAAGAGAGACCCCATTTCGATCCTGTCATCGTTCACATCGCCAGCGGTGAATGGCTCGGCAAGTTAATCCGGCCCGGTTCGGCTGACTCACCCGTGGTCGTAAAGATGATTGAGCGGTTTTGGCCCGGTCCGCTGACTATTTTATTCCCCAAAACCGATCTGGTGCCTGATATCGTGACAGCAGGGTCGCAAAATGTCGCGATCCGGATGCCCAATCACCCAGTTTTTGTCCAGGTATTGCGAGAGCTGGGTAAGCCTCTGGCAGCTCCCAGCGCGAACCGGTTCGGAAGGGTAAGCCCAACGCGGCCCGAGCATGTTCTCGAGGAGTTGCAGGGAAGAATTCCCCTCATCCTCGATGCTGGTCCGACACAGGTCGGGGTGGAATCAACCATCGTGCGCGCAGTCGAAAATCGGATTGAAATTCTGCGGCCGGGTCCGATCACGGAAGAAGTTTTAAGCGAGCTAGCGCCAACCATCGAATTGCATGCTGCGCAAGAGATTACGGCTCCAGGTCAAACAGGGAGTCACTATGCTCCTGAAAAACGGGTCTATCTCTTTGATGAAAAGGACATTGCCGATCATTCAAAGGATTCGGCCCTGATCTGTTGGGGGCCTATTCATGATTTGGCGAGATTTTTCGAAGTTAGAACCTTTAGTGAAAACTATAATCTTCTGGAAGCCGCTCAGCGGCTGTTCCAATTATTGAGAGAGATCGACCAGATAGAAGAAGTAAAACGGATCTTTGTTGAGCGTGTTCCGGAGAAGGGGGTGGGGAAAGCGATAATGAACCGAATCCGGCGAGCGGTGGGTTGAGAAGGCAGGAGACCGTGAGAGACCCGAGTAGAACGAGTATAGAAATGGTCCGGGGCGTAGCCGATCTTGCAGCCGGGAGACAGCCGCCGGCCCACTTTCAACGCAACCATCCGGACCGCAGCCAGTTGGCTGGTTTTGCACGTTGCTTGCTCCCTACATCCCGCACCATTTTTGGACTCCTACGGACTTGTGTCTCCCCCCAGCGCAAAAATGGTGCGGGATGTTCGTCGCTCGCGCCTTGAGCGGGAACCGCGGAACCTAAAGGTACCGGATTCCCCACACACCTCTTGTAAATGCACGCACGAATCAAAGCCCAAAAGCCGTACGCAAAAGCCGTTTGTTGATCACCCGCAGGCAATGGCTCGGACCTTTAAACAAAACTTCGGTCCCGCAATCGCGAAGCCGCTTCGCCCAATCGGCGAAATCAATCCACCCGCTCGATTTGGGTCGATGCGATCGCTTTTCCAGTCGACCGTTTCGAGCCATTTATCAGAAAAGTGATCTCGCCCCTGGGAGGATGGGTCACATAATGTGCCAAAACATCCGCCACCACGCCCCGCCGATATTCTTCAAATTGCTTCGTTAGCTCACGTGCGACACAGACTAGACGAGTCGGTTCGACGCCGCTGATCACTTCCAACGAACGAATAATCCGATGCGGTGACTCAAAATATACCGATGTAAATTCACGAGCCAGGGCCGCCAGCAGCTCTCTTTGCCGTTGCCCGGTCTTGACCGGAAGAAATCCCCCGAAATAAAAGCGGTCGGTTGGCAAGCCAGAGCCAACAAGGGCCGTTAGCACGGCCGATGGGCCCGGAATGACTTCGATTCGAATTCCGCTTTCAATCGATGCCCGCACCAGACGGTATCCCGGATCGGAGATGGACGGCATTCCCGCGTCGGTGAGAAGCGCAATGCTTTCTCCACTGCGAAGTCTCTCTATCAGTTCGCTCGTACGTCTCGCTTCATTGTGTTCATGGAAGCTGATCAGTGGTTTGCTGATTTCGTAATGCTTCAGGAGTATCGAAGAACGCCTCGTGTCTTCGGCGGCGACGATGTTGACCTTCTTAAGCACCTCGAGTGCGCGAAATGTGATGTCTCCCAGATTGCCGATCGGAGATCCTACCAGAAAGAGCATCAGTCGAAGCTACCACCCTTCGGAAAGAAAGCTTGTGAACTGGACCGCGGCATCTTCGACCGCCAGGGGAACCGCCTCGCGCTGCTGTGAAGTCGTATCGTTTCCGACAAAAAAGCTGCTGACGCCTTCAATATTCCTCTGAGCAAGAAGTTCGCCGGTTCCGGGTTTTTCGATCCGAAAATTGATTGCGACGCGAAGATTGAACTCCGAAGTGGCAAGCACATTGCCTTGGAGCGACCGTGCCCTGGTGCGATGGACTGACGCTATGGTTCCCATCACCAGGGCGTCGGCCTGATCTGCACCTGTCACTTCATAGGTCCCGTCCTGCTGGATTTGTCTAATCACGGCCGTGGTTGCCAGCGCCTCGACATCAGGACTGATCGTGACATTCTTGAAAATTGGCACTGCAACGCGGTGGACGCCCTTCATGTAGGTCGGTGGAACGGGGCCCAACGTGTAACCGGCGCAACCGGTCAAAAATCCGGCGAAAACCAGAAACAGGAGTTTGCCCATCAAACCACCGGTTACTGAGAAGGAAGCGTAGGTTCGACCGGGGCTACGTCGCCGGGAGCCGTGCGCATCGGTTTTTGGTCAGGTACCGACTGATCGGGAGTGGGCAAGGGAGTGCTCGGTTCAACTTTCGACGCGGGAGGGGGCGAGGGCGTCGATGCGGGTGTCGGAGGCGGTGGCCCTACGAAATCCGGGCGAGAAGCAGTATCTGCTTGCGCTTGAAGCTTACGCCCGTTACCGGCGACCTGAGCCGGTGGTCCTTCCGCTCCCCCTATCCTCAGAGCGTTTTCACCAACCCTCGAACGGATTTCGTCCATGCGCTGTTTGGCTCGTTGAGCCTCGGGGGAATCGGGTTGCTGCTGGAGGACCTCATTGTAGTAAACGTAAGCAGCTTTGTAGTTCCGCTGTTTGTCGTAAAACTTCGCGATGTTATACGAATTTTCGGTTTTGCGTCCCAGAAGAATCTTGAGATTGTCCTGGGCCTGCGAAACTTTTTCGCTGTTAGGATAGCGCAACAGAAAGTCTTCGAAAGCCTCCTGAGCGCGCACAGCGGCAGTTTGATCGTAACCGGTTGTTCGGCTCGCTTGAAAATAGACGTAGCCAATCTGGTACATCGCATTGGGAGCAACATCGCTGGCTGGGTAGCGGTCTACCACCTGCTGATAGGCTGTGACCGTCGCGGAAATGGCGCCGCTCTTTTCGAGGGCCTGGGCGATGCCGTACTGGGCCAAAGGCGCCATATGGCTATACGGAGCATTCGTAACGATTTTGCGGAACATTTCCTGGGCCTTCGACATTGAAGGCAGGGTCGGAACGCCATAAATATCGACCGGCTTGCCGTCCAGATAGGCTTTGCCTATGTTGTATTCGGCCTGGAGCGCGGCCTCGAAGTCGGGACTTTTTGGATATTTCTCAACCAATCCCTGGTATTCATAGAAGGCACGTTGAAGCTTCCCTTCTCGTTCCAGCATTTGCCCGGATCTGAATTGCGCAGTAGCGGCGATATCCGATCGAGGGAATCGGCGTACGACCAACCGATAAGACGCACCTGCACGCTTGTAATCACCGTCTGCTTCGTAGCGCTGGCTCAGCTTAAATTGCTCTTCGGCGTTTCGCTTTATTTCAATATCGGTCAGATCGCCCGAGCTGAAGCCTTCTCCTTCTCTGTAGATGATAGGAGCAGGGGAACGATGCGGAAAGACAATCAGTCCCAGCATCGTCAGCGGGAGGACAAACCGCAACGTTCTCTTCATAAACCGCCGAGGATAAGTCCTGGGGGTAGACACGTCAAGGAGTAGACTAAACAGCAACTACGCCCAAATAATCGCCGCTGTCGATCGGAACTCCGAAACTGACATCGCAGGATCAGACATTGGAAGACGCGATCAGGAAAATCAACAACCCTTTGCTGACTTTGCGTTCGACGATTCGGCCCGTACGCGTCAATACGAGTGAGATTTCGATATTGGTAGACTTCCCGTAGTAGGCTTTCACTCGATAGACCTCGTGTCCATAGAGTGCCTCCAGCTTGATGTTCTTGATAAGGCCACCCTTGGTTTCGGAATGAATTTTCCTTCGCACCGCAGGAGGAACGTCGTCGCTGACAAGGGCCTCATTAATATCGAGTAGTTGGCCGTGGGCACCTAATTTGATGCTTCCCAAGTGCACATTACGGAAATAAGTGCAGTCATAGACTTGCTTATATTCCTTGTCCGGCGAGACCCGGGCTTGGATGAGCTGAGCTCCCGGCGCATAATACCTGATGGAATCCCTGACTCGTATGGGGACTGAAGAGATAGGTATTTTATCGCCGGCTTGAGCAGAAGTCCAAACGAAGAGTAGCAGCACAGCCAGAAGTATCTTTTTGGCCATCACACTCATCTACGGGGTCGGGTCAAAAGTCGAGTTACGTTTCAAGCAGCTTGATTTTTCACTCCATGGCATATTAAAGCAAGCTGGATTAAGGCTGTTAAACAATAGCTGAAAACGGATTCCAGTGTTATTCATAATTACTAAGAAACGTGTCCTTTTCCCGCTTTCCTCCTTTTAAATTTCGAGCTTTTTCCAGTGTCCTCTGCGCGCCGCATCCAACCGGCTCTGAATTGCGTCTTTCCGGGCTTCGGGTACTCTGGCGTACACCAGTTAT